>Ga0302176_10001114_pt1 | contig 13354 bp, 10 predicted proteins | sample I_Palsa_E1_1_FD_198787 | JGI IMG/M metagenome (GOLD analysis project Ga0302176, IMG submission 198787) | Peat permafrost microbial communities from Stordalen Mire near Abisko, Sweden - I_Palsa_E1_1 | ecosystem: Environmental > Terrestrial > Soil > Palsa > Peat permafrost | place: Sweden...
AGTAGGCAGCGGAGGAATTCCGAAATATGCGAGTGCGAGAGTTGCAAAACCATGGCGGGAGAGCACAGCCGCTTTGTCGAGGTCGAAACCGCCGCCTGTTCCGCTGAGAACGACGACGGTGGGATGCCGGCCGCGGCCCGGCGGAATGAATAGTCTTCCGATTATTGGCAGGCGATTACTACCGGCTTGACCGCCGGCGAAGGCATCTGCTCCCATTTCCAGATCGCGCGTCTGCGTTTCGCCGGCCTCGAAATTCCGCCGGAGCTCCGATGACGCGACCACTGCGCCACCGATTGCACCCTCCAGCATCACGCGATTGGGCGACGCGTCTTTCTTTGCAAATGTCATCTGCTTATTCGAGCCTTGCGCGTCGAGCCGCATAGACCAGAAAAGTCCCATGGGCGATACGCCGCCATAGCTGCCACTGACAGGCTCTTGCAGAGCTAAATCCACGATGCCGGATGCGTCCGCGCGAAATACGGCTTGCGAAGTCCAGCGACGGCCAAGGTCATCCTGCGTCGTAGCGCGAATCAGAATTTGCTGTTGCGGCAGCAAACCCAGCACGCGAATGCAGACTTCCTGATCCACGAATGCCGGATTCGGTGAAATCTGGAAACAAATTTGGCGAGCGGAAGAACTGGCAGGAGCGATGGGAACCCTCTTCGTATTTCGAGCCTCACTTATAACACAAGACTTACAGCCTCCCCAGGCGCGAAGGGGTGAGTCTTTTTGAAGACCTCATCCGTAGTATAGATATGATAGGCAGCGCAGCCATCTATTGGGAGGGGCGAGTGGGGCTCGAAAGCGAAGTAGCCCAGCTTCGACGCGGAGATATGGACGCGCTTTCGGCGCTTCTCACGCGCTATCAAAACCGCCTCTACCGGTATTTGCTGCGCCTGGTGCGTGAGCCGGCTGAAGCTGAAGATCTTTTCCAACAAACTTGGATCCGCGTGGCCGAGAAAATCCGGCAGTATGACTCCAGGCGCAATTTCGAAGCTTGGCTTTTCACCGTGGCGAGAAATATTGCCATCGATCATCTGCGCCGCATGAGGCCGGAAAGTTTGGACGAGCCGATAGAGGGAGCGCCCGGAGAATCCGCAGCCACGCGTTTGCCGTCGAGAGAACGTCCTGTACTCGACGGAATTGTGGAGCGTGAGCGCACCAGCCGTTTGGCCCAGGCGCTCGATCTATTGCCCGTGGCGCACCGCGAAGTTCTCACCCTGCGATTCGAAGAGGAAATGAAGCTCGAGGAAATCGCGGAGGTAATCGACATTCCGCTTTCAACCGTGAAGACGCGTTTGCGCCGCGCGCTCGACAGGCTGCGCCAAACGCTCGAAACACATTACCCTGGAGAAGTATGGCAATGAACGATCACGATAAAATCCGAGAATTGCTGGCTCTGTCCGTTGCGGACGCGCTCACTCGCGCGGAAGAAGAGCAAGTGATGAATCACGCGCGCTCCTGCGCCGAGTGTTCTTCTGAACTGGATAGCTGGCGGCTACTTGCTGCCGGGATGCGCCGGCTGCCGACTCCGCAGCCAAGACCGCTGATTGTGGAGCGCGCGCGTGCGCGAGCTGAAATCCGGTTTGCGGAAGAAGTCGAAAATCGCTGGCATCGGATTGTGATGATCGGCGTGATTCTATTTGCTTGGGCGCTCACGTTGATGAGTTGGCCCGTGGTGCGGCTCGTTAGCGGCGGGTTACTGGGCATGCTGGACCCTCGCTTGAACCATGCTTGGCTGGGATTCGCAGTCTTCACGACAGTTATATGGATGACGGGTGGTGCAGCAGCCGTGTTTTTGTCACTTCAGCAAAGGCGGGAAAGGAGATTGGCATGAGCGGATTTAACAAACAGTTGCAGGTGATCCCGCGGATCGCATGGATTCTTTCAGTGGTCGCTTATCTCTGTCTTAGCATCCTTTTGTTCGCGGTTGCCTTACCGGGTGACCGGCACTTGAGCCAGTGGAATCCGATAGGGAAAATTCTGTTCGCCTTTGGCATCCCTCTTTTCATGATCGTATTTGTGTTGCTGGTGGGCTACGTCTACGGCGATGCGAAGCGGCGCGGGATGCCCTACGTGATGTGGACGCTGCTGGCGTTTTTCATTCCCGACGGCATCGGCATCATTCTCTATTTTATCTTGCGCAAGCCCATGCCGAGACCGTGCCCTGGTTGCTCCCAGGAAGTTCCGTCAGGATTTGTTTTCTGTCCACATTGCGGCACTCCATTGCAACCCACATGCCCGAGTTGCGGGCATGCAGTAGAGCGCGGCTGGGCGAATTGCCCGAGTTGCGGGACAAAATTGCCGTCGCAGCCAGGTCGTGCGGCTTGACCCGCCGCCAATAGGGTTGCGCCGATGAGCGGGCGAAATTCGGTCAGGCCGCTGGACCCATCTCGCGCTGCACCAGCACCGCGTCAATGAAGTAACCGATCCCAATCGAGATAGGAATGATGCCGAACACCGCTGCCTGCATCGCGTCTGTTTCAAATCTCGACAGCCACATAAACGTCAGCGTATAGCCCAATCCGCCGGCGATAAGCAAAATTGCTGCTTTCCGCGAACGCGCGTGCGGCGGCAATTCCTCCGCGATGGGAACTGAAACCCCCTTGGCGATGGCCGCCAAGCGCTCTTCCGTTCGCAGTTTTCGAACGCGGTACCAGGCATAAATAGCAGCCAGCGGAACAGCAAATGCAAGTACTACCGCAGCGAATCCGATTGGTTCCATGTGAACTCTCCTATGTTTTGTCAGCTTCTTGAAATTCAGACAAAGGTACGCAGGTGCGCTTTCAGATGTTCCTTAGATGTCTGCGAAAGGGCTAGCGGGATTATTGTGCGGTGCGGCGAATTCTGGTGAGGATACTTTTCGAAGACGCAAAGCTACTTCGGGGCGGCTTGGACTTCCATGGTCTGATCCACAAAGTAATCCGTACAGCCTGGATTCGTCGCAGCGGGACAGTGGGCGATCGCGCGGAAACCGTTGGATGTATTCTCGATGTCGTACGTGTATCCCTGGCGGCTCCTGTTCTGCATGGCCAGCGCGCCGTTCGAGGTCAAATCATCCAGCGACGCAAATCCTCCATGCTCGGCCTGGTAACCGCGCTCGGCTTGGGCCAGAGCGATCAGATCATTCTTCACGCCGACTATATTGATGGTTTGCGCCGGCGTTCCAGTGCCGTCGGAGTGAGCATTCGCAAAGTAATATTTGTAAGCCAGGAGCGAAATCAACGCCACGACTAGAATTCCAAGCATGCCTTTCATGCGCACCTCATCATTTGATTTTACGGCATGCATGCGCTCTGCGACGTTTTGCGGGGGAACTCTTGTTCCATCCGAGCAACGAAGCTAGCTTCGGAGCGATGTACCGCCAGTGCTAGTTGCTGCTGCGCCGTTACTTCAGTATCAGAGTGACTGTGGTGGATTCGTGCACCAAACCACTCGTTCCGGTCACCGTGACAACGATCATCTGAGATTTTGTTCCTGAGCCAGTCGTACCGCAACCAGGGAGCACGAGCATTGCACACACTAGTGCTGCGCAAGCGAGAGCCATCCCCCACGATTTGACCAGTTGTTTGCGCTTGCGGATGAAGAGGCACATCCCTGCAAGAGCAAAACCGAACGGCGCGAACGGCTGCGTCTTCCCCGGCTCGGGAACGAACTGCGCACGAGCCGGGAACGCTATCGTCAGCACCGTCGTTGCGCCCGCGGCGCCAGGAGTTACAGTAGGCGGATTGAACGTTGCCGTGCTCCCCGCAGGCAGCCCGGTAGCCGACATGGTAACCACGTTAGTGAAAGAACCCCCCAATGGCGCCACGTTGACATTGACGTTGACCATACTCCCGGCCGCCACGGTAATCGGCGTGGTAGGCGCCGTGATCGCAAAGGTAGGAGTGATCACTAGGTTCACCGCAGCAGACGTCGATCCTGCCGATGCCACATTGCCGGAAAAAACAGCAGTAATCACATCTGTTCCGGAGGGAAGGTTGCTGATTGTAAGGGTCGCGACTCCTGCACTGTTGAGCGTAGCCATCCCCAATGAGGTTGCACCATTGAGAAAGTTGACCGTCCCCAAAGGTGTGCCAGTCGGCGGCGGCGCGACCGTCACAGTGAAGGTGACCGGTTGTCCCGCTTGAGCCGGATTAGGAGAAACAGTCAGCGTGGTCGTGGTGGTAATCGCGGCGTTGACGGTCACGCTTTGGATGGTTGAAACCGAAGCTGCAAATCCGGCGTTGCCCGGATATGAGGCCGTGAGACCATACGTTCCCACCGGCAGGCTGCTCGTTGTGAATGTTGCGACTCCGGAAGCGTTGAGGGTTCCAGTTCCCAACACCGTTACGCCTTTTTTAAAGGTCACCAAACCGGCAGGTGTGCCGGTGGGCGCGGGCGTTACCGTCGCTGTCAAAGTGACCAATTGCCCGGCTGTCGCTGGATTCGGTACGACAGTCAAGGTGGTCGTAGTAACGGTCAGTGCGTTGACGGTCACGCTCCGTGCGGCTGAAGTCGAACCGGCAAATCCGGGATTACCGGAAAACACCGCCGTCAGGCTCAACACCCCCGCCGGCAGGCTACTGGTTGTAAATGTTGCGACTCCGGAAGAGTTGACAGTTCCGCTTCCTAACACTGTTCCGCCATTAAAGAAGTTCACCGTTCCCAACGGAGTACCCGTGGGTGCTGGCGTCACCGTGGCCGTGAACGTGACTGGTTGTCCCGCTGTTGCTGGATTCGGCGCCACAACCAACGTGGTCGTAGTGACGGTCTGGGCGTTAACTTGCACAATCACGGCGGACGAGGTCGAAGTCGCAAACCCCGCGCTTCCGGAAAAGACCGCAGTGATGCTCGACGGCCCCAGCGGGAGGCTGCTTGTTGTGAACGTCGCGACTCCCGAAGAATTAATATCCGCAATTCCAAGGGACGTGGCGCCGCTGAAAAAGTCCATACTATCGGCGCCGGTAGGAACTGGAGCAACGGTTGCCGTGCATGTGACTAGCTGGCGGGAGAAAGCCGGATTTGGCGAACAACTCAACGATGTCGTCGTCGCGACGGGCCCCACTGGTATGGTAGCCGACAGGCTGGCCGCGCGAATGGTGTCACCCGGATAGGTAGCCATCACGTTCTGGGTTCCCGCTATTACCACGCCGGTAGCTGTTGCCGTCTCGGTCTGCGCCGCTAGAAGAATCGTCGCCTTAAAGACGTTGCCGGTAAACTGGCTGGCGTCGACGACCGCCAGGTCAGAAAGTCCATCGCCGTTCAGATCGCCCGCGACGAGTTGCAGAGGAAAGCCCCCGCCAGGAAAAACGGCTTGAGGCTGGAAAGTGCCCGTGCCATCCCCTTTGTTGAAAAACACACTCACCGTGTTGCTCTCAATGTTTGAGACCGCCAGATCCGCGTTTCCATTTCCCTTGAAGTCGCCAACTGAGATTCCGAGCGGAACAGCTCCCGTGGTATAGGTCACCTGCGGTTGAAAAGTTCCATTTCCGATTCCCAGGAGTACACTCACGGTACCGTCTTCTTCATTTGCAACCGCAAGGTCGGGAATTCCGTCTCCATTGAAATCGGCGATCACGATGCCAAGGTCGTCGTGGCCCACCGCATAAGTCACCTGATTCTGGAAGGTTCCATCTCCCACTCCCAGCAGAACGCTAACCGTGCTGTTTTCGGAATTCGTCACGACCAGATCCGCTCGTCCATCCGCATTGAAGTCTGCCGTCGCAATTTGAAAGGCGTCAGCGCCGACAGGGAACGTAGCCGTGACACACGTGGTCTGGAGGCCTTCTGGATGTACTCCCCGAAGAGCTTGAACTGTCGTACAAGACTGCTCAAGCTGAAAGGTCCCGTCTCCGACGCCCAGAAGCACTGTCACGTTGTCGTCGGCAGAGTTCAGAACCGCTAGATCGAGAATGCCGTCGCCATTAAAATCGGCCATTGCAATCGAGTTCGGCCGATTACCGACAACATAAGTTTGTTGCGGCTGGAAAGTTCCGTCTCCATTGCCTAACAAAATGTTGACTGTCCCCGTCCCATCTCCCGCGCCTCCATCGCCGGCGATCACGACTGCCAGGTCGAGATTACCGTCGCGGTTGAAATCGCCGGCTAAAACCCATGCAGCGAAGAAATTCGCCGGAGCATAACCGGTTTTGGCCTGAAAGGTTCCGTCTCCATTGCCCAGCAAAACACTGATCGTGTCGGCCCCCGCCGTTTGGACGCCCACTGCAACCGCCATGTCCAGTTTCCCGTCATTATTGAAATCCCCGAGGATCGCACGCTCAGGGTCGAAGCCCACGGCCACCGGCGAACCGACAGCAGGCACGAAAGTGGATCCGAGCGTGGCGAGACTGAGCGCTCCCGTTCCCACAACGCTGCTGCTGGTGACGTCGAAAAATGTAACTGTTCCTGTCGGCGGAGCGATGCCGAAAGCCGCCACCGTGCCGGTTAATGTGAAAGGACTTGGCGGAGTGCTCGCCGCGATCGACGTAAAGGAGGAATAATTGGCATTTGCGGTAACCGTTAAAGCCTGGCTCGCGGACTTACTGCCGGGAAAAACGTCCTGTTGATACACCGCGAAAATAGTGTGTGCACCCACTCCCAGCGTGACCTTTATCGCGGCGGTTCCGGCGGCAGTCAACTGCGCGGTTCCGACGATCGTAGCGTCTTCGCAATCCAGGGAGCTGCAGAAGACTACTGTCCCTGCCGTAACGGGACCCGTGGTAACGGAACTGGTAAACGTCACGGTTGCGGTCAACGTCACCGGAGTTCCGGCCACGACGGAACTTCCCGGAGCCACAGCGAGCGTAGTGGTCGTGCGCGTCTGCGGGCCACCGCGCACAACGCTCGCGGAGACGCAAAGCATTGCAATCAGCGCAGCAGAGCGCATGAAACTATTCAAGCTTTTGCGGTGCCGGAACTGCCGGGCATCACCGAACGTCCTTAGCCCGAGACTTGCGCCTAATGATCGAGAACCCTGATTTCGAATCTCTGCGCGGGTGGCTTGTTTCATAGTGGTTGAAACACCTTCCTCAGAAAATTTAAATCTCATGGCTCGCGGGCGCAGAGATTGCCTGTGGAAACGCCGTCAGCTCACTCATCGGAAGGCATTGCCGAGGACATTAGAAATTGTTTCTGCGAGTTGTGACTTTAGTTAAGCGGTCGCGTTGAGTTGCATCACCCTATTTGTTGCCACCGGGCGCGACCCGCGAGCATGTCCGAAGTCCTTCTTGCGTGCCGCGCGTATAATCGTATTAACAGGAGCAAACCAACGTGACGAAGAGGACTCGGTTCCGCGCAAATCTGTTTCTCGCGGCGGCGCTCGCGGGCTTGATCGCAAGCGCGCTGCGGGCACAATCCGCCGTCACGACGCCTGAATCAGCCGCGCGAGGAAAGGAAGTTTTGCTCGCAGCTGCAAACGCGGCCGGCGGCGAAAAACTGGCCTCTGTCAAAACGCTGGGAATCAACGAAAGCGGCAGACTGATCGGTCCGCAAGGCGACGCCGTGCTCAACGTGAAATGGATGGTTTCGTATCCCGATCGTTCTCACGGCGAAGTGACCATCGGCAATCAAAAAATCGTTCAAGTGTGTGACGGGACTTCCGCGTGGTTGCAATTCGCGCAGGGTATCCGTGACACCACGCCGGTGATTTCTGAATTCAAGCGGGGAATCTCGCTTTTCGGCGGCGGCTGGGGAATTTACCGGGAAGTGCTTGCCGGAACACTCACCGGGCAATTCATCGGCGAAACAGAAATTGACGGAAAGAAGACCGTGGGCGTCGCAATAGAGGGTCCGTTCGGCCCGTTAAAGCTTTACTTTTATCCGGACACGCACTTGCTTGCCGCCGCGCGTTTTCAATCCGCGGGAGAACATGGCCCCTCGGACAACGAGCAGCGCTGGAGCGATTACCGGGCGGTCGAAGGCAGGGTGTTTGCGTTCTCCACCGTCATCTACCGCGACGGCGCGAAGTTTTTCGAATCGACGATTCAAGATGTGCAACTGAATCCGGCGGTCGATGAATCCCTGTTTGCCAAGCCAAAGGCCGCGGTCCCCTCGGCTTCGCAGTAATGTCCCGCTCATTTTACGGTCAAAATCACTTTGCCGATATTCTTGCGCTCCTGAATATATCTGTGCGCGGCAGCAGCTTCCACTAGCGGGAACGATTTGCCGATCACCGGCTTGATCTTGCCAGTGGCGTACATGCGAAAAATTTCGTCCAGTTCGCCGCGCAGCAGCGCTCCGCGTGACAGCAAGCGTCCGAGATGTACGCCGATCACGGAAACGTTGTCGTTCATCAGCTTCATGGGATGAAACCGGGGAATCTGGGCCAGGGTTTTGAGTCCCCGGGTCAAGCTACGCTTGCCGTCAGGTCCCGCTGCCGCGGAGAGACCGTACACCACAAGCCGGCCGGTGGGACCGAGGCAGTTGTAACTTCGCGAAAAACATTTTCCGCCGATGGGATCCATCACCATTTCAATTCCGTCCGGCGCGAACTTGCGCACCACCTCCACAAAATCATTTTTCTCGTAGTCGATTGCGTGGTCCACGCCGATCTTGCGAAGATATTCCTGCTTCGTGGGACCCGCCGTGCCGAAAATCACCAGGCCGCGAGCTCGCGCAAGCTGCACGGCTGCGATTCCCACGCCACCAGCTGCGCCGTGGACCAGGACTCTATCTCCGGGCTGCAGGTTTCCCATCGTAAACATCGAGTGATATGCGGTCAGGTAATTCACCGGAATCGCAGTGGCATCGTCGAAGGGCATGCCCGCCGGCAGGCGATAAACTTGGCGCACCGGCACGGCCGCCCATGCGGCGTAAGCGTTGAATTGCGTGAAAGCAACAACCGCTTCGCCAACTCTCAACGGCTCGCCTTCCACCGGCTTCCCACCGCTATCGGCGACTTTCTCCACTACGCCTGCAATTTCCAGTCCTGGAACGAAGGGAGGCTTGGGCGTTCCGGGATAAATTCCCATACGCTGCAAAAGATCGGCAAAGTTTACGCCGATAGTCTTCACGCGGATCAGTGCTTCGCCCGCTTTCGGCTGCGGGTCCGGGACCTCCCGCGGCTCAAAAACTTCCGGGGCACCATACTTCCTTACGACCATGCCGCGCATCTAACTCTCCTTGTGCCGTTTCCGCGCTGGGACTCTGCTCTTTCCCCGGCTTTTCATTTTGGATTCGGGGCGTCCTATCTTAGACTGTAAGGCTTTGTGCAACCATGAAAACTAAACTGAAGACTAGAAGTTTGTTTGCCGGCACTGCCATCCTGATAGCGGCTTGGGCTTGCGTGGCCGGCGACCGTCCGCCTCAACCGGCGACGGCACCTCCCGTCCTGACTGCCATGCAGGAAGAGCTTGACCGCTCGATGGCGGGTATTTCGAAGTCTGAGCCTACCGATTATTTCATCAGCTATACCGTTGCGGACCGCCAGTACTCCGAGGTGTCTGGCTCGAATGGCGCTCTGCTATCGAGCGGGGATAATCGTGCACGCTGGCTGGAAGTGCAAACGAGGGTGGGAACTTACCAACTCGACGACACGCACAAGCTTGGCGACCGCCAGCCGAGCTGGACCAGTCCCGGAACCACCATGGCTCTCGACAGCGATATCCCGGTGCTGCGCCGCGAAATCTGGCGCGAGACCGACCGGCAGTACCGCGCCGCCACGGAAGCGCTGATTAAGGTCCAGACCAGCCAGCAGGTCCAAGTGCAAACGGCGGAGGGAAATGCGCCGGATTTTTCGCGCGAGAAGCCGCACGTCTCAATCGGCCCGCGTGTGGATATCACCGTTGACCGCAAGCCCTGGGAAGAGCGCGTGCGAAAATACACCGCTGCCTTCAGCAAATCGCCCGCGGTGCTGAATTCCATCGCCACGTTCACCGCTCTCGGCATGAATCAATATCAAGTGAACACGGAAGGCACCAAGCTTTCATTTGGCCAGGTACATTACCGGCTCGAGCTTTACGTTCAGAGTAAAGCTCCCGATGGCATGGACATCAACCGCTACGCCAATTTCGATTGGCTCACTCCAAAAGACGCTCCGACGGACAAAGTGGTTTTTGACCGCATCCAGACCATGATTGCGGAAACCGAAGCATTGGATAAGGCGCCTCTAGTGGACCCCTACGCCGGCCCGGCTCTATTGACCGGCCGCGCCGCCGCCGTTTTCTTTCACGAAGTTTTTGGCCATCGCGCCGAAGGTTTCCGCCAGAAGGACATCAACGAAGGCCAAACTTTTACCAGCAAAGTGGGCGAACAGATTCTGCCTGAGTTTATTTCCATCAAGGATGACCCGACGGAAGCGTCGTTCCACGGCCAAATGTTGCTCGGCAATTATGCGTTTGACGACGAAGGTGTGCCGGGCGAGAACGTTTCGCTGGTCGATCACGGCGTGCTGAAAACTTTCCTGATGTCGCGTTCGCCGCTGGTAACCGTTCCGGAATCGAACGGTCATGGACGCCGCCAGCTTGGATTTGTACCCGTCGCGCGGCAAGGGAATTTGATCGTCTCAAGTTCGCGCACGATGACGGATGCGCAATTGCGTCAGAAGCTAATCGAATTGGTAAAGGCGCAGGGCAAACCTTTCGGCCTGCTGATTGACGACATCGCGGGCGGCTTCACCTTCACCGGCCGCGCTCAGCCGCAAGCGTTTCAAGTGCTGCCGCTGGTCGTTTACAAAGTTTTCCCCGATGGCCGCCCGGATCAGCTCGTTCGCGGCGTGGACATCGTCGGAACGCCGCTCGTTTCATTGACGAAAATCGTGGCCACCGGTGACACGCCGGATATTTTCAACGGCTATTGTGGCGCTGAATCCGGCTCTGTGCCGGTTTCGGCCGTGGCGCCCGCGATTCTGATTTCGGAAATGGAAGTACAGAAGAAGGAAACTTCCACGGACAAGCCGCCCATCCTTCCGCCCCCGGCGCACGACCCCGACGGGCATTATCCGGGCCAAAAATAAAACCGTGGAAAATAATTCGCGGTAAAAGGGACAACAGCCTTGAAGAAATTTTCAGCGTTTGCTTTGATTGCGGTGTTTGCCATGCCTCTGTCCGCAGGAGTGCCCGCTCACGCCACGCACGCAGCTTCTCCGGCCGCGGCCGGCGCGCAAGCCGCCGTGCCATCCACCGAAAGCGATCAGACCCTTCACGCCATGCATGACGAAATGGAACGCGCGCGCACCCGGCTGCAGCTTCCCGGCGTGGATAAGCCTTTTTACTTCGAGTACCGCCTGATGGACGTGGATGTCCGCGCAGTCAGTGCGTCCTTCGGCTCGCTGATCAACAGTTCCACCACGCGCAACCGATTCATGAGCGTGGACGTTCGCGTCGGCGACTATCACCTCGACAGCTCGAATTTCATCAGCGAGGAAGGGTTTCAGGGCTTTCTCGGATCCACCGGTCAAGTGGGAATCGACCGCGACTACAATTCGCTTCGCCAGGATTTGTGGCTCGCCACCGATCAGGCTTACAAGCAAGCCGTCACGCAGATGTCTCTCAAGCAGGCGTTTCTGCGCAGCCTCACCAAACCACCTGAGATTGACGACTTCTGGCAGGCGCCTCCAATCCAGCAGATCGATCCACGCATGGACCCCGATTGGACCTCGCGCAGTTGGGAAGAAGAAGCGCGCAAAGCTTCTGAAGTTTTGAAAACCTTCCCTCAGCTCAACGGCTCGCGCGTGAATTATTACATGGTCTACGTCACGTACTACTTGATGAACAGCGAAGGTACCACGCTGCGAACCTCGCGCAGCCTCGCAGCCATCGAGGCAGCGGTCGACACGCAAGCCGATGACGGCATGCCGCTGCACAATTTTTATTCACTATATGCCGCCCGCCCCGCGGATCTTCCGGACCCCGAAGCCGTGTCCAAGTCCCTGGCGCAAACCGGAACCGACCTGATCGCGCTGCGTGCGAGCCCGCTCGTTCCGGATTACACCGGCCCGGTGCTCTTCGACGCGCCCGCGGCCGGCTCCGTTCTCGCGCAGGTGCTTTCGCCGTCCTTGTCCGGCGCGCGGCCACCTCTTTCCATGGGCTCAAGTTTCGACGCCATCATGGAGCGCTTCGGTGGCCGTAGCGAATGGTCGGGACGCATGGGAACGCGAGTGCTTCCGGCAAACGTAACTCTCGTTGATGATCCCACGCTGAATGAATTTGAAGGAAAACCGCTGCTCGGGAATTACGCCATAGATGACGAAGGCGTGAAAGCCGAGCGCGTCACTTTGGTAGATAACGGAGTTCTCAGAAACTTTCTAATGTCGCGCCGCCCGGGCCCGGATTTTCAGAAATCGAACGGCCACGCGCGCTCGTCCACGCTCTCCGACACGCTACCGCTCTCCAGCAATCTTATTTTCCAGGCCAGTGATTCGCTGGACGCAGCAGCCCTAAAAAAGAAGTTCCTGAGTGCCTGCCACGATGACGGCCACGAATGGTGTCTCGAAGTGAAGCGCATGGACAATCCTGCGCTGTCTTCGATCCGCCAGGAAGATTTCAACGACTTCATCGGTGCCATCGCCGGCGGACTTTCCAGCGGGGAACGCATGCCGCTGATGGTATATCGGGTGTACGTTGCGGATGGCCGCGAAGAAATGGTTCGCGGCGGTCACATCGAAGGATTAACGCTTCGTTCTCTGCGAAATATTCTCGGCATCGGCAGCGACAGCACTGTGCTGACGTACATGCAAAATCCCCCGGGCGGGTTCGCCGGAACGGCGCTGGGCACTTTCGGCTCGGCCCAGGGTGGCATCCCAACTACGGTAACCGCGCCTTCGCTCCTGCTCGATGAAATCGAAATCCGCGGCTTCCACGGCGAGCCCCGCCGCTTGCCTATAGTCCCGGCCCCACCGCTTGAATAGTTTTCGCTTCGAAGTCCCGCGATGGAATGTATGTGGCGCGAGCCTAAACAGACACAAGAAAGCTCGCGCCCAGCCACAATCAGATTGTGCTGGAACAATCTAAGTCCAGAGCTGGAAAGGGCCGGAGTTTGCCCTTTCGCCCTTATTGCTTCAACGGGAAGGTCCCTGCGGCTTCAGCCTCGGACCAAATGCGGGTGTTGTGTGTTTCCTTCAGGAAAATGCTGCCAATGATAAACGTCATGCCGGCAACAATCATCGGGTAATAAAGCCCGGCATAAATATTGCCGGTGGCCGCCACGGACGACAGTCCAATGAGCGGCAGCAACCCTCCAAACACTCCGTTTCCTATATGGTAAGGCAGCGAAACGGAAGTGTAGCGAATCTTCGCCGGGAACGCCTCGATCAGATAGGCGGCGATAGGGCCATACACCAGGGTCACGTAGAGCACCTGCAGGAAGATCAGGAACACCAACATCTGCCGATTGGGGTTCGTAGCTTCCTTCGCAGGGACTAGCGCGCCAGATACCG
>Ga0302176_10001116_pt1 | contig 13347 bp, 10 predicted proteins | sample I_Palsa_E1_1_FD_198787 | JGI IMG/M metagenome (GOLD analysis project Ga0302176, IMG submission 198787) | Peat permafrost microbial communities from Stordalen Mire near Abisko, Sweden - I_Palsa_E1_1 | ecosystem: Environmental > Terrestrial > Soil > Palsa > Peat permafrost | place: Sweden...
TAATGTAAGTAACATTTCTTATTATATATAAAATAAATTTCCCTCAGGATTAATGATTTAATCTTTACTAACACCATATGAAGTATATAGTTTGCTGGTCTTACACTAACAAATAAACTTTAATAAACTTATTATAATAAGTTTATATTACTAGGTATTATTTCAAAACTATATAAAATACATGGTACTAGTATAACAAAAGCAATTACTATAGGTAATAAAACAGTTCAACAGAAAGACATTAATTGATCAAACCGTATTCTAGGGAATGATGCTCTAGCTCATATAAATACAAAAACCATAGCACAAGATTTAATACCTAAAGCTAAACCATATGCTAAACCTTCGAATAAGGGATCTGAGAATATACTTTCATCGTGTAAATGTTCAATATAGTAATCAAAATCTTGGTATTGCATTATACCATATAAAGAAGGTAAATAATCGTATAAATAACCTCCTAAAAATAATATACTAGTTAATATACATATTAAAACAATACTAGCGTATTCAGCTAAAAAGAAGAAAACAAAAATAACTGCAGCATGTTCTGTCATAAACCCACTAACAAGTTCAGATTCAGCTTCAGCAAGATCAAATGGAGCTCTATTAGTTTCTGCTATAGACCCTATAAAAAAAATAATAAATATAGGGAATAAAGGTACTATGAATCATATAGCTCTTTGAGCTTCTACAATAACAGTAATATTTAAACTACCAGTTAACATTATAACAAGTAATATAGCTGAACTCAAAATAAGCTCGTAACTTATTAATTGTGCAGTACTTCTTAGTGAACCTAAAAAAGCGTATTTACTATTAGCACTTCAACCAGCTAATAATATACCATATGTAGCTAAAGAAGAAACTGCTAACATATATAATATACCTAAATTAAAATCACTTAAAGCTAATCCAGGCCCATAAGGTACAACTAAATAACCCAATAGTGAAAATATTAAAGTTATTATAGGACCTAAGAAAAATAGAATTAAATTAGCTTGTGTAGGTGATACATATTCTTTTAATAAAAGTTTTAATGCGTCAGCAAATGCTTGTAGAAGACCGTAATATCCAACTATATTAGGACCTAATCTTCTTTGCATACTAGCCATAGTTTTTCTTTCTGCAACAGTTACATACGCTACAGTTAATAAAACAGGTACAGTTACCAACAAGACTTCCGAGATAGAAATTATAATAGGTAAATATAACATATAATTTTTTTTTATTTTTTCTTTTTAATAAGTTTAGTATATATACATATACATATTATTAAATTACTAGATATAAAAAAATAACTTTAAAATCGTAAATAGACTATTAAGTTAATTCTTTTTTAATTAAAGTTATCTATTATTGTATTAATATATACTTCACCTCTTTTTTAAGAGTTATGTTAAGTGTTCTTATCCAAGACTTGAACTTGGATCTAGATATTAGAAGTATCCTGCTCTACCATTAAGCTAATAAGAAATATAAAAAAATTTTTTTACTTTTTTTATAATTAAGCAACGTATAATATTAAGAAAGCCATCATAAGAGCAAATAAACCAGTAGCTTCTGCAAAAGCAAATCCTAATATAGCGTATGAAAATAATTGACCTCTTAATGATGGATTTCTAGCCACACCTAATATTAATGCACCGAAAACTACTCCAATTCCTACACCAGCTCCAATTAAACCTGTAGTAGCTAATCCTGTTCCTATAAGTCGTCCTGCTTGAATCATTTGTTTGTCCTTAAATTATTATATACATATAAATCATGTATATTTTAACTCGATATATCCTTAAATAGATACCTTCAAAAAGATATTCCTAAAATAAACCCCTTAAACAGAGCTTAAAACACTTAGTCTATATATTAGTATTAAAAATATTAACATTAATAGAGACCCTTAACCGAAGTGTATGGTTTAGTGTTTTTAATATTTAAACCACTATAAAAATTATATTTGAGTTACTAAATATTAAGGACATGGAGGAATTGAACCCCTTATTTAAGATCTGCAATCAAAACGTAGAACCATCTACAACATGCCCTTTACACAAACTAGTTTGTGTATTAACTGTATATAAATACAAATAGTATATAGATTGAATTAAAATTTAAATAATACTTTAATAAAACTTAAATATAAAAAACAATAAATTTTAGTTGTAAATATACCAATCATTGTACTAATAAAAAAAAACAATATCACTAAAAATAGTTTAATATAAGAAGGCTAAATTACATTTACAACATACTATAACACTGTAAAAGTATATTTCTTATAATATAAAAATATAAGAAACTATTAATATAGACTAAAAAGACTATAAAATGGTTATCTAAGTATATACTTACTACTTCAGCTCTAATGTTAATTATTTAATTGTATTTTTTTTTAATTTTTTTTAGTATTTTTACTACTTGGTAATAAAAGTGCAAGTGAAACTCCAAAACTTTGTAGAGGTAAACTTGTAAACGCGTGAGGTTTAGGAGGACTACTTAATGCTCATTCTAAAGATGGATAACTTCTATTTAAAAGTGCTTGTAAGCTATCACTATAGAATTGAGGTGTTAATCAAGGGTTACGGCTTGTAGCATTACCTTCAACTAATTGTTTGTAAACAATGAACAAGAATAATCCTGTAGCTACTACACTTATAATACTTCCATAAGAACTAATTAAATTTCAACCTGAAAAGGCATCAGGGTAATCACTTATACGACGAGGCATTCCTTGTAGACCTAAAAAATGTTGAGGGAAGAATGTTACATTAACTCCTACAAAGAATATTCAGAAATGAACTTTACTTAACATTATGTTATAGTCTAACCCTAATATTTTAGGTATTCAGAAATATCACGCACTAAATAATGCGAAAACAGCACCCATACTTAAAACATAATGGAAATGAGCAACAACATAGTAAGTATCATGGAAAGCAATATCAAGAGATGCGTTAGCTAAAACAACACCACTTAATCCTCCTATTGTAAACATAAATACAAAACCTAAAGCAAATAACATTGTAGGTGTTAAATGTAAAGATCCCCCATAACATGTTGCTAATCAACTAAATATTTTAATACCTGTAGGTACAGCAATAATTAATGTAGCAGCTGTGAAATATGCTCTAGTATCAACATCTAAACCAACTGTGTACATATGATGACTTCAAACAACAAAACCTAATACACCAATAGACATCATAGCATAAACCATACCCAGATAACCGAATACGCTTTTATTAGAGCTAGCAGATATTGTAGTACTAATTATACCAAAACCAGGTATAATTAATATATAAACTTCTGGATGTCCAAAGAATCAGAAAAGATGTTGGTATAATATAGGATCACCACCTCCAGCAGCTTCGAAGAAAGATGTATTAAAATTTCTATCAGTTAAAACCATTGTAATTGCACCAGCTAATACAGGTAATGATAGTAATAATAATACAGCTGTAACTACTACAGCTCAACCGAATAAAGCTAATTTGTGTAATCTTATACCAGGACTTCTCATATTAAGTATAGTTGTTATAAAGTTTATAGCACCTAATAAACTACTTATACCTGATAAATGTAAAGCAAATATAGCTAGATCAACACTAGGTCCACTATGACTTTGTACACCACTTAAAGGAGGGTAAAGTGTTCAACCTGTACCTGCACCATTTTCTATACCACTAGCAAATAAAAATAAAGCTAAACTAGGTATTAATAACCAGAAACTTATATTATTTAATCTAGGGAATGCCATATCTGGACCTCCTACTAATAAAGGTAATAGGAAATTACCAAATCCCCCTATTAAAGCAGGCATAACCATAAAGAATATCATTAATATAGCATGAGCAGTAATGATACTGTTATATAATTGATTATCTGCAATATACTGAACACCAGGTCCACTTAATTCTAATCTTATTAAAACAGAAAAAGCAGTTCCTAATAACCCAGAAAATAAAGCAAATATAAGATATAATGTTCCTATATCTTTAGCATTAGAAGATAAAAATCATCTTTCTGTTCATAAAGATATGTTAGCTTTTAAAACAGAAACGTTAGACCAATGTGTCTCTTCAGGTGCTCGTCCTGTTGTGTAATTTTCTTTTATATTAAAGTTACTGATAGGCTCAAACGGATTAGGCAAACACTATCAACACTACTCTGGAGTTATTATACTTTATACACAATTATAACTTAAATTATGTTTAACCATTTTAATTTTCATTGTTTATATATAATCATAGGTAAATTAGTCTGGTGTATAATTACTCCTAGGAGGGTAAAATATTTGTACAATATATTAATATTAATTTATACTACTTATAAACTAATACTAATCTTATAATTAATTAAAAGTAAAAAGATTCGAACTTTTATACTCTTATTTAGTAATAATAACTAAATATAAATTTATATAAAAACAAAAAAAAATTAAGTTTTTAACAAATATGATTTGTTAACATTTTACTATATCCACATTTTACTTTGTAAATGCTATATTCATAAAATTTAATTGGCAATTATTTCTTGTTATTGAACATAGTTAATTCTATTAAACTATTTTCTAATAAACTTATTAGAGGAACTAAAATTAAGAAATGAGCGAAATATATAGCAGTACAGATTTGTCCTAATTCAATGTAAGGAGATTCAACGTGTTTAGCACCTAATAACATTAATATTAAGAAATTAACAATAAATGTAAAGAATGCTATTTTACTTAATGGTCTAAATTGTATACCTCTAGATCTACTTAAGTCAGTATAAGGCATAATTAATAATATTAAAATAGCACTAAGCATAGCAATAACACCTAATAATTTATTAGGTATAGATCTTAATATAGCATAAAAAGGTAAAAGGTATCATTCAGGAACAATAGAAGGAGGAGTTTGCATAGGGTTAGCCATAACGTAATTTTCACTATCACCTAAAACATTAGGCATAAAGAATACAAATAAACTTAATACCATTAAGAAAAGGAATATTGTTATTAAATCTTTAAATAAGTAATAAGGAGCAAAAGATATTCTATCGTAATTAGCTGAAATACCTAAAGGGTTATTTGCTCCAGCAGTATCATGAAGTGCAATTAAGTGCATTAAAACTAATGCAGCTAATACAAAAGGCATTAAGTAATGTAATGCAAAGAATCTATTTAAAGTAGCATTATTAACAGAGAAACCTCCTCATAAAAATTCAACTATATCTTGTCCAATTCAAGGGATAGCACTCATAAGGTTAGTAATAACTGTTGCACCTCATAAACTCATTTGCCCGTATGGCAATACATATCCCAGGAACCCTGTAATTATCATTAATAAAAAGATAGTTGTACCTAAAACTCATGTTAATGTTCTAGGGCTTCTATATGATCCATAGTATAATCCTCTACCAATATGTAGGTATACTAAGAAAAAAAATGCAGAAGCTGTATTACTATGTAAGTAACGTATTAATCAACCGTAATTAACGTCACGCATTATATGCTCTATAGAATTAAAAGCTTCTGCTACACTAGGGTTATAGTGCATTGCTAATGTTACACCTGTTGCTATTTGTATAATTAAACATGTGGCTAATAAAGAACCAAAATTTCAGAAATAATTAATGTTAGATGGCACAGGTGCATCTATTACATAAGAATTTACCAATTTTAAAAAAGGATAACGTTTAAAACTTCTCATTTTTTTTTATTTAATTTATTTTTTTTATTACTAGATGTATAAAATAAATTTAAGATAGCATAAAATACTTTATCTAGTTGTAGTTTAATTGAAACTGTATTGATGTAGATTAAAATTATAATTATATGTTTTTATATAAAACATAATTTTAACCTTTACTAATTTTTTTACTTTGAAAATATAATACCTATAACTATATTTTCATATTAACCTTCATTTAATTTAAACCAATATATCCTCAACACCCTTAGTTAGGCCATAAACTGTCCTATTAAGGGTGCGAATTAAATCATTCACTTTTAACTAGTTTAACCTATTAAAAGTAAAGACAAAATAATTAGTTTTTTTTTATTTTTTTAAAATGCTAAAAAATGCTAATATACTTAATAAGAATAAACTATTATCAAATATAGCTAAAAAAGACATTAAACAATATACAATAAACCCTGTTAAAATATATAAAGCATAAGTTGTAACTACACGAGTATTTAAACTACCAATACTTCAACTTATATTTATTAAACCTTTTTCTAATCCGTAAGGACCTAATAATTCTACACTTCCTTTATCTATAACTTTAGTTGTTTGACCACCTAATGTAAATACCATACCTGTTATATATTTATTATATAACAGTTCAATAAAGAAACGTTGATTAAAGAATGAAAATATATTATAACCTAATCTAGAAAATTTGAAACTAATAACTGATTTAGGTATAAATTCAGATAAAATAATTGCTAATACACTAAGGGATACAGTAAAAAATAAAGGTAATAACTTGAATAAAGTAGGTACAGCAAACTCCGTATCTAACAATATTTCATGCATAGGGTGTATAAATATACTATTATCTGCAAAGAAATCTGAACCTAATCCTATAAAAATATCTTTAGTTATATAACCAAAAAATATAGAAAAGATAGCTAATATAATTAAAGGTAAACTCATAAACATGTCACCTTCATGAGCATGTTTATAGTTAACTTTAGGTCCATTAGGGTTAGTTAAGAAAGTTAAGAATAAAACTTTAACAGAATATAAAGTAGTAAACATAGCACCTACAGTAGCTATAAAGTATACAACTGTACCACTAAAATAAAACTTACCGTATGCAGATTCTAAAATAAGATCTTTACTATAGAATCCTGTCATAAAAGGGAAAGCAACTAAACTCAGACTTGCTATTAACATTACAGAATAACTTAAAGGTAAAAATGATCTTAATCCACCATATTTTCTAAAGTCTTGATTATCAGCTACAGCATGAATTACAGCACCTGCACCTAAAAATAACAATCCTTTATAAAAAGCATGATTAACTAAGTGAAATAAAGCAATATTATATGAAGATAAACCTACTGCTATAACCATCATACCTAATTGACTCATAGTAGAATAAGCAATAACCTTTTTAATATCTTGTTGGAATAAACCTATAAGACTACTAAACACAGTAGTTATAGCTCCTAATCATAAACATAAAACTAATACAGTTGAACTATATTCAATTAAAGGACTTGCACGCATCAATAGATAAACACCAGCTGTAACCATTGTTGCCGCATGAATTAAAGCACTAACAGGTGTAGGACCTTCCATAGCCATAGGCAATCACACATGTAACCCAACTTGAGAACTTTTAGCCATTGCACCAATTAAAAGACATATACCTATCATAGTAACAATATTTTCACTAACAAAAGGAGCTAATGAGAAAACAGTAGCATAGTCAATGTTACCAAAAGATCATAAAATAGCAAACATACCTACAGTTAAAAAACAATCACCCACTCTATTAGTTAAAAGAGCAGAGATAGAACTTTGGTTTGCTGCTATTCTAGTAAATCAGAAACTAACTAAAAGATAAGAACAAATACCTACACCTTCTCACCCCACAAACATTAATAAAAAATTATTAGATGTAACCAATATAATCATCATAAAAGTAAATAAACTTAAATAACTAAAAAATCTTTGGTTATGTGGGTCATGACTCATATATCCTATAGAATATACATGTACTAAAGAACTAACTACTAAAACAGGTAGTAACATAGAAACAGTAAGACTATCAAAATGAAAAGCTCATAGCACATTAAGTGATTCACTATCTACTCATCTAAAAAGATTTATAGATGTAGGTGTATTGTTCAAACCTACTTCAAAAAAAGCTACGAAAGATAATAAAGTTGTTACAATTACACATGTACATGTAATTAATTGGGCACCGCTAACACCGACTTTTCTTCCAAAAAAGCCGGAGACTATCGATCCTAATAAAGATAAAGTAATTATAGCTAGATACATTATTTATATTCTATTGTTATATTTCCTCTTAATCTATAATATGCAACTAAAATACCTAAACCAATTGCTGATTCTGCACCAGCTATAGCTATTATATATATAGCATATGTTTGGCCTAATATATCATCAAAGCTCAGTGAACTTACCAATATTAAAAATGTAATAGCTAGTAGCATTATTTCTATTGAAATAAGCATTAATATTATATTTTTTCTATTTAAAACGAAACCTAAAATTCCGATTAAAAAAAGTATTATGGATAAATTCATTGTATATTATTTTTTACATTAATTATTTTTACTAAAAAATACTACGAAGACTAATAAAAAATTGTCTAAAATAATTACAGTTACTAATACAGTATATCTATAATACATAATTTATAATGTAAGATATAAAGCAATTGTAATAAATTAATCTGAATCATCTCATATGTATGATGGCGGTTCAGTAGACTCTAATTCATGTACGTATTCTGTAGGTGTTTGTTTAGGTTTTTCATTACTCTCAGTTGACTGAGTAGTTGTAGCAGGAGTAGATTGAGTAGCTGTACCAGGAATAGACTCCGATACATTATTATCTATTTCCCTAGGTTTGCTACCAAAATCTGGATTTTGATTAGCATTAGAGGCTGATGCTTCCGCGTTTTGATTAGAGAAACCTTGAGCCAGATTAGTTATTTCGGATTTACTAGATGTATTTGCATCTGTATTGGGCTTAGATCCATGATTTCAGTAATCTGGTATAGTAGGTAAAGGGCCTCTTTTTTGTATTTCACTTCTTAGCAATTTTTTTAGTGTAATAATACGACTTAGATTATCCTTAGTTTTTGGTTCTTGAGTTAAAAAATCTATTTCATTTTGAATATCTTCATTTAACTCTTGATCACTATCTACATCCGATCCTGAACCTGAACGTGACCCTGAATTTGAATCTGAATAGTCTCGCATATCTGTATCTTCTTCAACAGCTTTACCTTTACCTTTATCTAAACGTGTAGGTATAGTTTCATTATCTCTGTCTTCTTCAACAGCTTTACCTTTACCTTTATCTAGACGTGTAGGTCTACTTTCATTATCAGATTCATCTTCATCACTACTTCCGCTTTTAACTAAAACGATACTTTCTAGTAATGTATTAAGAGAATTCTTAATAGAGATTCATTTACTTTCTTGTAATATATTAATTTGATTATTAATATAGACTCATTTACTTTCCGCCAAAAAAGAAAATAACACTATTGCTCCTCTAATCATAGCAAGAACTTTTCCAAGCTTACAGACTGTATAACTATAGGCATAGAACTATGTAAAATTCCACATATTTCTGAACATTGTCCATAGAATGTACCTTCTCTATTTATAAGAACAGAAACTTGGTTTAATCTACCAGGGTAAGCATCACATTTTATACCTAAAGCAGGGCAAGCGAATGCATGTATAACGTCTGCTGCAGTTATAATAAATCTTACATGAGTTAATTCAGGAAGTATTACTCTGTTATCAACTTCTAACATTCTTAACCCACCATCTTCTAAATCAGATTCAGGTACTAAATATGAATCAAATTCTATAAAGTCCTCGTCTGCATTTAAGAAATCAGGGTATTGATAACTTCAATATCACTGATGACCTTCAGCTAATACAGACATTGCGGGATCACTAACTTCATCCATTAAGTATAACAATTTAAAAGATGGGAAAGCTATTAATATAAGTATTAAAGCAGGAGTAATTGTTCAAATTAATTCTATTAATGTACCATGATTTAAATATTTATGAGAAATAGGTGATTTTTTACTTGTGTAATTTCTAATGATTGACACCATTATTCAACCTACTCCAAATAAAATTACAACTAAATAGTACATTATATTATCATGTAATTCAACCAGCCCTTCCATTTGCGGTGTAGCACTGTCTTGAAAATAAAGTCCCCAAGGTCTTGGAGTATCACAAATATTAATAATACTTGAGTATAAATACCACATATTTTAATTTATATCTTTTTTATTCTAAAAACTACACATTAAATATAATTTTGTTCTCAAAATCATGTGTAGTCCATTGCTTAATAAGAACAACGTCCATTATACAGCTTATATAATATTAAATTATATTAATATTATATAACTTTCTATTTTAGAAAGATTTATATTGTAAAAAAGTAAAATAAACTACTACTTACTAATTACTTTTTATTTATTGTATTATAATTTATAATTTATAATACTAGATATAAGAGCTATTGTACTTTTATTATTGTTGTCTAAAGTATACATTTGTCTACTATCTATTTTTAAGGCATTTTTTCCTAATTCAAATGCAAATCCTAAAGTTAAAGCTAAAAAGAATATTAACATTATAACTAAACCGTATATACCATTTGTATATGCACTAACCACGTAAGGGTAAACTAAAAGGATTTCCAGATCAAACAGTAAGAAAAGAAGTGCAAAAATAAAAAAAGAAATACTAAATTGTGTTCTATTTTGACCTAAAAATGAATGAAAACCACATTCAAAGGCACTGTCTTTTTCAGGATAAGGATTATGTGTAGCAAATATTAAATTAACTGCTAATAATATTATTGCTAATAGGGGTATAAAAACAAAAAAGAAAGTAGTACTTGTCATTTATGTATTGAATAATATTAATGCTAAAATATTAGCCATACTTAATCATTCTCGAGGTATAAATATAAATAATAATATTGTTAAAGTTAATATAGAAATAGAAACAGTTAAAGAACTAGATAAAACTATACTATTGTATTTAAAAGTTAAATTTTTAACTAATGTATTATTTTTCATTAAATTAGCATGCATACTTATATCTTTAAGTTCAGGATTAATTTTATACTCAGGTTTATCAAAGAAAACTTGTTTTATTACATTTAAGTAATAAACTGCACTAATAACACTAGTTAATATTGCAACTAAAGTAAGGAAAACATAACCGCTGTCTAAAGCTGCACTTAAAACCATCTGTTTAGCAAAGAATCCTATTAGAGGTGGTATACCTACAAAAGAGAATATAGTAATAGCTAAACTTAAAGATAGTACAGGGTTTATATAGAAGAAACCTTTCATTTGACTAATTAACTGTATAGGGGAATTATTCTTGTCAGATAATTTTTTGTATTCTTCATTTTCATTAACATAATAATATAAAGAGAATCCTATACTTATAAGTATAATAAAAGCATTTAAATTACTTATAGAGTATTGCATTAAATAAAATATAAATGCTTGGATAGATTCTATACTATTAATACTTAATGCTAATAGTATAAAACCTACGTGTGATATAGTACTATAAGCAAATAATTTTTTTATTCTAAATTGAGTTAAACCAACTATTGTTCCTATTATTAAAGAAAATAAAGAACTAATAAGTAAACTTGAAGTTCAGCTAAATTTAAAGTCAAATAATGAGTTACTTGTATAGTGTACTAGTTCTAGTAAGAATATAAAGATAGATATCTTTGCCACTATAGCAACAAATGTTGTTACAATTGTTGGAATACCATCATACACATCCGGAGATCAGAAATGGAATGGTGCAGCACTAACTTTAAATAAAAATCCTACACTTAAAATAAGTAAAGAAAAATTTATATAATAAGATTTATATCAATATAACATATTAGTAGTATTATCATTTGTTATATCACTTAAGCTAGTAATAACATATAAACCATCTAAATTAGTTGTACCTGAATTAGCATATAGTAAACTAGTACCTAGTAATATAAAACAAGAGCTTAAACCTCCTAATAAGAAATAAGTAAGACCACCTGAAGTAGCTTGTTCTGAATTTCTGTATAAAGTACTAAGTAAATACAATCCATAACTTTGTAATTCTATTGATAAGAAAATAGAAACTAAATCACTAGTTGAAACTAGGAAAACTGCACCTATAACTACATATAGTAATATTAAAGGGTATTCTATTATTTTAAATTGCTCTCCCATTTTATTAACTATCATAGTTCTATAATATAATAAGTTATAAGAAAAAATTTTCCCTACTGAAGAAAATTCTGGTAACCATACTTTTCTAGGGTAAAAACTAGTTAATTGTAAAATCATTGCACTTATCATGAAAATAAATATGTGAAATACTTGTGTAATACTTGTAGCTTGAAATAAACCACCATATAAACCTATACCTCCATCCAATGATATAAGATATAAGCTATTTAAAGCAATTAAAGAAGAATAAAGTAAAATTGTTAAACCTACCCGACTAAAAAGTATAGACTTATCTCGTCTTAATGTGACGGCGTTAGATAATAATAAAAATAAACTTGAATAAATTAACATTTGAGTTTAAAAGAGTTGAACTTTTAATATTTAAATATTACCATTAAATGGAATTTTAAAACCTATAACCCATTTTATAATATATGCTAAATATATTAACATACATATATAGACATATTTAATATTTTAGCCGGAGGAGAAATTCGAATTCCCATTACTAATGCATGAAATTAATGTTCTAACCATTGAACTACTCTGGCCTAATATATAATCAAATAATATAATATATATATATATTATATTTATAATTACAAAAATGCATATATAGGGAGGATACCCTGATTTGAACAGGGAACTTACTGTGCCACATACAGTCGCTCTACCATTGAACTATATCCACCGTAATTAATATAATTAAAATGATATAACTATACTATATCATACATATCTAATGTATCTTATATGTTTATTAATTATATTTTAAATATAAGGAATATAACCAATAAACGAATATATTTATAAATAACTTTATGTTGGAGTGGTTCGAACACCCAATTATAAATACCAAAAATTTATGACTTACCGATTAGTCCACAACATATTGTAAGGTTTCTTTTAATTATATAATTATACATTTTTATATTACCATTATATAGTTAGAAATTAAGGTAAATCCGATTTGAACGGACAAGATTTCAATAATCAAATAGTCCTAAGCTATTCATGTCTACCAATTCCATCATTACCTTCAAAAAAAAATACAATTGCTCGAGGTAAGATTTGAACTTACAGCCTAAACATCTTCAGAGTTCCGCTCTACCAGGTTGAGCTTCTCGAGCTACAAAGTAGTTTATATTAAATAAAAATTTTTATAACCTGGTTAAGGTATAAATTAATCACTTTAGCTATTTCACTTCTTCTTTTTTTCTTCTACCCAGAAAACTATATAGTATAAACTACTATAAAAATATTAATATTTAATTATTGGAGACATCAGGACTCGATCCTGAAACAACGACATGCAAAATCGCAGTTTTACCAAATTAAACTATGTCCCCTAAAACTTTAAATACTATT
>Ga0302176_10001117_pt1 | contig 13314 bp, 11 predicted proteins | sample I_Palsa_E1_1_FD_198787 | JGI IMG/M metagenome (GOLD analysis project Ga0302176, IMG submission 198787) | Peat permafrost microbial communities from Stordalen Mire near Abisko, Sweden - I_Palsa_E1_1 | ecosystem: Environmental > Terrestrial > Soil > Palsa > Peat permafrost | place: Sweden...
CAGGCGGCAAATTCGGCATCGGATCGATCGACGAAAAGGGCGATTATGGTGATGATTTCGGCATTTCGACCCTTTCCGGCACCGGCACTCCTTCAAACGGCGCCGATCAGGGTCCCTGCCTCTATCTCGGCCCTCGCGGCCAGCGATGCAGCCGCCGTGCGACAACGGCTGGTTTTTGCGCGATCCATCAACCCGGTGCAGCAATCGGCGGAATCGCAAAGCCTTCGAAGAAACTGGCTGCCTCGCTCTTCGCCATCGTCGCAGTAATCTGGCCTTACCTCGCCGACATCGTTAAGGAAGTGATTCGCTGGATTCATGCCCATTGAGCGGCTCGGCGACCTTTCATTAGTTCTGGCGTAGAAGGTCGTTTGGAAACGCGTAATTCCGGGTAAAATAGCGGGCCATGCCAAAACTACTGGAAGGAAAAACAGCAATCGTTCTGGGCGTTTGGAATAAATGGAGCATCGCTCACGCGATTTCGCAGGCGTTCGTCCGCGAAGGCGCTACGCTTCTGCTTACGCACCAGAATGAACGCGCAAAGCCCACCGTCGAAGAACTCGGAAAGGAACTCGGAGTTGGCAATTACTATCCCTGCGATGTTCAGCTGCAGCCGGACATCGACGCTCTCGCCGCGTCGCTGAAAGCGGAAGGCCGGAAGATCGACGTGGTCGTACATTGTCTTGCGTTTGCGAACCACGAAGACTTGAACCAGCCTTTCGTGAATACTTCGCGCGACGGATTCAAGCTGGCGCTCGACGTCAGCGCCTATTCGCTGGTAGCTGTCTCCAAAGCGCTCGCGCCTCTGATGACCGACGGTGGCTCAATCATGACCCTCACCTACCTTGGCTCTACGCGGGTAGTTACCAACTACAACGTGATGGGTGTAGCCAAGGCAGCACTCGAAATGTCGATGAAATATCTAGCGAGCGAATTGGGAGCCGGCAAAATACGCGTGAACGCAATTTCCGCCGGCCCCATCAAAACAATATCCGCCCGCGGAATTAAAGATTTTTCAAAGGTTCTCGATTTCGTTCAGCAGCACGCACCACTACGCCGCAATACTGATCCCGCGGAAGTTGCCGATGCAGCCGTGTTTCTAGCGAGCGATCTCGGCCGCGGTGTCACCGGAAATGTGCTTTACGTCGATTCCGGATTCCAAATCATGGGTTTGTAAGCGGGCATCGAAAACCCCGACGAGTGTTTCGTACAGCGTCTTAACGCAAAACGTCTTCGTCATCCTCGATTGAAATTCTGCGAGTATCCTCCGCAACGTGCTCCAGCTGAATCCGAACGACAGGCCAATCCACGCGCAGCGCAAACCTTTCCGGCCATTCAACAATCACGACTGCATCTTCCGAAAATACATCTTCGAGCCCGAGCGTCTCCAGATCGTGAAGCCCGGAGATTCGGTACAAATCCACGTGATATACGCGCGCCTCGTGATCGTATCGGTGGACAAGCGTGAATGTAGGGCTGGTGACCTCGTCTTCGGTGGCAGCACCGATTCCACTGACGATTCCCTTTGTGAGCGTGGTCTTACCGGCACCCAGATCTCCCGACAAAAGAACCAACACTCGCGGCTTGAGTCGCGCGCCAATTTCGCGGCCACGCGCTATGGTTTCCTCGGAGGAATGCGTCGTCAGTTCGGTCCTAGCCACGGTCGGACGCCGCATAAAATTGTTGGTAAGCTCGCGGAATTGCCCGAATCAAGTCGCTCGCCAGCAGAGGCGCTTCGCTGAAATCTGCATAGGCTATGTCGCCGGCCAAACCATGCAGATAAACTCCAAATGCCAGAACTCGCTCCCATTGCTCGGTACCGAATTGTGCAGTTAGTGCCGCAAGCATTCCGGTCAAAACGTCGCCCGTTCCGCCCGTGCCCATACCAGGATTGCCCGTCGAGTTGATGAACGCGCCTCCATCCGGCGCGGCAATGATAGTGTTGTGGCCTTTCAGAACGACATATGCGTTCCATGCCTCCGCAGACTGAAGCGCTAGCTGCGTGCGACGCTCCTGAACCTCACCCGTTTTCAAGCCAGTGAGCCGCGCCATTTCTCCCGGATGCGGCGTGACGGCGATAAATCCCTGCAGCCCCTTCAACTCCATCGCGCGACCTGCAAACGCATTCAATCCGTCGGCATCGAGAACGACCGGTACGGAGCTTCGCTTACCCACCACCGTACGAATAAATCGCTGAGTTTCCTCCTGCGTGGAAAGTCCCGGGCCAATCGCCAAAGCTCTCTTCCCTTTTGCTATGGCATCGAAGCGCCCGTCCTCAAGGCTGCGTAGTGAAACGGTTCCCGCGTTGGTGGCGGCGAGCGGCTCCGTCATAATTTCCGGAGTGTGCGCGGCCACGATCGGCAACACCGGCTCGGGCGTAGCCACCGTCACAAGTCCAGCTCCTGCGCGCAAAGCCGCCCAGGAGGCCAGGACCGCAGCGCCACTCTTGCCCACCGAGCCCGCCACGATCAACGCGTGTCCGTAGTCACCCTTATTCCCGTCTGGTTTTCGCCGCGCAGCAAATTGTTCGAACTCGCTCGGCTCGGCCCAGCGAAGACGCCCGCCGCCAACCTTCGAAATTAAATCCGGCGGCGAACCGATCTCGCGGACAATTAATTGGCCCACATTTTCGCTAGCCTTGCCTTGAAACATTCCCAGCTTGGGAGCTGTGAACGTGACTGTATAATCCGCCACAATCGCTCCGCCCTGAATTTCGCCCGTATCCGCCTGCAGTCCCGAAGGGATGTCCACCGCTACAACCGTCGGTCCGCCAGTGCGCTCGTTTACAATCCCAATCACGTCGCGCAGCAGTCCCTCCACCGGTCCGCGAACTCCCGTTCCCAATAACGCGTCGATCAGAATGTCGCACGAGCGAAGCTTTGCCCTCCAATCACCCAGTTCGGCTGAATTTCGCACTACGTGTAGTTCGCCGGAAGCGTTCTCCCATCGCCGGAGGTTGTCTTGTGCCTCCCCTTTCATCTCTCTCGGATCGCAGAACAGGATCACTTCAGGCGTAGCGCCCATATCGAGCAGTTGTCGCGCTACCACAAAGCCGTCCCCGCCGTTATTTCCCTTGCCGCAAAGAACAAATATCAGGCGCCGCTCCAAATCCGAAAAATGTTGCCGAATAAATTGTGCAACGCTTCTTCCGGCATTTTCCATCAAGAGAGCGCTCGGAATACCGTAACTCTCCGTCGTCAGGCGGTCCACTTCCCGCGTTTCCGCTGCCGTCAGAATTTTCAAGGTTTGCGACTCATCGGGCTTTGGCTCCCGCCAGAAACAGAAAACGTGGGTTTAAAGGTCCCGTTGCAAGATTCAGGCCGGCGCTACAGCATCCACCCGCCGCTGACGTTCAGCACTTGTCCGGTAATGAAATCCGCTCCGTCGGAAGCAAAGAATTTCACAGCCGTGGAAACATCTTCAGCCGATGGCGGCCGTCCTATCGGCGATCGCGCGTCGTGCATCCGGCGCGCTTCCTCGGCAGTTAGTTCCCTCTCGTCGATATTCGAAGGGTTGATGACGTTGACAGTAATTCCGTGCTTAGCTTCCTCCACTGCAAGCGATCTCGAAAACGAAACGACCGCAGCCTTCGCCGCTGCATACGCTGAAATCGTACCTTGGCCAAAGCTGCGTTCAGCGCCCAAAGCGCCCAAGCTGATAATTCGGCCCCAGTGATGGCGCCGCATCTCGGGCAGCGCCGCTTTGCTTGCATAGAAAACGCTGAAAAGATTTGAAGTGAAAACATCTCTCCACTCTTCCACCGAGCTTTCCGCCACTGACTTCCAATTGAAGTCGCCCACGTTGTTGATCAAAATATCCAGTCGGCCAAAACGCTCGACAACTTTGTCCACGAGAAACTGTACTTTCGACGGATCCGCGGAATCGGCCTCGATCGCAAAACATTCCGTGCCGCGTTCCTGTAGTTGCCGCAAAGTATTCTGCGCCGCGGTTTTGTTCGAACGGTAGGAAATAGCAATGCGCACACCTTCGCGAGCCAGTCCCAGCGCTATCCCTTTACCAATTCCCCGGCTACCGCCCGTAATAAGCGCCGTTCGTTCGTTTAGAGGCAATCTCTACCTGCCTTCCGTTGACCCGCTAGTATAATAAAAATCTCTTCCGCTCGTGCTATCCCATATGCGCAACAACCACGGTGATATCGTCGGCCTGCTCCGGTGTTCCAGCCCATTGTTCGGCCGCGGCGATCAGATTTTCCGCTAAGCGCTGCGGCGGTAGATTTACCTGACGAAGTATCTCAGCTCGCACGCGCTGCCGCCCGAACTCTTCTCCGTACACGTTTTCCGGCTCCGTTAATCCGTCGCTGAACAGCACCAGCAGGCTGCCCGGCTCCACTTTAATCACACCCTGCGTGAAAGGGTACTCCTCGAAGAGCCCGACTACCGTGCCGCCCTCTTCCAGTTCCTGCACGTTGCCGTCATGCACAAAAAAAGGCGCAAGATGTCCGGCATTTGTGTAAGTCAGCGTCCGCGCCTGCTCGTCATAAACCGCATAGAAAAACGTCGCGTAGCGATCGTCAGACGTGTTCCTGAAGAGGTGCCTGTTCAACTTCGACACAAGGTCGCAGGTCCCACCCTGACCATCGAGCATCGCCGTGCTCCGTAATGCGGCCTGTAGGCTCGCCATCAACAAAGCCGCAAAAATTCCTTTTCCGCTGATATCTGCGAGCGCGATGCCCAGCCGGTTCGGCCCCAACCTGATGAAGTCGTAATAATCGCCGCTCACCACGCGCGCAGGCCGGCAGATCGCTCCCAATAGAAGTCCTGGAAGCGAAGGAAGCGATTGCGGAAAAAGCTGCGCTTGAACTTCGCGCGCGATGGATATCTCATTTTCAAGGCGCTGGCGCTGCCGCTGTTCTTCGATTAACTCAGCAATCGAGCTGGTCATTTCATTGAACGATTCGCCCAACGCGCCGAGCTGATCTCGCTGTCGCACGCGAACTCGTTTGCTGAAATCTCCCCGCCGCACACGGAGCGTCGCTTCGTAAAGGTCGCCGACCGAAGTTGTGATCGTCCGCGTAAGGACCACGCCTGTAACCAGCGCTGTAATTTCCAACAACAGAAAAATGACGCCCGCTACTACCAGCACCTCCACCAGCACCGGCCCTACGTCCCCTACGGACGTCAAGAGTTGCCGGTTCACTGCCGACGGCCGCAGCGAAAACGACGCGAAAATCGCTACCGGCCCTTTATCTTTCTCTGCCTCCATGTGCGACAGTTCGATCGTGGACGCGCCGCCCACCGGCACATCCAGGAAATTCGCAGGCGGAGGGAGAACGCGCCGCTTGCTGGAGACTTCTTCGCCCGGAACATACTCGCGTCCATTGAAATTAAAAGTAGAGCGGGTACCTGGTGTGTTTCCCGCCAGCCGCAGAAAATTCAATTTAATAGGGCCAAGTTCCGAAGAAAGCCCGTCTAGAAAAGCCGAATTCACTGGCTCCGCCACTAGAATCGTTACCGGGACGCTCGGGCCGTCGAGCTTTAGCGCGCAGGCGATCAGCGATTTCCCATCCCATTCCACCAGGCCCGCAAATCTCTGACCGTCGCCCTTTTCAACCAAATGTTTGCCGCGGTTTAAATACACGTTCAAGTCGGGGCTTTCTGTCCGCTCCGCTGCGAGTAGGCGCGCCACATCCGGTTTCGACAATATCGATTCATCCTCGGGCGAAACCCCTTTTGCAGCTTCTTGTTGGATAGCCGCGGCGAAAGCGTCCGCGTCTGCCGCAACCGCATTGATGCGCGCCTGCAAATCGTCGTGAAGAAGATGCGCTCCAAGCTGCAGATATAGGCCATAGAGGCCTACGCCCGCCATCGAGAACAGCAAAATGATTGGCACCACCGCGATGAACACATACGCCACGATCAAGCGGTTGCGCAACGGCCACATCACCTGCGTGCGGAACCACGGAATCAGTCGGATCACCAGATAGATGATCGCCAGAAAACTCAAAAAACTCAGAAAACCTGAGTACGGCACACTCGTTCCTAGCGCGGCAATCACACGGACCACTACGCTCAAGAGAAGAATCCCCAGCGCGACGCGATCGATCGGCGAAGTCTTGCGCAACCACACGAAGAAATGGCGTGAAGAAGTCGGAGCCAAGTTTAGAGTTCCCGGAGGTCAGTATATCGTGGCGAGCGAAAGTTGGTGCCGGGAAACTGCAGATGTGGCGTCTGCCGCCAGTCTCCCGTTTTGTATTTATTAAAAGCTAAAGCGCGCTACGGTCATTCTTCTGAACCCGGCTGTGATGCCGGCTATACCCAAAATAGACCACCAGGCCAATCACCAGCCAGATGATCAGACGCGCCCAGTTAACCCAGCCCAGTTTGTACATCATGTAGCCGTTGAAGAGGATTCCGAGCACCGGAACAAGCGGAACCCATGGCGTTCGGAACGGGCGGGCTTGCTCGGGATTCGTCTTGCGCAGCACCATGATCGATATGCAGACGATGATGAAGGCGAAGATCGTACCAATGTTGACCATCTCTCCGATGATGTTAATCGGAGTGATGCTGCCGATGACCGCCGCGATGACGCCAACCAGGATCGTGTTCTTGTAGGGCGTGCGATATTTGGGATGAATCGCGGCGAAGAATTTGCGGGGCAGCAGACCGTCGTTGGCCATGGAATACAGCACGCGAGTCTGTCCCAGCAACATGACCAGCATCACGCTGGTCAACCCAGCCAGCGCGCCAGCCGTGATCAGGTACGAAGCCTTCACTAAACCACGGTCTAGGAACGCAACTGACAGCGGCGCTTCGATATTGATCTCCTTCCACGGGACCATGCCGGTGAGCACTGCAGCAACCAGGATGTAGAGGATGGTGCACATGATAAGCGAGGCGATAATCCCGATGGGCAGATCGCGCTGGGGGTTCTTGGCTTCCTGCGCGGTGGTAGATACGGCGTCGAAACCGATATAGGCAAAAAATATGTAGGCGGCACCTCTCCCGATTCCGCTGAATCCCATGGGCGCGAAACTGCCCCAATCGTGTCCCCAGTTCGAGGAACTCACGTAATGCATTCCAAGAAGAATTACAAAGAGCACGACGCCGACCTTCACGATAACGATCGTGGCGTTGAAGTTTGCGCTCTCCTTAATCCCGATTACCAGGACAGCGGTGATCACCAGAGCGATCAGAAATGCCGGAAGATTAAACCCGATTTCCACGCCAAAAAGGGTAGGCGCGGCTACCAGATCGTGAGCACGCTGGAGCAACTCCGGAGGCTGCGCGCTAATTATGTCTCCCACGCGCGTCAGAAAAGACTGGCTGCCCATCACGAGGGTAGGATCCGAGGCATGTGCCATTTGCCGGGCGATAACATTTTCTGCAGTCACCAGGGCGGTCCAGTGATCGTAGGCGAGCCATAGGGGCATCTTCAGATGAAATATCTGCAGAAACTCAATGAAGTGATTCGACCAGCCCGACGAAACCGTGCTCGCGCCCATCGCGTATTCCAAAGTCAAGTCCCATCCAATAATCCACGCAATCAACTCGCCGAGCGCCGCATAGGCATACGTGTAGGCGCTGCCAGCAAGAGGAATCAAGGCCGCGAATTCTGCGTAGCAAAGCCCCGCAAAGGCGCAACCCAGACCGGATATGACGAAGGAGAGCATCAGGCCCGGGCCGGCATAGTGTGCGCCAAGACCGGAGAGCACGAAGATCCCCGCGCCGATAACCGCGCCTACTCCCAAAGCCGTCAGCGAAACCGGACCTAACGTCCGCTTCAGCGTATGCTCGCCGGTGGCTTTGGCTTCGTTCAGCAGCCAATCCATCGGCTTTTTCTTGAACAGCGGATTGCTCATTCGCAATCTCCTCTCACAAAATCCGGCTAATCATTCCCCAGATGACAGACAAATCTATGCTTCAGCGGCCCTCGCTCCGGCAAGCTTCCACAGCCAGTACACAGGAACTCCCAGCAAAACGATTATTAATCCCGGCCAAGTGTACTGCGGCTTGTAACGCAATAATTGAATTTCGATAAACACCGCCATCACAAGATAGAGCGCAGGCAAAACAGGATACCCGAAAGCCCGATACGGCCGCTCCATGTCCGGACGCTTCCAGCGCAAAACGAATAGCCCGCCCAGCGTAAGAATATAGAAGATTAAGACCGCAAAAATCAGAAAATCCAGTAACTGCCCGTACGTTCCGGAAAGACAAAGAAATGACGCCCAGAGACATTGCACCACGAGCGCAGCCGCTGGCGCGTGATGGCGATTTACCTTGCCGGCCGACTGGAAGAAAAGCCGGTCCTTCGCCATCGCGTAATAGATTCGCGCGCCCGAAAGAATCAATCCGTTGTTGCAACCGAATCCGGAAATGAGGATTGCCACCGCCATCACAATCGCGCCAGCGGGACCGAAGACCACCTCCGCGACAGCCGTGCCCACACGCCCGTCAGCGGCAAACTCGATTCCGCGCGCCAAGGCCGTCGCACCATTCGGATCGCCCGAAATGGGAAGCACTCTCAAATAAGCCACATTCGCGAGGGTGTAAAGCGTGATAACCATGCCCGCACCGAGCGCGAGCGAAAGCGGCAGGTTCCGGCTGGGATTTTTCACCTCGGCAGCGGTGAAAGTAATATTGTTCCACGCGTCCGCCGAAAAAAGCGAACCTACCATGGCCACGCCGACGAGCGTCAGCGTCCCAATCGTCCAGATGGGATAGTCAGGCGGGTAAGGATGCATCATCCACAAACCCGCGTTCCGCCAGAAATCGGTAAAATTGGCCGCCCGCGCAACCGCGGTCGAGAACCAGAAACCAAGTAGTACCAATCCCACCAAGGAGCTGACCTTCGCCACCGTAAACACATTTTGAACTATCTTACCCACGCGCAATCCGCGCGTATTGATCCAGGTGAGAAGAACGATCGAGGCGATGGCCAAAAGATTTTGCCGGTTGATTCCGACGTTGTATGGACCCAGCGACCCAAACCACATCTGCCACGGCCCGAATGTCCCTATCTTCCAGATCCAGTCGGAAGCGGAAAACCACGGCAAGATCACCGCGGTAAACTTTGCGAAGGCAATCGCCACGGCTGCGATCGTTGCCGTCTGAATCACCAATAGCATGGTCCAACCGTAAAGAAATCCCCAGAGCGGCCCCAACGACTCGCGCAAATATACATACTGCCCGCCGGCTTGAGGCATCGCAGCGGCAAGTTCGCCATAACTCAGCGCGCCGATCAGCGTCATGATTCCAGTAACCAGCCAGACGCTAATCAAAAGTCCCGGGCTCTTCACCTGGTGCGCAATGTCAGCCGAAACGATAAAAATTCCCGACCCGATCATCGAGCCGGCGACGATCATCGTGGAATCGAACAAGCCGAGCCCTTTTACAAGCTCCGGTTGCTTGCTTGTCGCCACGCCTCCGATCGTCTCCACCTGTTGTGCCATTCGCTTAAACTCTCAGTCGCGTGCGGGCCGTGCTGGTACAACCCGTTTGGCAATCGCAATGTATTCGCGTGCTCGCTGCGCCGGATCGCTCGCGGCCATCAAGTCGCGTATCACTGCAATCGAATCCGCCCCAGCCCGATAAACGTCACCCGCGGACTCTACTGTGATGCCGCCTATCGCTACAAGCGGTTTTCGCGTTATTCTGCGCGCAGCGCGCAAAAATTCAAGTCCGACTACAGGATCGGGATTCGCCTTTGTGCCCGTTGGAAAGATGGGCCCCACGGCAATATAATCCGCCGAAGTGGCATCCGCCGCGCGCAGTTGCTCCAAGTTGTGTGTCGAAACCCCCACCCATAGCGGAGCACCGCATATTTTTCGCGCCGCCTCGACAGGAAGGTCTTCCTGTCCCACATGAACTCCGCCCGCACCTGTCATCGCGGCGATGTCCGCACGATCGTTCACTATTACGCGAATGCGCTTCGGCCCAAGTTGGCCGCAGAGTACCTGTGAATTCTCCTGAATTCGTCGCGCAGACCCTCGTTTGTCGCGATATTGAAACAGTTCCACGCCGCCCTCCGCCAATCGAAGCGCGATTTCGGGAATGGATAATGCGGATTCGGATGAAAACTCTGGACTGGCGTCCAGGATGGCGTAAAGGGCTGGGAACAAACCGCCGCCTCCGCACTTGAGACTTATTTCGTTTCCACTGCCGTCATGTGCTCAAGGAAGTGCGTATCGAATTTCCCCGCCACAAAATTCGGGTCCGCCAGGATTCGCTTGTGCAATGGGATGGTCGTCTTCACTCCCTCGACCACAAATCCGTCAAGCGCTCGTTGCATTCGCACGATTGCTTCAGCTCGGTCGTGTCCGTATGAGATCAGTTTGGCGATCAGCGAGTCGTAATACGGCGGAATCACAGCATCGGCATAACATGCCGTATCGACGCGGATCCCCGGTCCACCCGGAACGCGGAATGCAGTGACCTTACCGGCGGAGGGCGTAAAAGTAATCGGATCCTCGGCATTAATGCGGCACTCAATGGCGTGTCCCCGAAACTCGACAACCGGCAATACGCTCCCGAGTTTCTCCCCTGCCGCCACGCGAATCTGCGACTTCACCAAATCTACGTCAGTCACCATCTCCGTGACGGGATGCTCCACCTGAATGCGCGCATTCATCTCGATGAAATAAAGATTCCCGGAATCTTCGCGCAAGAATTCCATGGTGCCAGCGCTCGAATAACCAATTTTCTTCAGCGCCTCTACTACCTGCTTACCGAGGCGTTGCCGCGTCGCCGCGTCCACCGCTACGGACGGCGATTCCTCAAGCACCTTCTGATGGCGCCGTTGCAGCGAGCACTCGCGTTCGCCAAGGTGAACCACATTGCCATGCTTGTCGCCCAAAACCTGAAACTCAATGTGTCGCGGCCTCTCGATCAGCTTCTCCATGTAAACGTTAGGGCTGCCAAACGCTTGCTCAGCTTCCGTGCGGGCCGTCCGGAACAGGGGAATCAGCTCTTTTGCCGAGCGAACGATTCTCATGCCGCGGCCGCCGCCGCCCTCAGCTGCCTTAATCATTACCGGGTAGCCGATATCACGTGCTATTACTTTCGCGGAATCCTCATCGGGCACTACCCCCGGACTCCCCGGGATCACCGGTATCCCCGCCGCAGCCATCGCTTCTTTCGCCTTGTCCTTCTCGCCCATCAGCCGAATAGCATCCGGAGTCGGGCCGATAAAAGTAATGTGCGAGGCTTCGCAGACTTCCGCGAAGTTGGCATTTTCCGATAGAAACCCATAGCCTGGATGAATCGCGTCCACGTTGGCAATTTCGGCTGCGCTGATTACTTGCGGAATGTTGAGGTAGCTTTCGGTGCTGCGCGGCGGGCCAATGCAAATCGCTTCATCCGCGAACCGGACGTGCAATGCATGCCGGTCCGCTTCGGAGTACACCGCCACCGTTCGAATGCCAAGTTCCCGGCAGGCGGAGAGTATGCGCAGCGCAATTTCGCCGCGATTAGCTATCAGAATTTTTCGGAACATTTCGCCCGGAGTGAGTAAGCCTATTTCTTCCGGTGCGGGTGGATGCCGAATAGCGCTTCGCCATATTCAACCGGCTGCCCATTTTCGACAAAAATCCGCACCACTTCTCCTGCCACGTCCGACTCAATTTCGTTCATCAGCTTCATTGCTTCGATGATGCACAGCGCCTGGCCAGCCTCCACGCGAGAGCCCACAACCACGAACGGCTCGCCACCCACGGTCGGCGCGGCATAAAACGTCCCCACGATTGGCGATTTCACAACGTGGACGTCTTCCGAGCTTCCACGCCCCGAGTCTCCCGACGTTTCCCGCCCGGTCGGCGCACCCGTGGATGCCGCATGGTGGGCAGAAGCCGGAGCGCTCGGTGCGGCCACGACGATATCAGGCGCCGAAACTGCGCGGCTGAACCCGGTGGGCTGTGAAAATGGCTTCCGCAGGCGGATTCGGAAGCCTGCACGCTCGTACTCGAACTCCTCCAATCCATGTTTGGCCATGAACTCGAGAAGCCGCTCTACTTCCTGGAGGTCCACACCCCCGGTCTGCGAGCTAGACTTAGATTTTGCAGTCGATTTCTTTGCCATTTAGAGTTCTAAGAATTCCCTGGATGCGCTCGTCAGATCCTCCGAGCCATTAGAAGTAACAACTACATCATCTTCAATCCGTATGCCGCCTATTCCCTCGATGTAAACGCCCGGTTCGATCGTTACTACCATTCCCTCTTCAAGGACCGTTTCTTCCCCTCGGCCTAGCCGGGGCATCTCATGAACTTCAATTCCCAACCCGTGCCCGGTACTATGCGTAAAATACTGAGCCAGCTTATGCCGTTTCAGAGTCCCCCGCGCCGCAGCGTCTACCGCGCCGGCCTTCACCCCTGGCCGGATTGCTTCCCTGGCTGCTGCCTGGGCTTCCAGCACGGCCTCATATAACCGCCTTACCTTTGCCGAGGCGCGCCCCAAGAATACCGTCCGGGTCAGGTCGCTGCAATAACCGCGGAGTATAGCACCGTGGTCCAGGACGACCAATTCGTTTTTCCTCAACTGCTTGGAAGTTGGCCGCGCGTGCGCCCAGGCAGATCGGGCTCCCGAAGCGACGATGGTCTCGAAAGACGGACCGCCGCCGCCCATCTTCTTTATGGCGTACTCGATTTCCGCCGCCAGACTGATTTCGCTGATCCCGGGCCTGATTTCCGGAAGCACGGACGCAAAGACCTCGCTTATCAGTGTCGCGGCTTCCCGCATCAAGGCCAGTTCACCTGCGTCCTTCACGGCCCGGAGGCGTTCGATGGCGTCGCCCCCGCTCACCCAGCGCACCTGGGTGCCTCCTAGCGCTTGCAGCGTGGCTTTCTGTGCCACGGTCACGTGCCCGGGAGCGTAAGCCACTCGGGAGCGTCCACGCCGCCGCCGTAACGCCTCGGTAGCCGCCCGCAGCAGGCCGTGCTTGGCGATGTAAACCTTCGCCCCAAAAACCTCTTCCTGCGCTTGGAATACATACCGACTATCCGTGATAAGGGTAGAACGGGATGGCTCTACTAGAAGCGCTCCAGCGCTACCGCTGAATCCACAAAGGTATCGAACGTTGGGAAGGTGTGTGACAAGAAATGCATCAGCCGGTAGGGTGGAAAAGGAAAGCCGGAGCCGATCAACTCGGCTCCGGCCTGAATTCAGTTGCACCGGTTTGGGCGTCACTTTGGCCGCGGGTATCTCGTGTATCCCGCGACTTAGCTGGGCAGAATGCGCGGAGTCAGGAAGAACAAGAGTTCCTGGGCCGTCGAGCTGACGCTGGTATGTTTGAACAAATTCCCGACCACCGGGATGCTGCCGAACAACGGTACCTGGTCAACAGTGGTCTGCTGCGAGGACA
>Ga0302176_10001124_pt1 | contig 13277 bp, 10 predicted proteins | sample I_Palsa_E1_1_FD_198787 | JGI IMG/M metagenome (GOLD analysis project Ga0302176, IMG submission 198787) | Peat permafrost microbial communities from Stordalen Mire near Abisko, Sweden - I_Palsa_E1_1 | ecosystem: Environmental > Terrestrial > Soil > Palsa > Peat permafrost | place: Sweden...
TTTGATCCTCGGCAGCGGTACAGGGGCCAAACTCGCCGCGTGGACCTTTGCCGAACGGGGGCAGCGCGTCGCCGTAATTGAGCGGAAATATATTGGTGGATCGTGCCCCAACATTGCTTGCCTGCCGAGCAAGAACATCATTCACACCGCGCAGGTTGCGTCCTACGTGCACAGGAGCGAGGAGTTCGGAATCGCCAGGAACGGCTTCAGAGTCGATATGTCCGTCGTGCGTGACCGCAAACGCAGGATGGTGTCTGGCGAGATCGATATACATCTCGATGCATACAAGCAAAGTGGAGCGGAACTGATTATGGGTACCGGCCGCTTTATCGGCCCCAGGACGATCGAGGCCACCCTGTCCGATGGAACAAAACGTCAATTGCGGGGAACGAATGTGATCATCTGCACAGGCACGCACGCTGCGATCGATACCACTCCTGGCCTTGCGGAAGCCCAGCCACTCACCCATGTGGAAGCGCTCGAACTGGATGAGGTCCCTGAACACCTGCTGGTGATCGGTGGCGGCTACGTAGGCCTGGAATTCTCACAGGCGATGCGTCGATTCGGCAGCAAGGTTTCGGTCATTACGCGCAGTGCAGCTCTGCTGCATGGTGAAGACGAAGATGTAACCGAAGCTCTGCATCGGCTCTTTGAGGACGAAGGCATCGAAACTATTCTGAATGCCCGGATCAAGGGAGTGTCGGGCAAGTCTGGCCGGTCGGTAAGCGTGGTGATAGAACAACGCGGTGTGGAGAAAACGCTGCAGGGCACGCATCTGCTGGTTGCCACTGGCCGCGTTCCGAACACCGACGGAATCGGCTTGGAGCTGGCCGGTGTCGAACTGACTGATCGAGGATACGTGAAGGTCAATGAGCGGCTGGAGACCACAGCGCCCGGTGTCTGGGCGGTCGGTGAGGTCGCAGGCAGCCCGCAGTTTACCCACATCAGCGAGGACGATTTTCGGGTGTTCAGCGACAATGTCACCGGCGGCAACCACGTTACCACTGGAAGGCAGGTTCCGTTTTGCTTATATACGGACCCTGAATTCGCGCGGGTCGGCCTGAGTGAGAAGGAGGCTAGAGCGCAAGGCATACCGTACCGCTTGTTCAAGGTTCCCATGACCGCGGTACTGCGGGCGCGCGCCCTTATGGAAACAAGAGGATTTCTCAAAGCTCTCGTCGCGATAGAGGACGATCGCATCCTTGGCTTCACTGGCTTTGGGGTTGGTGCCGGAGAGATCATGTCTTCGGTGCAGATTGCGATGATCGCAGGGCTTCCCTATCGGGCCCTGCGCGATGCCGTGCTGGCTCATCCTACGCTGGTGGAAGGGATTCACTCCCTGTTCTCCTCTGCACCTATGGTGGCGAGTGAGCATACGCGTGAGCAAGCCGCGGTGGTCGAACGAGCCTAAGGCAATAAGTATGCCGCCTCGCCTCCCTTTGGTGACAGAACTTCCTTCTTCCGCCTCCCTCGCCGACGCCTACAAGACGCATTGGAGAGAATATCTGATGGAGGCCGCAGAACTCGCCATACTTATGTTTTGTATTTGTCTTTTCGGTACGCTCATCTACAGCCGTGCGTCGCCCTTGGAGACCTTCGCGCTGTCGCGTACCGTGAAGGGTTTCCTTATGGGTATTGCGATAGCCATCTCCACGTTCGTGATCATTCGTTCTCCGTTCGGCAGGCGTAGCGGCGCACACTTCAATCCAGCCATTAGCGTCGCCTATTTCTATCTTGGCCGCATGCACCGTTGGGACACTCTCTACTATGTTGGGTCCCAGTTTACGGGCGCTGTCGCCGGCGTGTTCGTGGCCCATCAACTTTTCGGCGAGCGTCTATCCGGGCCACCCGTTTACTTCGTTACTACGACTCCGGGAGGCTACGGAAACTTCATCGCATTTCTCGCCGAGTTTGTCTTGTCGGGACTGCTCATGGGGGTCGTGCTTTTTACCACCAATCGCAGACGTCTGGCCAGGTTCAGCCCTGTTGTCGTGGCCCTGGTTACCGTTTTCTATTATGGACTCTGTTCCTCGCTCTCTGGTTTTAGCGTCAACCCGGCGCGCTCATTTTCATCCGCCGTCTTTGCCTGGATTTGGCAAGGCATTTGGGTTTATTTCGCCGCGCCTGTCTTTGGTATGCTGGCGGCCGCAGCCTTATATGTCCGCAGTGAGGGGCGGCAGAATGTGTACTGCGCCAAGGTGTTCCATGACCTGGAGACCACGTGCCCATTTGCTTGCGACATCCATCGCCTCTACCGCCGGCCCGAGCACTCCTGGAGCCAGGGAAGACGGGGATTCATCCGCTCTTCGCGCTCAATTGATTGAGGAAGGCTGGTTTGCTAGATTCGAGGGCATGCCGGAATCTGCTCTGCAGCAGGTAAGTCGATCGATCGAATTGCTGTATCGGGCGGACTCGGGAAGGATTCTGGCAACTCTGATTCGCCTGCTCGGTGATTTTGATCTCGCCGAGGATTCCATGCACGAAGCGTTTGCCGCAGCTCTGGAACACTGGCATAAGACCGGCATCCCCGCAAATCCGCGGCCATGGCTGATTTCGACGGCACGATTCAAAGCCATCGACACCATGCGCCGGCGGGGGCATTTCGATGCCTCGCAGCAGGACCTCGTCCGGCATCTCGAAGCCCAGGCGGCCCAGGAGCCCCAGCAAGACGAAGGCATTGAGGATGACCGGCTGCGACTGATTTTTGCCTGCTGCCATCCCTCCATACCGCCGGAAGCGCACGTAGCGCTCACCCTGCGAGAGGTGTGCGGGCTCACTACGGAGGAGATCGCTCGAGCCTTCCTGCTCCGTCCTCCAACACTGGCGCAGCGCATCGTGCGTGCCAAAGCAGCCATCCGAGAGAAAGGCATTGGCTTTCAGATGCCCTTGCCGCAAGATTTACCCGAGCGATTGTCCGCCGTGCTTCAGGTAATTTATCTGGTGTTCAATGAAGGCTACTCAGCTGCAGCCGGTGCTGAGATCATACGCGCGGAGCTGACCGGCGAGGCCATTCGTTTGGGTCGCCTCATTTGCGAACTTCTGCCCGAGCCGGAAGTCATGGGCCTGCTTGCGCTCATGCTCTTGCAGGAGTCCCGTCGTGCGGCGCGGACGTCTCCTGCAGGAGACCTGGTTCTGCTCGAGCAACAAGACCGCGCGCTCTGGGATCGCGCTCAGATAGCGGAGGGGATCGTTCTGGTAGAGAAATCTCTCACCTCTCACCGCTTCGGCTCCTACACACTGCAGGCTGCGATTGCGGCTGTCCACGCTGAGGCAGACTCGGCTGCTACCACGGACTGGCGTCAGATCGTCATGCTCTACAACCGTCTGGCACAAATCCAGCCTTCCCCGGTGGTGGAACTGAATCGGGCCGTCGCCATCGCCATGTGCGAGGGACATGAGGCCGGCCTCACTCTCATCGAGGGTTTGCTGGCACGCGGCGAAATGGCGAACTATCACCTGGCCCATTCCGCCCGGGCAGATTTGTGCCGTAGGTTGGGCAGAATCGCGGAAGCCCGTTCCTCCTATAGAAAGGCTCTAACGCTGACGCAGCAGGAGCCGGAGCGCCGCTTCCTTGAGGAGCGGCTGCGCCACCTGACATAAAAATTCGAACACGCCCAGCTTGGACAGATGCCAAAAGTACTGCGGGACGCGTATCTCGCGGCGGCGCCCCATCCTGAGAACCTGTGCATTCAGCGCATGCGCAATTTCAAAGACATTTCCGTCGACACCATGCGGGATATCCGGTCGCCGGCGTACCGGCTGATCCCGCACTCCCGCCTGGCCGTTCTGCCCGGCACCGATCACATGTCACTCACGTCGCGCACTGCCTGGCTAACACCGATGATTAACGAGTCCCTCTATGCTCCGCTGCCATCATCCCGGTGATGGCACTCAGCGCGAGTCTGCTACAGCGATCTGATGGAGATGGTGGCGCAAATGCGTGACATACTCCGACGCTAAGAAACCAAGAGTAATTGGCTCGCGCGCTCCAACGCGGATTGGAGTATCCAGCTTGGACTCAGGCAGATGTGCTATGAGATGCGCCAGGTAAAGGTTGTACGCCGCCCATAACGAGACCAGGAGCGGCCACTCGGCTTCGTGAACAGCTTGCACACGCACGTTTCCGGCCTGATCGTAATTCGGGAATTCCAAGGATGGCTGGAGCAATGCCCGGACGAATCGCTGATGATTGTTGGACGCGGAATCGATCAGGTGGCCGAGAACTTGCTTGCGGGACCAGCCCCCTGGCGATGCGGTTTGCATACTCTCCGCCTCAGTGATTTGGCGGAGCCTCGGTTCGGTCGCCTCAACCAGGCTTCGCAGCCTTTCACTTTGCTCTTTCATCTGCCCCCGTCTCCCGGTTTTCTTCCGGGCAAGCGTCCGCCTCGGAGGCCAACACGATAACAGGAATCGGGCAACAAATCTCAGAGTTTCATCTTTCCTGATTCCCGGCAGGCTCGTGTGCTCGGGGAGTAGAATGGCTGATCCGGCAAGAAAAGTGAATCACCGGATAAAGGTCAGTTCGAGGCGTCTGCCATGCTTCGTCCGTGGAATAGCCAACTCGCCAGGACATGGATGCTCCTGTCCGTCTGTGTAGTAGCCACGGTTGGGAGCGTCGAGGCACAGGACGTGGTGTGCAGTGGGGGGTTCGGCAACTTCAAGTCAACGTTTGCCACCGGTGTTACTGTCTCCGTTGACGCCACGCGGAATACAGGATTCGCCGGGCGGGTCTGTGAAGCAAAACTCAGTTGGGGTAAGAAAGACTTGCTGGTTAAAACCAATGCCTGGCAAGTGGACGTCGATGCAATGGGCATCGATCTGGGCTTGGGCGCCCCAGTGGTTGCTTTTCAGATAAGAAAAAACGATATCGACCGGCTGGCTGACTATGAAATCTACTCGCTTAAGCAGCCGCCGCTGCTGCTCCGGACGGTCACAGGCGGCTCCTACTATAGTGCCGCCGATACCGATCTCGACGGGCGTATTGAGATCTGGACCAATGATGCCGAGGCGGTAAGCGGTTTTGAAAACATTCCCCTGAATGCACTCGATTTTGCTCCGCCGGTGGTGTTGAGGTTCGAACAGAAGCAGCTGATCGACGTAAGTTCGCAGTTTCGATCCGATTTTGATCGCCAAATTGCGACCGTGCGAGCCCAACTGAAGGAGCAACAATTGAGTGAATTCAAGCTCAGCGACGGCGCGTTATCGAACAAGTCCTCTTTGCCCCTGGATCAGGCACACAGCCTCAGCACCACGAAAATCAAGGTGCTGGAGATGGTTTGGTGCTATCTCTACAGCGACCGTGAACCCCAGGCATGGAAAACTCTTGCCGAGATGTGGCCCGAGAGTGATTTCGACCGCATTCGCGCCACCATCCTGACTGCCCGAGCAAAGGGCATTCGCAGCCAGGTGAATGGCATTTCTCACGAATCATCCCCTTATAAATTCAAGAAAAAGCATGCCATGATCTACGATCGGGTGGCAGATGCCGATCCCGACAAAGGCAACGAACTGAGCTACGCGTACGCAAACGGAATGAGCGGCCCAGGCAAAGATAAGCACACCTTCGAGGCCGACACTTACCCAGTACCTATTCTTCTCAGGCGGCCGGCTTCGCTCGATGCTTCACGAGCCGCCCTTGAGACGGAGGTATCGGTGAACCTGGTAATCGATGCCGCCGGAAAAGTGCGCTCGGCGACGGCAGAAGGAAAGCAGGAAAAAGACCTGCTCGATGCCACTGCAGGCTGGAAGTTTGTGCCCGCATTCAAGGACGGCCGTCCTGTCGCCGGCCGTCTGCAACTCGGGGTCACGCCTCTCCAGTAGACAGTCCTACTTAGCTTGAATCCCGTAACTAGCCAGTCCAGCTGTCCCGTCCGTCCCGGATCGTAAACGGTTGGTTAGCCGAAATCGCGCTAAAAGGCTTATTATCTGATCATTACATCCCTTAAGGAAGCCCCCGCGGTGGAAGCTTCGATCAACGGCCCCGTTTCACATCAGGAATTAATCCGCTTGGACCAAACTTAGAGAAGATTTGATGAACTTCGAGGAACAACTCGGCAGTTCTCGAGAATTCGCCGAAATCATGATTTCTGCAGGCGCGTTGATCGTCGCAATCACTGAGCCGGAAGAGTTTCGCCTCTCTGCTTCGCAAAACTCCTTGCCGCACCTCGCTAAGTAGTATGCCGCAGAACCCAGGTCTCAAATGCGAGACCTGGGCCACCCACCTATTTTTCAGCGACACCGCTATGAAAAGATTCATTCCCGGAATTTTTGCGTCCAGGAGAGGCGCACTGCAGATCCCTCCACTGCGCTCCTCCGGAGCTCCGGTCGGGATGACAAGGATAGGGTAGTGGCTTACCTGGGAAGCTGCGATTGGGATGGGTGGATTTCAGGCGGGAGAATAGTCCGATTTCCCGCCGATTGGTGGCGGGGATAGAGACAAAGCGCGTTCATCCCTCCCTTAACCTGCACAGGCAAGTCGTTTGCTCGGGATGGGCAGGAGAGAGTGGTTACTCAACTAAAAGTCTGCGAGTCGGATCGGCAGCTATTCTGTGCCATCCGACTCGCGGAATATAAGTCAGTAACTGTCCTCCCCTTGTCATCCCGACCGGAGCGTACCCGGATTTCCTACTTCGCGCTGCTAGCGACGTCCACGTGTGCGGTTCTCCGTAGAGAGAACCGCATGCAGATCCGCAACGCCAGGACTCTCGACAGGAAATTTGGGGGAGCGCAGTGGAGGGATCTGCAGTGCGCCTCGCCTGGACGCAAAAATTCCGGGAATGAATTTACTCTGACCTCAAAGCGCGCATCGGCTCAATCGAAGCGGCCCGGCGCGCAGGGACGAATCCAGCAACGGCTGCGCACATTGCCAGCGCTATGGCCGCGCCAGCGTATGCCACCGGATCACTACCCTTCACCTCATAAAGCAGGCTGGTGATGAGATGGCCGGCATAGAATGCGGCGGGGATCCCCAAAGCCACTCCAAGCAAAAGTTGCCAGAGTGCGCCGCGCAGCACCATGGAAACAATGTCGGAGCGGGAAGCGCCCATCGCCATACGAATACCCATTTCACCGGTCCGCTGGACCACAGAGAACGAGACCACGCCATATAACCCAACGGAAGCCAACGTAAGAGCAAGAACACCAAAAAGACTAGTGAGCCGTGCGATCAAGCGATCCTGGTTAAAGTTCGCGGCAACCTGGGAATCGTATGAGTCGAAATGGAAGACGGTGAGATTGGGATCGATCTCGGCCAATGTCCGACGCAGCAGGGCCTCAGCGCCTTCCTGCGGGCCTGAGAACTGGATAATGATAGAGCCGACAAACATGGAGCTGCTTTCAGACGAGATCGCCTCGGGATCCGTGTAGCCCAGGTATTGCTGCGCAAGCGGGCGCAGAAAGAGGGGCGTAACTGCCCCGCGCGGGTCAGACATTTTGAAATCGGCAAAGACCCCGGCGATTACAAAAGCATCGGAGTTTTTCGGGGTCTCCAGGCCGAACCGCTTGCCGATAGCATCCTGATTAGGAAAGAACCGCCGTGCAAATGCTTGATTGACCAGGGCCACCGGAGTTGAGGCCTGCGTATCTTGCTCCGTGAAGTTCCGGCCACGCACTATGGGAACCCCGACGGACTGGAGAAAGCGATTGCTGACCCGGTCCCACGACGCGAAGCAATTCTCATTGATGGCTGGCGCGGGATGGCCTTGCTGAACGACGCAGCTGCCCCAGTTATTATTCCCGAGCGGAGTGTAGCGGGCAAGGCTGACGCTGACTGCCCCGGGCAAAGCGGAGAGGCGGTCTTCGATTTGACGATAGAGCGCAGGGAGCCTGTCGGGTGTGTAACCTGCCGCCTGCGGGTCGAACTCCAGGACGTAACGATGAGCGGTGGTGATACCAAAGTTCTGATGCTCCAGGCTGGCAAGCGACTTTGCCATGAGAAAGGCACCCGAGAGCAGAACCATCGACAGGGCGACTTGAAGAACAACCAACGCCTTTTGCGGAACGGAAGACTGATCGCCGAAAGAGCGGTTCGCTCCGCGCAGAGCTTCAGCCGGCTTGGCACGCGATGATAGCCACGCAGGAACGGTCCCGAAGATGATTCCTGTCAGAAGCGCAACGATGAACGCAAACGCAAGCACCGGCAAAGACGGGCTGGCCTGGAGTGGCATGTTGCGCGCCTGGGGAAAGGCGAGCGTGAGAATCATGTGCGAGAGAGCGTAGGCGACCGCCAGACCAGCCGCTCCACCGATGAGGCCAAGCAACACACTCTGGGTGAGGATCTGCCGGATGACCCTTTCGCGAGCCGCTCCCAGAGCCATCCGTAAGGCCAGTTCTGCATGGCGCGCTCCACCCCGAGCCAATAGCAGATTGGCAATATTGGCACAGGCAATCAGCAGCACCACACTGGAAAGAATCATCAGCATGCGAAGCCCCTTGCCGGTCTGCTGCTGCAATCTCTGGATGCCGCCGCCTCCCGGTACCAGCACCACATGCTGGTTGGGAATTCGCGCCGCTCCGCCGTTCGCCGTGAACTTAACGTGAGCCTCCATCCATTGCCGCAGGCCCGCGGAAAGCTTGTCCTGTAAGACGGCGATGTTTGTCCGGGGCCTCACTCTGCCCAGCAGATAGAGCCACGCTGTGTCTTCATTGCCCTGGCTATAGAGCGAAGTGCCCGCGCCTTCGATCGAGGGTTCATTAGCCAAAGGCACCCACAAGTCGGGAGGCCGCTCGGCCACTCGGTCACCAAAAAAGCCCGGCGGCGCAATACCAGCAACGAGGAAAGGATGGGTTTGTACCTCGACCGTGGAGCCTATGATGCCCAGATCTCCAGCAAAGTCCGACTGCCAGCTTTGGTAGCTGAGAACGAGAACAGGCGCGGTGCCGGGTTTGTCGTCGCTCGGAAGCAGCGGCCGGCCGGCATAGGCGCCAACGCCGAGCGTCGCAAAGTAATTGCCGGAGACATACTCCAAACGCAGCGGCCTGGCTGGAGACGATCCGCTACGAACGCTGACGGCAGATCCTCCGGCTTGCACCGCCGAAAGCTGCTCGAACTCTGGCGAGGAATGCTGCAGCTGAAGGTAGAGGTCGTAAGGGAAAAGATCGAAATCGCCGTTGTCGCTTTCAAAGCCGTCCCAGTAGCAGCAAGTGCCGCGATCGCCCACTCGATACAGGCCAGACGGGTCAGCAACCGGGAGGGACCGTTCGAGCACACCATGAACGAGCGTGAAGATCGCAGTGTTAGCGCCGATGCCAAGTGCCAGGGTGAAGACTGCGGTGATCGTGAATCCAGGTGCGTTATGAAGCTGGCGCAGTCCGTAGCGGAGGTCTTGTGCCGAGACTTCAAGAAACGACAATCCGCGCATCCTGTGGAGATCTTCTTTCGTCTGCGTGACTCCACCGAACTGGCGTAACGCATCCGTCCGCGCCTCTTCTTGTGACATACCTCGCGTCAGATTCTCTTCGATGGCGAAATCGATGTGCGAGCGCAACTCTTCGTCGGTGTCCCGATCCAGTTTTTTTCTACGGAAGAACGACGCGCATTGACTCAAGAGAATCCGGATCCGCTCCATGTTCGCCTCTTCGTTGGTCAATCCCCAGCCGTGCTGCGGAACTCCCTGTTGGGGTTCTACACGTAGATTGGATCATCCATAGGTAGATTGTCAACATGTATGTCTGCGCGAAGCACTCATCTGCCGAGGCGGTTTATCAGCCGGTATTGATTTGATTCAGTAGCTTCATCACTTTCGATGCCTTGCGTACGCGCAATTGCTTCCAATCAGGGCCTGCCACCTTGTTCGCCCTGTCTGACAAAAACGCCCACTCCGGATTTGGTCTGTTGTGTTCTGTGCAGGCCTGGATCCAGGCGGATGCATATTCTTTCAACCTGGGGGCCTCACCTCTCATCCAAAACTCTCTCGCCAAAATTCTGGCAACGGCGCCATTCGCAAACCGCCCGCCAGTCAGACTTTTCAAGAGGGCGATCAGCTTGGAATTTGTCTTGTCATATTGGCCGTAAAACAAGCGATCGTCCTGGGTGATATTGTCCGGAAGCGGATCGAAACAAACGATGGCTGCCGGAAAACAGGTCTGCTCCAAAACGACGCCCGTTTGCAGGAAGTGGCGCAGTCTTTTCAGCATCACACCCTTTCGATCGACATCCTTCGTCGTCCTCCTGTCGCCGTCTCTGGTTTCAATGGCGATCCTGTATGGAATGGAGTGACGCTTGCAAAACGATTTGATCTCCGTACCATTTAGATAGTTGAGATCCTCCAGCAATTCCTTCTGCTCGCCTTTGGGCAGCTTTGAAAATGAAATCGGGCGCATCGATTCCCTTCCCTCTCTGGATCGGATGGTTGACCAAGGTATTTAGGATAACTAGACTGACGGATCTGATGCAGGAGGGGCGACATGAAGCTCTCGGTATTTTGCGGAGTGAGCGTAGACGGCTTTCTGGCTCGACCCGACCACGCGCTCGATTTTTTAGAAACCGGTGAGCAGGAGCCGCACGGTTTCGAAGAATTCTATAGCAGCGTCGATGTCGTCGTGATCGGGCGCAAAACCTTCGAAGTTGTGCTTACCTTTGGCAAGTGGCCTTACGGCAAGAAGCAGGTGGTCGTGCTCAGGAGCAGTCCGCTTGATCTCTCAGCGCTCAAAGACGCAGTGGTTGAGCAGATGTCGGGTGAACCCTCCGAAATCGTGAGGCAGCTCAAAGCCCGCGGTTTCAAGCATGCTTATATAGACGGCGGCAATACCATTCAGCGTTTTCTAACTGCTCACCTGATCGATCGACTGGTCATTACACGCGTGCCAGTACTGATCGGAGCAGGCATCTCGTTGTTCGGTCCAGTCCCAGGCGACATTCATCTTCGACACGTTGCCACTCGTAGCTATCGCGGCGGCCTGGTGCAAAGCGAATACGAGCTTGGCCCTGAGCAGGGCAGCCCGGGCCAGGAATGAACGTGCTTTTGGGCTCTGGCCCCTCGACCAATCGATGGGTGCCCCATCCTTCGCGTTCTTTGCGAAGGGTGGGATAGTCAGATGGAAACCACACTGTTCCTTAGGAGACCCGGGTTTCGCCTCGCAAATAAATGTCAAGAATTTAACTGAAGACTAATGAGATCCAAAGCTTCCTCTTCCTGAAAGATCATTCTTTCAATCCTTCGCCCCCGGCGCACGGCCGATCGCCTGGTGGCAATGGCGCATGACGCCAGAACGGCAATCAGGAGAGCCGATCGAAGCCCTGATATCAGGAACCATGATTCAAACGACCCGGCTTGATTCGCCATTGGAATCCCGAGTATGATGCCGATCCAAAAGAGCAGATGAAGCTTGGCTTTCCCCGGCAGGTAGGAGCAGGCGAAAGGCAGCTTGTGAAGACTCATCAGAGCAATGTCGATCAGGATTGACCCAACGATCCAAAGTGCGAGCAGATGAACCAGCGTCGTCCACACCGGGAATTGCCAAAGCATCGCCGCAGAAATGAGCAGCCAGACGGGAACGACCGAGAGCCCAAGCAATGTTTGCCGAACGGCTCTCACATATACGCCTGGGGCGTGGATCTGGGTCAGCTGAAAAATCCAATTTGCGCGGAGTGCCACCGGGATGGCGACGACCAGCCTCAGGCCGAGCATCGCGAAGCACAGGGCCATCAAAGATGCCGCAAGGTAAGGAGCCGGCAGTTGACCGCTCTTCGCTACCGGCTCAAGCCGGATTTGCGCTGTGCCCGTGGAGAACAGGGAAAGCGCCAATCCCAGGCACAAGTAAAACGCATAGAAGAGCCGATGCTGCCGGCTGCGAAGAAGACTACGCAGCGCGAATTGGACTACAGCGGTTTCAACCGGGCTGGAGAGCCGAGGTAAAGCAAGCACGCCGCTCCTGCCGGGAAGAATATCTGGCTGCTCGACCGCCCGCTGAAGACGCCAGAACCAGGCAGAGGACAGCAACACCAGCGCCAGGGAGGCAGCGATGATCAGCCCCGTCCAGGCTCTGGCCGCAAGTAAGGCGAATGCCGGCTGCATCGACCCGTTGAATTGCTGGAATAATCCCAGGAACCAGTAAGAAGGCAGCCATCTCAGAAGCCCTTGATTGGCAGGTGCAGTGAGTGCCGGAATACTTTCAAGAGAAGGCTCCAGGAAGTAGCCGCCAAGCAGGAGGGTGAATGCGCAGACCTGGAGCAGCGAGGAGAGACGCAGAAACAGTTGCCACGGAAGGAGTAAAGCCGCCGCACCCTGCAGGCAAAGAACACAGCAGAAAATAAATGTCGAAACAACCGTGATGGTAGCCCAGTACGCGCCGATCGCCCGAACGTCTCCGAGCAAGCCGGTGCCAGGGTTACTGAAGAGAAAAGGCCATACCAGCCCGATGAAGCAGTTCAGGGAAACGATAGAGAAGCTGAGCACTCCAGCAAGAGCAGAAAGTTTCGCAAGGAATACCGTACGCACCCGGACCGGCAAAGGACCGAGGACCAGCAGATCGCGTCGATCGGGGCAGGAGGATTCCCAACTGAGGGTAGAAAGCAGGCCGACGACCGTCATCGTCGTCGCAATGAACAGATGCTCGACCGTCCACAGATCGGACTGCGGCAATCCACCACCCACAAGGACAAGCGGAGCCGTGAAGAGAACACTGATGCCGGCAAGCATTACGGCGATATGACCCAGGAGCCGTTGAGTATCGCTATCCGGTGAGAGGACCTCCAGGTCTACAACCCGAAGCCAGAACACTCGATAGAGCACGCGGAACTCCGAGAGTCGCCGATGGGACGGTTCAGGCATGAATCAGATCCGCAATCTGCCGCGAGATCGCAGCGGTATCCTGTTCAACCGCGAGCTGGGAGAAGATGTCTTCAAGGCTGCCGAGCGACATCAGGGCGCGTAGTTTTTCAATCGAATCGTCGGCGACTATGCGGCCGTGGTGAAGAATGACAACACGTGAACAGATGCGCTCTACGGTCTCTAACTCATGCGAGCTGAACAGGACCACCTTGCCTCGGGCGGAAAGCTCCTGAATGAGACTGCGGAGTATCAGTGAGGAGCCCACGTCGAGCCCGGAGAAAGGTTCGTCAAGAAGTATCAGATCGGGGTTGTGCATCAGGGCGGCCGCCAGAAGCACCTTCTGGCGCATCCCCTTGGAGTAAGCAGAAATCGGCACATCACGATCAGCATGCAGTGCCAGAAGGTGCAGCAGACCGTCTATGGTGGCGGAGGTCCGGCCCGCGGGAAGCTTGCGAAGCTGAGCCACCATGACGAGATACTCGAGACCGGTGAGGTGGGTGTAAAGAT
>Ga0302176_10001131_pt1 | contig 13234 bp, 6 predicted proteins | sample I_Palsa_E1_1_FD_198787 | JGI IMG/M metagenome (GOLD analysis project Ga0302176, IMG submission 198787) | Peat permafrost microbial communities from Stordalen Mire near Abisko, Sweden - I_Palsa_E1_1 | ecosystem: Environmental > Terrestrial > Soil > Palsa > Peat permafrost | place: Sweden: Abisko...
AGGTACTTTTCTGCTGTCCGTTCCATTTTCCTTCGCGCAGACCGGAACGACATCGCTGCGGGGTGTGGTGACCGACAAAAGCGGTGCGACCATCGCCGGGGCCAGCGTGCAGATAACCAATGCGACCCAGGGGGTCGAGCGCCAAATGAACACCAGCGGAACAGGCGAGTACCAATTCAACGCTCTGCCTCCGGGAACGTATAGCGTGACCGTAGAGATGTCGGGATTTCGTAAATTCGAACAGCGCGACGCTCAGTTGCTGGTAAATAACCCAACCACGCTTAACGTTAGTTTGGAAATTGGTTCGGCGTCCCAGACGGTAGAGGTTTCCGCGCAGGCCCAGACGCTGAATACGACGGATGCGTCGTTGGGGGTGGCCTTCAATCAAAACCAGGTCACCGAGCTGCCACTGGAAGGACGAAACGTTCCCGACCTGCTCACCTTGCAGGCCGGCGTGGTTTATATCGGAAATAATCCCAGCATCGACACAAATATGGATACCCGCAGCGGCGCAGTAAATGGCGCTCGCAGCGATCAAAGCAACGTGACCCTGGACGGAGTGGCCGTAAACAATCGCAATGGCAACGCGTTTACGTCGGTTCTGCCGGTCACACCTGACTCCGTTCAAGAGTTTCGCGTCACCACTTCCAATTACAACGCTGATCAAGGTGGTACGGGTGGCGCCCAGGTCGCTCTGGTGACCAAGAGCGGCACCAACCAATTTCACGGGTCCGCCTACGAATACCTTCGCAACACCTACACCAGTGCCAACGACTACTTCAACAAGCAGGCGCAACTCGAATCCGGCGAACCGAACACACCTCCCAAGCTAATCCGCAATATCTTTGGCGCTTCGGTTGGTGGCCCCATCAAGAAGGATCGGTTCTACTTCTTCCTTAACTTTGAGGGCACCCGGCGGGTTGAGGGGCAGGTGCAGACCCAGACCGTTCCGACCGCAACCGCCCGTGATGGAATCGTCGAATACCAGTGCGACACGCCGTCCGCCTGCCCTGGCGGGACCGTAACTGGCCTGAGCGGCAAGACTTACAATGTGGCACCGGGCGATTACGCTCTTTCCCCGACCGGGATCAAGAATCTGGACCCCTTGCACATCGGAGTCAACCAGCCGATTCAGCAATTTCTCAACAGTGGTTACTGGCCGCTTCCCAATAGCAACGCGGTCGGTGACGGGTTAAATACCGCGGGGTACGTTTTTAGCTCTCCCATCAGCTTGGTGCAAAACTGGTATATCGGAAAGCTCGACTACAACCTCACTAAGGACGGCAAGCATCGCGTCTCGGTGAGCGGCGCGCTGGCCAACCTGAATAATCCCCAAGCCGAGTTCCTCCCCGGCGAACCCGCGCAGTTTACGGAAGTAAACTACAACAAAGGCCTGATCTTCAGCTACACGGGCGTGCTTTCGCCCACGCTAGTGAACAATGTTCGGTACGGATACATCCGGGAGAGCGACGGCAACGTCGGGAACTCCGACCAAACTTGGATCTATCTGCGCGGTCTAAACGACGGAGTGGGGCAGAACGCGGCCATCACCCGCAGCAAGCAGTTCCAACGCCCCTCGCACAACATCACCGAGGACCTGTCTTGGACGCGCGGGAATCATACCCTTCAGTTTGGCGGAGTATTTACGTTCATCCGCGATGCGGACTCCAATTTCAACAGCTCGTATAGTGACGGGGTTGTGAATTCCGCGTGGCTGGACACCGGCGGCATCTCCAATTCGCCTAACTCACAATTGAACCCAACCTCCGCTGGCCTCCCCGCAGTGAATGCGAATTATCAAGGTAATTATGACTTTGCGATTGCCAATGCGGTTGGCTTCGTCTCCCAGGCCGATGGTTTCTACAATTATCAGAAGAACGGAACAGTACAGCCCAACGGCTCGCCCGTAGCACGTCATTACGCACTAGACGGATACGAGAGCTACATCGAGGACACTTGGAAGGCCAAGCCAACTTTGACACTTACCGCTGGCTTGCGGTATTCGCTGTTTTCTCCGCCCTGGGAGACCAATGGCTTGCAAGTTTCTCCGTCCCCCAGCTTGGCGGGTTGGTTCAATCAGCGGGCCGTGAACATGGAAAATGGGCTTCCCTCGAGCGACGATCCGCTCATCTCATTCAACCTTTCAGGTCCTGCCAACGGCAAACCTGGTTATTACAATTGGGACTACAAGGATCTCGGCCCTCGTCTAGCCTTCGCATGGGCGCCAAAGTACGGTTCCGGACTGCTGGGCAGCATGTTCGGGGACGGTAAGTCCACCCTCCGTGGCGGTTTCTCCATCGTCTATGATCGTGTTGGAGAAACGCTCGTGAACACATTTGACCAAAATGGTGCGTTCGGCCTGAGTACCCAGTTGACCAATCCGGCCGGCAGCGAATCGCTACTAACGGCCCCGCGGGTCACTAACATCCACGCTATTCCGACTACAGATCTCGCTGGGAACGCTCTGCTCCTACCGGCGCCTCCGGGCGGATTTCCTCAAACGTTTCCGGACACGCTCGGTACTGGCGGCTTTGCGATCAAGTGGGGCTTAGACAACTCCATTAAGACCCCCTATGCGTACACGTTGGACTTGTCCTTCGGACGAGAGCTAGGTGCCGGTATGACCTTTGAGGCTGCCTACGTTGGCAGACTTGGGCACCGCCTGTTGGCCCAGGAAGACGTGGCCCAACCCTATGATTTAGTGGACACCAAGACCGGCATCGACTATTACTCGGCGGTGACGGCTCTGGCCAAACTGTACCGGCAGGGAATTCCTACCTCATCCATCACACCCGGTCTGGTCGGAAAGACTGCCAGCTACTGGCAAGACATTCTTCAGGCTCTTCCGGCGGGTGGAGAGTATTCGCTATTCTGCAGCGGCGGAGGTACTGCCAGTCCCCTGCAGGCGGCCTACGATCTCTTCAGCTGCTTCTCGACGAACGAGACTACGGCCCTTTCCGTCCTGGACGGCAACACCTCCCCGTACGGCATTCCGGACGCGAATAACGGCAACCTTTATAACGCCAAGACTGGTCCATTCACCTTCTTCAATCCACAGTATTCTTCGCTGTATGCCTGGCGCTCGGTCGGCACCACCAGCTACAACGCCCTGGAAGTCACCGTACGCCACCGCATGATCCACGGATTGCAATTTGACTTCAATTACACCTACTCCAAGTCCCTCGACATTGCCTCCGACGCCACCCGCATTGGGGCCGTCGGCGGCTTCGACACCAACCAGATCACCAACGCATGGGATCCCTACCAACTTCGGGGACCCTCGGACTATGATTTGCGCCACCAGTTCAACACCAATTTCATCTACGAGCTACCGTTTGGCCACAAGCAAGCTTTCGCACACGACGTAAATCGGGTGGTCGATGCGTTTATCGGAGGGTGGCAGCTCAGCGGTCTGTTTCGCTTAACCAGTGGCTTCCCGGTTACCGTTGGAAACGTCTTCGGCTTCCCCACCAACTGGGATCTGACCGGAAACGCGAGCCTTACCGGATCGGTGAAAACCGGAACCTACGCGGTCGTCGATGGTAACGGAAATTCGAACATCAATATCTTTTCCAACGGCGTAAATGCCATCAACAGCTTCAGCTCTCCATTTCCGGGGCAGTCTGGCGCTCGCAACCAGATTCGCGGAGCGGGCTACGTAGGGCTAGACGCAAGTCTTTCCAAGCGTTGGTTTATGCCCTGGTCCGAACACCAGAGTCTGCAGCTTCGTTGGGAGGTGTTCAACGTCACCAACACCCCGGTTTTCAACGTCGCTACTTCTGCCACGTCGCTGTCTGACGGCGCTACCTTTGGCAACTACACCAGCCTGCTCAATCAACCTCGCGTAATGCAATTCGGGTTGCGATACGACTTTTAGTATCAGGATTTGAGTGTTTGAACGGGCAAGTTTCTTTTTACGCTAACAACCAGCAGCCGGATGGGCCGTTCTGACCACGGAGACTCGGTGCTACCCCAGAAAGGCCCAGTCGTGTCGTATTGCGGGACGCCTCATTCCAGCGTAAACTCCTTGGTGACTCAGTTTGATTGTCGGGGCGTAGCGCAGCCTGGCTAGCGCGCCTGGTTCGGGACCAGGAGGTCGATGGTTCAAATCCATTCGCCCCGACCACTTCTTTTAAATTCAATAACATACAAGTACCAAAACAGCAGACGACCCGAAGGCAGCGCACCAGGCGCTGAGACAAGTAGTCATCCTCATAAAGTGCGCTGCAACTCTCGCTTAGAAAGAGGTGGGTCGGCCAGTTGTCTCGAAACTTGTCTATCAACTCGTCCGTAGGTTCGGATTCCAAGAACAAACAAGCGCGGCTGAGAGGGGAAGAGCCTCATTCACCCCCGATAGCTTCCCCTAATGGGGTGCTATTTAATTCCGACGAGCGGAAATCCGAAGGGCCGCGCGAGCGCGAGTGAACTCCAGCGCGGCAACTCGTCTGAGGCGTGCTTTGCTAATTCCAAAGGAATTTCAGTTCAGCTTTCAATGAGCTTGGGCTTCCTTCACCTGGAATTTCTCTGCTGAACGAACGGCGCTGTAAAGTGCATTCCACGCATCGCCGCCCTCGGTGCAGGACATACAGAATTCAAGCTGCTTCATCGCCTTCTTCGCGGCCCCGACCGCCAGCAAATCAACGAGAGCAACCATTCGGTTTTCTGAATCTTCATACCCGCGCGATTGCTATAGATTGCGGGGAGAACCGGAGATGCCCGATGGCACTCCACGTCTCGGAATGCGTGTTCGTTTCTCACCAGATTTCTATGTCACTAGATTGATTCCACCATCCGGGTGGACCGGCATCATCAAAGGAATAACGTGGGTGGGAGGCCAGCGTACGTGCACGGTCGAGCTTGACCCTGAATTCCGAACGGCTGAAGAAACTCAGGTACATGCCCTCGCGGAAGAACAGTGATGGACAGGCGGAGAGATTCTATCGAGGCCTGAAGCAGCGAGGAATCCGCGTGCGGGTAGGAATGGAGGCTACCGGCTATTCACGCTGGTTCGAGCGGCTGTTGACAGAATTAGGTTTCGAACTGTGGATCGGCGATCCGGCCGAGATCAAGGCGAAGCGGGTGAAGAAGCAGAAGTTCGACCGCGAGGATGCTCGGCTGCTTCGCAGGTTAATGCTGGAAAATAACTTCCCGCAGGTCTGGGTACCGAGCCCGGAGAATCGAGATTTGCGGCAACTGCTGTGGCACCGGCAGGTTGGTGCAGATGCGCACGCGGATCATGAATCAGTTGCAAGCGTTGGCTATGAACGAGGGCTATCGCTGGAAGAAAAAACTGTTCAGCGAACGGGGCCGAGCGCAGCTGGAAAAGCTGGCATTGGCTCCCTGGGCCAGTCGGCGCCGGCAAGAGTTGCTGGAACTGTTAGACCGCCTGAATCCGACGATTGAAGAGGTGACGGCCGCCGTCGAGCGAGAAGCCAGGAAGCGACCCGAGGTTCTACGACTGATGACCCATCCGGGCGTGGGTCCGCTCACGGCACTCGCTTACGTGTTGATCATCGGAACTCCGACACGGTTTGAACGGGGCAAGCAGATCGGCACGTACGTGGGGATGATTCCGAGTGAGGACTCGAGTGCAGGCAAGCAACGATTGGGGCACATCAGCAAGCAGGGCAGTTCCTTGTTGCGCTTCTTGCCGGTGGAGGCAGCTCACGCAACAGCGCGCGTTCATCCTGACTGGCGCCGTCGCTACACTCACCTGGCGATGCGGCGGCACAGGAGCATCGCCAAGGTAGCGATGGGACGCCGGCTGGCGATCCGGTTGTACTGGATGTGGCGGAACGGTTGTGAGTATTCGCAGTCTCTAGAGTTCGGTTCGTACGCGGGACAGCTCGGTACCGGACATGGTGCGAAATAGAACACCGTGCACTTGATTGGGCATCCCGCTCCCTGCAAGGGGAGTTTGAACGAGTAATCATGGTCGAAGTTTAGATCGAAGAGATGTGTGGGTCGGACCGAAACCGACCGAAAAGATTACGGACGAGCCGTGGTGATCGACACTGGGCCAAAGAACCAGGACGAAGGAAGACGCTCTTCCGAGTGAGCGGAGAAGTGCGCTCAGAAAACGATTGACGGAGCCGACATTGTTAGAGATGTTCGAATGGTTCAAGGATGAAGCGGCCTTTGCTTCTCGTTGAAGCCGCTCCATTGCCTGCCAATCATGCGCTAGCTCATAGGAAAGGAATTTCAGAGCGACAAAGCGGTCGAGGCGAGCGTCCTCGGCTTTGCAAACGATACCCAGTCCTCCGCCACCAAGCTTTTCCAGGACGCGGGGTGGGAGTAGGTTTGCGCGAGAAGTGATTCGGAATCCGCCATCTGCCACACATCTTGGGTTGCGATGGGAGGCAATTCAACGGAGAGAGATCGACCGCTTGCTTATGCATGCCCGATGCGGTCGATCTCTTTCTTAATTGCCCGATCGTCTAGGCTCGAAAGTGGAAGGCTCAAGAACAGACTGATTCTTCTATCCAGCGTTATGAAGGCATCTCGGAATGCCTTCTCGACCTGATCCCACGTTCCCTCAACTGCTGCGGGGTCCGGCATGCCCCAATGAGCCGTCATTGGTTGTCCGGGCCAAATTGGGCACATTTCCTGGGCCGCGATGTCGCAAACAGTGAAGACGAAGTTCAGGTGAGGAGCATCCGGTTTGAGAAACTCGCGCCAATCCTTACTTCTACATTCGGCAATCGGGAGCTTCGCACTTTCGATCTGGCGAAGGGCAACCGGATGCACAATGCCCAGTGGATGGCTATGGCTTCCTGCGCTGTAGGCCGTATAGATCGGGAACCCCTGCTTCTTCAAAATGGCTTCCGCCATAATGGAGCGAGCTAAGTTTCCCTTACACGCAAAGAGGACGTTGTAATGTATCGCCACCGTCACTGTTGGCTCGGCTTCACAGCACGCACGAAGGCGCTCATCAATTTGCCGTCCACTTGCGGCGCAATCGAGTCTGCATCGATCCCCTCCGAAGTCAGAAATTCCCTTGCGTCGGACAGACGGTAGATTCGCGTCGGTTTCACATCCACTTTTTCACTGCGCTCAAATTTGCCCTTATATTCGCTTCGTCCAACGCCCCAGCCACGCAGCCAACCCAACGCAAAACATTCTTGCGAATCTTGGGGGAGATTTCGCCTCGTGTTACCGAGACAGCGAAACGACCATCTGGCTTAAGCAGATGGAAGCTTCACGCAGAACCGCATCTTTGTCGGAAAAAGATCTATGAAGCGAGGTTATCACGTCTATGAAGTTCTCGGGTAGTGGGATATGCTAGATTCCCCTCGCAAAATTCGACATTCTCAGCGCTGGCTTGGCAATGCTAAGGGCCAGCACTTCTGCCGTGATATTCGGGCCATATGCTTTGCCTGTGGCTCGGCCGCGGGTGGCGGACAGAAGTGCGTCTGCCGCGTTGCCTTCATGTGGACAAACACGATTCTGGCAAGTACAGACAGGCGCGCCCATGTGACTGACCTTCAGTTGTTTGGTGCTCGCCGTTATGAGGGGACTGTTAGACGCGATGCATATTTTTAGCGGCACTCAGGGTTCCACAAGGAATCCATCTGCGCAGTACAGGTCGCCCGATTAAAGGACGGATCAGCCGCAATAAAGAACAAGCGGAATCCAGCGTACGTTGGAAGGAGGGGAGTAATATACTCCAAGGTAATCTGGGCTTCTCCTCGATCGGCCGGAGTAATTCCTAGGTGATAAGACGGCACTTCCGGGGTTTCTCGGTGGACTCCACGGAACGGTCGTTGGCACCGGATGCCTCTTGGCTCAATAGCTTGACTCCAGTCCAATATTGAGTGAGATGATTCGGCGGCACAGGGAATCATACCGATGACGGTCTTTGAAGATGGCGACCTGCGTGAGCGGCTGGAAGCGTATCAAATAGGATTGGGCCGCTATTCCGATGCGCTCACCGGGGCGGGTTTTGTCGGCGACCGGCTCGCGGACGTAAGCCCTCGGGTCCTCGTAGCACTTTCTATCCCCTCTACCGATTGGCAGCCGCTCCTCGCTGCTCTTTCATCAATTGCCGCCGAATTTATTGCAGCTGCTGCGCCCTCTGAGCTCTCATCGATAACCGGGTCGTTTGAGGCCTTCATCGACCATCCGATTGGCTCGGCTCCTTTCGCACCTCCCGCGCTGGGATGGGTGAGGGAGGTTGCCGAACTCTGGCCGTCGCCGATCGCTTACGAATATCACGAGTTGTGGAAAACGATGGACGCGAATCAGATTGTCGCTGCTGTTTGGCAATTGAAGGACTTGGGCGAGGTTCTGGTTAAGTTTCCTGCGCTCATTGTTGCATCAGACGTGCTAAGTAACGGGTCGGCCGAAAGTCGCGAGATCGTCCGCCAGGGACTTTTCGGTGGTCCGCTTTCGTTTGGAAGGTGGATAGCCTTCCTGCGATCACTTGTTCCCGTTCTTAGGACTGAGCGCGAACATCTTGCCTTTCCCGAGGTCATGAGGCTTTTTTATTCCTTCGCACCTGGAAGCTCCTCATCCGAAGAGACAAGCTTGTGTCGGGCGATGGCTACGATCGTCAATTTTCGCAACGATCTCTTTGCGCATGCCCTCTATCGGGAAAACCCAAAAGAGTTCAACAACGCAGTCGGGGCGGTGCTCGAGCCGTTAAACAAAGCACTGAGCGAAACGGCGACTAACGATCCTTGGTCGGGGATATCGTTGCGCCTCGGCGACGCCAATGGAGCGACACTCGCCGGTTGGGAGGAACTCAAGCAGCATCGCGACACGCCGCTGACTTCGCACCAACACCATAACCTCGGCGCTCCGTTGTTTCTTACGAAAACGAATCGTGCACTGCTCCTCTGGCCGTTGATGGGGGTCCGAGTCTGCAAGGAATGCGGCAAGCGCGACATATTTCTGTACGACAGCCGGAGCAGTGTAAGTGAGGCTGCCGATTTCATTTTGCTCGATTATTTCGCCGGGCACCGGATGGCCAAAAAGCCTTCCGAGGAACCGGAGTTAGCGCAAACGGCCGCAAACGTAAAGTTTGAATTGGTTGAGAATGCGGACCTGATCGCGGAAGACTACGGTCAGGCTGGCTTCGAGGAATTGCTTCTCCGAAAGGCATCCGGATCGGCCTATCTTGCACCTACGTATCTCCACGCGGTGCTAACAGCGTTCATCAAAGACAACACAAAGGGCGTTTTCTGGCTCTCAACTCCCGGGCACACGGGCAAGAGCGTTTTCGTTCGCGGGCTGACAGACCCGGATTATCGGACAAAAGTTGAGAAAAGCGCGCCGTGGCTGAATGGCGCGGTCACCTGTCGGTTCGCGATCAAGCGAGAGATTCAATACTCCCCACGAGAACTAGTAACGACCATCCGGCAGGAGGTTTTGGAAAAAGGATTCGGATTACGCGAGAAGCAGAAGCGTTTTCCCGAACCTGACCTGAGTGAACGGGATCGAGCCAAAGCTTTTACGGCTTACTTACATGAGATCGCAGCGTTGCGCCCGTCTACAGTGCAACGCGTGGTCCTTTTCATCGATGGTCTTGACGAACTCCGCCCTCCGGTTCGGCAGCCATCGATGACTCCTTCTGCCATGGCGAGCCTTGATGAGTTTTTGCCTTTGCCCAACCAGCTGCCGGAACACTTCTATTTTATCATTACTTCGCGCCCGACGACCGACTGCCCCGAGTTTGTAGCGAAAACGCTCAAACAGAGTGGCTACGGAACAATCGCGAACTCGCGACACGCCGAACTCCAATTTGAAGGCAGTGATGAGCTGGCCTCTGGATATCGCGCTCTGCTGCATGAATATTACGATCGCGAAGTAGCCGACCGTCGAAAACAGACGGTTTACGACACACTCGAAAAACTCCGGGCCGCAGGCGAAGACGTACAGCCCGATTTTCGCCAGATCACGAATTCCTGGTTGCGCCAGATCACCGAGAATGCGTGGAAGAAGGCTGCCCACCATCCAGGTCCGCAAGCGAAAGGCGCGCCCGTGTCTCTGGCGGAATCTATCGAGGCTTCAAGCGCCTGGTTCGACCATGCCTTCGAAGCGATCTATGCGAAAGCCCGGGGGCGTTTTGCGTTCGTCGCGTTTCTAACGGACTTGATCGCTAATGGCGAAGTGGGCCTGAAAGAAATTTCCACGCTGCCGTCGGAAACTCCGGAGTCGGCGGACCTGAATCGTCCGGCCGCCCCGTCTCGCCTTTACACGAGGTATCTCGAGAATTTGGCTGCAGCTCTGTCGGGGGGGCCGGATAGCGCAAAACATTGGAATTACGTACGGCGCATTCTAGTGATCTTGGCGGCGGACGAGGAAGCGCACGCGATTGAGGCTGCGGCCGTGAAGGAAATCTATCCTGACGTTCCCTATCAGGGCATGAGCCTCGAAAGGCTTGCGCAACGCCTGGAGGAACCGGGGGTGACCTACAGACTGGTCTCGGCGATCTACTGTTTCCAGCCTCTCCTTGTCTCCTGGCGTGGGAACTCGGAAGCGACGACGCATTTTGGACTCGGGTTGAAGGATCTGATGCCGACGCTGCGCGAGCTTTATGGTTCTGAAATTGAGAAGGAGCACCGGGATGCGGCCGGCGAACCGCGAGGGCTTACTTTAGGCGATTTGATGGAAAATATCCAAGTAGCGGCGAAGCGCTCGGCACCCGCCCTGATTCAATATCTCTGTCACATGTGCGCTACGGAACAAGGTAATTCGGACGTGGCGTGGCTGAAGGTTCGGGGAGAAATTGAGGTTGTCGGTCGATTACTGAGCGCGCGTCACCTCGAGCGACTCGCTGTGACTCTCGAATCGGTTTCCATTTTCTCAGGCGAAGACGCGAAGGCGCGGCTGGGATCAGCGTGGTCTCATCAGCAGGACAACTACCTAGCCGAGGAACTGCTGCGGCGCGCCGGTACTCGGTCATTTCTGGCCGACAACTCCGGTGCGATCGCAGATTGCGGCCGAGCGATGTCATTGTGGGAGGCGATGGATCAATCCTCCGGGGAAACGAGCTATGACGAGCAGCTCTTTGGTGCGTATCAGTTTCGTGCTGTGCTGCGCGCGAGACTCTCGGACGAGAATTTGCTCGAGGATCTTGATCGCGCCGTTGAATTGGGCGAGAAGAGCGTGGCGCGTGCCAGCGAAGATCGGAGGGTTCATTGCGAGACTTTGCTTGCCGACGCATATTTGAAGCGAGCCGGAAATCGGGAGAATTTCCACAACCACCAAGGCGCCATGGCGGATTCGCAGAAAGCTTGCGAAATATTACGGGGCATTTGGATCGCTCTGGGTCGTCTGGTACCCGTTAATGTGCAGAGCGCGAAAGAGGTGGGTCCAGTCTTCGCCACCGCTGTGCTCCAGCGCAGCGAACTATGGAAAGCGGAATCGAAACCTCAAGCCGCAGCACGGGATGAAGAAGAGGCCATCAGCGTTTTCCAAACTCTTAAGCGCTTGTGCGGCGATTCCTGGGACGCTGCCTGCCGTCAGAAGCGAGCGGAAGTATTGTTGCACCGCGCGCGATCCCGTTCTGAATCTGGAGATGGCCGCGGGTCTGTGCAGGACTGTGACGAAGCGATTTCAGAACTGGAAGAGGCTCTGAAAAATCCCCCCGATGTCTCGATAAACCTCCTAGAGGATCTTGCTTTCGCTCACTATTGGCGAGGGCGAGCACACTTTAAAAGCGGTGATGTGCGAAGCGCTCTAGCGGATTACGACCACATCATTAAGACGCAAGTCGTGGTGGGATCGGAGACGAGCATAATGCCCGTGAACTTTCAGATCGTGGCCTATGATGAGCGCGCGCAAGTGCGACTCGCTTACGGTGATGCAATGGGTGCAATTCAGGATGCCGAACGCGCCGTCTCGATGTCTCAGGCCTTCGCGAATAGCGACCGATTGGGCGGCGTTTATTTAGTTGCCCGCTGCAGGGCCACTCAGGCTTTGGCGTGGTTAAAGCTCGGCGAGGCCGCGCGCGCTGCGAAGGTTTATGACACGGCTATAGCGGAGATGGAGAAACATCTTGATCGGATGGGTCCACAAGGCGAGATTTCAACTTTGCTCGGCCAGCTTCGCGGCGCGAGGAGCAAGCTGCATGTTTAGACTTGCTACTAACCACTCAGACGTCGCACGACGAATAGGAGCCACGGTATGGCGGAACAGAATATCGGCGATTCCGTGCAGATCAATAACCCCAATCTGGCAATCAAAGAATTAGAAGGGTTGCGTGACAGTGGACTGGCACTTTCATCGCACCAGCAAGAAAAGCTTGCGGATTCGTACGCAAAAAGGGCGCAACCCCCAGGGAAACTGGACGCGGTACCAGACTTAGACGCTGCGGCTCGTGAGTATGTGGACCTCTGGTCACGAATTGATGAGACCTGGGCGCCCGATCGAAAATTTACCGTCCCCTATTTAGATGAGCCCATGGCGTTGACAAAAGAGCACTATTCTGACGTGCTGCAGTACAAGCTTGCTCAAACGTATTTGATGCGCGCGGCTGCGTGGATTCACGCATCCCAGCAGCCAGAGAAAGCCCGACGAGATCTCGATATGGCCATTCCGATACTCGAACGTCTCGAATCCGAAAAAAGTCTGGGTGCCCAAACTACTGCCTGGGAAGCCGATTTCATTCTTCGTGCGCGTGGTCTGCTGCGCATGGGTTACGGCTTTCGCGGGAACGGTCCGGATAATCCGGCCGAACGGTTGCGAGACCTCGATGACTTTATGCGCCTATGGTATTTGAGCAACGGAACGGACCTGGCATCTGCACCGCCCGACGAGTTGCAGATGTTGGCGGGTGAATGCTTCCGACGGATGAATGTTAGGAGGGCGCTAGGACATTCGCGTGGTGTAATCGAGGATCTGCACACCGGCATAAAGGCACTGGAACAAGCTCGCAAAGGGCTACCGAACGACCCCGTTATCGAGGAGGAACTCAGGAAGGCGAAATCTCTTCTGCCTATTGCCGATTTTTCCGGCTTCGTCGGGGGCATCATAAAGCGGTTCAAGAAATAAGACTCTGCGCAAGGTATGACTTGGCCCCACTAAAAACGAAGCCGGGCGGAATGCCCGGCGGCGGTTTCGAAGGAGATGCAACTGGACCCACTAGTGCTTCGGAAACCATCCGGGGTGCATCAGGCTTAGAGCGGCGCTGGCGCCCATGACCAGACTCAAGGCAATCAGAATTCCCAGCAGGGATTTCGATTTATATTTCTTGTATGGCGCCAAGGCTACGTAGGTTCCCCAAAGAAAC
>Ga0302176_10001134_pt1 | contig 13210 bp, 10 predicted proteins | sample I_Palsa_E1_1_FD_198787 | JGI IMG/M metagenome (GOLD analysis project Ga0302176, IMG submission 198787) | Peat permafrost microbial communities from Stordalen Mire near Abisko, Sweden - I_Palsa_E1_1 | ecosystem: Environmental > Terrestrial > Soil > Palsa > Peat permafrost | place: Sweden...
AGACGTCTTAATCATCAGTCTTCTCCCCCAAAAGATAACGTGTTAGGCCCAATACCCCAGGACCCGATTTCCAGATTTTGCTCAAGAAGTCAGTGCGTGCTGTACATCACAACAGCTGCGCACAAAAAAAGGCCACGGCCCTCTCGAACCGTCGCGCTTAAACTGCGCCATTAATTCGATACATCGATTTTTTCGATACCACCCCGATACTCAGGATTTAGCGCTAGAGTGCCATTTCATGTCAAGCGAAAAAATATCGAATGTCTAGTGGCTTTGGGCTCGCGGCACTGACGGTTATAGCCCACGTCCCGGGTTTCTTCTCAAAAGCGCCACCAGCATGGCATGTAGGCACACAGTCATACTCTGGATTACTCTGGATGAGACCAACAGCTTCTGCTAACTGACTCAACGGCTGGGCCGAGCTATGGTTGTATTTCGCCGAACTTGGAGGACTGTTACCGAAGAAAGCTGCCATCATTTTCGGTTCTTTCCTCGGCGGTTATTGACAGTTGCAGCCGCTCCGTCAATACTTGCGCCGTTTGACTGCGCGGTCTGAAGTAACGATCCAATGAAGAAACCGGCATCACGAAAATCCTCTGTAAAAAAGAGCGGACATTCGCGCTCTGCGAAGCGGGCCGCTTCCCGCCAAGCCAAGCCGCCAAGGGGCAAGTCTTCCGGCGCACCCGATGCCGACGGGAAACTTACTTTCAACCACGCCATGATCTACGTTAAGGATGTCGAGCGCGGAACCCGCTTCTACCGCGATTTGCTTGGATTCAAGCTCATTGAAGACTTCCGCCATGAGGCCACGGCGGTGTATGCGCGCCTGCGCGCTCCCGGTGGCGATGGGACGATCGCTCTGCATCAGGCGGGTTCAGATGCTTCCGTTTCGAGCGATGGCGTGCGCCTATACTTTGAAGTCCCCGATCTCGACGATTTCTGCCGAAAGCTTCAGCAAAAGGGTTTCTACATCACGAAAATGCCCTGCATGATGCCCTGGGGCTGGCGGCACGCTTACTTGAATGACCCTGATGGACATGAGATCAGCTTGTACTGGGCGGGGGCAAACCGCATGAAGAAAACCGTAATGAAGACGGCACGAGAAGCCGCCCGGCCTCGAACATCGAAAGCCTGACCAACCCTTGGTGTACCATCATATAGCGGCCGGCATTCGCGCAGCACTGCTCGATAGCCTCCGCGCCTGCCTTGATGTTCAGCTGGATGTTTCGTTTTCTATCCCGGCTGCCGTGCGTCATGCCGATTGGTGAGATCATGGTCCACGTGGGAGATTGAAATGGAAAAATCCAAATTCGGAGTGGCGGTTAAAGGTCTCAAACAAGAAGGCGAACGTCACGACTGTCTAATCACAGACCCTGCCACGACTGAATCGCGATTGTTTGACACGCGCGAACAAGCGGAAAAGTTTATAAAGGATCTCAGGGAAAATACGCCGGAATACCTGCGCGACGCGTTTGCCATGCTCGGCATTCCGTTAAAGTTCGATGTTGTTGAGCTAGTGCTGAGCCGCAAGAAGGCCGCGACTCAGAGTCTAGAAAATGAATTCAGAAAGTGAATTGCGGCGAGCTTAGGGCAGAGTGAACGCGATGATCGAGTCATTCTGCCGCTCTTCCGTAACACTGCGATGGCCTCCCGCTGCAATCACGACATATTGCTTGCCGCTTTTCCGCGACTGGTAGGTCATCGGAGTCGCGCCGCCGCTGGCGGGAAGTTGAAACTTCCATATTTCGTTGCCGGTCTCCACGTCAAACGCGCGAAATGAAGGATCAATCATCGTTCCAGCGATGAATATCAATCCGCCGGCTGTGACAATCGGACCGCCGAGGCTGGGCGCGCCCACGGGGACGATTGGTATACTGGGCGCGAGAGAACCGAGCGGAATCTGCCAGCGAATCGTGCCTGCCGCCATATCGACGGCCGTCAAAGTTCCCCAGGGCGGCGGCGCGCAAGGCAGACGGTGCGCCGTGGCAAACATCAAAGTGCGAAACAAGCCGTACGGTCCACCGGCTTGCTGCGTGTACTCCGCGTCTTGCGTGTTCGCATCGACCGTGTCCCAGTATTTGTCCGAGGGAATTACGCCCATCCTTGCCGGCACATTGTTGGTGTTGACCACGAGCAAACTGTTTTGCGGGTCGTATGCATAGCCGCTCCAATTCATGCCGCCGACATTTCCGGGGATGGAGAGCGTGCCCTTCAAACTTGGAGGAGTGAACAGGCCGTCATTTCGGAGGCTCTTGAGACGAGCGCGGCACACTTCGCGATCCTCTGGAGTGATGCCCCATGCGTCGTCCGCGGAAAGTTTTTGCGGCGAGACAGCTGGAGGCGCCGAAGGAAAGGGCTGCGTCGGGGATGTGACTTCTCCCGGCACATCCGTCTGCGGGACCGGGCGCTCTTCCACGGGGAACACGGGAGCGCCGGTGTCGCGATTCAAAACGTAGAGGAAACCTGACTTATTGCCCTGAATCACGACGGGGACGGCTTTGCCATCGTGCTGCACGGTCGCCAGCAGCGGCGGTGCGGCCGAGTCGTAATCCCAGAGGTCGTGATGCACCAACTGGAATCCCCAGACGAATTCTCCGGTCTTGCCACGCAACGCCACCACGGAGTTTGCCCATTTGTTGTCGCCGGGACGCAGGCCGCCGTAATAGTCAGGGCTCGCGCTGCCTGTGGGAATGAACACGAGGTCGCGCTCCGGATCCGTCGCCATTACGGACCATGCGTTGCCGGCGCCGGTGCGCCATTTTTTTGCTCCGCCTGGCGTGGAGGATGCGGAATTATTTGCGGCGCTATTCGGCGCATTACTTGTCGGGTCATTCGGCGGAAGCGGGTCCCATTTCCAGCGGAGTGCGCCGGAGCGAGCGTCAAAGGCGCGAACCACGCCGCTTGGCATATCGACGCGCGCGTTATCGTCGATGGACGAGCCGACCACAACGACGTCGTCGATCACTGCAGGAGGCGAAGTCATGTGATATTCCCCCGGAATGTAACGGGGGACGTCGCGGAGACTGATTTGCCCGCGATTGCCGAAGTCCATGCAGGGCTCGCCAGTGGCGCCGTCGAGGGCAATGAGCCGCGCATCGAGAGTGGCCTCGAAAATTCGGCGGCGGCAGGGTTTTGTTTTCGCTCGCGCTGGATCAAGCCACGTTGCAACGCCGCGATTGATCAGGCCGTCGCCGTATTCGCCGGCGATTTCGATCATCGGATCGTAGACCCAACGCTGCTTTCCCGTTTCCGGGTCGAGCGCAAAGACGCGATTGAACGCGGAGGTGAGGTAGAGTGTGCCGTCCACCAGGATCGGCGTGGTTTCGAGGCCGCTGCGCTTCTTGCCGCCGGTGCCGTCGGAAATATCGCCGACGTGAAATGTCCACGCGACTTTTAGTGTCGCGACGTTGTCGCGATTGATCTGCGTCAGCGGCGAATACCGCATGCCGCCGGCGTCGTGACCGTAGAAGGGCCAATCGCCGCCCGATCCGTCCGAATGACTGGGCGACTGCGCCATATTTTCCGGTATGGCCGCGCACACCAAGGCAAGAACGCCTGCAATGAAACATTGAGCTATTTTCGACATGAACCAGAATTTCCTTCCTGATCTAAAAAGCGGCATCATTGTACGCCCGCGCCGCTCGCCCATGACATCGCGAAGCGATTTTTCGATCATGAAGGCGGAAACCTCGATTTTTCGGGTCGATTACTTGGAATCGCTGAATCCACATTGCCCATTACGCCGCAGGATATTAGTCTTCGGAATAACCGAAGGATTAAGATGAAACTCATTTCACGGCCGCCCAATTCGTCTGCAGTGGACGCCCAGGATCTCGTGGCGTCTCAGCGGCTTCGACTGTCGGCGACGGATTTGAGCAATCACCTCGCATGTCGCCACTTGACAACGCTTGAGCTGCGGGTTGCTAAGGGAGAAGCGCCCAAGCCGCAGTGGGCAGCGCCTGATTTGCAGGTGATTCGCGAACTCGGTTTGCGCCACGAAAAGCGCTACCTGACATTCCTCGAAGAAAAGAAGGAGCTGTCCGTCACGAACCTCTCACACTTCGGTAATCAGGATGAAAAGATATTGCTGGCGGAGACATTCCGGCTCATGGCCGAAGGCGCCGATGTGATTGCTCAAGGGGCGTTAGGCGATGAGCAATGGTTCGGGCGGCCGGATGTTCTATTGCGCGTGGCGAAGCCGAGCGGGCTATGGGCGTGGTCGTATGAGGTCCAAGATACGAAGCTGGCGAAGGAAACAAAGGCAACGACGATCCTCCAATTGTCACTGTATTCGGACTTGCTGAAAACAATTCAGGGCAGCCAGCCGGAGCTCATGTGGGTGATTCCGCCCAGAAAGGACTTTCTCGGTGAAAGCTATCGTGTTGCCGAATATGCGGCGTACTACCGGCACGTCCGGAAACAGTTGTCGAGCGTAGTGTCGGAAGGCGCAGCGGGTGCAACTTATCCCGAGCCAGTTCCGCATTGCGATGTGTGTCAGTGGTTTCTTGAATGTGAGACGCGGCGGCGCGGCGATGATCATCTCTCGCTCGTGGCCGGAATTCGAAAGCAACAAAGAAATCAGCTCGAAGAGTGGAACACCGTTACGATGGCAAGTCTTTCGGTGCTCCCGATACCGCTGAAAGAACGGCCGAAGCGCGGTTCGCGAGAGGGCATCGAACGCGTGCGGGAACAGGCGCGCGTGCAAGTGGAGGGTCGCGCGGACAAGAAGCTGAAGTACGAATTGCTCCTGCCAGTCGCGGAAGGAATGGGACTCTGCCGCCTGCCGGAGCCTTCAGCGGACGATATGTTTTTGGATCTCGAAGGCGATCCATTCGTAGGCGAATCGGGATTGCAATATTTGTTCGGCTTCGCATTTCAGAATGCGAATGGCGAACTGCGTTACAAGAAGAAGTGGGCATTGGACCGCGAGGAAGAGAAGAACGGCTTCGAGTGGGTAGTGGACGAAATCGTGCGACGCAGGAAGGCAAATCTTCAGACCCACGTGTATCACTTCGGTGCTTATGAGCCCAGTGTACTCAAGCGCTTGATGGGAATTTATGCGACGCGCCAAGACGAGATCGACGACATGCTTTGGGAGGGAACATTTGTAGACTTGCATCAGATCTTGAAGCAAAGCGCGAGGGCGAGCGTCGAAGAATATTCGCTAAAGAAAATTGAAGGGTTATATGGTTTTGAGCGGACGACGCCGCTCGATTTAGCGGGCTTGGCGATGCGTTTTGTGCAGCACCAACTGGAATTAGGTTGGGGAGATGAGAAGTTGCCCGGAGATGTTCGCGATGCGATAGAAGGCTATAACAGCGAAGATTGCTTTTCTACGGCGAAGTTGCGGGATTGGCTTGAGACGAGACGTCAAGAACTCCTGACATCCGGTGCCACCGTAGCGCGGCTGGCGAAGACGGAGCGTCCTCTTCAAGAAGACCTGACTGAGTGGCAGCAGCGCATCGAAGCGCTTGCAGCACAGCTTACGGCAGACATCCCCGCAAATATTGCAGAGCGCACAGCAGAGCAGAAATCGCGGTGGCTGTTGGCGAGCCTACTGGATTGGTATAGACGAGAGAACAAGGCCGCGCATTGGGAGGGTTTTCGTTTGAAGGAACTTGACGACACGGAGCTGCTTGATGAGAGAGCGGGGTTGTCGGGTCTGAAGTTCATGAAGCGAGTGCTAGTCGAAAGAAAAATTCCTGTGGATCGCTATGCTTTCGAGAAGCAGGAAACCGACGCGCGTGAAAAGAGCGAACTTTACTGCAAGGGCGAGAAGTTCGGAAGCATCGTCGCGATTGATCCGGTGAAACGCATAATTGATATTAAGAAAACGGGAAAGACGGCCGACAGTCATCCTGCTGCTGTGTACGTATGGGAATGGCCATATAGGACCAAGGAACAGGCGGAGTCCCTATATCGCCTTGGAAACTGGGTCGCAAAGAATGGAATAGATTCCATCGGAGAATATCGCGCGGGCAGAGATTTGCTGATGCGAAGGCCCCCACGTCTCTCGAAGAACGAAACGCTCGCTCAGTTAGCATCGGAAACCCCCGTAAATACAGCCAGTCGAATTTCGCTCTCACTAAAGAATTCCATTTTTGCCATCCAAGGACCGCCGGGCTCAGGGAAGACGTACACAGGCGCGCGGATGATCTGTGAGTTGGTGAAGCACGGCAGAAAGATCGGTGTGACGGCGCTGAGCCACAAAGCAATCCGCATCCTGCTCCATGCCGTGGTAGAGGCGGCTCGCGAAATGAAGGTGCCGGCGGTCCGCTGTATGCATCGGGAAGATCGTGGAGAGGAAAGCGATGGTGTCGCGGTCGCGAAAAAGAACGAAGAGGCGTTAGACGCGCTGCGCACTGGCAAAGCCACTGTTATAGGAGGAACATCCTTTCTATGGTCGCCTGAACTTTCGTTTCAAGCCGTAGACGTTTTGTTTATTGACGAAGCGGGGCAGATGTCGCTCACCGATGTTCTCGCGGTATCGCAAGCGGCGACAAATTTGGTTCTGCTCGGCGATCCCCAACAACTGGAACGGCCTGTAAAAGGCAGCCACCCCGAAGGAACAGAAAAGTCGGCGCTTGAGCACCTGTTGAACGGCCGGAAGACCATTTCCGAAGAAATGGGATTTCTCCTGCCTGAAAGTTTTAGATTACACCCCGAAATCTGCAAATTTACCTCGGAGGTTTTTTACGAGGACAAGCTGGCTTCTCATCCGATTGCACGGAGCAGAGTTTTGGAGGGCCATCCCTGGCTGAAAGGGGCGGGCTTGTGGTTTGTTCCAGTGGAGCACGACGGCAACGGGAATTCCTCCGCCGAGGAAGTGGAAGTCGTGGCCCGAATTGTGGAAGGATTGCTCAAGCCCGGGATTAATTGGTTTTACAGTGCGGGCAATAGCTGGCCGCTGAAGCGGGAAGAGATCTTGATTGTGGCGCCGTATAACGCGCAGGTAGCAGATTTGTCGGCGCGCCTGCCAGGAATGCGGATCGGAACCGTGGACAAGTTTCAAGGGCAGCAGGCCGCTGTGGTCATCTATTCACTGACCACGTCGTCGCCGGAGGAGGCGCCGCGCGGAATGGAGTTTCTATACAGTCTGAACCGCTTGAATGTCGCGACGTCGCGAGCGATGGCCAATATGATTGTGGTCGGAAGCCCGAGATTATTCGAGCCGGAGTGTCGAACTCCGAGGCAAATGCAGCTGGCGAACGCGTTGTGCCGTTTTCGCGAGCTTGCCACATCAGTACAAAGAGATCAGCTATGAGCGAACTGGTTCAACTCACTAACTTCGGCGGCATCGCCGTCATCACCATCAACAATCCGCCCGTCAATGCGCTCAGTCCTGGAGTGCCTGAGGGCATCGCGGTGGCAATCGAGCAGATAAACGACGACGCCGTGGTGAAAGCCGCCGTGCTCATCGGCGCGGGGCGCACATTCGTCTCCGGCGCCGACATCAAAGAATTCGACAAAATGAGATCCGGCGAAGCGAGCGGCACGATGAGCTTTCCGGATTTACTGATGCGAATCGAAAATTGCAAAAAACCTGTTGTGATGGCGATTCATGGAAACGCGCTCGGCGGCGGCCTGGAGCTTGCCATGGCCGGCCACTATCGCGTGGCCGTGCCGGGCGCGCAGGTGGGCCAGCCGGAGGTGAAGCTGGGAATTATTCCCGGCGCCCACGGAACGCAGCGCCTCCCTCGCCTGGCCGGAGTTGCTAAGGCTCTTGCGATGTGCGTGGAAGGCAAACCCATCTTGGCACCGGAAGCGTTGAACTTCGAAATCGTTGATCGCTTAATCGAGGGCGATCTCCTCTCGGGCGCTATATCCTTCGCGCGCGAGATTGCCGCCAAGCCGATTCCGAAAACACGCGATCGAACTGAAAAGCTCGGCACGCCCGAGGAAAACGCAGCGATTTTTGCTGCGGCGCGCGAAACGGTACGGAAGAAACAGCGCGGCATGATGGCTCCGCTAGCCGCCATCGATGCCGTCGAAGCCGCCACGAAGCTGCCGTTCGACGAAGGCTGTCAGCTCGAACGGAAACTATTCATGGACTGCCTGCTTTCGGATCAATCGAAAGCGCTCATTCACGTTTTCTTCGGCGAGCGCGAGGTCGCGAAAATTCCGGACGTGCCGAAAGACACGCCAACAATTCCCGTGAATCGCGCAGCGGTTGTTGGCGCGGGAACGATGGGCGGCGGCATTGCGATGGTGTTTGCGAACGCCGGAATTCCGGTGTTTCTCAAAGAAGCCGACCAAGCCGCGCTCGACCGCGGAATGGCCAACATCCGAAAGAACTACGCGGGTTCTGTGGCGCGCGGGCGCTTCACTCAGCAATTTGTTGACGAAAGACTGAAGCTGATCCAGCCGGCCATTTCCTACGACGGTTTCGCGGATGCGGACATGGTCATCGAAGCCGTCTTCGAAGGCATGGGATTGAAGAAGCAGGTTTTCACCGAACTCGATCGCGTATGCAAGCCGGACGCGATTCTTGCCAGCAACACCTCCACGCTGAACATCGACGAAATCGCAGCAGCCACTTCCCGCCCCGAATTCGTCATCGGCACTCATTTCTTCAGTCCCGCAAACGTGATGCGCCTGCTCGAAATTGTTCGCGGGAAGCAAACCAGCAAACAAGTGATCGCCACGGCCATGCAGCTCTCGAAAAAGCTTGGGAAAATCGGCGTGCTGGTGGGCAATTGCCGCGGCTTCGTGGGCAACCGCATGTTTCATCCTTACGTGCGCGAATCCGTTTTCCTCGTCGAGGAAGGTTCGACAGTCGAAGCGGTGGACAACGCGCTCTATGATTTCGGCATGGCCATGGGTCCGCTCGCCGTTGGTGATCTCGCGGGCCTCGACGTGGGCTGGCGCATCCGAAAGGAACATCGTCACCTCGAAAAGCCCGGAATTCGCCAGGCGTTCGCGGGCGATCGCCTTTGCGAAATGGGACGCTTCGGCCAAAAAACTGGCGCGGGCTGGTACAAGTATGACGAGCAGCGCCACGCGACGCCGGATCCGGAAGTCGAGCAACTCGTGCGCAAGTGGAGTGCCGAGGAGAAAATCTCGCAGCGAAAAATTTCCGCTGACGAGATCGTTGATCGCTGCGTCTACGCGCTTGTCAACGAAGGCGCCCGCATCATGGAAGAGGGATTCGCTTTGCGTGCGGTTGACATCGACATCATCTACATCAATGGCTACGGTTTTCCCGCTTATCGCGGTGGTCCAATGTGGTACTCCGACACCGTCGGGCTAAAAAGAGTTTACGACCGCATCCGCCAATTTCAAGAACAGCACGGTGAAATTTGGGAGCCCGCGCCATTGCTCAAATACTTGGCCGAGCAGGGCAGGACGTTCGCGGATTTCACTAGGGGGCAGGGCGCGATTGCTTAGCAGCCCGAAAATTCCGCGAAGAGTCTGATTCGGGCGCGAGTTCTAGGACGAAAGTACTTGTAGGCCCGTAATTATTCAGCGCATCTCTCCGACAATCGAAACCGGCATCCCTGCGCGACTGCGGTAAGCTTGCCGTGAATGGGACCCGCGGCCAAATCTTCAGGGAATTCGTATCTTCTCACCGCCTGGCTCGTGATCGTAGGCGGGTTTGTCAGCATGGCGCTACTGCTCCCGCATGGCGCAGTGCAAGCGACGCTCGGCAACATTCTCATGTGCCTGCTGCCGCTCGGGGCCAATGCGTGTCTCCTTGCGAATGCAAACACACCTTACCGCCGCACAAACACATTCTGGATTTTGATGGCTGCTGGCTGCGGATTGTGGCTGATCGGATCGCTTTCGGGTACGTACCGCGAGCTCGTTCTCCATGCGCCGTCGCGCTTTTCCTATCTCGGCAGCATCGCGTTTTTTCTGCATCCCGTTCCGTTCATGGCCGCAATTGCCATCCAGCCGCACGCGCGAGGAATGCGCGAGACGTTGCGCTACGGCCTGCTCGATCTCCTGCTTCTCGCGGCGACATGGCTTTACGTCTACGCTTTTGTAGCTCTGCCCTGGATTGCGATATCCGCGAATCCGCAGCTTTTCACGATTCGGCGCTGGCAAGCCTATGCCGGCGAAAACGTCGTTTATCTCTCAGGTCTCGCGTACGTTTACTTACGCTTGGCGGCGAATATACGCCCAGCTCATGGGCATCGCTGCGATTCATACAATCGGATTCCTGGTGATCGCTGCGGCGACGCTTCAGGGCGTGTTCTCTTCCGGCAGCATCTACTACTTGCCTTACGTGCTGATGTTCTTGTGGCTCGCCACGCTGGGCGTAATGGCGCAGCGCATCCCGCTCTCGCCGGATCCTCAGCAGCGAACGCATCACGGCGGCGCGCAATGGCCGCAGTGGCTCGCGATTGCGGGCGTGCTTTTCGTTCCGCTGCTTGCGGCGTGGAACCAGTTCGTCAGCAATGCTCCCGCTGCGGTGCGCGAATTTAGGCTCGTTCTTACGCTGGGTGCGCTTGTTGCCGGCACAGGGATGGTCTTTCTTCGGCAGCACTTGGTCGATCAAGAGCGGCTGCGGCTCGTCTCGAGCCTGCAGGATTCACTCGAAAATCTGAGACGCCTTCAGAGTCAATTTGTACAATCCGAGAAATTAGCTTCTCTCGGCCAGTTAGCTGCCGGGGCGGCTCACGAAATCAATAATCCGCTGGCTGCAATCCTCGGCTATTCCGAATTGCTCGCGGACGAACCTTCCGCCGGTCCACGCGCACGCAATATCGCCGAAAAAATTCGCGATCAGGCTCGCCGCACCCGCGAGCTTGTGAATAATCTCCTGAGCTTTGCGCGCCAGAAGCCGGCCGAGAAGCAGTTGCTCGATCTCACCACCGTCGTCGCGGGAGCAATTCAACTGCGCACACTTGATCTCCGCGACAAAAATATCAAAATCGAGACGCAGCATCGCGGCGTTCTCCCCGCCGTCCGCGGCGATCCCAATCAATTGCTGCAAGTATTTTTCCAGCTCATCAGCAATGCCGTGGACGCGATGGAGCCGAGCGCTGGGGGTGTTCTCACGATCAAGACCATGCGCGAACGCGGCGACGTCGTTATCGAATTCTCGGATACAGGTCCTGGCCTCGTCGAACCTGAGCGCGTCTTCGATCCTTTCTATACCACGAAGTCGGTCGGCAAAGGCTCGGGGCTCGGCCTCAGCATTTGCTACGGCATCCTCCAGGAACACGGCGGCAGAATCACGGCGTCCAACCGTAGCGAGGGCGGTGCGACATTCCGCATCGAGATTCCCGCCGTGCTCGCGTTCTTCCCGCGCTCGGCCGCGGTAGCTGCCGCTGCCGGCGAGCGTTGAACGCTCACCCTTCTTCCGGCGTTCTCGCACGTTGTGCTAGAGTCGGGAGTCCATGGTCGCTCCTGCCGTCTCGGCCGAAAACCTCACCCGACGCTTTGGCCCGCTAACCGCGGTGGACCACATTCAGATGAATGTCGCCGCCGGCCAGTTTTTTGGTTTCCTCGGACCGAACGGCGCCGGCAAATCCACCACAATCAAAATGCTCACCGGCCTGCTGGCTCCTACCGAAGGCCGGATTCGAATCTTGGGAATCGATCTCGAAGAGGATCCCGTCGCGGTAAAGCGGCAAATCGGCGTTGTCCCCGAAGGCCTGGCGCTCTTTGGACGGCTCACCGGCTCCGAATACCTCAATTTCGTTGGGCGCATGTACGGGCTCGATCGCAAGACTACAGCTCAGCGCGCCACCGAGCTTCTCGACTTCATGCAACTCAGCGATCGGCCGAAGTCGCTCATCACCGATTATTCGCACGGCATGCAGAAGAAGCTCGCGATGGCAGCCGCCGTCATTCACGGCCCGCGAGTACTTTTTCTTGACGAGCCGTTCGAAGGCGTGGATGCCGTCGCATCCGGAACGCTCAAGGCCATGCTGCAGCGGATGATCGGCCACGGCGCGACGATCTTCTTGACGTCGCATGTGCTCGAAATCGTCGAGCGCCTCTGCAGCCACGTGGCCATCATTCACAAAGGGCGTCTCGTCGCTCAGGGCTCGCTCGACGAGCTGCGCAGCGGAGTCGAAGCGCGCCTCAGCGCCGCGCCTGGTTCGGCCGATTCTGCCGCCCCGCACGAAAGACTTACGCTCGAGCAAATTTTTCTGAATATCGTCGGCGGCACGGCGCTTCGCGATCAGGAGTTGTCATGGCTGGGTTGAGCGCGGCGCCTCCGGGATCGGCGGCCGAACTGCGTGGGCTCAGCAATGCCCGGATGTTCATCATCATCGCCGAGCTGCGTTGGCACCTCCTTCGCAACTCGCTGAGAACGATTCGCGGCCGCCTCGAAGTCATCTCTCGCGGCTTCGCCACCGTGACGATGACGATGCTCTCGATCGGCGGCGCGATCGGCCTCGCGATCGCCAGTTACTTGACCGTCGCCGACCACCGTTTCTCATATCTCGCCCTCATTTTTTGGGGCATTTTCATTTTTTGGCAGATGTATCCGGTGCTTGGTTCCGCATTCTCCGCCCCATTCGAGTTTGGAAGCCTTTTGCGATTTCCAATGCGCTTCTCGTCCTTTTATCTTCTCAACCTCGCCTTCGGCCTGCTTGATCCCGTCTCGCTGGTGTGCATCCTGTGGTTGTTCGGCGTATTTGTTGGCGTTGGAATCGCGGACGTGACTCTTCTCCCGTGGACGTTCCTGGCGCTGTTTGTTTTCGGAGCCACGAACGTGCTGCTTTCGCGAACCGTCTACGTTTGGCTGGAGCGTTGGCTTGCCAGGCGGCGGACGCGCGAGGCCTTGGGTTTGCTGTTCGTGTTCATGATGATCTGCGTTCAATTCGTCGGGCCGCTTGCCTCGCGATGGCAACGGCATCAGGCTCCTGCGCTCGGCCAGTACGCATATCTGTTTCATATCGCGAATTTTCTGCCGCCGGGCCTGGCCGAGGCAGCTTTGATCGATGCGCATCGCGGCGATCAAATGTTTGCGCTCTTTTCCATCGCCGCGATTGCCGCTTACGCGCTTGGAATCGCAGCGCTTCTCGGAATGCGCCTCCAGGCGCAGTTTATCGGCGAGAATCTGAGCGAAGCTCTTGCGCCCGTACCGGCGGGTCATCAGGAAAAAGTTCGCGCGGCGTGGGACATACGCTTGCTTCCCGCCCCCGTGGCGGCGATCTTCGAGAAGGAAATACGCTATCTATTCCGCAGTGCGCCGATCATCTTCACATTTGTGATGCCGCTGTTCGTGCTCGCTATGTTTCGTTTCGTG
>Ga0302176_10001138_pt1 | contig 13158 bp, 7 predicted proteins | sample I_Palsa_E1_1_FD_198787 | JGI IMG/M metagenome (GOLD analysis project Ga0302176, IMG submission 198787) | Peat permafrost microbial communities from Stordalen Mire near Abisko, Sweden - I_Palsa_E1_1 | ecosystem: Environmental > Terrestrial > Soil > Palsa > Peat permafrost | place: Sweden: Abisko...
AGTTGTCTCCTCATCTGTCCTTGCATAGTCGTAATGCAACATGACGATGGATCGTGGATTGACGAGGTACTTCGGCCCCTTTACCCGCAGACCATTTGTCTCTTCAACGATATCGTCTGGAGTGGGCAGCGAAGTATCTATAAGTCGTAGCCAGCCCCCATCTGGGTTGCCGGTAACAGGAGGAAGTTCAAACTCCAATGGCATCCAATAGGCATTGATCGCAATGTATCGCACGTGGCTTACCGCGAAGTTCTGCACGGTAAAGGCAAGACTATGGGAGCTTGTGGCCCAGTCGGGCTTACCCAGCTCAACGCCATGCCATTCGATGCGGGCTCTGCTGAGATAGTCTTCGAGAGTGATCTGTCCACCTTCGGTCCCCTGATCGAAGTAGAGGCGAACGCGAATCATATGCTGCACAAATCGAAGAATGTCTGCATTTGCGGTACAAAGACTCCAGTCGAACCAACTAGCTTCATTGTCCTGGCAGTATGCGTTGTTGTTTCCGCGTTGCGTCCTGCGAACTTCATCTCCCATGAGCAGCATTGGTGTTCCAACCGAGAGCAAAGTGAGCGCAAAGAGGTTCTTGATTTGTCGTATGCGGAGAAGCTCTGTATCCCCGTTGGGCGTGAGACCCTCGGCGCCGCAATTCCAGCTAAAGTTCTCATTTGGGCCATCACTATTTAGCTCGTGGTTTGCCTCGTTGTGTTTCGAGTTGTATGAGACAAGATCATTGAGGGTAAAGCCGTCGTGGCAGGTCACGAAATTGATGCTCTGCCCTGAAGGCCGACCACCCACCTTATAAAGGTCGAAGCTTCCAGTGATTCGTTCTCTGAGCTTCAAGACGGTACTCTGGTCTCCCTTAGTAAAGCTGCGGATGTCATCGCGAAATTGCCCATTCCATTCTTTCCATTTATCTTGTCCGAAGCTGCCTACCTGGTACAAACCTCCTACATCCCAAGCCTCGGCAATCAATTTGGTCCCTGCGAGGACGGGATCCGTATCGATGTCCCAAAGTATGGGAGGGTTCACCATGGGTTCACCCGACTCGTTTCGAGAAAAAATGGACGCAAGATCGAAACGAAAGCCATCAACGTGCATCTCTGAAACCCAATATCTTAAACTATCGAGAATGAGACGTTTTACGATCGAGTGGTTTGCTTTGAGGGTATTGCCGGCGCCCGTAAAGTTCGCATAGGTTGCCTTATCTTTGTTCAGAATGTAATACAAACTGTTTTCCAGCCCACGGAAACAGAGCGTAGGCCCATGCTCATCCGCCTCAGCGGTATGGTTGTAAACAACGTCCAGAATCACTTCAATACCGGCACGGTGCAGTTCTCTCACCATCGTCCGAAACTCGTCCAGGCAGACCAACGGATCTTTGCAGGTACTGTAACCCGAATGAGGGGCAAAGAAGGAAATCGGACTGTAGCCCCAGTAGTTGGTGAGTCCTGCGGGGGCGTCATGGGCATCGAACTGAAAGACGGGCAACAGTTCGACCGCCGTGATGCCCAACTCCTGGAGATATGGAATCTTTTCGATAATTCCCAGATACGTACCTCGTTTGGCGATGGCGACTCCGGATGAGGGATGACTCGTAAATCCGGCCACATGCATTTCGTAAATGACTGTTTTGCGGAACCCACGGATAAGTGGTCTGTCTTCCTGCCAATCAAAGGTGCTCAAATCAGCCACCACACTCTTCATTGAAGTTGCAGCGTTATCGCCGGGCAGACAGGCTGCGGCGCGACTGTAGTTGCCTCCAACGCAGACACTCTTGCCGTAAGGATCGAGGAGTACCTTTTGACTGTCAAAGCGCTGACCGCTTGGCGGATCGGCTGGACCCATGGCACGGTATCCATAACGTTGTCCCGGTCGTATTCCTGGCACGAAAATATGCCAGTAGTGAGCGGTTCGATCTCGAATTGGATCGAAATGAATGACGCGGGACGGTTCAGCAACGCCGGCATGGTCGAAGAAGACGATCGTCATTCCGGTGGCGTTCGCGGAGAAGATACTAAAGTTCGTTCCGTCGGAGGTCACAGTCGGTCCGAGGGGATAGGGGGAGCTGAGATGGATCTTTAAAGCTGGTGAATTGTAAGAGTCAATGGACGTTTGAGGTGAGTCCATCTAACTCTCCGTTTCGAGGGCGTGATTTAATCTGATGATTCGACTGGGGATACTAGATTGCGGTTTTCCGAGGATCTCCATCATCGTTGCCATAGGATTTGCGGCGTTTCGAGCGGCACAGAACCGTTTACATGATGGGGAACGATTCGCGGGGTGTAGTCACTGGTGGGACGATCCGCGGCTATTTGGACCGAATAGGTTTGAACGCCCGCAGCGTTTTCACAGGACTTACATGCTGTCATTGCTTCAAGAGTCGATCCACCTCCGTCAACTGGGTTCGCGTAGAGCTCAACTCTTACTTCATCTGCCTTGAGGTCACCGACAAACACCTGTACTTGGAAGATATGCCGGCCATCGTGCGTCTCGATGTCTAAGGTCCCAAAGCGCAAAGTGTTCCAATGTTGGGCGATGTCCTGATGCCAATTGAGCAGATCGACGCCAAGCGCACTATCTTCCTCCGCACGCTGATGGTAACCGGAAGCGGCTGGAAGATAGTGACTCTCCGTATATTCGCGGATAGCGCGACTAGCGGAAAACTCTGGGGTGAGCCGCGCCATACTCTCTCGGATACGTCCTAACCATTTGGACGGCATGCCATCTTTGTCCCGCTCATAAAACTCTGGAATGACCTCCTGCTCAAGCGTGGCATACATCGTTTCCGCCTCTGCGGCATCCCAAGCTGCATCTTCACCGTGTTCTCTGCCATCGCCGACAGCCCAGCCCACTTCGGGGGAATAGGCCTCCGCCCACCAGCCGTCACGTTCAGAGAGATTCAAGCCACCGTTGACAAGAATCTTCATCCCGCTCGTTCCGCAGGCTTCCCAGGGACGGCGCGGTGTGTTGATCCATACGTCAACTCCCTGAACCAGTTCTTGTGCCAACATCATGTCGTAATCACTCAGGAAGACAACATGGGAATGAAGTTCTGAGCGCTTAATGAAGTCATTCCACTGCTTGATCAGTGCTTGTCCAGGCAGATCCTGAGGGTGAGCTTTCCCGGCGAGAATCAGCTGCAAGGGATACTTCGGATTGGAAAGCAGACGAACCAGTCGCTCAGGGTCGTGCAGAAGAAGGTTGGGGCGTTTGTAGGTGGCAAAGCGGCGCGCGAATCCGATCGTCAGCACGTTTTCATCGAAGATGCCGCTGGTTTCCAAAGGTCTGCGACCCTCTGAGGCAAGCTGACGTGCATATCGTTTTCGCATCCGATCGATCAGCGTTTTTCGACCGTCCGTTCGCAGTTGCCGTAACTGCGCGTCGGTCAGGCGGCGAATATCATCTTCGGCCGGACGGTCCCCATGCCAGCGCTTCTTACCGCAAGCTGTGGTCCAGAGCACATCTGCCTGTTCCGAATCCCAGGTAGGTACATGAATACCGTTGGTAACAGAGCCAATCGGAACCTCCTCTTGCGGCCATCGCGGGAAGAGTGATTGAAAAATCTCTCTGCTCACTTGTCCGTGCAGCTTACTCACACCGTTAACCTGACCGCTGGCACGGACCGCAAGATAGGCCATGTTGAAGGGCTCCGAAGGATCGCTCGCGTTCCGCCTGCCCATGGCGAGCAGGCGCTCAAGCGGAATAGCAAGCTCATCCTCTGCATAGTGGCTAAGATATTTCCGAACAAGCTCGGGATCGAAGCGGTCAAACCCAGCAGCGACTGCAGTGTGCGTTGTAAAGACATTTCCAGATCGGGTAACGTTCGTCGCGAGATCAAACGACTTTGAATGGTCTTCCATGTAACTCCGTGCCCTCTCAAGCACGGCAAACGCCGCATGACCTTCATTGAGATGACATACCTCAGGCTGCAAACCCAACGCCCGTAGCAGGCGCCAGCCGCCAATACCAAGGACGATCTCCTGCTTCAGCCGCATCTCTGCATCGCCGCCATAGAGTTCGCTGGTGATACAACGGTGAGCGGCGGTGTTGGAGAAATCGTTCGCGTCGAGTAGGTATAGCTTTGTTCTCCCAACCGACGCTTCCCAGCAGCGGAGCCAGATCTTCGATTCCGGTAGTTGAATCTGTAAGCGCAACCACTCACCATTCGGTTGCCGCAGCGGACGGATGGGCAATTGACCTGGATCATTGATCGGATAGAGCGCCTGCTGTCGTCCTTCCGCATCGAAGTCCTGGCGAAAATATCCTTGACCGTAAAGCAATCCGACTCCGACGACCGGAACACCCAGGTCGCTGGCTGCTTTCAACTGATCGCCCGCTACATTGCCAAGTCCACCGGAGTAGATCGGTAACGCCTCAGTCAACATGAATTCCATGCTGAAGTAAGCAATCGAAGTGAGGGCGACGCCTCGGTGCTTCCTCTGAAACCATGCGTCTGTCCTGTAGGATTCGCGGTTTTGGCGAAGTACAGTATCGAGACGCTGATGAAACTCGGGCTCAGCCAATGCTGCCAGAATCTTCTCTTTGGACACCGTCTGCAGAATGACCCACGGATTCTGAGTGGCTTGCCATAGATCGGGATCCAGACGTTTCCACAGTTGATCCGCTGCATGATTCCAGGACCAGTGCAGGTTGAGCGCCAGTTCAGCCAGGGCATCGACTCCAGCAATCTTCGACCAAACTGTCACAGCTTTTGGATCGCTCAATAGGCTACTCCGGCTTCGTCGCGTGAGACAGAAGCGGCTGTCGCAAATGCGTTGCCCACGATAGCCTGCGCGTCTGCCTGAATCTCCTGCAGGTGCTGTGGACCGCTAAAGCTCTCTGCATAGATCTTGTAGATCGACTCTGTACCTGAGGGACGTGCCGCGAACCACCCGTTCTTGGCGACAACTTTGACGCCACCGATGGGGTTGCCATCGCCGGGTGCATTGGTAAGAACTGTCAGAATGTCCTCGCCCGCCAGAGTGGAGACCTGGATGTTCGCTTTGGTGATTTTCTCAAGCGTCATTTTTTGCGGAATGGTTGCTGGCGCTTCTGTTCGTTGATAGATGGGATCGCCAAGCTCTTGTGCCAGTTCCAGATAAATCTGCCAGGGATCCAGCGACTTAGCGGTAATCTCCGCCGCCAATAGAGCAGCAACGATGCCGTCCTTGTCGGTGGTCCATACAGTGCCGTCGCGACGGAGGAATGAGGCGCCGGCGCTCTCTTCGCCCGCAAACCCGAGATTCCCGCGCGAGAGGCCATCCACAAAATATTTGAAACCTACCGGAACTTCGTAGAGCTTTCGACCAAGCTTTGCTGCGACACGGTCGATCATGCTGCTGCTAACTACCGTTTTGCCAACCGCTGCATGCTTGCCCCAGTCGGGACGATTTGTAAACAAATATTGGACGCAGGCCGCCAGATAGTGATTGGAGGGCAATAAACCGCCGCTCTTGGTCACAATTCCGTGCCGGTCATGATCTGTATCGCACGCGAAGGCAATGTCGAAATCGTCCTTCAATGCGATGAGAGACTGCATGGCATATTCCGAAGAAGGATCCATCCGGATCTTGCCATCCCAATCGAGGGTCATGAACCGGAAAGTCGGATCGATAACTTCATTCACGACCTTAAGATTGAGCTTGTAGCGTTCAGCAATCGGCGCCCAGTAATGCACGCCTGCACCGCCGAGTGGATCGACTCCGAACGTCATCCCGGAGTAGCTAACGGTTTCCAGATCGATGACGTTTTTAAGGTCTTCGATATAGGGGGTCAGGTAATCATGTTTGTGCGTGTGGGCGGACGAGAGAGCTTTTGCATGGGTCATACGCTTGATGCCGCTAAGCCTCACCCTAAGGAGATGATTGGCTTTCGTTTCTATCCAGGAAGTGACCTTCTCTTCCGCCGGTCCGCCATGAGGCGGGTTGTATTTGAAACCGCCCCATTCGGGAGGGTTATGGGACGGTGTGATCACAATGCCATCCGCTAGGCCCTTCTTGCTCCCGTGGTTGTGAGTGAGAATTGCATGAGATATGACAGGTGTGGGGGTGTACTCATCTCTCTCCGCCAGCATGACATCGATTCCATTTGCTGCCAGGACTTCAAGCGCACTTTGCAAGGCCGGGCGCGAGAGCGCGTGCGTATCGATCCCCAGGAAAAGTGGTCCATCAATTCCCTGCTGCTTTCGGTACAAACAGATAGCCTGCGTGATCGCCAGAATGTGCCATTCATTGAAGGACCGATCGAAGGACGAGCCCCTGTGGCCTGACGTGCCGAAAACGACGCATTGCTCCGGTTCATGAGGATCCGGCTTGTCCTCATAATAGGCAGTGATCAACTTTGGCACGTCGACGAGCTCAGAATCATTGGCGTGTTGCCCGGCTCTAGGACTTATTGTCATTTGCTTCCCCAATCATCGGCTTTATCTCGGTTTGGCTATCTGTGAACAAGCCGGCGCGTACATGTCCCTTCGCCAACGGGAGGAAGAGAGTTCGGCTCCTTGAAATCGGCGATCCATCTCCATTTCCTGATCTCCGGCATATCTTCCAAGTACTGGCGAATGTCTTCGTTATGTTCGTATAGCTTCCCGCGAACCTGTCGATAACATCTGAAGCCTAAGAATGCATCATCAGGACGAATAGATCACGTTCCTTGAAGGCGCGATCTCCTTGCGCGTCTGTAGCTCTGATATGCTGCAACACGGTGCCGGAATACTTTGGCATCTGGGCGCCAACGTTGGTGGTGCGCCTGCGGAAAGTATGATCTCGCCAAGGTCTGAAATCTGTGCAGTTTTGCTCAGGATGATGCCAGAAGGCCGCTCATTTTAGCGAGTCGTCACATCCATGACGATATCCCTCGATGAGACCACGCTGTCGGTTTGCTTTGAGAGGGGGCCTGGGCTTCTCAGCATGCCCTATTTTGCGGAGAGATCAGAGCGACTGGCTACCGCTGATTTGGCATCAAAGTCTAGAGAGGTGTCATTATGTCCGAGATCAGGAAAAACCCAACACCGTTACCGCAAAAGGCAGCCAACAAACCTTCCTCAACTGAGCACGTCATCTCGGAGCAATTGGAAAAAGACGCAAACAATATGGCGGGCAGCGCCGGTAAAGCAGAAAATAAATATGACGAGAGCCACGATATTTTCACGAAGTAAGTCTAGTCATTCACGTATCTCGCAATAGATAAGGCGATGGTCTTATCTATTGCTTGCTACGGATTGGATCCCAAGACATACACCACACCTATGTTCTTAAATTACCGATTGAGTGTGCTCGACTTCATCTTTGGGTCGCCGGTTCTGTCGGAGAGTTTTCCTCTGAAGTTCTTCAGACCTTCTGTGTTGGGGTCTCAGACGTCGCCTCTGCTTTGACCGAGCGTAGAAGCAAGAGCGGACATTGCACAAGTTTGACAACCTTCTCGGCGATCGAGCCGAAGACTATAGGGCGCCACCCAGACATACCGTGAGTCGAAAGCACAATCATATCGATCTTCTCCCGTTCGATCACCATCATGATATTGCCAACAACATCGTTACCAATCTCGACCTTTGAGCTTGCCTTGAGCCCCTTCAACACGAGAGCAGAACTACTCTCGGTCAAGCGCTGCTCAGCATGCTTTATCGCGTCCTGAAGGAATTCCTGTTCAGGATAAAATTGCGTGGGAAACTCCACTCCCGAGACGATGGGAAGCATCGGAATAACGTGGAGAAGATAGAGTCCAGCCTGGAAGTGCCGGGCGAGTTCCGTTGCCGTCTCCAAAGCGGCGGCTGAGGATGGACTGAAATCAGTGGGCAAAAGAATCTTCGTGGGGCTGAAATGCAAACCAGTAACTTCGGGCATGATGATTTCCTCGCCGCGCCACGGGAGTGGCGCATTCCTCATTCTCGCGAAACCGAAGCTGGAAGACTGTGCCCTTTTAGACATGCCGACAACATCTGCCATGCACCCTAGAGTCTAGGATTTCTTTCGCTCAGGTTCTCACTCTCAATCAGAAAAACCTGGACGCACTCAGAAGGCACATGATTGTCCAGGACCTGCGCCACGGAGCCGATTGCCTTAAGCGACCTTACCGTGTAGCGTCAGGAACGCTTTTAGGAGAACCCGCGGGTCATGATTTCCTTTGTAGACAGGCGGTGGCGTACGCTTCAACCCGAGCAACGAGTACACCGCAGTTTGCGCAGAACGGATCGAATATTCCACTGTGAAGACCACGTCGTCCGGAAGTTCGCAGAACTGTCCGATGAAGGCGAGATTCTTTGAACGTTCGGGAATAACCTGGGGACGATCGTCTTTGGACCGACGCAGAAACTGGCTGGTGATGAAAGGCATCATGCACGGGATGCAAGTGCTGGTCTCAAGTACCTTTTTCGCCTGCGTCTCAATCCGAAGATGGCCCATTATCTCTGTCATAATCTCCCGCCCCGTGCATGCTGACATCGCCTTTTTCACGAAATTGCCGGGTTGATCGACGAAGAGCCCATATCCCCAGAAGACGTTGACGTCCTCGGGTTGCCCAATGAAGTGTGGCTGGTGAGGTAGCACGATGGACGCCAACCAGTTCGACTCTGGAAAGGTGATGAGGCCGCCCTCTCCTGGCACGTTTCCTGTGAGATCCCTGATGATGTCAAAAAAAGTCGTCTCGTGAAGAGTTGTGGTGAAGGACACCCATTTCGATTCTTCAACATGATCGGTGAAGTTAGACGGATTGCCGAACTGTGGATGGCCGTCTGCGATCTTCTCCCAAAGAGTCCAGGAACCGCCGTCTGATTTGCCCTTCAGGGCCGGTGCTACGTCCATCGCGCCCAAACTGGAAGCTTCGGTCATGGAACCCAATGTGACGATGACAAAATCCTGCTTGGCCACCCTGATCTCTTCCATCTTGCCGTCATGTTCACATCGGATGCATTCCACCGCGTTTCCTTCAGCATCGTGGAAGAAACTGAGATCGGTGACGCGAGTATTGAACCTAAACTGCACACCGCGCGATTCTAGCCATTTGCGTAGCGGCCTTACCATCGAGTCGTACTGGTTGTAGACGGTTCGCATAATCCCGCCCAGGGTGTTGAAACCGGAAACCATGTGAGTGAAGCGCACTAAGTAACGCTTGAACTCGATTGCGCTGTGCCAAGGCTGGAAGGCAAAGGTCGTACACCACATAAACCAAAAGTCTGTTTCAAAGAACGAGGGATCGAACTGGTCCGAAATGCTGCTCCGCCCAAGCATCCCCTCGGGTTGAATCTCTAAGCGCTCAATGGCCAAGATGTGTTTTTCACTTAAGCCGAATTTGGGAGCGCTGATGCTTCGCCCGTTCCGAAAGAGGCGCGACTTGGATGAGGTTTTCATCGTCGCGTTCCACTCGAAGATCTCCTCCGTAACTGTCTTGCTTTCATCAAGCGTGGGAATCGACGAAAAGAGATCATAGGTGCAGAGATATTTGCTATCAATCATCGGCCGCCACGCATGATGTAGCCATCAGTAGGGTTTCCAGCTGCATCGAGACTGCCCCCAATCTTGGCCGATTCCTCAAGGATCGTGATATTGGAGCCGCGAATAGCTCCGTCGCGAATTAGGAAGGCAGCGGCTGCGAGCGAGGCGATTCCACCTCCAACCAAATAGATTGCTGCGTTACCTCCAGCGGGTATCCCAGACATAGATCACATACTTCTTTCGACTGCTATCCGACGTTGTCGGCCAAAAACGAGTAGTGCCGATCACGGAAAGCGGCGCATGTCGTCGGCCTCGCGATCCACACGATCATGAGCAAGCCAAGACTACCTACCGGTAAATGACCGGACAAGCACAACTTCATTGTGGCGCGGTCGCGCAGCTATTACTGTATCCAATTGCACAGCGCGATATCTCACAGAATGGAACACTGTAGGTGCGCGGCCGGCCTTCGGGAGAGTGCGCGATAGGTTCAGCCGAGACAGAAGTCGAATTGTCAGGGGTAGCTGTACTACAGTCCCTACTCCGGCCCTGCCCGATGATGTGATGCCAATTCAGTTCCACGATGGACACTGAGGGGATAATGTTCAAAGTTGACTCAGTTGTAGCGATATATGACACGCACGACCAGGCGGAGCAGGCTGTCAAGGAACTTCAAGAGGCTGGCGTTGACATGAAGAGTCTGTCGATTGCAGCTAAGAACATGCACGTTCAGGAACAAGTCGTTGGCTACTACACTCTTGGTGATCGAATGATGCACTGGGGAAAGCTTGGAGCTTTCTGGGGAGGACTCTGGGGACTTCTGTTCGACTCTGCCCTATTTTCAATACCGGGTATCGGGCCGATTCTCCTTGCTGGGCCGTTAGTGTCCTGGATGTTGGCAGTTCTTGAAGGAGCAGTTGTGTTCGGCGGAATGAGTGCGCTGGGTGCAGCTCTGATAAGCGTCGGCATTCCAAAGCACAGCGTCATTCAATACGAAGCCGCGTTGAAAGCCGACAAATTCTTGTTGATTCTTCATGACAGGCCGGAAGCGGTGGCCCTCGCGAAAGACATCCTCACCGGAACGAATCATAGCTCCTGCACACTTCACGACGAAATCATTGCCAGTGAATTTCCGCTCTCCCTGGCAAGCGCCAAATAATCCTTGTGACCCCGTTGAAGACGAACGACACGGCGGAATCCAACTCACATTCATCGACGAACGATATCGGAGCCTATATGTCTGATCTAAGCAATGAAGAAGTGCTCTTTTCGTCTTACAAACTGGGCGATTTAGAGCTTCCCAATCGAATCGTTATGGCTCCAATGGGCAGAAGTCGTGCAGACGAGGGCGGAGTTCCCTCCCCACTGATGGCTGAGTATTACGCGCAAAGGGCCAGCTCGGGCCTGATCGTCGCAGAGGCAACCACTATCAGCGCCGAAGGCCTAGCCTACGATCGAATGCCAGGAATCTACACGGATGCCCAGATAGCAGGCTGGGAGCTGGTAACGCACGCCGTACATAGCTGCGGTGGCCGTATTTTTCTTCAGCTTTGTCATGTTGGTCGAATCTCCCATTGTTCTCTGGAGCCTGGCGGGAGAGCGCCCGCGGCACCGTCCCCCCTTCGTGCCAATGCGGAAATTATCATCAATGGACTGAGCGTGGACGCATCCGAACCGCGTGCACTGGAGCTCAATGAGATCCGCGAGATCGTTGCAGCCTATGTTGTTGGCACCCGGAATGCTCTATGGGCAGGCTTCGACGGTATTGAGATTCATGCAGGGGATGGATATTTGATCGACCAATTTCTCCGGGACGAATCCAACAAGAGAACCGATGAATACGGAGGGTCAATTGAGAACCGAACCCGCTTTCTCGCTGAAGTAATGCAGGCGGTCATTGAGGAGGCAGACAATGATTGCGTCGGCGTTCGTATTTCGCCAGTTGGTACGACGAATGACGCCGTTGATAGCCATCCGACCGAGCTTTTCAACCATGTTATTGAAGCTCTGAACCGTCTCAACCCCGTCTACGTCCACGTCATTGAAGGGCAAGCAAGTGATTTGGCATACTTCGATCCAAGTTTTGACTTTATAACATTTCGGAAGCGATTCCATCGGACGTATATAGCAAACAACGGATACACCAAGTCAAGTGCACAAAAAAAAATCGCTGAAGGTGCTGCAGATCTAGTCTCGTTCGGCGTTCCATTTATCGCCAACCCTGACCTTGTGGAGCGGTTCCGTACAGACGCTCCATTGAATGCGCTTGACTCAACCAATGTTTGGGAGCAAGGCGCAGATGGTTACACGGACTATCCACCCATGTGAGCAGTGGACCGCTGTACGATAGCACCTGACTTCACATGGGACGCGCGAGCGCCTTGGCAGATTCTCGCCTCGCGCTCTAAGCAGGGGCGTTGATGGGAACGACGCAGACCAGTTTTTTGTTGACGAACTCTTGGATGCCAAGGCTGGAGAGCTCGCGTCCGTAGCCGGAGTTCTTGATGCCGCCAAATGGCAAGTCAGGCGCGGTCCAGGTCGGGTGATTGATAAACACCATTCCAGTCTCAATACGATTCGCCACGCGCTTGCCTCTCTCTATGTCCGCGGTGAAGACGGATCCACCAAGACCGTATTTCGAATCATTGGCAAGAGCAATGGCTTCATCTTCGTTGGCGACGCGAAAGAACAAGGCTACAGGGCCAAAAAATTCTTCGATGTACCCCGGGGTTCCCTCCTTGATATCCGTCAGGATCGATGGCTGCATGAAGGCACCCACGCGATCGATCCTGCCGCCGCCCATGATGAGGCGTGCTCCCATGCCGACTGAACGCTTTACCTGATTGAGAAGATTAAGGAGTGCAGTCTCCGAGCAAAGTGGACCTAGCGTTGTCGAGGCATCCATCGGATCGCCTGGCTTCAGCGCTTCCAAAGCAGCCTGGAACTTCGCGATGAACCGATCGGCGATCTTATCCACGACGATGAATCTTTTCGCGGCCACGCAACATTGCCCGGTGTTGTTCATGCGGCCCCAGACAGCCCATTCAACCGTCTTATCGAGTTCGGCGTCTTCGAGGACGATGAAGGCGTCACTGCCGCCAAGTTCCATCGTCGATTTCTTGAGATTTTTACCTGCTTGAGCTGCGACTACCGAGCCAGCGCGTTCGCTTCCCGTCAGTGCAACGCCCTTGATCCGCGGGTCGTCGATCAGATGCTCTGCCTGGTCGTTTGAGAGGAAGAGGTTGGTGTAAGCCCCCTCGGGTGCGCCGGCTTCTTTGAACAGGGCCACAAACGCAAGAGCACACTGTGGAACGGAAGGTGCATGCTTTACCATGACAACGTTGCCGACCATCAGATTAGGAGCGACGAAGCGCGCGAGCTGATAGTAGGGGAAGTTCCATGGCTCGATGCCAAAGAGCACACCGATCGGGCTGCTCTCGATGCTTGCCTCGCCGAACTGTGGAGCTAGCTTTTGCGGGGCGAGGAAGGTTTCGGCATGCTTGGCGTAGTAGTCGATGATGTCGGCGCTGAGGGCAACCTCACCGCGACTCTCCACGATGAGTTTGCCCATCTCGAGGGTGATGAGAGTTGCGAACTCTTCTGCGCGAGCGCGCAGGATTTTGGCAGCTTTCGAGAGGATAGCGGCTCTGTCTGCGAATGTCGTTCCCTGCCACGTTGCGAAGCAGGTTTGGGCTTGCGCGACCGCTGCCTCGACCTCCGTGTCCGTGTG
>Ga0302176_10001139_pt1 | contig 13153 bp, 8 predicted proteins | sample I_Palsa_E1_1_FD_198787 | JGI IMG/M metagenome (GOLD analysis project Ga0302176, IMG submission 198787) | Peat permafrost microbial communities from Stordalen Mire near Abisko, Sweden - I_Palsa_E1_1 | ecosystem: Environmental > Terrestrial > Soil > Palsa > Peat permafrost | place: Sweden: Abisko...
TGCCGCTCAGCGCGATTACGCACTATGCGCCGCAAACGGCTCCGCTTTCGGTGAACCACCAGAGCCAGTTCCCGTCGGTGACGATTTCTTTCAATCTGGCGCAGGGAGTGGCGCTGAGCGATGCGGCAGCGGCGATTAACCAGATGGAAACTTCGATGGGCATGCCGGCCTCGATTCACGGAATGTTTTCGGGAACATTGCAGGCGTTTCAAGCTTCGCTCTCCACCGAGCCTTATTTAATTCTTACCGCGCTGCTCGCGATTTACATCGTGCTCGGGATGCTGTATGAAAGCTTCATCCACCCCATCACGATCTTGTCGACGCTGCCATCGGCTGGCGTTGGCGCCATGCTCGCTTTGTTGATATTCCACATCGATCTCAGTGTGATCGCGCTGATCGGAGTAATCCTGCTGATCGGCATCGTCAAGAAGAACGCGATTCTGATGATCGATTTTGCGTTGGCGGCGGAAAGACTAGACAACAAAACATCGGAAGAGGCGATTTTCCAGGCATGCATTCTGCGCTTTCGCCCGATTCTGATGACCACCATGGCGGCGCTCTTCGGCGCGCTTCCTTTGGCCCTGGGGACTGGAACGGGTTCGGAATTGAGGCGGCCTCTGGGTGTGACGATCATCGGCGGGCTGATCGTCAGCCAGATGTTGACGCTGTATACGACGCCGGTGGTTTATCTCTATCTGGATCGCTTGCGTTTGCGATGGGCCAGCCGGCATAGCAAGTCCTACGCGCCGACGCCCGAAGCGAATCTAGGATGAGTGGTCATTTGAAAAGATTGACTAAAAGCGTTTCTCATAATTCGAAGGATCGGAGCCTGCACATTTATACTTCGCCCAAATATCGCCTGGTTACAGTAACGCTGATTACCGCATTGATTTTCAGTGGATGTACGGTCGGGCCAAGATATCAGAAACCTGCGGCGCAGGCCCCGCAAGCCTATAAGGAACTGACCCCGGCGGATTTCAGCAAGACGGACGGCTGGAAAGTGGCTCAGCCGCAAGACGCTGTGCTGCATGGCAAATGGTGGGAATTGTTTAACGACCCGCAACTTAATGCGCTCGAAGAGCAGGTCAACATTTCGAATCAAAACATCAAGTCGGCAGCGGCGAGCTATTTCGCAGCCAGAGCGCTGGTGAAGCAGGCCCGGGCGCAATATTACCCTACCGTTTCGGTGGGTCCCTCAATCACGACCAGTCGACAACCCGCGGCTTCCGGGTTGTCTTCGACGGCCACCGGCGCGGGGACCTCGTCACTCTTTGATTTTCCGTTTGACGCGACCTGGGTGCCGGATTTGTGGGGCCGCGTTCGCAATACGGTTCGGGCGCAGGCCGCGGCGGCGCAGGCTAGCGAAGCAGACCTGGAAAATGTCCGGCTCACGGCTCACGCCGAAGTGGCCGCGGACTATTTCCAACTTCGCGGGCAGGACAACCTGAAACAACTTCTCGATTCCACGGTTATTGCGTTCCAGGAATCGCTGAACCTGACCAAGGCTTTGTACGACACCGGAATCGATTCCGATGAATCGGTAGCGCAGGCTGAAACTCAATTGGAATCGACCCAGGCACAGGATACGAACCTGGGCATCATGCGGGCGCAGTTTGAACACGCCATCGCCATGCTGGTTGGTCAACCTCCGTCCTCTTTTTCGATCGCGGCTGAACCTTTGAAATCGACGCCGCCCGCAATTCCGTTCGGAGTTCCTTCGCAACTGCTGGAACGGCGTCCTGATATTGCTGCGAATGAGAGGCTGATGGAACAGGCCAACGCGCAAATTGGCGTGGCGGTGTCAGCGTATTATCCGACGCTGACCTTGAGCGCAGCGGCAGGGCTTGAATCGCATTCTTTTACCAGCTGGTTCACTTGGCCCAGCCGTTTCTTTTCGGTGGGACCGGCGCTATCGGAAACGATTTACGATGGCGGATTGCGACATGCGACAGTTTTGCAGTTTCGCGCGCAGTATGATGCGACCGTCGCGAATTATCGCGAAACCGTGCTGACTGCGTTTCAGCAGGTGGAAGATAACCTGGCGGCATTGCGACTGCTTTCCATCGAAATTCAACAAGAGGATGCCGCCGTCACTTCCGCCCAGCGCGCGTTGAAGGTTGCGACTGACCGCTACAAACTGGGAATCGATCCTTACCTCAACGTCTTGACCGACCAAACTACGCTGCTCAGCAACGAACAAACCGCCGTGACTCTTCGAATACAGCAAATGACCGCAAGCGTGCAACTGGTCGAAGCGCTTGGCGGAGGCTGGGACGCCTCGCAATTGCCTTCGCAGAAAGATGTGGCGGCCGAGCCGCCTCCGAATCCGGCACCTGCTCAGTAGAGGAATGCGCGCAGTTTGATCGTCATGGGCGCGTGGCTGTGCTTACGTCCCGCCGCAAACTGGCTTCGATTTTGGTATGGTATGCAGTAGGTTTTCGAATGCCGGCTTCGCTACGGACCGATGAAAATATTCCAAAATTATATTGATGGCCGCTTCGTTCGTGGTTCGCGCGAATTTCCCGACATAAATCCCGCAGACGGTTCGGTCGTCGCACAAGTGTCGGAAGCCGATCGCAGCCAGGTGAGCGAGGCGGTGGGCGCGGCGACATCGGCTCTGCGGGGCGATTGGGGAAGGCTCTCGATCCCGAAGCGCGCGGCGATTCTGCAGAAAATTGCGGATGGAATTGAGGGCAGGTTTCAGGAATTTGTTGCGGCGGAAGTGGCGGATACCGGAAAGCCGATCTCGCTCGCGTCCAAGATTGATATTCCTCGCGGTGCGGCGAATTTTCGAGCCTTTGCGGAACTGATCAAGACGGCGCCGTTGGAATCCTATCGTACCGAGTTGGCGGATGGGTCTGCCGCGCTGAACTATGCGGTGCGGAAACCGCTGGGCGTGGTTGGAATCATCACTCCGTGGAATTTGCCACTTTTGCTGCTGACCTGGAAAGTTGCCCCGGCACTAGCGTGCGGAAATTGTGTGGTGGTAAAACCGTCAGAGGAAACTCCAGGCAGCGCAACATTGCTGGCTGAGGTGATGCAGGAAGCAGGAGTGCCGCGCGGCGTATTCAATCTGGTTCACGGATTCGGGCCGGACTCGGCCGGGGAGTTTCTGACTTCGCACGCCGGGGTAGATGGGTTTACGTTTACGGGTGAATCCAGCACTGGGGCGGCGATCATGCGCACGGTGGCGGCGAATGTAAAACCGGTTTCGTTTGAGCTGGGCGGTAAGAATGCCGCGATCGTTTTCGCCGACTGCGATTTTGAAGAAACGCTTGTCGGTCTGACCGATGCGGTTTTCATGAATACCGGCCAGGTGTGTTTGTGCGCCGAACGAATCTATGTCGAGCGACCGTTGTTCGAGCGTTTCGTGCTGGCGCTGAAGAAGAAGGCGGAAGGACTGCGTCTGGGGTGGCCGACGGACGAGACCACAACAACTGGGCCGCTCATTTCCAAAAATCATCGGGAGAAAGTTCTTGGATATTACGGATTGGCGCGAAACGAGGGCGCAACGATCGTTACGGGCGGTGGCGCGCCGAATTTTGGCGACGGTCGCGATACTGGGTTTTATGTGGAGCCGACGATTTTGACCGGGCTCGCGGAATCGGCCCGCTGCGTACGCGAAGAAATTTTTGGGCCGGTCTGCCACATTGCGCCATTCGATACGGAAGAGGATGCGATCGCGAAAGCCAACGATACAAAATACGGATTGGCGGCGTCGGTTTGGACTACGCAGCTCAAGCGCGGCCATCGAGTGGCGGAGCAGTTGCGTGCCGGAATTACCTGGGTCAATTGTTGGTTTCTGCGAGACCTGCGAACGCCCTTCGGGGGCATGGGCCTATCGGGGATCGGGCGCGAGGGCGGCATGCATTCGTTGAATTTTTATTCCGAACTGAACAACATCTGCGTTAAGTTGTGAGTATCGAAATGGCGATGGAAAGCAAAATCGTTGCGGGACGGGCGTACCCGCGGGGCCGTTTCCCACACATTAAACGTGCGGGCGATTACTTGTTTGTTTCGGGCACAAGTTCGCGGCGTGCGGACAATTCGTTTGCCGGCGCGGAACCCGACGGACAGGGGAACGTACAGCTCGATATCCGGGTGCAGACGCGCGCGGTGATTGAAAATATCCGCGCGATCCTGGCCAGCATGCATGCGGATTTAAGGGATCTGGTCGAGATTTGCACGTATCTGGTGAACATGGACGATTTCGCCGGATACAATCAGGTGTACGCGGAATTTTTCGATGAAGAGGGGCCGGCGAGAACAACGGTCGGAGTGCACCAACTTCCTCATCCTCATTTGTTGATCGAAATGAAAGCGATTGCGTACAAGCCCGCCGCAAAGCTTTGAAGGAGCTTCCGTGCCATCGATAAAATCGCTGAAAGCTTTTAATTTTCAGGGCTGGATTGAGGCTAACCGCGACAAATTGAAGCCGCCGGTGGGAAACGCGCAGGTCTGGGACGACGGCGACATGATCGTGACCGTGGTTGGCGGGCCGAACCAGCGGGTGGACTATCACGATGACCCGGCTGAGGAATTTTTCTATCAACTGAAGGGAGATATTTTTATCCGGGTGATGGAAACACCGGGCAAACCGCCAATCGAGATTCCAATCAAAGAAGGTGAGATCTTTCTGCTGCCCAAACATATGCGCCATTCGCCGCAGCGGCACGCTCACGGAACGATTGGCCTGGTGGTGGAAATGCCGCGCGCGAACGGCGAGAAGGACGGGTTCGAATGGTATTGCGAAAAATGCCATCATCTGGTGCATCGCGCGGAAGTGCAGCTGAAGAGCATCGTTCAAGATTTGCCGCCGCTTTTTGAGAAATTCCATAGCGACGAGAAATTGCGCGTGTGCCCCAATTGCGGCACCGTCCACCCAGGAAAGCCCGCTCCACGATCGTAGTGCCCGAAGCTATGCGAGCCATCGACATCCATAACCATTTCTTCCCAAAATCCTGGCCGGATCTGGCGGCGAAGTTTGGCACACCGGATTGGCCGTGGATCAAGCATACCGAGCCGGGCAAAGCGATCGTCATGCTAGGTGACCGCGAATTTCGGCAGATCACGTCGGCCTGTTGGGACGTAAACGTTCGGCTGGAAGACATGGACCACGACGGAATCGACCTGCAGATTATTTCGGCGACGCCGGTGCTGTTCGCTTACGGCCGCGACGCAAAGCAGGCGCTGGACTGCGCGCGAATGTTCAACGACGCGGCGCTGGAACTATGCGGACAAGGGAAAGGAAGGTTGAAAGCTCTTTGTCAGGTTCCGCTGCAGGATATCGACGCATCTTGCGCGGAATTGAGCCGCTGCATGCGCGCCGGGCATGTTGGAGTGCAGATCGGCAATCACGTTGGCGATAAAAATCTGGACGATGCGGGAATTCTGACTTTTCTGCGCCATTGTGCGGCGGAAGGCGCGGCAGTGCTGGTGCACCCGTGGGACATGCTGGGAGCGCCACGCATGCCCAAATACATGATGCCGTGGACCGTGGCCATGCCGGCGGAGACGCAACTCGCTCTGGTTGCGTTGATTGTGAGTGGCGCGTTCGACCGGCTGCCAACCGATTTGCGGATCTGTTTCGCGCATGGAGGCGGGAGCTTCGCGTTTCTACTCGGCCGCATGGAAAACGCCTGGCACCATCATCCGGTGGCTCGCGGCACTTCGGAATTCCCGCCGAGCCACTATCTCAATCGCTTTTTTGTGGATTCGGCGGTTTTCGACGAAGGCACGCTGAAATTTCTGGTGGAGAAAATGGGCGCGGACCGCGTGATGCTTGGTTCGGATTACCCGTTTCCATTGGGCGAACAGCGGGTCGGTTCGCTGATTCGGGAGAGTTCGTTGCCACCCGCAGTTAAACAGAATCTGCTGGTGGACAACGCGTCAAAGTGGCTGGCTAGCCAGGCTCCGAAAAAATCAAAGCCGAGTTCGGAAAGCATCAGGCTGACGGGGTTGGAGCCGGATTCTATTTCTGGATGTCCGGTCGGACGCGCGCCTCTGGCACCCGACATTTATTCCTCGAATACCGTGGGCGTGGGAAAAAAACTCACCTACAGTTCCTACTTGAAGGTTCCGGAATTGCTGAAGCTGCAGGTGCCTGAATCTTCGCCAGAGCATCATGACGAGTTGCTGTTTATCGTGGTGCACCAGACGTACGAACTCTGGTTTAAGGAGCTGCTGCACGACCTGGACGCCGTGGTGGCCAATCTGAGTGCGGCCGCAGCGAATCCAGCGTCGCGGGATGGCGTTTACGAGGCGGCCCGCCTGCTTCGGCGCTGCACTGAGATTATGCGCGTGTTGGTGGAACAGTTCACCATTCTCGAAACGATGCTGCCTACACACTTTTTGGCGTTTCGCCAAAAGCTCGCACCGGCCAGCGGATTCCAGTCCGAGCAGTTTCGCGAAATTGAATTTCTGTGCGGGCTCAAAGACGAAAAAATGCTGCGTTATCACGAGCTGACGCCGGAGACGCACAAGATCCTGAACCGAAGGCTGCACGAGCCATCCTTGCGCGATGTGTTTTTTTCGGCTTTGCGGGCGCTCACACTTTTGCCGCCTCCTCGCGAAGCACAGACCGAACGAGAAATCTTCGAATCCCGGGCGAAGGCGATTCATGCGCTGTACAACGACGAAAAGAACTATCGCGACTGGATCGACGTCTGCGAGCGTCTTACTGAATTTGACGAGCTGGTGGTGAGCTGGCGGCTGCGGCACATTCAGATGGTCGAACGGACCATCGGCTTCAGGTCCGGCACCGGTGGCAGCGCTGGATCGTCATACCTGAAGCTGACGCTGGAGAAGAAGTTCTTTCCGGAATTGTGGGAAGCGCGGACGTACCTGCAAGAATAGTGAGCGGCGGCCAGCCGGCGTGCGACGGTCACTTCGGTAAATGAACAATTCCTCTAAATTCATCACGGTCGTGGGGGCTGGGCTCACCGGACCACTCCTGGCACTTTCTCTCGCCGATCGCGGTTTCCACGTGGACATTTACGAGCGCCGCCCGGATATGCGCCAGGGCGAAATCAGTGCCGGACGTTCGATAAATCTCGCCATTTCGACGCGAGGCATACACGCGCTGAGCGAAGCCGGACTATGGGAGGAGATGCGCCGCATCATCGTGCCCATGAAGGGACGCATGATGCATTCGGTGGAAGGCCAGACTACGTTCCAGCCCTACGGGAAAAATGAGAACGAGGTTATTAATTCCATTTCCCGCGCCGACCTGAACATAGCCCTGGTAAACGCAGCCGAAGCGCGGGGCGTGCGGTTCCATTTCAATGAGCGCTGCACCGGGATTGACCTGAAAACCGCAGCGCTTCGCTTGCGTGATGAGATCTCCGGACAAGAGAGAAGCATGCCGGCACAGGTCGTGATCGGCAGCGACGGATCGGCTTCGGCAATTCGATTCGAAATGCTGAAGGTCGGACGATTCAACTTTTTGCAGCAATATCTCGATTACGGTTACAAAGAATTGACGATTACGGCCAATCCGGACGGGTCGCACCGGATGGATCCCAACGCTCTGCACATCTGGCCGCGTGGTTCGTACATGCTGATCGCGCTGCCGAATATCGATGGCACGTTTGCCTGCATCCTGTTCCTGCCGCTCGAAGGCAAACCCAGTTTCAGCAAGATCAACACCGAGGCTGGCTTGCGCGATTTATTCGAGAAACAATTCGCCGACGTGGTTCCGCTGATGCCGCAGATGACGAAACAATTCTTCGAAAATCCGACGGGATCGATGGTCACGGTCAAATGCGCACCGTGGAGCGCCTATGGAAAAACTTTGCTGCTGGGCGACGCGGCACATGCGATCGTGCCGTTTTTTGGACAGGGGATGAATTGCGCGTTCGAGGATTGCACGTACTTTCTTGAGCTGCTGGACAAGATTGGCCCGGATTGGCCGCGGCTGTTTCGGGAATTCGAGGAAGCGCGCAGGGCAAACACCGATGCCATCGCCGATCTGGCGAATGAGAATTTCATCGAGATGCGCGATAAGGTGGGCGACCCGCGATTCCTGTTCAAGAAGAAAGTGGAGCTGGCTCTGGAAGCCCGATACCCAAAGATTTTTGTCCCGAGATATGCGATGGTCACATTTCACCGCGTGCCGTATGCCCTCGCCCGTTCCCGCGGCGAAACTCAGGATCGCGTACTGACGGAGCTTTGCGATTCAATTCACAGCGTGGCGGAAATCGACTGGTCGAAGGCTGATGCGCTGGTTCAGCGCGAACTGACGCCCTTGGAGACGGCCTAAGTGGCAATCGAGAAATTTGAAGCTGGAAAGCAATTTGCGGCGCGTTTGACGGCGACCGATCCGCTGGGATCGTATCGCGATCGTTTTCATATTCCCAAGAAGCGTGATGGCAGCGATGCAGTTTACCTGTGCGGCCACTCTCTCGGCCTGCAGCCGAAAAGCGCGCGGGCGTATATCGAGCAGGAAATGAAGGATTGGGAGCAGCTTGGGGTGGAAGGCCATTTTCAGGCACGGAATCCGTGGATGCCGTATCACGAACTGTTGACGGCTTCGACGGCGCGGCTGGTAGGGGCGAAGCCGGACGAAGTGGTAGTGATGAATTCGCTTACCGTCAATCTTCATCTGATGATGGCGACGTTTTATCGACCGTCGACGGAGCGCCATAAAATCCTGATCGAAGCTAATGCGTTTCCGTCTGACCGATATGCGGTCGCGTCGCAAATTGGTTTGCACGGCTACGATCCGGCTGATTCGCTGATCGAAATGTCTCCACGCGCCGGCGAGACGAATATCCGGATCGAAGACATCGAGGCGTTGAGTCAGGCGGAAGGCGAGCGAATCGCGCTGATTCTCTTCCCCGGCGTGAATTATTACAGTGGGCAGGCGTTTGATTGCGACCGCATCACGAAAGCGGGGCACGCCAAAGGATGCGTGGTCGGATTCGACATGGCGCATGCTGCAGGAAATTTGGCGCTGAAGCTACACGAATGGGACGTGGACTTCGCGGCGTGGTGCAGCTACAAATATTTGAATAGCGGGCCAGGAGGCATCGCCGGATGCTTCGTGAATGAGCGGCACGCGCGCGACACCGGCCTGACGCGTTTTGCGGGATGGTGGGGACACGACAAGGAATCGCGGTTTCGCATGGGGCCGGATTTTCGGGCGATTGCGAGCGCGGAAGGCTGGCAGCTCAGCAATCCTTCGATCCTGGCGCTTGCGGCTTTGCGCGCGTCGATGGATATTTTCGACGAAGCGGGCATGGAGCGCTTACGCGCAAAAAGCGAGCGACTGACCGGATACCTAGAATATCTCTTGAAGCAGAACGGTTCGAACCGCTTTCAGCCGGTCACTTCGAGCAATCCGACACAACGCGGGGCGCAGCTTTCCCTGCGAATCAGCACGAATGGGCGAAAGGTTTGCGACCAGTTAGCCGAGGCCGGAATTATTTGCGATTGGCGCGAGCCCGATATCATGCGCGTTGCGCCAGTGCCACTCTACAATTCATTTATGGATGTGCATTTTTTTGCGGAAGAATTTTTCCGAGCGATCGGTTCGTAGCTCAGCGCGGTAGTTCGTCGCCGACGATCAGGTCCAGGGTCAATCTCCCCAGCGCGGTTTCGGTGTCGGCAATTTCAGAGACGATGTCAAAATGATTTGCTCCGCAGGCTTCGAGCGTTTTCACCGGAAACGCAGACTCTCGCAGGACATTGGCGAACGCCTGACTTTGGCGCTTGAATTCGTCCGGCTCGTTCTCGCCCCAAGCGACAACCACTGGAACCGGAGCTGCGAGCCGAAGTTTTATGGGACTTAGAGCGATGGCATCGGAGGCGGTCATTTTCAGAGCTTGATTGATGTAGGTGGACACGAGTGGCTGAAGATCATAAACGCCGCTGAGCAGAATCGCTCCGGCGATAAGGTTCTCAGAAGTTCGTTGCTCGCGTTGCCATCCCTCGACGAGCAACATGGATGCGAGGTGCGCGCCAGCGGAACTGCCGGCGACGAAAAGGCGGCGACGGTTGAACTCTAGTTCCGGGGCCTGGCGGCTGATTGAGATCACTGCGCGGCGGCATTGGTCGACGATGGTGCTGACGGTGGCTTGAGGAGCCAGAGTGTAATTCACCGAGGCATAGGCGATCCCGGATGGGACGCATTTTGATGCCACGAAAAGCACGTCGTCCTTGGAATGCTCCTGCCAGTAGCCTCCATGGAAGAAAATCAGCAGAGGAGAATCGGGCGACGCTGCCGGGAAAAAATCGAAGACTTCGTCAGCGCCGTCGCCCCAGGGCAAATTCCGGCGAGATGAAAGGTTTGCCAGCGCTTCGGCGCTGCCTCGGGTGTAAGCCGCCAGAAAAGGATCGAGGGATGGGACGCAACTGCTCGGCGAATATTCGCGTTCGAGACGGGCGATGGGCCAGTCACGCCACGCGTTGGGGTCGGCGGTCAGGTTGCTCACGCTGCGAAGTCTCGCATATTTTTCGCACAAAATTATAGACAGCTTTTATGGCTTGGGCGGATTTTAGGCGGGAGCCTAGATATACGCTTCCTCGGGATCAACGGCCAATTGGAGCGCCCGCATTGAAGGATGAACGGATTCTCGATTCCAGGCTCCGAGCAGGCTGGAAAAAAAGTAATGCCAGTAGACATCGGGGACTGCGCGGCGGAAAAGCTTGGTAATTTCTTCGGCCGCGGTTCGCTCGCCGGTCATCATGGTGAAAAAAGGTGCAAAATCGAGGGAGTCGATTCTTTCCAGTTGCTTCACCGTTGCTTCAATTTGGTGGCTGCGAGAGTCGATCAGCGCGCGCCAATTCGCCGCGGAAGTCTCATCCAACATTCCGAAAATCGATCCGCCTTCGCCGAGGAGTGCAGGATGTTTGCGGAGGAGCAGGAGCTGGGTTCGGCCGTAAATTTCCGCGCGGTGAATGAGGTCCGATACCGTAAAAGGCAAGTGTTGATGGATTGCCGCGGCTTCGGGAAGGTAATTGATACCAAAACCGATGCGGCTCAGGCGCAGCCCAAGATCCGAATCTTCAGCGACTCGAAATTGGGGATCGAAGGAGCCCACGTCCAGGACGGCTTGGCGTGCGACGCTCAAATTGCAAGTGACGAAATAGGTGTATTCCCAATATTGCCCGGCTTGCAGCGTGGCCTGAGGAAAGAAAAACGGGCTGCTCGTTAGGAATCGGGTGAGCGCATGGTTGAAGGCTTCCGACGGAAAACGGAAGTCGCCCAAGATTGCGACGCGATCTGGCGAAGAGTTGTGGTGAGCATTCCGGTGGACGGCGAGCAAGTCCGGAGCGGCAATGGAATCGTCGTTGAGGAGCAGCAGGAAATCTCCGCGGGCATGTTGGACGGCCCGGCGGCGCGCCGCACCGGCTCCCGCATTGAGTTGGCGCAGATAACGAAAGGCAAAGGGAAACTGGCGGCTCCTGCAGAATGCTTCCGTGGAATCGGTGGATCCATCGTCTACGACGATGACTTCAAAATCGTGCGCGGGAAATGTCTGCTGGGCCACGGCTTTGAGACATGACTGCAGCGTCGCTTGCCGATTGTAGGTAGGGATAACGACAGAAAAAAAGGGGGGCCGGTCTTTCGCTTTTTTTGTTCGGGTCCCATTCGGCTTGGAGATACATCGGTCCAAACCAATTCCCCTCCAAAGATGCCGCCGTGCATGGCTCTCGTACTCATCCGCTTTTGCCGTTTCTCCTGTGGCTCGATAGCCGCGGGCGAGCAGTTCCAGGGCGCGCAAGTACGGCCCATGCAGACAAAGCTTACCTTTGAGCATGCTGAAGATATGACGGAGTTGGGCGAGCGCATCGGCTGGCCGTTTTTCGACGAGTAACTGCTCGGCGAGAGTCAAATATCGAGCGATACGCAATGCAGGCCTATTGGTCGAAGATTCGGCGGTCAAGACTTCGGGAAAGCGCGATTCGACAATGCGATACGACCACTGAAAGGAGGCGTCGAAAGTCTTGGGGCGCAGCTCACGCGCTTGCTCGATCACGCAACAAACTGCTTCGCGCATTCGGTCCGCGCTGAAGTCATGAGTGATGAGCCGGCGGCCTTCGCGTGATAATTCATTCCACAGATTTTCATCGCCATAGGCTCGGACGACGCAGCTGGAAAATTCCTGCGGCGAATCAGCGATCAGCGCAGTCGAGCCGTCACTGAGATTCAGACCGTCCGCGCCCACGGTGGTGGTCACCAGGGGCAGGCCGTGAGCCAGCGCGAGAAGATTTTTCGTTTTGATTCCGGTGCCGAAGCGAACCGGGGAGGCGGCGACGCGGCAGGTGGAGAAAATCTCGCTGAGATCGGCGATATAGCCCAGACGTCGAACTCCAGAGACGTTGATCCCGAGATTCGGAGGGAGGTTGTTGCCGACCAAAGCGAGATGGGCGTGCGGTATGAGCTGGTGAACCTGCGGCCAAATTTCCGCGAGCATCCAATCGATGGCGTCGCGATTTGCGGGATTATCAAAATTCGCGAGAAAAAGAACATCCGTACGCTGGTGAAAAGGCAAGCCGGTTGGTCCGGTCGATGCGATCATGGGCATTCGCCCGGTGCGCAGACTAGGGTCGGTGCGGAGGAAAGCGCAGCGGTCGTCCTCGGAAATTGTTAGCAGCACATCAGCTCGGCGATAGACTTCCATTTCGCGGGCAACGAAATCGTGCGAACGCTCGTGGTCAGCCCAATAGTGCGAGAGATTTGCCTGCTGCATTTCGCGCTGGCCCTGCTGATCGTCGGTCAGAACCGCGATGAAAGTATCTGGCGAGAGACATCGGATGTCTTCCAGGTAGTGTTCGGGGATGGAGATTCCGTTCCAGAACCAGTGAAATAAAATCGCGAGGTCGAATTTATTTTCTTTCAGCAGCTGCTCGAGCGTCCAGGTCACCGGAAATTCGAAACCTAAGAAACGAAGGCGTTCGGCATCCGGGGTGAGGACGCGAATTCCCAGAGTCTCCAAGGGCGGAGCGTAACGCTCTCGGTTTACGCCGCTGCGGGCGATGTGGGTGATGCTGTGCCCTTGTGCGCGCAATTCCTGCAGCATCTGCATCCACTGCAGGTCGGCTCCATGACGATCGGGATGCGGGAGCATCTCGTGAATCGCGAGAATATTTAACCGCCCGGTCTTGGGCGAGGTGCGTAAATCGGTCGCAGCGCTCATCTCTGCGGGCC
>Ga0302176_10001151_pt1 | contig 13079 bp, 8 predicted proteins | sample I_Palsa_E1_1_FD_198787 | JGI IMG/M metagenome (GOLD analysis project Ga0302176, IMG submission 198787) | Peat permafrost microbial communities from Stordalen Mire near Abisko, Sweden - I_Palsa_E1_1 | ecosystem: Environmental > Terrestrial > Soil > Palsa > Peat permafrost | place: Sweden: Abisko...
CCTGGAATACGCGCGCGGTGGCCAGAGTGCGGAAATCGACGGCGGTATCGAATCGAGTCATATGGAATAGCGCAAACGAAAGCGTGGCCATTCCGAAGAGCAGCAGTCTTCGCGCGTCATAACGGCCCAGAAGGAAACCCACCAGGGGCATCGCCACCAGAATTGCCAACCCTCCAGGCATCAACGCGAGGCCGGCTTGTTCCGCGGTGTAGCCCATAATTGTTTGCATAAAAAGAGGCAACAATACGGTGCTGGACATCAGCGCGAAGCCCACCATGAACATCAACATATTTCCCACGGCAAAAGAGCGGTCTTTGAACAGATGCAAGTCGATAATGGGATCTTTGTGATACCACTCCCAGATCACCACGGCTATCAATGCAATCGCGCTGATGACGGTCATGATGACGATTAAATGAGAGCCAAACCAATCGTCACGCTGGCCTTTGTCGAGCACGACCTGCAAGGTGCCGAGGCCGAGGGCCAGCAATCCTAATCCGATGTAGTCGATTTTAAAGCCCGTGCGCTTTTGCTCCTTCATGTAAGGAGGATCGGAAATTAACCGGTTGGTGAGAAGGAGGGAAATAATGCCGACGGGTATGTTGATGAAGAAAATCCAGCGCCAATCGAAATTGTCGGTGATCCATCCGCCGAGCGTTGGGCCGATAGCCGGAGCAAGGACCACGGCCATGCCATAGACTGCGAAAGCCATTCCTCGTTTGGCTGGTGGAAATGTGTCAGCGAGGATTGCTTGTTCGCTTGGCTGCAAACCTCCGCCGCCTATTCCTTGAAGCACGCGAAAGAAAATCAGCATGCCGAGACTGGGAGCCAGTCCGCACAAAAATGAGCTGATGGTGAAAATCGCCACGCAAGTCATGTAAAAGCGCTTGCGGCCAATCATTTGCGAAAACCATCCGCTCATCGGAAGAATGATGGCATTCGAAACGAGGTAAGACGTGAGTATCCACGTGCTTTCATCTTGGCCGGCAGAAAGGCTGCCAGCGATGTGAGGAAGTGCAACGTTTGCGACACTGGTATCAAGCACTTCCATGAACGTCGCGAGGGTTACAGTGAGTGCGATAATCCAAGGATTAACAGGCGGCCGTTGGTAGGCTTCCGATGCCATGGGCGCGCCCGAGTCACTTCACGTAAACTTTGGCTTCCACCGACATCCCCAGACGCAGGGAAAGGTCTTTGTTTTGCCCGGGCTCGAGGACGATTTTTACCGGGATGCGCTGAACTACTTTCACGTAGTTGCCGGTAGCGTTCTCGGGCGGCAGCAGGCTCAAACGGGCGCCACTGGAATTAGCAAAGCTATCGATATGTCCGTTGTAAGTACGTCCATTGGAATCCACTTCTATTTTTGCGGACTGGCCCACGCGCATACCTTTTAATTGAGTTTCTTTGAAGTCGGCGGTGACCCACACGTCCTCCAGCGGAACGATGGAGAACAGTTGTTGTCCGGGCTGGACGTTCATGCCGACTTCGACGTTTTTCGTAATCACGCCATTCACCGGCGCAACGATCTTTGTGTACTGAAGATTCAATTCAGCCTGGTCGAGTAGCGCTTGTTTTTGCTTTACGGTGGCATCTGCAGAAAGGGCGCGAGCTTCGGAGGTTGCAACCTGCCGTGGCGCAGTTTGCGACGCACGCAGACCGGCTTGGGCCGTGACGAGCTTGCTGCGGGCTTGGGTTACTTGCTGCGCGGCGGCTGCTGCGGAGGAGCGTGCAGCCGCGACGCCTGCCGCGTTCGCCTTCGCAGCGGCCTCCGCCTGATCGTACTGCTGCTGGGAAATTTCCTGTTTATCCACAAGCTGTTTGTAACGGCCAACGTCCAATTGGGCTTTTGTGTCGTTGGCTTCAGCTTCGGCGAGTTGGGCTTGCGCGGCGTCGAGCTGCTGCTGAGCGGCGGCGATCCCCGCTTGCGCGTTTTCAATATCCGCTTCCGAGGAGGAAAGTTGGCTGGCGGTATTTATATTTGTAATGGGGACGTTCAGATTGGAGGCCTGGGCGGTGGCTCGGGCGTCTTCCACCGCGGCCCTAGCTTGGTCCACGGCGACTTGATAATCGCGAGGATCGATTTCAACAAGTACAGTGCCGGCAGTGACGAACTGATTGTCATCCACGTTCACTTTTGTAACGTAGCCCGAAATTCGCGCGCTTAGCGGCATTAGGTGGCCGTCCACCTCCGCGTCATCGGTGGACTCGTAGCTTTGGAAATAGCGCCAGGCGAAGAACCCGCCGACCAGTACCACGAGGATCGCTGCGATCAGAAAGAGACGAGCGTTTGGATTCGATTGAATGAATCTTCCGGCGCGAGACGGCGGAGGCTCCGATGCCGAATGGGTTTCCGGAGGAGCAGCGGGGCCGGCTGCGGAAGGAATTCCAGATGGCGCGACGCTCTGATCCGAAGGATTCTTGGCTGGTTCCACCTCTGTTCTCTGTGGCATTTATTTTCCTTTGAAATACTGCTTAACGCCTTCTTCGGCGAATCCGATGGCCCGCGCCAGAGCGATTTTCGAGTAGTTATAGTTGTAGAGAGCCGAAATATAATTTTCATGCGCGCTGGCGACGGCTTCTTGCGCTTGGACAACTTCGACTGTATTGGTTACGCCCGCCGCAAAGCGGTCGCGTGATTGCTTTAAACTTTCATCTGCCAGGCCGACGTTGCTTTTAGCTACGACCACTTGTTGCGCCGAGGATTCGAGGTTGAGCAGCGCGGTGCGAACGTCCGCATCGATCTGTCCGCGCAGGCTTTCGAGTCGATCGCGGCTCTGCTGAAGTTGCGCATCGGCCACTAAGACATCTCCGTGAACTTTGCCGCCCTGGAAGATTGGAATATTCAGGGTGGCGCGCATGTCGAAAACCCCATGCGTGAAAAGATTCGAATAAGTTCCGGCAACGCCGTAATCACCGGTGACCGACAGGGAAGGGTAATAGCCGGCATGGGCCGCGCGCCGCGAGTACTCCTGGGAACTGACAGTTGCTAGCGCGGCCTGAAAGTCCGAACGAGTTGCGTACGCCCGCTTCAGTGCGTCCTCTACGGTAATGCCTTCGAGAGGTTCGTACGGAGACTTGTCAGTGAGATCAAATTCCTGGCCCGGTGCAAGCCCGATTACTCGCGCGACGGTGAGTTTCTGAATCGCGAGATCATTCTTGGCCTGAATCAATTGCTGCTGGCGCGTCTGCAACTCTACGTGCGCGCGAAGTTCGTCGATCGCCGGGGAGGTCCCGGCTTTGAGCTGGTCGGAGGCCTGATTGTAGAGAGCCTGGCCGGTGTTAACTTGAGCTTCCGCTGTTTCGATCCGTGCTTCGTCGGCGATGGCTTGAAGATAGTTATAACCTACAGCGAGAACCACGAGATCGCGAGCGTCCTTTAGCGTGTATTGCGCGGCTTTTACGTTCTGCGAAGCGGAGTGCGTGTTGTTAATGGCTTTCCAATCGAAGACAGATTGAGTTACGTAAGCGCGCGAATCGTAATAAGTGAAAGGGCCGACGATGGAAGGGATACTCGCGCCAGGAATTTTGAAGCTAAATCCGAACTCGGCAAGGTTAATTTGCGACTGATTGACGTAGCTCGTAGTCGTTAGGTTAGGCAAGAGCGAGCTCAACTGTTGCCAACGCTGGCCCCGGGCTGAACCGACGTCTTGGCTTGAGAGCAGCAAGCCGAGGTTCTGCTTCAGACCGCGATTGATGGCATCTTCGAGCGAGATCGGCAGAACGCCGGGAACAAGTTGGGACGGAACGCTTCCTGTAAATGAACTTTGTCCTTGCGCCACAGCGGGTGAGGCTACGGAAGCAGGAGCAGGGTAAGAACTCGTGGCAGCACTCGAACCTGGATTTCCAGAGGGAGCCACGACGGGCCCAGCGGGGATTTGGGCCGATAGAGGACTCTTGGCCGCTGGCGAGAAGATCGTCAGCATGAGTACCAAGGCAGCCAATCGATATTTCACAGGATCTCCTCCAGTTCTATGTTATTTATGATGAAACTCTGAGCTTCCAGATTCACCATGGTAAACAAAAATTTGGCTGCAACGAGCATCTCAGCGCCTTGCTTTCCCCCGGAGCTTGCCCTTCCTGGTTATATCGGCAGAAAGGCTCGGGAAGAACAGTTCCCAGACTTGCTCTGCTGACTTTCGCAGCAGGGAATCCGGATTCAGCGCCCAAGCTATAGTCACGCCCATTAGTATGAGGTGCGTAAGCCGAGCGAGGTCGGCGGCTGAACGATCGCGACGAATCTCGCCCCTCTTCTGACCGACGACAAAAATTTCCGCTAAGAGCTGCCGCGCGCGCTGCAGCCGGTTCTGCAATTCCGCGCGCACGGGAGCACAGGACAAATGAGCTGCGAAAATCGACCGAAGCAAATCCGGACTTTGCGAAGACTGGCCGGCCAGGTCGGTTGCCAATTCCTTGAGCACGGCTAGCACTGAGTGGTTTGCCGAGCGAGCTTTTTTCAGGGCGCCTTCGATTGCGGCGACGCGTTGCTCGCCGTAAGTGGCCAACACGTGTTCTTTGGTGGGGAAATAATTAAAAAATGTTCCCTTGCCGACGTCGGCGGCCTCGGTGATGTCTTCGACGGTAGTTTCAAGGTAGCCGCGTTCGGCAAAGATCTGTAGGGCGGCACGGTAGATGCGCTCGCGAGTTTCCAAGCGACGGCGCTCGCGGCGATTGGGCAGAGGAAAGCCTGCGGCGCGATGAGCGGAGGGGACAGAACTGGAAGACTTCATTTGCGGAGCTCCAATAATGACTTATAGGCGACTACGACTATAGGTCATGTTTCGAAGGAGGTCAAGATCATGGCGTTTCATTCGAAGGGCCCTAGCGGAAGGGTTGCAACGCCGGGGATTTCTCCCCGGCGTTGCTCTTACAGAGTGACAGATTCAGCAGGAAGCATCGACTGGTGATGCGGAGATGTTTCCGAGCTCACCCGCCTGTTTCTTTTACGTTCCGATGCAGAAGCTACTTCCGTGCGCCGGAGACCTTGTCGAGCTCGTCGATCAGCGGCTTGGCGGCCGGCGGTGCGGCTTGTCCGCCTTCCACGATGTCGTGCGCGCTGATAGCTTTGCCATAGAGAGACTTGTTGGCGTCTTCGTCGGAGTCCATTGACGCGCCTACCAGCGATACACCGGCAAAAAGTCCCTTGGTCCGCGAATAGGTGAGAACATCCACTTTCATGGAAGCGGCGTTGTAGCCCACAGCCTGAGCGCCCGTGGGACCGGCAGCGGCAGCGGCATCTGCTCCGAGTTTTGTCTTTCCATTCAGGATTTGCTCCGCGCCTTTGTGGTTCATTACCACCAGGACAAAATCAGTGGCCGTCGAGCCGAGTTGCACGCCAACGCTGGCGGAGTCAAGTTTGTACATTGCCGGAGCGCCCCAGTCACCCTTCATGTCCGCGCCGTTGCGGCAAACCAAAACACCGCGTCCGTAACTGCCGCCGATGCCGATGGCTACTTTTTTGACGCTGGGAAACACGACGACACAATCGGCCTGGTCGATGATGCTTGTAGGCAGGCCCTGATCCACGAGAATCTCGCGCAGTACGGTGGCCGAGTTGTCTAGACGCTCATCTTGTTTTTTCTGAGCGAACATGGGAGAAGCAACTGCCAAACAGAGTGCGAATACGATCATTCTTTTTTTCACGGTTCAACCTTTCTTGATTAAGATGGATTCGGAGTCAAAGCTCGGAATCGTATTACCTTGCCTGGGATTTTGGTCTGGGTCCGAAGCAGGTGCCATTGTACATCGGCCACCTGCTTCGTCCAGCTTTTGAGTCGAAAATAGGCGCTGCATCGAGTTTAGAGAGCGTTTCGATTAGGAACTATGTTTCGGTGAATGCTTCCTCAAGGTTGAGAGGAGCAGCGCGGCGGATGGAGGCGGTGGGACGGCATGGTGAAGCACGATGTCCCTGGCCGAAACCTTCTTTCCATAAACGCGTTCGTTAGCGTCGTTGTCCGGACGAACAGTGGAGCCCGCGAGCGAGATGCCGGCGAACAGGCCGCGTGCTCGAGAGTAGGTGAGAATCTGCGCGCGCAACGTGACGTCCGTTTCCGCTGAAGCGTTGCGTCCGACCGGGCCGGCGGCCGCAGAGGCGTCGCCGCCGATTTTCACTTTGCTGGCGAGAATGCCTTTGGCGCCATCTTCATTCATAACCAACAGAACGAAATCGGTTGCCTGCCCGCCAGCCTGAAAGCCGAAGCTGGCGCCTTCGAGGGCCATCATCGACGGCGCACCCCAGGGACCGTTGAAACCATCGCCGCGACGGCAGGTCATGACACCGCGACCGTAGCTGGCGCCTACGATGAATGCAGCCTTAAGCACGGAAGGGAACACGATCACGCAGTCCGCTTTATCGATGAGGCTTTGCGGAATGTTGTCGGGGATATTCATGATTTCTTTTACGACCTGACCGGCATTCTTAATGCGGTCTTCGTCTTTGGTGGTGTCGTCATCCGCGCGTAGGGCAGATGCCGTAAACATGGCGGGTATTCCGGTTAGGACTAACATCAGCAGCGCCGATAAAACGTTTTTCATGGATTTCCTCCTATGGGGAGCACATATCATATGGTTTTCGGCTTGGAATCGCAACCTTTCTGCGAGCGAGGCGCGCGGGAGAACATTCGAATATAATCAGTTCCGATTCAGTTTGGTACAGATCACCATGATCAAATACGTCATAAATTCACAGGTTCGCAGCCACCGTTGTTCTGTCGTTTTGGCGCTACTGATTGCGTTCAGCGTTTTCGGGCAGCTTGCCGAAGCGCAGAACCCGACAGCCGTCCCAAAGGCTGCTTCTGCGAAGAAAAAACCAGCCGCAAAACGACCGGATGTGACGCGATTTCGGGCGCGGGTTGACGCCACCCTCGCTGAAGCTCGTGCGCAGAAGGCCTTCTGGGGAGTGCTGGTGGCAGACCGCGACAGCGGGGAAACTCTCTACGAGATGAATGCCGATAGATTTTTCACGCCAGCATCAAATGCGAAGATTTTCACTTCCACGCTTGCGCTCTCGATGCTGGGTCCTGATTTTCATTTTCATACCACTCTGGAAACATCCGGCCAGCTCGGAAGCGATGGGCGGCTTGCCGGAGATCTGTTTTTAGCGGGGCGCGGTGATCCGGATCTCTCCAATCGAAAATTTCCCTACGCTGGGAAAGTGGAACACGAAGGTCCTGCGGATTCGACCTTAACTGAGATGGTGCAAAGTGCGGCGGCCAAAGGGCTGAAGGAGGTGGATGGAGATATTGTCGCGGACGATAGTTATTTTCCCTACGATCCATATCCAGCCGGCTGGAGCGTTGGGGACTTGTATTTTACATTTGGCGCGCCCGTCAGCGCGCTTGCGTTCAACGACAATTCTTTTTCAGTTGAAGTAAGCCCCGCGGAGCGGGAGGGCGATCCGGCAAAGCTCATGGTCGAACCGGAGGCTGCTTCGAATGACTTCGGGCACGAACTAAGCACCGGCCCAAGCAGCGGGAAGCCGAATTTTTCAGTAGTCCGCCAACCGGGACAAAAATTTATTCTGTTGCGCGGCTCCATCCCCGCCGGACACGCGCCGATAAAACTCGACTTCGCAATGGTTGATCCGGCCGAAGTTGTTGCACGGACGCTCAAGCAGACACTCGAAAACGCCGGCGTGCACGTGACTGGCGGAATACGTGTGCAGCATGCAGCACCACCTCAACCGTTTGATGCCCTCACTCTGGCTACTCGACCGACTGCAGACATCCCGCTCAGTCCCGGCGGCATGAGCGTCGAAATGGCCAAGATAGTGAACACTCTCGTGCTGGCCGAGCATGTTTCTCCGGCGCTGCTTGAAAGCGTTCGCGTGACGAACAAAGTGAGCCAAAATCTGCATGCGGAATTATTTCTTCGCACTGTGGCGCGGGAAAAAGCGGGTGTTGGCTCGACTGACGCAGGAATTTGGGTGGAGCAGAACTTCCTGAGAACGGCTGGAATTGCGGATGGAGACGTTGTTCTGTCAGACGGGTCGGGGCTCTCGCGAGACGATCTCGTCACACCTCGGGCGATCGTTCAGCTTCTGCTATACGTATCGCAACAGCCCTGGGGAGCGGATTACATTTCGACGTTTCCGATAGCTGGTGTGGACGGCACGCTCGAAAACAGGATGAAGGATACGGCGGCGTCAGGCCGGATATTGGCGAAGACCGGCTCGCTCGAGCATGTGCGAGCAATGTCCGGCTATGCCACTACCGCTCGAGGCGAACATCTGGTCTTTACGATTTTCGGGAACAATAATACGGCACACGGACGCGACGCTACAGCCGCGATGGATGCGATTGGCGTTGCAATGATCGAAACACTCGGCACTTCCCCGCAATCTAAGAAGAGAAAATGAGATCGGCGGAACAGCTTCTGGAATTCGACCGGCTGAAAGACATCGTCAGCCGTTACACCACGTGTGCACCCGGCCGGCGCGCGACGCTCGGGCTCCAGATATGTCAGGATGCAGAAGCTCTCGACGCCGAATTTGCGCTGGTGCGCGAAGGTGTGGAGTACTTTCGCGCCGGCTCTGAATTTGGTTTTGGTTCGCTTGCCGATCCTGAAGCATGGCTCGCTCGATTGGTTATTCCAGGTTCGATTCTTGTTCCCGCAGAGCTTTTGGACGTCGCATCGTTAATGGATACGGCGCATGCCGTACGGCAAACATTCAAAGGTGAGGCAGCGAAGTATCCCAAGCTTACGGAACTTGCAGGAGCGTTGGTGGATTTTCGGCATGTTTCGACCGCGATCAGGCGCGCGGTTCTGCCGAATGGAGAAATCAGCGACGATGCCTCACCGCAACTGAAACGCATTCGCGAGAGCATGACGAACGCGCGCGTTAAAATCCACAAATCACTGGAAGGAATTCTTCGTTCCCGCGGCGAATCGGCGGGCGAAGATTACGTCACACTTCGCAACGAACGTTTCGTAATCCCGGTTCGCGCCGCCGACCGGCGGGCTGTTCCGGGCGTAGTCCACGGCGCAAGCGCGACAGGCCAGACAGTTTTCGTTGAGCCGCTGGAAGCCATCGATTTGAATAATCGGCTGGTTCAACTGAGCGAAGACGAAGTGGCGGAAATTGCGCGCATTCTGGAAGAGTTGACCGACCGCGTGCGTGCAGAGCGCGGCCCGTTGGAAGCCGCGGCCGCGCAGCTGGCTCACCTGGATTCGATTTTCGCCCGGGCTCGGTTCGCGCGCGAGCTCGATTGCGTGATGCCGGCCTTTACGAAGGGGAACTTGTTGCGCCTCGATGCGGCGCGAAATCCGGTGCTCGAAGCCACACTCAGACCACAGGGACGCAAGGCAGTTGCGCTGTCGCTGGGACTGGGCGGAGAAGAGACGGTGATGGTGATTAGCGGGCCTAACACGGGTGGTAAGACAGTCGCGCTGAAGAGCGTCGGACTGGCCGCGCTGTCCGCGCAATCCGGTATTCCCGTTGCAGCCGAACGCGCCGAGATGCCGATCTTCGATCATGTACTTGCCGACATCGGCGACGAACAGTCCATTGCGGCGGATCTTTCTACGTTTTCGGCGCATATGCTCAACTTGAAATCCATGCTGGAGACTGCGACGGAGCGCTCGCTGATTCTGGTGGACGAAATGGGGACAGGCACTGCTCCGGAGGAGGGTGCGGCGCTGGCTGTCGCGCTGCTGGAAGAGTTCCGGGCACGTCATGCTCTGACAATTGCGACGACGCATCACGATCGTCTGAAATCCTACGCTTCGACCACGCCGGGAATCGTCAATGCGGCGATGGAATTTGATGAAGTGAATTTGCGGCCTACATATCGCCTGCTGGTCGGCGTGCCAGGAACGTCGAGCGGAATCGAAATCGCGCGAAGGCTCGGTCTGCCGACGCGAGTAGTAGAGCACGCCAAAGCAAGTCTCTCGCCTGAATCGCGTGAAGCGCGCGATTTGATCGCGTACCTTCATCGCAGCCGCGATGAAATGGAGGCAATCAAACGCGAGGCGCGCGAGGAACTCACCCAAATTGAAGCTGAGAGAAGCGCGCTTCAGACGGAGTGGGTTGGCCGGCAGAAAAAACGCATCGCCGAGCTCGAAAAGAATTTTCAGGAGACGCAGAAGCGGCTCGAAGGCGAAGTGGCGCGTGTTACGGCGGAGATTCATGACCGCGCATTGCGCGCACAACTCGAAAAGCAGTCCGGGAAGCGGATGGGGAAGCTCGCGTCGGAAGCGCGCGCCGATGCTGACGCGGCTGTGCTAGACACGCTAGCGTCGTCGCAGGCTGACCTCGGAGTTGGGACGGAAGCTCCGCTGAAGCCTGTAGCGCCGGAACAGCTTATCGCTGGCCTTCGCGTGGTAGTGAAAGGATTCAAACAGCCTTTGATATTTCGCCGGCTGGACGGGCGGATGGCGGAGGTAGAGGCTGGACCTCTGCGGATGCGTGTTCCGCTCGCGGATGTGATCGGCATCGCTGTTGACGAGAAATCGTCGAAAGCAGATATGCCCGCATCTGCCCGCCCAAGCGGCGTAACGGTTCACGCGCAGCAGAGCGACGAGCCGGCGAACGAAGAGATAAACGTTATTGGCTGCACGGTGGAGGAAGCCACGCGCCGCGTAGATAAATTTCTCGACGAGGCCGCGCTCGGCAGCTTGCCGAGCATTCGAATCATTCATGGACACGGTACTGGAGCGTTGCGCCGCGGCCTGGCGGAATTCTTGTCCACCCATCCTCTGGTCGACAACGTTCGTCATGAGGCGGAAGATCGAGGCGGGACAGCGATTACCATAGCTGAGTTGCGAAGTTGAAGCGCGCCCGTAGTAGCTACTCGCCCGAAGATCTTCAAACGTCACATCCTGTGAAAACATCAGCGCGAACATCCCGTGCGGTAATTGGCTTAGAATAACGTCCCGATGGCTGAAGCAGGATCATTTGCGGAGCGGGTGAAGCAGCAGGCGGATGTAGTCCGCGTGATCGGCGAGTACGTACGCCTGAAGAAAAGCGGCCAGAACTTCACCGGGCTGTGTCCCTTCCACCAGGAGAAGACGCCTTCGTTTGCCGTGCATCCGGTGAAGCAGATTTACCACTGCTTCGGCTGCGGCGCGGGCGGAGATGTTTTCAAATTCGTGATGGAGCTGGAGAAGTGTACGTTTCCAGAAGCGATACGCACGGTCGCGGAGAAATGTGGAATCGCGATTCCGAAGCCGCGCGAGCGGTCGCCGGAAGAACGCCGCGAGAACCAGCAACGAAGTGCGCTTGTGGAGATGCACCGCGAAGGCGCAGCTTTTTTCGCGCGCCAATTGCATGAGAGTCCCGAAGGAAAGGTCGCATTTGCGTATCTCGAAGACCGCGGGCTTAATCGCGAAGCGATGGTGAAGTTCGGGCTGGGATATGCGCCGTCGTCGGGCGATGCCCTGCTGCGATTTCTGAAACAGAAGTATCCAGAGCAGATGCTCGAAGCATCGGGTCTTCTGTCCCGCGACGCAAGCGGGCGCTTCTTCGATCGTTTTCGCCGGCGCATCATGTTTCCGATCTCCAACGAAGCCGGAAAGGTCATTGCGTTCGGCGGGCGCGCGATGGGCGACGACATGCCCAAGTATTTGAACTCGCCCGAGACGCCCATCTATTCGAAGAGCACTGTCCTCTACCATCTTGACCGGGCGAAGGAAGCCTTGCGGCAAAATGATTTCGGCGTTTTGGTGGAAGGCTATATGGACGCGATCGCTGTAGCGCGTGCCGGGATTATGAACGTAATAGCAAGCTGCGGAACGAGTCTTGCGGAGCCACAGATAAAATTGCTCGGCCGTTTCACACGGCGAGTTGTCGTGAATTACGATCCGGACACCGCGGGACACGCGGCCACAGAGCGCTCCCTGATCCTTCTGCTCGAAAAAGAGTTTGACGTCCGAGTGCTTGCGCTTCCGGGCGGCGCCGATCCTGACAAATTCCTGAAAGAGCAGGGCGCAGAGGCTTACAAGAAACTTTTGACGCAGGCTCCGCCGTACCTGGACTATCTGATTGGCCGCGCGCGATTGATGGATCGCACTACCGCGAACGGAAGGGTGGCGGCTCTTAATTTTCTGATGCCATACATCCAACGGCTTCCGAACGGGCTGCTGCGTTCGGAGTGGGCCACGCGCATCGCTTCCGAACTGCACGTGGACGAGCCTGTCTTGCGGGAAGCGCTTCGCCGAGCGGCCACCGAACGCCGAAGCGAGGTGAAGCCGAAGGCCGAATTGCTGGGGCCGAGCATCAAGGGCGCTGAACGCCGCTTGATTCACATGCTGGCAGAAGCGGATGGCTTCCGCGAAAAACTTGCCCAAGAAATTGTTTCCAGTGGACTCCATCGAGGCCTGGAGACCGAGAAGATATTCGATTTGCTGATCGCCAAGGCGGGCGAGCGCTCCGATCCCGCCACTTTCGCTGAAGCTCTTGATGAACGCGACCGGCGCATGCTGTTTGAGATTTTCTTTGAATCTTTCTCGGAGCACACCTGGGATGAAGCGGAAAGCTGCCTGAGCGTGCTCCGCAACAGGCGCGTGGAGCAAGAACTGGCCGAATTGCAACAGCAGCTGGAAGGAAAACCTGCCGCAGAGGACTTACGGCGAATCATAACCCGACGGCTGGAGCTGCAAAAACTCTTGGCAGGCCAATGAGTTACGGCTTTGGTTGACCGCAGTGGCGTGTATATTATATATTCGTAAGGTTTTGGATGAAACGAAGAGCGCGCGACGAGCATCATATAAATGCAGGAGAAGCGGCGCGGGCTTGTCGGGTACGGGCGCAGGGGCTAGGAACGGTTCAAATCGTCGTAAAAACAACAGTTTATTCGTGAACATCGCAATGGTGTGCCGGGGTGTCTAGTGCCGGCCACATTTTGCTTTGGACACTGCCCCGTGTGCGCCGCTCGGTTCAGCAGAGGGAGGAAGCGTGACGGTAGCTCTTGAAGAGAAATACGATCAGGTACGACAACTCATCGCGATGGGCAAAGAGCGCGGTTATTTGCTCTACGATGAAGTGAACGATATTTTGCCGCCCGAGGTCCACTCCTCGGAGGAAATTGACGATTTGCTCTCTACTTTCGAGCGATATGGCATTGATGTGTATGAGGACCTTTCCA
>Ga0302176_10001158_pt1 | contig 13024 bp, 9 predicted proteins | sample I_Palsa_E1_1_FD_198787 | JGI IMG/M metagenome (GOLD analysis project Ga0302176, IMG submission 198787) | Peat permafrost microbial communities from Stordalen Mire near Abisko, Sweden - I_Palsa_E1_1 | ecosystem: Environmental > Terrestrial > Soil > Palsa > Peat permafrost | place: Sweden: Abisko...
TGAATTTTTCGCATTTCATTTTCCTCGTTGAACTCCCGCACAGCGAGAAGCTCTCCGGCCCACGGGTTCGCACTCTCAAATCCGGTGTCGTCGAGGTAGACGAGCGTGCAAGGCAAGTAGTTTTCTGCCGCTCCGAGAAAGACGTTGAGACACTCTTTCGCCGACGAGTAGTAATCCACATCGACAACGACGAAGCCCACAGGGCTGCTTGTGGAGAGCCCAGCTAAGAAAGGTGGCAAGGTATCTTCAATGTCGCCGAGGATGAGCTTGGCATTGTGAGGGAGCGCTTGCATTAACGCACTGCGGTCAATGAGCGGATACGATCCCTCACTGAAGATTTCGGGGTGGTCGCGATGGTCCCGAGCTGGGGGCATCCCCTTGCCGGAATCGAACCCGAAAATTTCGAAGTCCACCCCAGTCAGCTTGGTGATCTTTCGAGATATCTCGCAAATATTCACGAGCCCCGCGCCGGCAGCTACGCCGAACTCGATCACTGTCACGGATTTTAGGCCTTGATCTTTGGCGAGTTCTGCAGTCTTCAGAAGGCTGAAAGCATACTGTTGCCGCACCACCAAATCGAAGTCAATTCTCGTTTTGTAGTTGCCGAATAACGCGACAAAAATCGAAAGAATGTTGAGGTGTAGCGGTTCCGGGAAGCGTTCATAAAGAACCCTACCCAGCCGTCTCGGCACCTTGTGGAGCAAGAAGTTCATTTTCATGTTTGCCTCCATTTGAAACGAAGACAGCCGCTGAGCATGACTGCCTTAAATCTCCGAGCCGATGGAAAACGCATCGGCCTTATGGGCCTCAAAATAGCTATACACCTGGGTGTTCAGTGGAGGCGATTGCTTTCGTCGAGAGACGATGATTCCAAACATAATTAGTGCCAAATTGGAACGCACAGTTCAGGATTCGGAATCTCAATCTAGCAAAGAGATTTCCCGGCACTCACAGAGGTCTTGTGTGCGCTGAGGAGAGTCTCAATCGCATCGCAGGCGAGTGCCTCTCCGTTTTCTTCTTTCAGGGCTGCTCCAACTTGCGCCGCTCGCCGTGCGAATGAAGGTTCACAGAGCAGACGGTGGAGGGCTTTCGTTGTAGTGTCGGGTAAATACTTGGTTCTCGCCAGGTGGAGCCCGGCGCCAAGCCTTTCGATGCGGGCTGCATTGTCAGGTTGATCCCATCCGTATGGGACAACCAACATAGGTCTTCCGGCCCTCAAGGCTTGCCCGCTTGTTCCGGACCCTCCTTGATGCACGTTGACCGCGCCATGGGGAAATACCTGCGAGTAGGGAACGTAAGGCAGCACAAGAACCTGTGATGAACACCCTTCAACAACCGTCTTTGCTCCCAGGAGTATGGCTCGTCGCCCCAGTCGCTTCGCAGCTTCTAAGCTTACCTCGTAGAAATCGCCTGGATTATGAACCGCAATCGATCCCTGCGTAAAAATGATCGGCGCGTCCCCTGTAGCTAAGAAAGCGGTCAACTCGGGAGCGCTTTCAGCTTTCTGGCGATCGAAACATACAAAGCCTGGCTGGATGGTTTGTCGAGGCCAATCCGGCTGCGGTTGTGCCAGCCAGCGCGAGAAAAGCGCCAGGACGAGATCTGGGGAATACTTGTCTCGAAAAAGAGGGTCGCAGTCCGTGCGCAATCCCAGTTCCCGGCGCAAACGGCGTACCGGATTAGACCAATGCCAGGTTGCGAGGCGGCCAAGGTTCAGCCCTGCTCGATAAGCCCTCCAACCCATCTTACGCAAATGGATGAGGCTCGGCGCATTCACCAGTATCGAGGGATCGTAGGAAGAAAAAAAAGAGAAAGGAGACAGGATCGCGGAGACCCAGCGCAGAGAAAGCTTCTCCGCCACCAATGGAGCTGCGTAAACCAGTTCGCCGGCAATCATCAGGTCGGCGCCGGCGGCAACGGAAATCAGATCGTCATAGGTTGCTCTTAACTCCGGCAGTACCAACTTTCGGTATAGAATCTCCGGCCCCCGCCTCAGGTTCTCGCATTGGCGGATGAGTTCCTGGTCGGTCGGGTCCCAGTTGGGACGGATTGAGTGAAACTCGATCCCTAGCTCTTCGACCTTTCCGCGGTAATACTCCGTGGACGCGATGGTCACACGATGGCCGCGCCGGCCAAGTTCCAGCCCTAAAGCAAGGCATGGATGCAGATCGCCCAATGATCCGATGGTTGCAATCACAATCCGACTTGGCTTAACTGTTTCGATCAACGAAAGGGCACGCTTCCGGGGCTCGTCCAAATGTTCACTGGTGCGCTGGCCCGAACTTCTCGCCAAAGAAGTCGCCCTTGTTCCAGGCCGGTGCCGCATCCTGTTGCGCAATTTCATAGCCCACCAAAAAGTTGACCCTGGACGCCCTCGCTGCCGAATCGTAATCGAGCACCTGATCCATGTTATCGAGCGGGATGTGGTATTTCGTCGCCTCCCATTCTTTCTGCACTTTCAATCCATCCACACCTGGATCGGTGCTGTGTATCCCGTCCTCGATGCACACGGCGGGAATGCCTTGTTGCACGAAGGAATACTGGTCGCTGCGAACGAACATGTTCTCCTCCGGCATAGGATCGGGGCTAAGGGAATAGCCGACTCGCTTCACCGCCGATTGCACCTGCTGCTCGAGACTGGAGTGCTCAACGCCCAGCGCAATCAGATCCTTCATGGGGTACAGCAGGCCGGGCGCCCCATCGATATTGATGTCCGCGACGATCGCTCTTCGCGGCACGGTCGGGAAGCTCGCGAAGTAATCGGAGCCCAGCAAGCCCATCTCCTCGCCGGTGACAAAGACAAACAGCACCGAGCGGCGCGGCGCCTTCGGCAGGCTAGCGAAAGCGCGCGCTATCTCCAGCAGGCTGGCTGTGCCGGAAGCATTGTCGAGGGTTCCGTGGCAGACGTTATCGCCATTCTTCGGTGGACAGATTCCCAGATGATCGACGTGTGCGGTGTACACCACGAACTGATTCCGCAGGAGCGGGTCGGAGCCTGGGATCTCCCCAATGATGTTCGGGCTGTCGGCCAACGTCTGCGCACTGATCGAGCGGATGCGTGCCGTGGCGGGCAAAGCAAGCGACTGGGGTCGGCCGGATCTGGCCGTGGCAAAAACCTGGTCGAGTGTCTCACTGGCGCCGGTGAACAGCTTCTGGGCCCCGGATGGACTCAGCGTGGTGAAGATGCGAAGCTCGGGGAATGCGTTATGCGGATTGCCATCCTTATCCAGCCATGCCGTATTTCCCATTTGGATCTGCGGCATAAACCAATCCCATGGCAAGCGTTTCACATCTTCCGGCATCATCAGCTCTATATACCCGACCGCGCCATGCGCGACGGCGGTCCGCTGTTTCACGACGTAATCGGAATAGTAGGCACGCACGGTCGAAGGGAATTTCGCCGGAGCCCCCAGGAGCACCACCACGATCTTGTTCCGGACGCCGGCGCCGGCGTAATCGTCGTAACCCCGCTCCGGTGCGCTTACACCGAATCCTACGAACACCAGCGGGGCCTGCACACTGTTTTCCGTCTTGTTCAAATCACCCCAATGCACGTAATCCTTTAATGGAGTCAAGACCTGCTCGCCGCTCCCGGTCGACAGCGACAGTGAACTCTCGTTGTCGACCGTGACCGACTTGCGCAGCGGTACGTTTTGATACCAGGTACCGCCGGCTCCCGCAGGATGCAGGCCGGCGGCTTCGAGTTGCGCCGCGACGTAGTGTGCCGCAACCTGGTAGCCGGGCGTGCCCAGGCCTCGACCCTGCAGCAGCGAGTCAGATAAGAAGCGCATGTGCGCTCGAATGGCGTCGGGGCGGATCGCGTTCATGGCCGGCTCCCCGGGTGAGGATGACCCCGAGGCCCAGGCGCCCGTACCAACAAAGTTCATCAGGATGATGCAAAGAACGGAGTGTTTCATGGCTGGCTCCTGCTTGGATTGCGACAGCTCCCGAGGTAAACCCAGGTGTCCTAAGGAACAAGCCTCCTTTCCGTAGGAGGTCGGAGGGTGAGACCTGACTATCCCACCCTTCGCAAAGAACGCGAAGGATGGGGCACCCGTCGATTCGTCGAATAGGGCAAAAAGGACCTACCTCAGGGGCTAAAGCCCAAAATAGTTTCAAGCATTTTACGGCCCGACTAAAGTTGTGCCCTGATACAAAACAGAGTTTTTGCCCAGCCTGTAGAGCCCAAAAGCGCGTTCCTTCCACCCTTCACTTGCCGCCGGCAAGCCGCTTGCTCAAAAAGCGAGACCTGGGCCACCCACTCAGAGTCTGGAGTTTGCAGCCGGCAACGCTCCCGACTTTTTTCGCAGCCTGTTTACTCGCGCCGTAAGCGATTCAGTGTCTGTGTGCTGCCGGCTGGCTCAGGACAGGGGCTTCACGATCACCCCGGATTTCATGACCCAGGCGACGTGCTCCATAACCGTGATATCGTCGAGCGGGTTCGACGGCACGGCAACCAGATCGGCGAACTTCCCCGGCTCAATGGTTCCAAGGTCATGGTCAAGGGACAGCAGCGCTGCCCCGTTCATCGTTGCCGCCTGCAGAGCCTGGAGTGGAGTCATGCCACCTCTTACCAGGGCGCCGAACTCCTTCGAAACAGACTCATCGATGTCGTCATCATCGACGCCATAGGCAATTTTGACGTGATACTTCAAGGCGCGTTGAAATGCGGGACCCTGCTCCTTCACGATGGCAATGCCTTTCGCCATGCTGCTGGGTTCGCGGCCTTTGGAGAGTCCAGTCTGTAAATCATGCTGGAAGCAATAGAGCGTCGGAACCAGCCAGGTACCTCGTTCGGCCATCAACTTTGCGCCTTCCTCGTCGAGCATCGTGCCGTGCTCAATCGAGTCCACGCCGGCGCGAACGGCGGCCTTGATGCCGATCGTGCCCTCGGCGTGAGCCATCACTTTGTGTCCGGCACGATGCGCATCTTCTACTGCGCGCGCCATCTGTGCGTCGCTCAATTCCTGTACGCGATAGTCGCTGATGGGATCCATAACGCCGCCGGTGGCCATGAGCTTGATCCAGTCGGCGCCAAATTTGATATCGCGGCGGACAATGCGGCTCACGTCATCGACGGTGTCTACCTGGTTGGGCTGGTCGAGAGACGGCTTGTCAGGGGACAGGCGATCAGAGTCCCCATGACCGCCGGTAACCGACACACAGCTACCAGCGGCGACAATGCGCGGCCCGGTGATGAGGTGCTCCGCAACGCCCTTACGCAGGGCGAACTGTGGATACGACGGATAGGATTCGCAGGCGTCGCGCACCACCGTAAAGCCATGCTTGAGCCAGAGCTGCAGGTTAGAGACTCCACGAACGGTTGCCTCCGGAGCGGAGGTCAGCAGGTAGGACGCAGAGGACTGCGTGGTGGGATCGGAGAGGATGTGCCCGTGAGCGTCGATGAGTCCAGGGACAATGGTGAAATGGCTCAGATCAATGACCGGATGATCACCGGGTGTAGAGGGAGGGGAACTGGAGACGGCGGTGATCCTCTCACCAGTGACCGTAATGTAGGCATCCGTGGTCACCTGCCCGGTGCGCACATCAATGAGCTTGCCCGCATGGATAATCTGCGTTGGAGGGGCTGGGGTCTGTTGGGCGTGAGACGGCGTAGCTGCCAGAACTGCAAACAGCGCGAAGAGAAGGGAGGTGCACTGCAGCGAGCGGCGATGTATCAAGCAGATATCCTTCACCAAGCAGGTGTATCGCGTTATGGTATCAGCCGCCGCGGCTGCTCGCTCGGTGAAACCGCGGGTGGATTCTTCGGCTGCGACGGTCACGGATCGGGTTTTTTTTGGGCGACTCCGGCACGCAGGGTATCCATCGCGGGAGGAATCGCATCCCCTCCAATGAGGTGTTCGAACATGATGTCGCTGGAGTTTGCGGATCGTCGGGATGCGGGCCGCGTATTGGCGCGATCTTTCCTGTCCTCCGATGCCGCGCGCCACGCTCAGGATGGCATTGTTCTCGGGCTACCGCGCGGCGGGGTTCCGGTTGCCTATGAAGTTGCGCGTGCACTGGATCTGCCGTTAGACGTGTTCATCGTGCGCAAGCTGGGAGTGCCAGGTTTCGGAGAGTTGGCTATGGGAGCGATCACGACCGATGGAACGGTCGCGATCAATCAGGAGGTCATCCAGGAATATGGGATTACTCAGGATACGATCGACGCAGTAGCCGATCGGGAGAAGTTGGAGATAGAACGGCAGGAACTGGCCTATCGTAACGGCCGTCCAGCCGCGCAGATTGAGGGCCGTACGGCTATCCTGGTGGACGATGGTATCGCCACTGGAGCAAGTATGCTGGCTGCCGCACGAGCTTTGCGGCGAAGTGCTCGCAAGGTGATTGTGGCCGTTCCAGTGGCAGCACGTGGAACGTGCGAATTACTCCGCAAGGAAGTGGATGAGGTTATCTGCGCCTGCGTACCCTGGCAGTTCCATTCCGTGGGGCGTTTCTATCAGAATTTCGAGCAGACTACGGATGAAGAGGTTCGTACCTTGCTCTCTCATGCGCGCGCCGGTCGAGTGGCGTCGCCAAAAATGGACAATCAGGGCCGGGAAAGATCCAGCATGACTATGTCGGAACGGTCTTGTACTCGCTCCAAAACAACTTCATGACCGTCTGGAGAAATGTCGAAGTCGTTGATTTCGAAGTCGGGAGGCAGGTTGGTTAACTGCCGCTCAGTGCCCGTCTGCCGGTCGACGACCCAGAGATTTTTGTGTTGTATCTCTCCTCGCAGGACCACGAGTGATCGTCCTCCGGGGAGAAACGCCAAATGCCGGGCCCCGCGGGTAAGTTTCACAGGCGGCAGAGTGTACGGTGCGCCTTCGGCTGTGACGGACTTAACGGAAAACGTGGTCCCAATGTCGGGGCCGGAGTAAACAATGAAGCTTCCGTCCGGTGCCGACACAGGGTCGACGGAATACTCGCGGACAATTGAAGTAGGGGAGCGGCCATCGAGGGGTACGCGAACGAGGTGCGGGACCCCGTGATCGTCCGCTGCGGTAATGATCGATCGACCATCGGGCGCCCATGCGGGAGCACCGTTGAGCTTGAGCGAATCGGCGACGATGCGGGCGTTCGTACCGTCGGAGTGCATCGCGTATAAGAGTGTTTGCCCGTGTTGGCTGACCGAGAAGGTCACATTGTGCCCATCGGGCGAACTGGTTGGGCCGCCGGTCACCCTGGCTCCCTGGCCGCTCCACAACTGGGTGCTGGTTCCGTTGGCAAGCTTCCAGATGTTCTCGCCCGTGCCGCTCCGGGAAAGATAGAGAAGGTAATTGGGACCCAGCCGGGGGGAGAAGCCGGTACTGGTGGTAAGAGGGATGGGGGCCGCTGCGGACGCCTCCGCGAGCGAATCATTGATCTGCAACCGCCAGAGTGTTGTTTTTGGACTGCCTACGGAGAGCAGCAGACGGCGCCCGTCCGCACTGGCCGCGAGCGAGGTGTAGCGATCAAGACTGGACGTCAGCCGGTGGGGAATACGGCGCTCCACGTCCATGCTGTAAAGAAAAGGGCCCGAACCGTCAGCATCGCTGGCGAGATACATCAGCGTTCGTCGATCCAACAGGACGGGATGACTTACGCGTGCATTGTGGTACGTGAGGCGTTCAGGAATTCCGCCGCCTGAAGGGATACGCCAAATGTCGAGCTTGTCCGGGAGCTCGCCCTCAACAAAGTAGAGGAATGCGGTGTCGCGCGACCACAAGGGAAAGTGAGAGTGGAGGCCGGCAGGCGCAGTGAAGATGGGACGGTCGCCGGGTCGCAGGGTGCCGTCCGAGACGAACAGAGGATCTCCCGGTCCGGGCGTGTGGTAGGCGAGCCGCCCACCGTCGGGCGACCAGTCGTACTCGGCCACGCCTTCGAGGTAGGGCCGCGGCTCTCCACCCAGTGTGGGCACGGCCCAAACGCCGATGTTGCCACCGCTCGAACCGTCTTGTTTGCGGATCCAAAACGTGACCGCGGAGCCGTCGGGCGAGAAGCCCAAAGTGCGGACGGATGGATTCACAATGTCCCGCGCGCTGCCGCGAGTTAAGTTGTGGAACTGTCCGGAACCGGCCTGGGTAACCCAAACGTCCGTTTGTCCATCGCGGTCTGACAGAAACGCGATGAAATGACCGTCGCGTGATACGGCAGCAGACTGCTCGAATCCACCAAAATCGGTGACCGCTTGAAAATGGGCGTCCGTGAGCGGGTTACGCCAGAAGTACTCTGTTCTGTATAACCAGAACCCTGCGCCGATCACAAGTGCGGCGGCCACCAGGGCGAGCAGCACGGGAACCTTCCACCTGGTTGGAGAGGGTGGGATGGCTGCGGGAGGCGTTGCGGGTGGCGGAGACGGGGCGGCGCCGTTTCCGTTCTCCTGCGCTGGAGGAAGATTGCGGCTTTCTGTCCACGCGTCCAACTCTGCACGAGACGCGTAGACCGAACCCATCCTGTCATGCTGGTGCCGGTGAACCGGCATCCCCTCCCGCTTTTCCCAGCGCTGGACGGTGGTCACGTCGCGGTTGAGATAGGCTGCGATCTCCTTCCACGAATCAAGCCGATCTTCCAGCGTTCTCTCCGCCGGCGGTGTACCGAGGGATCGATCGCCCATCGTACCCTCCTTATGGCTCCGCGAATGGGGGACCCCAAATTGTAGCTTCCGCTGCCCTCGGAAAGCACGGCAAAAGGCTGCATTCTGCCGCGAGTCACGGTTTCGCTGCGGTGGTGTGCCTTACCGCTTGAATCTACCCGGATTGGTGTCCGATGGTGGCCGGTGCGTTTCAAATTTGGAGGAATTTTATGAAGAGCAAGGCTTTCTTGAGGGTAGTACCCGTTGCCACGGTTCTGGCGTTGGTATCCGTGAGCGCCGCATTGGCTCAAAAAGCGAAATGTAAAGAATTTCAAGGGGTGATCAATGCCTATACACCCCAAACCAAGGCAACGTCAGATGGGGTGACCACGGCAACCGGTCCGTATGAAGTGCGGGGTCCATGGTCCCTGAAGTTAAAGGATGACGGAACCAAGGCGGATTTTTCCGCAGCCCTGAACATGGAATTTTCTGACGGTTGGGTCTTGACACCGACGGGTGGGAATGGGAATTTCGATCCGGCTGCCCGGGGCGCCCACACTCATCACATTAGCGTCGTCGATGGCCAAGTCACTGCGATTGCGAACGGATTTCAGGTAACCGGTACGGCCATGTTTACGAAGAACGGCGGCCCTGCGCCCTCGTCCATTGAACCATCACCGGTGGTGATCGAGATTACGGGCGGTGACAAGGTCGAATTTTCGAATGTCGCGCTGACGTTTGAGTCTCCAGGCTCCATGCATTTTGGAGCCGAGCCCCTCCCGGGCGTTGTTCGCAGCGTCGAGGAAAGGTAGATCCAGGAAACGGGGAGTGGCCCAGGTTCAAAAGCCAGGCCTGGGCCAACTCCGACAGGCTAACTACATTTGCTTGAAAGAGACCCAGGATGTCATGCTCGAAACATGAAACGTAATCAAGTGATGTGGACCATTCTGGGGTCCGTGCTGTGTTGTTTGCCGGCTGTGGCACAGGAAAAAGGATACTGGCGAGCTGCGAGCTCGACAGCCCAATCGATCACTGGTGACGTGACCCTCTCGGCGGATAAGATTGCCCTCACTTTTTCGAGTTTTCCGATTGCTCAGATCCGAGTTCTGGAGCCGGGCGAACTGAGCGCTGTTTTTGAGGCTGAAAGTGGTGCGGGTGGGAGCGGCAGTCTCTACCGGCTGAGCATACCGGGAACGAAGGTTTTTCAACACAAAAATACGTTGTGTGGATCAGAGCAGACCCAGTGGATGGCTACTTATGTTTCTGGACGTGAGCTGCATCTGGCATTTTTCTCAGGGTCGAAGATGCCGGTGCTTACACCAGATGGGATCGCGAATTCGACGGACCTGTGCGGGACTTTTCTTTACGCGCGGTGACCAGGTTTCCTGGGGGCGCCGTGGTCAACGCGCATTCAGAAATGTCCTGGTAATCGGGACTTTCACTCACACCAACTCTGAACGGGTGCCCCATGTTCGCATCAGCGTTGCCCGGATTTCCTACTTCACAGCAGTAGCCACGACTCGTGTGCGGCTTTCTCTCAAAGAAAGCCGCATAAAGTTGATCAAAGCCACGAACCTCGACAGGAAATCCGGGATACGTGGGTTAAGGAAGACGGGCGAAGCCCATCAAAGGTCTGTCTTTTGTTCTCTCCCGCAGCTAACCTGCTTTGCCGACTCACGGGAGAGGAGCGAGGTCCGAGAGAGTTTTTTTAGAGACTCTCGGTTTCGCGGGACCAGGACACCGCGGCGGTGACATCATCTTCATCAATTCCTAGCTGAACAAGGCGAGCGCGCACTTCGTCAGCCCGGCTCCGTCGGAGCGGATGCAGGATAATGCATTCCCCATCTGTGCTGACCTCGAAGTATTCAACATCGGGAAAGCGAGTGATCACCGCCTTGGGGAGGGTGATCTGGTTCTTCGCAGTTTTTTTCGCTAGCAAGACGAACCCCTCGTACCAAGGCGATCTTACTCTCTTGACTGCCTTTCTAAGCTCAGTGGCAAAGTTCAGACTGCCGATTGGCAGGGCAGGCCGTTCTATCGTTCCAGGCCAGCGTGTGGCCATCCTCCGCTCCAATCGATGGTAGACAACTGCATTGAGGGCTTCCCCGTCTTCGCATCGTACGCGTGAAAGACCATCAGATCTTTATGCTTTGGGCCGAGCAAGACACTTTCGCCCCCGGGTCCAAGCCAGCGCGAGTTGGCGACGAGGAGCGGAGTGCCACCGCCGTCAGTCAAGAGCTTGCCGGCGGTGTCCACATATGGGCCGGTTATGGACCTCGATCTGCCGACCATGGTCTTATAGGAGCTTTTAAGGCCCCGGCAACAAAGGTCCCATGAGGTAAAGAGATAGAAGTAGCCGCCGTGATGCACGATGAACGGCGCCTCGATTGCCTCCCAATTCGCAGGTAGATTCGGAGGGGCGGGTTCGGCGTTTTCCGGTTTGACCCGGCGCGCCAGTGAATAGAGTGTGGTGTCGTTCTTTGATAACATGCCCGCATCATCGAGACGGCGCATTTTGATGCCATCCCAGAAGCTGCCGAAAACCAGCCACGCGCCACCCTTTTGATCGAGAAGGAAATTAGGATCGATTGCGTTGTAGTTGTCCTTTGCCTGCGACTCAAGGACCAGCCCGCGGTCGATCCATCGAAAATCGGGGCTTGTGGGATCCAGCGTCTGGTTCGTCGCAAGGGCAATTCCCGAGGTATTTTTGCCGAAGACTGAGTAGGCATAGTACAGCCGGTACTGATGGTTCACGTACGAGATGTCGGGCGCCCACAGGTCCTTCGTCGCCGGGCTACGCTGCCGAATCCAATCCGGGACGGAGTCGAACACATGCCCGCAGAGTTTCCAGTTCACAAGGTCCTGAGAGCAGCGCACGGCGAACTGACCGCCATCCGGCGCTTTGCCGGTCGCAAACACATACCAGGTGTTTCCACTCTTGATAATCGACGGATCATGGGTTCCCGCAATATCGCCGGCGAGGGTGTAAACGTACGGCTGCTCGGCTGCAAAACAAATGCCTGCCATGAGCAAAAGAGAGATTGCAATCACGGTCTTCGACCGTCGTATCATTTGCCGTTCCTTTCCCGCAGGAAAGAGAAAAGAGTAAGCCATAAAACGTTTTCCTGCCACTCTTTAGGAGGCCCTTCAAGGACTGACTTCCCCCATAGATTGTTTTCCTACAAGTCACTGCCTCTCCGTTGCCATCCCGACCGGAGGAAACATGGGCCTGCGGCCAACTTAAGAAGATGAAAATGACGCGGACGAATATTACGTGGGTGGCCCAGGTCTCGCTTTTGAGACCTGGGTGTTCCGGCCAGGACCGACTGCGAGGAGAAACCCAGGTCTCAAAATCGAGACCTGGGCCACCCACGTAAAGTCTGGAGGTTGGTGTTTGTTTTTCGACAAAGCGAAGCGCGGTGGAGAATTGTCACGGGTTCAACGGGTACCTGCGGAGCCGGTGCTCGGTACGAAACCACACAAGATTTTGGGGGACAGTACGAGGGTAGTGCAGGGACCTGCGATTAAGGCGTTGTGGGAGGATACGCACTCGGTTTCGAAGCATAAATCCGCACGCCCATTCCATTAAGCATGCTTCGCCCTTCCTGGGCTTCGGGTGTTTGTGGGTAGCGTTGCACCAATGTCCGTAGTTCTCGAACTCCGGCGTCTTTTTGACCCATTTGTATCAGCGACTGGCCTTTTCTAAGCTCGGCCGCGGGCGCCTTAGAATTGCCCGAATACTGTTCCAAAACGGCATCGTAACCCTTGACTGCGGCCGGATACTTGCCCTGGCGATAGTTGATCTCACCGATATAAAACTGGGCGTTTCCCGCCAAGGGGTCTTGCGGGTAGAAGCGAAGGACATCGCCGAACTCAGAGAGAGCAACGTTGTACTTGGCGGAGTTGTAATCGCGAAGACCGCTTTGGTAAAGCTGGTCGACAGGAGGAGCCTGAGGACTCGCCATCGCCGGTGCAACAGCCTGTCCTCCGGGACCCTGGTTTGCCGGGATGCTTGCCCCCGCTGGGGGAGCGCCGCCCGGCTGCGCCGGCATTCCGTTCACGTTCTGCATCTGACCCTGCAACGATTGCACCTGCGTGGCCAGATTGGCGATGCGGGTCTTCAACTCATCCACCGAATCGTTCAGCGATTGGATCTGGGTGGAAAGCTGGGTGTTGGTGGAACCGCGCTGGTCGTTCTCGGCTTTCAATGTGGATTGAAGAGCATTGACAGCCGTCATCATCCGATTGACGTTGTCCGTGTTTTGCTGCACCAGGTTGACGATCACGCCCATGCGCTCGTCATTGGAGGTTTGCAGGTGCTGCACCGCGTCCTGAAGTTGCTGGACCTGGGTTTGCAACTGAACCATTTCCTTAGAAACGGCAAAGGCATGAGGCAAAGCAAACAGGACAACGGCGGTGAATTGCAGGATGTGTTTACGCATGGTGCTCCCTATTGAAGGAGCGGCACAG
>Ga0302176_10001165_pt1 | contig 12958 bp, 12 predicted proteins | sample I_Palsa_E1_1_FD_198787 | JGI IMG/M metagenome (GOLD analysis project Ga0302176, IMG submission 198787) | Peat permafrost microbial communities from Stordalen Mire near Abisko, Sweden - I_Palsa_E1_1 | ecosystem: Environmental > Terrestrial > Soil > Palsa > Peat permafrost | place: Sweden...
CCGAACTGTTTACGTCGGTGTTGCCCCAGAAATCCGCCAGGCCTTCCGCCACCCACAGCGGCAGGTTCGGGTAGTAGGGCAGCGTCAGCGAGTGGTAATACTCGTGAAAAATCGTGTGGTAGGGATTTGCGCCTTCGGTGTTCAGCTGTACCGCGGCGAAATACATATTGTCGCGCTCAAAGAAAATCCCCGCCGGATGCATGTGATTTTTTGTCCAGTATTCCGGCAACAGCGATTTCATCGTGCCTTCGTCTTTCGCTGCCACGATCGTAATCAGCGGCGAAGCATGCTGCCCGGCCACCGCCAGCGAACGTCGAAACACCGCCCGAATCTGCTCGAAATGAACCGCCGTCTTCCGCGCTTCCTTCTCCCCCGCATTACTCACCACGATAAAATTCGGGCTGCGCACCTCCACCCACTTCTGTTCCGCGCCTGTCGGTTGCAGGGGAATTAAAATCGAAACCAGGAGCAGGGTAACTAGAAGCACAGTTAATGGTCGGGTCATAGGTGAGACTTATGTACTATTTTCCTTAGCCCCGGTCAATCGGCCTGCCCTTTGTGTTTTCCAGAATGTTTGCTGGTCGTTCCGGCCAGCACCGAGCAACGTGTACTCAAAAAGGGGCTTTAGCCCCGGAAGCCATCCTTCGTCTTGTCAGCACTTCGCCCGCCGCATAAACTCATGCGCTCATGCCCGGCAAAATATTCAGCAAACGCCTGCAAGCCGACTTGGCCCTGGGCCTCGCCGCGCTCATTTGGGGCGCCACCTTCGTCCTAGTTAAGGACGCGCTCGCCGACGTCTCCGTCTTCGTCTACCTCGCGGTCCGTTTCGCCCTGGCCGCCGCGGTCATGGCCCTCTTCTTCTGGCGCTCACTGCGCGGCCTGACGCTCGCTTCTATTTGGGCCGGCGCGCAAATCGGATTTTTCATGTTCGCCGGCTACGCCTTCCAGACCACTGGCCTGAGATTCACGACTCCTTCGAAAGCCGCCTTCATCACCGGCTCCAGCGTCGTCCTCGTGCCGCTGCTCCTCGCGCTCTTCAGCAAACGTCGCGTCAATCCCTGGATCTGGTCCGGCGCAATCGCCGCGCTCGCTGGTTTATATTTCCTGACCGTGCCACCGGAAGGCCTCGGCGGCCTCAATCGCGGCGACCCTATCGTCTTCGGCTGCGCCGTTGCTTTCGCGCTGCACATGATCGTCATCAGCCGTTACGTCGAACATCACTCCGTCGGCGCCTTAGCCGTCATTCAAGTCGCCACCACCGCCCTCCTCGCCACCATCGCGATTCCATTCCTCTCCCTCGCCGGCCTCGAACACCCGCGCTGGCATTCCAGCCCCACGCTGATCGTCGCCGTCCTGGTCACCGCCCTCGGTTCCACCGCATTTGGCTTCTCCGCCCAAACCTGGTCGCAGCAATACACCTCGCCCACCCATACCGCCATCCTCATCAGCCTCGAACCCGTCTTCGCCGCCATCACCTCTTGGCTCGTCGCCCGGGAACACCTCGGCCCCCGCATCCTCCTCGGCGCAGCATTAATTTTTGCCGGAATTTTGCTGGCGGAACTAAAAGGCGCCACGCCCATCGCCCCCGAATCCCCAGACCCCGAAATCCGCCCTCAGGCAGATTAATCCGCGCGCGTATTCGGTGCTGTGCTCGACAGAAGGGAATTCCATGTTGGAGTTCAACGACGGTTTGGAAGGGAATGAAGGGAGGGAGTTGACGAAGAGATTCAACGCCTTGCGAACAGACGCGAATCCATTCAGCGCGATCGACCATGCCGGCCACCCGCATTTGGCCGTCATCCAGAGGAAGCGTTTTTCGCGCCGAAGGATCCGCGGCCGAACCGCTTCTCCTAGCCCTACCGTCCAAGCATCGAACCGTTTTTGGCCGTCATCCAGAGGAAGCGTTTTTCGCGCCGAAGGATCCGCTGACGACCCGCTTCTCCTAGCCCACCGTCCAAGCATCCAACGGTTTTTGGCCGTCATCCAGAGGAGCGTCTTTCGCGACGAAGGATCTCTCTTCGATGTCAGCAAGCCCGGCCGCCCACCGTCACTTCTGCCGCGCCTGCCGCTAATCGTGCCGCGCCGCCGTCGGCTTTTCCGAAGAAGTCCATCCCGCCTACGTTCCCCAGCGCGGAGCGCCCGCGCAAACCGTCGCGCCAACACGCACCAGCCCCGGAGGGGCGGCATAAGTTAGCCCGGGCCGTAAGGCCCGGGAAACAAAAACGCCTTTCCTCCAACTTCCTTTCGCGCGGCCTTCTCGCGCGAGCCTTCGTAACGTCCAAGCACAATCGCTCGCGCGAAGCGGCCTCTCTTCGCTTGTATTCACGCTGAGTTAGAAAATAAAGGCAGAATCGTTTCTAGAACGACGCCCTGAAAGAAGGAGGGCCGCGCCATCACGCGCGACCCCAACAAGAAGAAACGTCCGAAAACCTAGTTGTGTCTCGCTGCTGTCGGCGTCTCCGAATGAAACTTCACATCCACCGCCTCATACATCACCGGATGCCGATGATTCTTCTCTTCAAACGCCGAAATCTTCGCCTCATGCACCAGCGTGAGCCCAATATCATCCAGCCCCTTCAACAAACAGTCCCGCCGGAACGGATCGATCTCGAACGCATAACTCAACCCCAGGCCGTCCGTCACCACCTGCTTCTCCAGATCGACCGTAACGGTGTACCCGACGTTCTTCTCCGTCCGCGCAAACAACTCGTCGATCTGCTCGTTCGTCAAAGTCACCGGCAAAATTCCATTCTTGAAGCAGTTGTTATAAAAAATGTCCGCATAACTCGGCGCCAGGATCGCGTGAAACCCGTAATCCAGAATGGCCCACGGCGCATGCTCCCGGCTCGACCCGCATCCAAAATTCGCCCGCGCCAGGCACACCGACGCGCCCTTGTACCGCGGAAAATTCAGAACAAATTCCGGATTCGGTTTTTCCCCCGGCATATACCGCCAGTCGTAAAATAAAACCCGCCCGAAGCCTTCCCGCGTCAGCAATTTCAAAAATTGCTTCGGCACCATCTGATCCGTATCCACATTCACCCGGTCGATCGGCGCCACCAATCCCGTATGCTTGATGAACGGCTCCATTATTCGGCTCCCTCCGCCGCGCTCCACTTCCGTATATCCACAAAGTGCCCTTCGATCGCCGCCGCGGCCGCCATCATCGGGCTCACCAGATGCGTGCGCGATCCCTTGCCTTGCCGCCCTTCGAAATTCCGGTTCGACGTGCTGGCCGAACGCTCCCCGCTCAGCAGCACATCGTCATTCATCCCGATGCACATGCTGCATCCCGCGTCGCGCCATTCAAATCCTGCCGCCACAAAAATCTTGTCGAGGCCTTCCGCTTCCGCCTCAACTTTTACCGCCCGCGAACCCGGCACCACCAGCGCCTGCTTCAGCGATTTCGATACATGCTTGCCCGCCACCACTTTCGCCGCCAGCCGCAAATCTTCCAGCCGCGAATTGGTGCACGACCCGATGAATACCCGGTCCAGCGGAATATCTTCAATCAGCGTCCCCGGTTTCAGATCCATGTAGGTCAATGCCCGCGTCGCCGCTTCGCGATCCACCGCATCTTTAAACGATGCCGGATCCGGCACTCGTTCCGAAACCTGCGTCACCATTCCCGGATTCGTGCCCCAGGTAACCATCGGCGCCAGCTCGCTGGCCAGAATCGTCAAGGTGTCGTCGTACTTCGCGTCCGCGTCCGTCGGCAGCGTCTTCCAGAAAGCAACCCGCTCCTCGAATTCTTTCCCCCGCGGCACGAACGCCCGCCCTTCCAGATATTTGAACGTCGTCTCGTCCGGCGCCACCATGCCCGCCCGCGCGCCGCCCTCGATCGACATATTGCACATCGTCATGCGACCTTCCATCGAAAGCCCGCGCACCGCTTCGCCCGTATATTCGAAAACGTATCCGGTGCCGCCGGCGATCCCGATCTTGCCGATCACTGCCAGAATCATGTCCTTCGCCGTCACGCCCCGCGGACGCTTGCCCTGAAAATCCACCTTCATGGTCTTCGACCCAAACTGCGTCAGGCACTGCGTCGCCAGCACGTGCTCGATCTCGCTGGTTCCAATCCCAAACGCCAGCGCGCCAAACGCGCCATGCGTCGACGTGTGGCTGTCCCCGCACACGATCGTCTGCCCCGGCTGCGTAATCCCCAGCTCCGGCCCGATGATGTGTACGATGCCCTGGTTCTTGCTGTGCATGTCGAACAAATGCACGCCCGACTCCGCGCAGTTGCGCTCCAGCGCCTCGAATTGCCCGCGCGCGTCCGCATCCACCACCGGCAGCAGCCGGTTCTTGGTCGATACCGAATGGTCCATCACCGCGAACGTCAGCTCCGGCCGCCGCACCTTGCGCCCGGCGGTCTTCAACCCGGCAAACGCCTGCGGCGAAGTCCCTTCATGGATCAAATGCCGGTCAATATAGATCAGGCTCGGCTGCCCCGGCTCTTCGCGAACCACGTGGGCCTGCCAAATTTTGTCGTAAAGTGTGCGTCCAGCCATTCGTTTGTTTTCCTGCGTGCCTGCGATTTGGATTTTAGGAGTGGGCCGGACCAAATCGTCCGGTCTCCCAATTGTAACAATTCCGCAGTCCCACGCCAATCTCGCCTCCGCCGCAAGCCTTCGTAAGAACGGGACGTGCGGCGCGCCTCCGCACCATCGTCGCCAAAGAAACCGCGCCCTTCGGCCCCGGCTTTTTACGATCCGGCTCCGCCGCAAACGTGACCCTCACCACTCGCCCGTACTTGGCCGTCATTCAGAGGAGCGTCTTCCGCGACGAAGGATCCGCTTACGATCCGCTTCTCCTAGCCCCACCGTCCAAGCATCCAACCGTTTTTGGCCGTCATCCAGAGGAGCGTCTTTCGCGACGAAGGATCTCTCTTCGATTTCTCTTTCTCGCCACACCCTTCACTCGTTCCGCTCCCGGTTTACGCTCGTCAGCGCCGGAGGCGCGGCATAGGTTAACCCGGCCCGTAGGCGCCTTGGAACCGAACCTCCAAACACGCCACGTCAACGTCGCCTCATACCAACACAATCATGAATTTCAACGTGAGCCGATCAGGAAACCTACTGCGCAGCTTGTTTCTCGGGAACTTCCGCGCGCGCCGTTACGATGAATCGTTGCGGCGCGGCACCAACGTAGTGGAAGGGATAACAAGTAATGAGGCTCAGCGTAGGACTAGCCGAATCGGGCAACGCGTCGGTCGCCTCGCCATCTACAATTTTCGTGGACTCCACTCGAAATTGATAATTAGCCGTGGGCGAACGGAAAATAACCAGATCGCCCGCTTCCACCTCGCCCAAGCCGCTGAAATACGTGTCGCGATGCGCCGCCAGCGCCGCATTTCCATTTTGTCCCGGCTGCGCCGTGCCCGGAATATGCCCCACCGCTTCCCACAGCGTGGATTCGTCCACGCCTTCTTCGACCACCGTGGAAATTCCGAGTCTCGGAATCTCCACGACTCCGAGCACTCCGTATCCCAGCGTCGCGGAGCTATTTGCGGAGATAAAAGAGGGAACTGCTGACTCGCCGGGCCTCGCGCCCTGCTGCGAGTCCGCGTGGCGCGAAACCGCATTCAAAATCGCCTTTTCCCGATGCTGATGAATGGCCGCGCCGGCGTACGCCACCGAGCAATAGCCAATGGCCATCGCCGCCACCGCCCACAAACAAATTTCGAATGATTTCAGCAGAGCCTGGTACCGATCAGCAACCGGCGCATTGAAAATTGGGCGCGCAAACTTCGGCGCCTCGGCCGGCTGCGCCAGCCACGCGGTCGTCTCTACTCCGATTGTTTTGAAATCCAACCGCCTCACAAAATCTTCCTCGCCGGCTAATTTCGCGACAACTGGCAAAACCTTCTGGCGCCGCTCAACGGCGCCAGAAGGGGATCACTTCACGCCCCGCGTTAAGACCGCGCCATCGCCTTGCGCAACATCACAATCCCCACCAGCGCAAACACGCCGATCAGCAGAATCAGCGGCATCGCACTCCCCGTCGCCGGCAATTTCTGCTCGCGCGTCATCGCCGCGGTTTGTACCGTCGCCGCCGGCGCACTGGAATCCGACTCCTGCGACGCCACGGTATTCGTCACTGGCGCAGACCACGAAGCCGCCGCATCCGGCAACGCGCTCGGGTACGCATCATCCGTGCCCGTCGTCGGAATCCGCGTGTGATTGGCTTCGCCAATCTGGTCCGCCACCGCGCGCGGGTACGCGAACTGCTCCACCGTCGAATCGCCGGTGAACACAATTCCTTCCATCGCCGGAATGCTGCCCGACCCATTCGCCGGATACGTCACAAAATTCTGCCCATTCGACGCCAGCTTTGGATTCGGATACGCCAACACCGTGGTCATCAGCGCCGAGCCGTCGTTGCTATAAATCTGCACGATCACCCAGCCCGACTGCGCGCCGGTCTGCTTGAATACATAAGTGCCGCGCTCCAGCACCGATCCCGGAACCTGCTGCGGCGCCTGAATCGTCACCGTCGCCTGCTTCGCGGAATCGTCCGCGCGCGCCACTGTGCCGTTGAAGCTGCTGGCCAAAAGAAATGCGCCGGCCAAAAATAGACCACACCTGGTCAGTTTCATTTTCGTATTCCTCCGTCCCGCAAATTCTGCCGCTTTTCCCCCGCCGTGCCACTACCCGAAAACCTCTATATCTCTGGCTAAAAACCTGCGTAACTTCGCCGGCCCGTCATCGAGCCGCCACTACCTCGCGCCGCGGCCGAAATTCAATCACGATGTCTTCTTCAATCGCAATCGGTTTTCCATCGATGTCCGTGGGCTTGTAGCGCCACTGCCGCACCGCGCTCACTGCCGCCGGAATCAAGTTCGTCGGCCCGCTGATCGGCTGCACATCCGCCACCAAGCCGTCCGTTCCGATTGTCGTGCGCAAATGCACGCTGCCGCCCTGCATTTTCTCCAACGCTTGCGCCGGATAATTGGGAGCAATCTCCACCATCCGATCGCCCAGATGCACCCGCTGCAGCGGATGCTCCGATTCCGGCCCGGGCAGCGCCGGCACAAACAAAAATTGATGCGAGCGCACCACAACCGACGGAGTCTCCGAAATAGTTTCTTCCGGTAGTTGCATCAGTTTTGGCGGAGCTCCTTCCGAAGGTGCAGTCACCGGGAAAAATGAAACCGGAGTTACGGATTCATGCGCGGGGGCTGACGGAGTTGCACCTGCTGGAGCACTCGCCGAGGCTGACGCCGGAGCCGGCACTGCCGAAACGGAAGGCCTTGGCGTTGACGGAGCTGAAGTCGTCGGCGTCGACGTCGCCGCGACTGGTACGTTCGCAGATTTTTCGGCCTCATTTTCTCGAACCGTTGATGCGGATGAAACGGGAGGTTTTTCGGCCGGCGAAATTGCATTGGCCGGCTGTGTTGGACGCACACTCGATTCAGCTTCCGGCACCGCAAGAGTCTTCGTCGCCGCGACCAGCGGGTCTTTCTTTTCCGGCGCCGTGGCCGGCGTTTCGTCTATCCCCGCGTTCGCGGGAGTCGCTGAGGAAGTCGCGTCCTGCTGCGCTCCGGTCGGGTCGGTCGCCTGACCAGTTGTCGCCTGACCAACTATCGGCATGACCGGCGCCGCCGCACGCGCGTCCGGCGTCACCGCTTCGGCTGGCGTATCCGCGAAGCTCGACTTTGCGAATCGAAACGCCCCAGGCTGAATCGCATATCCCAAAATAAAGCACATCGCCACCAGCACGATGCAAAGCGCCGCGATGCTCAGCGGGTTTTTTTCATTCGGGGGACCAGCCGCTGCGGCAGCCTTCGCCGGCGCGGCATAAATTCGATCTGCGCCCTGCGGCGCTGGTTGAGTCCCCAGCAGCGAACTGCCCAATATCATTCCGCCCCTGGCGTTGGATTCCCGCGGCATCACCGCGCTGCTTGAGTTCGAAGCTCCTATCAAATTCCCAGCCAGTGGAGCAGCAGAAATTCGCTCGCTTCCGGTCGGCGCGTGCGGCAATTCCTCGCCCACTTGCGCACCTACTTCCGCACGCAGTTCCGCGGGAGGTTCCGGCAGCGGCGCGGAAAATGGCGCCGGCAACTCCAGAATCGTTTCGTGCGCCCGCGCCCGCTCCAGATTTTCCCGTTCCTGATGAAACAGCTCCCACTTTTCGCGCCAGTCAAGTTCTCTAGCCGTTTTTTCCTCGGCGAATTCCGAATCCGCTGGGCTATTCGCGGCCATTTCGCCCAGCGCCGCTTCGCTTACGTCCGTTTCATCGCTCGCCTGATGCTCTTCCTGTGCCGCGTGAAAAGCTTCCGCCGCGATTTCCACGTCTTCGATCTCGGTGCTCTCCGCCAGAAAATTGAATTCAGGCTCCACGATTTCCACCGGCGCTTGGGCTTGCAGTGTCAGCGTGGCTTCCGAGGGAAACATCCGATCGAACTCCGCCGCGCGCGCTTCGTCGCGTTCAGCTTCCGATTGCGCCCAGGTCGATGCCACCTTTCGCGGCGAAGGCATGATCAGCACCGGCTTCTTGGCCTCGACCGGGCTCGCGTCCTGCGCCGTCTCGAATTCCGTCGAGACAATTTCCGCGCGAATCCAGTTCCGGATCTGCACCCGGTCGCGCTCGTCCAGATTCACAAATCGCAGCCCGGCGCTTTTACTCGATTCGCTGCGCCACACAACTTCGCCTTCGGCCAGAAAGGTCCGGTCCAATTGCGGCAGGCGAAAACTCAGGCAGGGAAAGTGATCGTCCAGGATCGTCTGCGCCACCGCGATCGCGATGCCCGTCTCGCTCACGTTCAAAACGATTCCGCCGTTGCCTTCGCCCAATTCCAGGCAAGTCACTTCCGACGGGTTGCGGCGCACGCGCGCTCGGCGGTCGCTCGATTCCGGTAATCCGGCCAGTTGTTCAGGTAAAAAACGCATATCCGGTTCCCCTTCAGATCCACGCCGGCTGGGAAGCTAATCTGGGCCGCACCACATTTTTGTTTTTTGTTCGTCTTCAGAGAAAGCGGGCGCAAATCCGAATGGCGGTTCTGTCAGCGCTTGCGACCCACTTTTCCATCGTGGCGGAGTTCAATTTTCGGATGAGCCGGGGAAACTAGTCCGAAAAGCCGCGCCGGGAACCCCATTCCGCCCATCTCCCGTATACGCAGTTCCAACCCTACTGGATTCTAAAAGTTTCGGAATACCGGAATCACCCTAGGACTCTCAATCGCCGCCATGAACACCCCATAAACGCTCGGCGAAAGCTCGATTACAGCGCGAGCGTACGGGGAAAATGCACCGCGACAGCCGATCCCTCGGCGATGAAGGCCGAAGCCGGCGGTTTGCGGAAGCAGCCCTTAAATTCGGGCCCGTACAAGGTGCCTGCGTCGCTCTCAAAGTGAGATTTTGACGCGCTCCACACCCGCCACGGAATATGCGACACCCGGTACTCCACGGTCTGACCGTCTCGTCTTCCCGTGTATCCCCAGTAATGCTCGGTAATGAATTGTTCTAAGCTACCTTCGGCGGGAAGAATCAGCGCACTTGTGGCCTCGGCCCTCACCGCGTACCACCGGCCGCGGAATTTCCAGCGATATTCGGCCGTCGGCCCGGCGCCTTCCGCCGAAATGACCTGCCGCATGGGACCGCTCACATATTTTTCACCGTACGAAAAGCGCGCCACCGCTGCGATCGCTCTTCGCGGCACGATTTCCTTCACGAACACCACGCCTCGCCGCACTTCTTCGCCTTCTTTTCGGCGCACGTAAAAACGCAGATTCACTTCGTCGAAATTCGCGTGAAAGGGAATCGCCAGCCTTCCGAACAGGCGTGTGCGCAGGAATCGGAAACCGACTACGCTGATGTACGTGCTGCCCTGGAAGGAATCGACTGCAGTGCCGCGCGGAACAAATCGTTCGAGGATTCCCGGATCCACCCGGTAATTCAACATCACTAAATTGCGCCACTCAGCCGCCAGAAATATCCGGCCAAATTCCATCAGTACCCGACGGTAAACCGCTTCCCATCGTATTGCGGCTTCTCGATCTCGTCCAGGATCGCCACCGCAAAATCCTCGGCCGATATCCGGCTCTTCCCTTGCCCATCCACGATCAATTGATCCAGCGCTGTGCGGTATTTTCCGGTCCGTGTTCCGGGCTCGATCAGCGCCGAAGGACACACGACCGTCCAGTCGAACTCCGCGAATCCCGCCTTGCGATACACGTCCAGCGCGTCGCGATGCGCCAGCGCCAGTGCTTTCCACGCCGGCGGAAAATCCGGCGTATCGACCAGCTGCAGTCCCGGCTTCACTTCCAAACTGCCCGCGCCATTCACCACGATCAACCGAATCGGTTCCACCCGGGTCATCGCGTCCACCAGCGAATGAGCTGCTTTCAACACCAGGTTCGCGTCGCCCGGACCCGGGCCATACGCGCTCACCACCACATCGTGATCCACCGCCGCCGCCGCAATCGTCTCCGGCTTAAAAATATCCCCCACGCGATAGTCCAGATTCTGCCGGTGCTCGCCGGTCCGCGAAGTTTCCCGGGTCACCGCCGTCACCCGATGTCCGCGCGACAGCCCTTCCATCAGAATGCGCTGGCCAATCATTCCGGTCGCGCCTAGAAGCACGATGCTTTTCATGGCAACTTTCCTTAGCGCATCATTCTTACGCCGTGCAAGTTTCGAACACTCTGCCTGGATCGATCCGGTGGTTAACGGCGCAAGGATACCCGAATCCCCAACCGCTCGTCCTTTCTTTTATTTATCTAAACAGGAAACTTCCAAGGAAGGGAATTACGACAGCGCCGCTTCTGCTTCCGCCACCGTCCCATACACATCGAACAGCGGCCCAATCCCCGTCAAATGCATCACGTTCTGCACCCGATGCCCCAAACCAACCAACGCCAATTTCCGCCCGTTCTTATGGCACGCCACAAACGCCCGCACCAGCGATCCCACCGCCATCGAATCCACAAACGGCACATCTGTCATATCCAATATCAACCGCGGCGACGCCACCGCCGCAATCGCTTCCACAAATGCCGCAGCCGACGCCGAAGTCATCGGCCCCTTCAACGTCAATATCGTCTGGTCGCCGTTCGACCGCGGCTCTTGCACCACTCGAAATGCTTCGTGCGTCACGCCGTGCATCATAAATGAATCGCGCACAAACAAGCAACGCTTCGCGGCTCGCAGTTTCGCGCTGCTCAATTTCGCCCAGCTCTCCGGCGTCAGCCGCTCCTAATCCGGCCCTTCTAATCCGGCGCTCCTAATCCGGCCCTCCTAATCCGGCATGACCAGTGGTTTGTTTCGCGGCAGCGCGTCCAGCGTCGCCTTGTCCAGATGGAGATGCGCCATCACCAGCTCCGGCGGCGTGTGCGCCAGCCACTCCGACAGCGCCAGGTCCTCGTAGATCGGGCTCTTGAACATTTCCAAAAATTTCAAATCCGTCGTCCCGGTGTTTTCAATGTAATGCGGCAAGGTTTTTTGAATGTACCCGACGTCGCCACTTTGGAAATCCTGGGTTCGCGCCCGCCCGCCGGTCGTGAACACCGTCATCCGCCCCTGGCCCGCATAGAAAAATTGCCACTCATCCGCATTGGGGTGCCAGTGCAATTCGCGCAGCCCGCCCGGCTTCAGCGTCACCATCGCCGCCGACGTGGTCGTCACCGGAAAACTCTTCGAATCGATGATCCGCACTTCGCCGCTCTTGTTGCTCATCGTCGCCGGATATTTCATCGTCCGAAATGCAAAATCGATCGGCGACATTCCCAAGGTCCCCGCCGCCACCCGTTTATCCTCTTCGAGCGACGCCGGCAGGTCCGCCTGAAAAATGAAATATTCTTTTTTGGGAAAATTCGCCAGCGCGCTCTGGCTCACCCCGAAATTCTTGGCCACCACGTCCGGCGGTGTATGCGCCATCCAATCCGTCAGCAGCACCGTTTCGTACTCCGAAAAATTTCCATCGTCGAATACCAGCAGGAATTCGCAGCCGTCCGGCCCCAACCCTTGAATGGAATGTGGAATCCCGGGAGGGAAGAACCACAGCTCATCCTTGGTCACATCGGTGACGAAACTTTTCCCCTGCAAATCGATGCAGGTGATGCGCGCGTCGCCGTACAGCATGATCGCCCACTCGGAAGCCGTGTGCCAATGCAGCTCCCGCACCCCGCCCGCCGTCAGGCGCATGTCCACGCCCGCCAAACTTTTCGACACCGCCAGCTCGCGCTGCGTCACCTCCCGCGACCATCCCCCTTCCTGCAGCCGCTTATGCGCGAACGAAAACGGATACTTGAACGTCTGCACCCCGCCCGCATCCGTCGGCAGTGGATGGTTCGCGCTCGGATTCTGCGCGTCCAGCACCGAGTTCGTCGGCCCCGGATCGCTCCGGCTCTTGTCGGAGATCGTCTTGGGGCCCGCCGTCTCTTGCGCCGCCAGCTTCTCCGCGCCCAACACGCTGGCCGCCGCCAGCGTTGCTGAACTCACCCCCAAAAATCCACGCCTGGTCAACGCATCCTTCGCCGTTTCGTCACCCATGTCTGTTGCTCTCCGTTGACCGCCAAATTCCGCTCACGAAATCGAAATTAAACCCAGGATCATGCGGTTGGCAAGAAATAATAGTGATAAAAACGCCATCCGCAAAACCGCGCGCGCCGTCCGCGTCTCCGCTCACCCGCCCCGCGACTTCTCTTTACATCCGTGTTACAATAAGGTTTCCGTTCGCAAGAGTTTTGCCCGGCCCGCGCCCGCAGCGTGTTCGGTCGAGTCTGGCCATGGGCCGCCGCGATTGCTTGCTAATGCTGCATAAGCTTTCCGGCTTTACAAAACTTTACGTAGCACCGTGGCGCGCAGGGGGACCCGTATGAAGAACCTCTTTGTCGGCAACATGAGCTTTCAGACCACCTCCGCGGATCTGAAAGCCCTCTTCGAACCCTTCGGTCAACTCGCCCGCGTTCACGTCGCTATGGATCGCGAAACCGGCAAAGCCCGCGGTTTTGGTT
>Ga0302176_10001188_pt1 | contig 12799 bp, 6 predicted proteins | sample I_Palsa_E1_1_FD_198787 | JGI IMG/M metagenome (GOLD analysis project Ga0302176, IMG submission 198787) | Peat permafrost microbial communities from Stordalen Mire near Abisko, Sweden - I_Palsa_E1_1 | ecosystem: Environmental > Terrestrial > Soil > Palsa > Peat permafrost | place: Sweden: Abisko...
GCACGAATCCAAACGAAACACCATGGATGTTGGGGTGGGGCTCGAGGTGATCCCTCGCAACGGAAACGTGCCGGTCGGCTCCGTGGCAGTTCCCGGGATCCCCCCGTTGAGCCTTGGAAATAATTTCACGGTCAGCCAAAAGAGTTTCGTCGGTCCGCGGTTTTCCCTTCAGTTTGCGCGCCACAATTTACGTGGGCGCGCGGAGACTGCGGCGATCGGGGTGGTATTTTCTCGGCTGGACCAGCGCCTGGGCATTACCTATTCCGATCCGGACCTGCACGGCACGCAGTGGTCTTCGTTGTTCAGCGCGTCCGCGGAGCGCACCACCCAGAATCCGATTTATACCGCCGCGCTCGGCCAGGTATCCTTTCAGGTGGAGCGTCAGCTCGACCATAAGAAAACCAAGAAGCTAATCACCCGCTATAGCTACCAACACACCGACCTCACCAATGTCATTATTCCCGAGCTGGTTTTGCCCGCGGATATGCACGTCCGACTATCGACCGTTGCCGTCGAGTTTGTCCGGGATACCCGCGACCATCCCTTAGATGCGCACCACGGAGAATTCCAGAGCATGACCTTCGGCGTTACACCGACCGCGCTTGGATCCAGTGCCAACTTCGTGCGCTTTCTAGGACAATCGTCATTCTATAAACCCATTCGGCCATGGTTGACGTGGGCCAACAATTTCCGGCTGGGTTTGGCGATTCCGTTCGATGGCAGCGTGGTGCCTTTGAGCGAGCGATTCTTCACTGGCGGACCGGATTCTTTGCGCGGATTTCCGATCAATGGCGGCGGACCGCAACGCGGTGTGTCGGTGTGTAGCAATCCCGCGGATACCTCGACCTGTACGGTTATCAGCGTGCCGGTGGGAGGGGACATGTTGGCAATCTTTAATTCCGAGGCGCGCTTCCCGATTCCACTGAACAAGAATTTGGGCGGGGCGATTTTCTACGACGGCGGCAATGTCTACAGCAACATCAATGCGCGACAACTGGTCAACGATTACACAAATTCTGTGGGTATCGGCCTTCGATACAACACCCGGGTGGGTCCGATTCGAATCGATGTGGGGCGCAACCTCAATCCCGTCCCGGGCATAAAGGCGACACAATATTTCATCACTTTAGGGCAGGCGTTCTGATGGCAAACTTTCAACGCCAACTGGTCGGCGGCTCATCGAAGGGGACAGAAACTGTGGAGCCTCGCCGCAAAAAATGGAAGATCGTGTTGACCGGCGTAGTGCTGATGATTGCTGTGATCGTCGTGGCTGCTTCGTGGTTTTTGCATTCCCAAGCGTTTCGCGCACGGCTGCTGCGAGAACTCATTCAGCAAGCGCAGGACAGTACCGGGGCACGCATCGAAGTGCAGTCCATCAGCCTACGGTGGTCGCCGCTCGCGGTTGTCGACCTCTACGGGATTACTGCGCATGGCCGGAAGTCTGCGAGTGCCAAACCTTTGCTGCAGTTGGAACACTTGCGGGTGGGGATCAGCCTTTTGGCGCTCCTGCGCCACCAGGTTCTGCTCGACGAAGTGACCATGGATCATCCGGAGATCTCGATCATCCGCGATTCGAACGGAAGCACCAATCTTCCGAATGCTCCCGCCGCAACTTTGACCGGTTCGAATTATCAAGTTCAGATTGGCCACCTCAGCGTCGTCAATGGAGTGTTTGCTTACAACGACCGGCAAACTCCGCTCTCAGCGGAATTGAGCGGCGTCCAATCAAAGATCTCTTTCGACACGGGCACTCATTCCTATCGTGGCACTTTGTCCTACGAACGCGGGACTTTGTCCACCCAGGGTTTCCGTACGTTCGAACATCAATCCAGTCTCGATTTCGTCGCCGATGCCCGCCATCTGACTATTTCTCGACTTGACGTGTCGGCGGCCGGCTCTCGAGTGCAATTTCATGGCGATGTTGCCGACTACGATAATCCGGCTATCACCGGGACGTACGAAGCGGTCCTTTCCGGGGCGCAGGCGCGCTACATCCTGAAGAATACTTCGGTTCCTGCGGGGGAAGTCTCTTTACATGGCGGCTTGAAGTACCGGTCCAGTGGCCCATCGAGCGCTTTCCTCGACGACGCCCATATCGACGGCCGGATGGAAAGCCACGAGCTGAGCGTGCCGTTGCAACAGTCCGCGGTTTCTGTGCGATCCCTTGGTGCCGACTATTTGCTAGAGAATTCGAAGCTTCAGGTCACCAAGCTGCACGGCGAGACATTGGGCGGACGGATCAATTCCGAAGCGGATACCTTCGACCTGCGAAATAATTCTGGCACGGCCCATTTAGTTCTGGCCGGAGTGTCGCTCGAAGAAACCAGCCGGCAACTCCAAAAGGGGCCGCAGCGGGCACGCCTGGTTGGATCGGCCACCGTGGATGTGGCCGCTAGTTGGAAAAATGGGATCGCAAACGCCACCACTCACGCGCACGCAACGTTTGCCGGTCCTGCCGGCCCAGCTTCGCCCGGCACGATCCCGGTGGACGGCGTTGTCGACGTAACCTATGACTCCGCGCACGATCGAGCCTCTTTTGGTGACTCAAATTTGCGCACCGGCTCGACGCAACTGCGTCTCACCGGGGTGCTGAGCTCGGCCTCCACTCTGAATGTTCATTTTTCGAGCGGGGACCTTCGCGAACTTCCGGCACTGGCCGCGGATCTTGGCGGAAAGGATCTTGCCGAAAATTCCGTTGTTGCCGAGTTACGAGGATCCGCAGATTTTCAAGGCACCGTCACTGGCCGGCTAAAGGATCCGCGAATCCAAGGTCGATTGATGGGGAACAGTATTCAGATTCGTTCCAGCGAGTGGCGCGCAATTCGGGCCCAGATTGCCGTCCGCTCCGATTTGTTCAAACTGGATAACGCCGAGTTCGATAACGCCGCACAAGGCTACATCCGCTTGAGCGCAAGCGTGACGCTGGCAAACTGGGCGCTCAATTTCGATGGGCCAATTTCGGCCCACGCGCAAATCGACGAGCTCTCTACCACGGGAATCCAGCGCGTCGCCAACACCTCGTATCCAGTCGAAGGGCTGCTGACCGGGGATGTCACCTTGAGCGGATCGCCGAAACACCCGTCGGGTCACGGGCATGTCGACTTACAACCGGGCCACGTTTACGGCGAGAAAGTAAACTCTTTGGGCGCCGACTTCGACGCTGACTCTCGGGTCATCCATATAAACGCGCAGGCCCGCTTGCCTGCCGGCAACTTAAGTCTACGCGGATGGTACGAACCTGAAGCGCAGAAATACGAAGTGAACGCCGGCACCACCGGTTTGAAGTTGGAGATGCTCCCGACGTTGCGCGAAAAACTGCAGCAGGCCAGCGGACAAGTGACCGCGACAGTGACCGGTCAAGGTACGCTCAAAGATCCTCAGCTCGAAGCTCACGTGACGGTTCCCAATCTGACCATTCGCGGCGAGAACTTCGCTCAACTGGACGCGCAATTTCACGCGCACCATGAACGAGCCGACTTTCAGGTTCGTTCCCTGGTCGACCAAACCTCGCTCCAGGCGAAAGGCACGGTGGACTTGACGAAGGACTATTCCGCGAGCATGACCCTGGACACCGGCTCCATCGCCATCGGTCCTTTGCTCCAGCGATATTTTCCTGCTCAAAGGCAGTCCGCATCCGGGCAACTTGAAGTTCACGCCACGGTCAACGGACCGCTAGCGCACCCGGAAAAGCTGGAAGGGTCCGCGCAAATCCCAACTTTGAAGATTGTGGCTAGTCCAATTCAAGTCGGCGCGGCGAGGCCTATTAAGCTGGAATATCGCGGCGGCGTCCTACTCTTCTCGGACGTTGCTATCAAAGGCGACAATACTGAGTTTACGATTCATGGGTCGGTTCCGGTGCAAGCCCCGCAACCCATGAACGTCTCGGCGAAGGGAACCGTCGACCTCAGGATGCTCGGAACCTTCACGAACGGTGCTACCTCCTCTGGCGAAGCTAACTTCGATTTGCAGGCCAAAGGGTCGCTTACCGATCCCAAATTCGATGGCAGCGTAAAGGTTTCTAACGCCGCTTTCTTTTCCGACGATTTACCGCTGGGGCTCGAATCCATGAACGGCCAAATAAGCCTGGAAGGGAATCGACTTACCATCGTGAATATGTCAGGTGCAGCCGGCGGCGGAACTCTAGTGGTGGGAGGCTCCGCGGTTGTCGGCAAGAATCCCGTGTTCGCTCTGAATCTGGAAACGACCGCGGCACGCGTTCGCCAGAACGGAATTCGCGCGGTAGTTGACGCTTCGCTCGCTCTTCACGGAAGTTCTGATCGAGCGCTTCTGGACGGCAGGGTGGTGGTGCAAAAGCTTTCTTTCAACCAAGGTTCCGACTTGAGCCAAATCGCAGCGGAGCTTTCCGGTGACGATACCGTCAGCGAACCTTCCGCGCTGTCACGCAACTTGAAGCTCAACGTGATGGTCCAATCGTCCGATAACCTTAATCTGGCCAGCAGCCAGCTGAGCATCGGCGGCGCCGCGAATCTGAGCGTCGTCGGGACGGCGGCGCGTCCGGTGATTCTCGGGCGGGTGACGCTGTCCAGCGGCGAGGTCTTCTTTTTGTCTAAGCGCTTTGAGATTCAGAGTGGGACCATCGCTTTTGCCAATGCCACTCGAACCGATCCGATCGTAAATCTTTACGTAACTACGGTGGTCGAGCAATACACTGTGACCATCAACGTGAATGGTCCGATGGATAAGCTCAAAACCACGTACACCTCGGACCCCGCGCTCTCGACCTCCGATATTATTAATCTCCTGGCCTTCGGGCAGACCACTACAGAAGCTGCGTCCAACGCCACCCCCGCATCGGTCGGGGCGGAATCCGCGGTGGCCAGCGCCGTGGGCGGGCAAGTGGCCGGGCAGGTTCAGAAAATCACCGGAATTTCGCAATTGACCATCGATCCTTTGGCCGGAAACAACCAAAGCCCGGGAGCCCAGCTGGCTATTCAGCAGCGTGTAAGCGGCAATCTACTGTTGACCTTCAGCACGGATGTCACCTCTGCGCAAAATCAGACCATTCAGCTACAGTATCAGGCGCGCAAGAACGTGTCGGTCTCGGTTCTGCGCGACGAAAACGGCGGCTACGGCGTTGACTTGAAGTACCACAAAGCGTTTTAGCTCCACAGCCGCGCTGCCCGAAAGAGGAATCATGGGCAAAGCTTGCACGGTGGTGCTACTCGCGCTGATTTGCGTCACTAGCGCGCAATCCCAACAATATGACGTGATCGTTCGGGGCGGTACGCTGTACGACGGCACCGGAGCGGCGCCCGTCGGGGGTGACGTCGCGATCGAGGGCGATCGAATCGTGGGGGTAGGAAAGCTCGACAGGGCCCATGGCCGAACCGAGGTTGATGCAAAGGGGCTGGCGGTTGCTCCAGGTTTCATCAACATGATGAGCGGGGAAGATACTTTGTTCGCGGATGGCCGTTCGGAGAGCGACATTCGCCAGGGCGTCACCTTGGAAGTTTTTGGCGAGGGCGAGTCCATGGGACCGTTGACCCCGGAAATGCGGAAATACTTTCAGGCTCGGCAGGGCGACATCCATTACCCGATCACCTGGACGTCGCTGGCACAAGGCCTCGATCAACTCCAGCATCACGGTATCTCTTGTAATGTGGCGTCGTTTGTGGGAGCTGCGACTATCCGCGAAAATGTTCTTGGATTTGCCGACCGGGCACCGAGTGCAGCCGAGCTCGTCCAAATGCAGCATTTGGTGCGGCAAGCAATGCAACAGGGCGCGCTTGGCGTGGCGTCGGCTCTTATCTATGCTCCGGGTGACTACGCCAGAACGGATGAGCTGATCGCTTTGGCTCAGGCGGTTCGCCCTTACCACGGAATCTATATTTCCCACATACGCAGTGAAGGCAATCGATTGATTGAGGCCATCGATGAGCTGATCCAAATCGCTCAAGCAGCGCAGGTTTCGGCCGAAATATACCATTTGAAAGAAGCGGGGCGAGACAACTGGGGCAAGCTGGACGAAGTGATCCGCCACGTCCAGGCTGCGCAGGGGCAGGGCCTGCATATCACGGCGGACATGTATACCTACACCGCCGGCGCAACCGGCCTCGATGCCTCCATGCCGCCGTGGGTGCAGGAGGGCGGCTATGATGAATGGGCTAAGCGCCTGAAGGACCCCACGGTTCGCAAGCGGGTAGTCGAAGAGATGCGGAATCCGTCGGACAAATGGGAGAACCTGCTCCAGGCAACCGGCTCCGCTGATCGAGTTTTGCTGGTCAGTTTTAAGAACGATGCGCTGAAGCCCCTTACTGGCAAGACGCTCTCGGAAGTCGCCAAACTTCGGGGCGAATCACCCGAAGATGCTGCGGTTGATCTGGTGATCGAAGATGGCAGCCGCGTCGGGACCATCTATTTCCTTATGAGCGAAGACAATGTACGGCGCCAACTTGCGCTGCCGTGGGTGAGCTTCGGCGCCGATGAAGATTCGCAGGCGCCCGAGGGCGTCTTTCTGAAATCGAATCCGCACCCGAGGGCCTACGGGAACGTGGCCCGCTTCCTCGGTCGTTATGTTCGCGACGAGCGCGTCGTACCGCTGCAAGACGGGGTGCGGCGGCTCACATCCCTTCCCGCCAACAACCTAAGCCTGGATCATCGAGGCTTGCTCAAACCGGGCTATTACGCGGATATAGTGGTTTTCAATCCCGCAACGATCCAAGACCATGCGACCTACGAGAAGCCCCACCAATATTCGACGGGAGTCGAGGATGTGTTTGTGAACGGCATCCAGGTCCTGAAAGATCACGACCATACCGGCGCGAAACCAGGCCGGGTTGTGTACGGGCCGGGGAAGAAGGACGTTCACTAGCAGTCCTAGGCAGAAACTTGACACCCACTGCGGAGGGCTCTAGAATCTGGGATTTTTGAGAGATTTTAGATTTGGCTGGAGCGGTGCATCAACCACATCGCAAAATCATGGACCATTGCTCGTAAACCTTGCACCAGAACAAACGACAATGAAACGCAACAGGGGATCTGATACGCGGCGGTGAGAACTTCGTGGGCAGTCAAGAGTTGGCTCCTGGCAGGACTCTTGCAAGATACGATCGGCACCGCGCACCGGCAATGATGCTTCCGTACCGAACGCTCTAGTACAAACGCCATAGAACTATCATGAAGCGTGCTGATGGGTCGAACGGGATACGATCTTGTGCTGCGGCTTGGTTCGCGCCGACTCGTTGTTTCTGCTAAATTGGGAGGGTTTTAACGGAGAGGTGTCCGAGCGGTTTAAGGAGCACGCTTGGAAAGCGTGTGTAGGAGAAATCCTACCGTGGGTTCGAATCCCACCCTCTCCGCCAAAGTATCCCGTTCGTTTTCATCGTCTTGGAAAAGGAACCGATTTTTTACATCCGCTTTGTACCCGGCCCTATCCAAGCGCTCTGCAACCCTGCGATATACGTGTGCGTGTTCGGTATCAAGCGCCACGAGTTCAAGCTGAAGCGGATCGCCTTCCGTGTGGAAATGAATTGCGGGCAATGCGTTTCGAAGCATGGCCTCGATGTCCTTCCATCTCAAACCGAGGATTTCACTCACCCGTAGTCCCAAGCACATCGCCACCATGCACATTGTGCGCAACCTGTCGTGAATGATCGGCACCCGAATTTGTAGTTGTGGCAATGGAGATGCGAGACAGTTGCGCCTAACGATTCTGCTTTCAACCCAACGAGACACTTCTACTGAGTGAGCGATAGCTTCCCGTCTGCACGGGATGCATGAGGGATCTAAACAGACTTGATTCAAGACAGAAGCCGAAAGACCACCTTTGACGACTGCATAAAAAATCGCGCTACTGCACTGGGGCAGCTTGCTATATTGTCGCTGCGGAGACTCCTAAGCCCATGAACCGTGTGAAGCGATTTTATCCCCTTGTGATTGCGACATCGGTGATATTCGCGTCGATTTCAGTTCCTGCCCGAGCCCAGAAGGCAATTTCTCCCGAGAATATTCTGGACTTGCAGAGAGTAAACGACATTCAGCTCTCGCCGGACGGCAAGCTAGCTGCAATGGTTCTGAATCTTCCTGGCAATGGGACTTCCGATGAGCAAGCGGGGGCGGGAATGTCGGACTTCTTTTCGATGTATGGCACACCTGACGGGAATCGTGATGAATTGCGAAGTGATTTCGGCGCAAGTCCGTATGACGCGCGCTCCGCCTACGATGTACATTCTCCGATCGCGTATGTTCGTGCATGCCAGACTCCAACGCTTCTGCTACATGGGCAGCAATCACAACGTACCTGTCTGGCAGGCATACGAGTTCCACACGGCGCTGAAGGACTTTGGTATAGACACAAACTTAGTGATCTACCCGAACGAGGGTCACACAATCACGGACTGAAACGACCGTATTGACGTCCAAAACCGAGCGGTCGCTTGGTTCAGCAAATACCTGAGATGACCGCGTAGGGCTGATTCAGCAAAACCGCCGACCGAATGCGCGCACTCGCCGCGTTCAAAGGGGCGGAACGCTTCGCACTGCTCACGACGCAACCGAATCGTCCACGTCGGCTTGCCGTCCGTGCCGCGAAATTTGCCCCGAAGCCGACGCCCCCTTGGTGCAGGGAGAAAGAACACAACCACGGAATCTCAGCACCGAGAAAAATGAGGGGCCATCGAGGGGCCAATAAGGATTCCTTTGCATTCCTTATTGTTTCCTTTTCATGCCTTAGCGTTCCTCAGCATTCCTTCTAACTCCTTGAAATTCTGCCCGGTAGTGTTTTTCGATCCCCGCCACCCTACCAAAAGCTATTGCACATTCGACTTGCGACTTCGTTTTGGTCCCATCGGGCGCATGCGCTGGTATCCGCGGCAAAGATCGGCGCTTCCCGGGCCGCAAAAACTTCCCGCCACCTTCTCCGCGGCCTGCCGTTGTTCCGAGCCCAAAACGTGAACACATAAGGCCACGGTGGTATTCACGTCGGAATGACGCAACTGTTTTGAGCGATCGGCGGTGATGCTCGCCCGGACACCAGAAAAGACGCGTATGTGCCTGGAATGCGCGCATCGAGTGAGAGGCGCGGTGGATTGCGTTCGGACTGGCTGGCTGAACGGCCGACAGTGTATAATCCCCGCGATCGTGGCGGAATAGGTGCATCTTGGACCCGACAAAAACGGCAAACCTGTGGATTCCGGTATGTTGCGAACGCGTGATGCGGTTCAACATGTTCGTGCAAAAAAACGGCACGGTATACGGTTCGCTGGTATGCACGGTCTGCAGTAAGAGCGTTGCCTATGAGTTGGAACACCAGGCGGATTTAGCCGCCTATGGCGACGGGGCGCGGGCGTTGAGCATGCTCGGGTCGCCGAAGCCCCCGAAAGATGTGCGTCAGAAGGTGGATGAGGATGCCGCTCTGAACGACCAGACCATCTGACCGGGGTTCCCGTTCGATAAAAAAACAAGTTCTCAGCGATGATTGACCAGACCATCTCGCACTTTCGCATTGTAGAGAAGCTTGGTGCGGGCGGGATGGGCGTGGTGTACAAAGCCATAGATACGCGGCTGGAGCGGCCGGTCGCGTTGAAATTTCTCCCCGACAACACCGTGCAGGACCCGCAGGCTTTGGAACGATTCCGGCGCGAGGCGCTGGCTGCGTCTGCGCTGAATCACGCGGGAATCTGCACGATCTATGACATCGGCGAGGCGGAACACCGGCCATTCATCGCTATGGAATTTATCGATGGCGAGACGCTGCGGCAGCACATCCACGGGCAGCCGCTGGCGTTGGAAGAGATCTTGAATCTAGGGATACAGATTGCGGATGCGCTGGACTTGGCGCACTCGAGCGGAATCATTCACCGGGACATAAAGCCATCGAACGTGTTTGTGACCAAACGCGGGCAGGCGAAGGTGCTGGATTTCGGGCTGGCGAAACTGGTGGCAAAGGACGTGTTGTCGCTCGATCCGGAGGAGACCTCGTCGAAAGCGACACTGGAACCGGTTTCGATTGTGGGAGTGATCAGCGGAACGCCAGCGTACATGTCGCCGGAGCACGTGCGGGGCGATGATCTGGACGCGCGGGCGGACCTATTTGCGCTGGGCCTGCTGCTGTACGAGATGGCCACGGGAAAGCAAGCGTTTGGAGGGAAGACTGGCGGGGCAATTATTGAGGCGATTCTGACCCGCTCTCCACTCGCGGTGAGGACCGTGAATCCGCAGATTCCCGAGCAGCTGGAAGAAATCATCAACAAGTGCATGGAGAAGGACCGGGAGAAGCGTTACCAGAGCGCGGCGGAGGTGCGCGCGGACCTGCAGGAGTTGAAGCGGGTGTCTGAGACCGGGCAGGTGACAGTCACCAGGACGGTGATCGTAGCCGGCAGTCCGCATATTGAACGGAAGTACATTGTGGCGGGCGGTGCGGCGCTTTTGGCGGTACTGGGAGTCGGCGGGTGGCTGTATTCGTGGAGGGCGAATGCCTTGGGGCGTGCGGATACGATCGTGCTGGCGGATTTCGTGAATAAGACGGGCGATCCAATTTTCGACGATACCTTGAGACAAGGATTGGGGGCGCAGTTGCAGCAATCGCCATTTTTGAGCCTGGTGTCGGATCAAAAAATTCAGCAAACGTTGAAGCAAATGGGGAGGCCAGCGGACACGAAGCTGTCGCCGGCGATTGCGGCGGATTTGTGCATGAGGGCGGGAAGCAAGGCCTATTTGAGCGGAACGATTTCGAGTATTGGAAGCGAGTACGTGATCGGAGTGAGTGCGGTGAATTGTCAAACGGGAGATTCACTGGCGCAAGAACAGGTGACCGCGAGCGGAAAAGAGAATGTGCTGAAGGCGCTAGGCGCTGAATCGACGACGTTGCGGGAGAAATTGGGGGAGTCTCTCAAAACGGTGCACAAGTTGGATGCGCCGATCGAACAAGTAACGACGCCGTCGCTGGAGGCACTGCAGTCGTTCACTTTGGGCCGGCAAATGATGCAGGGGAAGGGCGATTACACAGCCGCGGTGCCGTTGTTGCAGCATGCGATTCAGCTGGACCCGAACTTTGCGATGGCCCACGCGATGCTAGGGACGACCTATCACAATCTGGGAGAGAAGAACCTGGCGGCCGACAGCACAAGAAAAGCGTACGAGTTGAGGGGCCGGGTGGGGGAATGGGAGAAATTATATATTGAGTCTCACTACTATAATTTTGTGACCGGAGACCTAGAGAAGTCGCGGCAGACGTACGAATTGTGGGCGCAGATTTATCCGAGAGAAAGCGTCACGGCGAATAATTTGGGGGAAATTTACCAGATGCTGGGGCAGCATGAGAAAGCGTATGCAGAATATAGCGAAGCGGTGAAGTTGAGCGAAGGGGACAGTCTTGGTTACTCGAACCTGGTGATCACAAAGGTCCATCTGAATCGCCTGGAGGAAGCCGAAAAGATAGCGGCTGACGCGCAGAAGAAAGGATTCGACAGCGGGTCGATGCACCTGTATTTGAATGAGATCGCGTTTTTGAGAAACGACCTGGCGGGGATGAAGGAGCAGTTGTCGTGGTCGATGGGTAAGCCGGGAGTGGAAAACCTGATGCTGTCGATGGAGGCGGGGACGGCAGCGTATCAGGGAAAATTGCAGATGGCGCGGGAATTGTCGCGTAAGGCGGAGACATCGGCGAATCTCGCCGGGGAACGAGAGATGGCGGCGGGTTGCGTGGCGGCGGCGGCGCTGTGGGAAGCGTTGTACGGAAATATTGCGAAGGCGAAAGAGCGGGTGTACGGGACGCTGGCGCTCTCGAATGGAAGGGATGCGCAATACGTGGCGGCGTTGGCGCTGGCGGCGAATGGTGATGAAGGGGGCGCGCGAGCCTTGCTGGAAGATTTGGAGAAGCGGTTTCCCGAAGACACGATCGTGCGATTCAATTACCTGCCGACGTTGCGGGCGGAGTTGGCGCTAATCGATCCAAATGGAGCGGCAAAGTCGATCGAAGCGCTGGCGGCGGCGTCGCCGTACGAGCTAGGAATTCCCGGGAGCAGCACGTTCTGGACAAATCTGTATCCGGTGTATGTCAGAGGCGAGGCGTATTTGGCGGCGCATCAGGGCGCACAGGCGGCGGCGGAATTTCAGAAGATCATAGACTGGCCGGGAGTGGCGTTGAATGAGCCGATCGCGGCCCTCGCGCAGTTGGGGCAGGCGCGGGCGTACATAGAAGCGAAAGACGTGCGCAAAGGGCGGGAAGTGTACGACCGGTTCTTCGCGCTGTGGAAGGATGCCGACGACGATATACCTGTGCTGCACGAGGCGCGGTGGGAGTATCAGAAACTAGGAAAGATAAACTAGAGAAGCCTTACCCGGACATACGAGTCAAGAGACTTGGCCAAACCGCGGCAGTGTCCAGCCGACCTCGGTTGCTCTCAGCGGTCTTGACCATGACCTCGGTCGTATTCTCATTTTCCGAAAGCAACGGTGCCATAGAGAGCTTTGAGTAAGACCATGGCTCCGCCGATGGCGATAGCGACACTGAGGAGTGTCCCAATCAGGAAATATTCCGCGAAACGGACGGACTTGAGTTCCGGATAGCGCGCGATCGATTTCGCAGCAAGAATGAAGCCGACGGTCGCGGGAGATTGTAGGAACAATGCGGTCAATACAAGAAATCGTTCCAGCCAGCCGATATATAGGCCAGCGTTAATCACTTCCTGGTGTTCCTTTGTTGTTTGCCCCTGCTCTTGCTTCCAAAGAGGGCCGATGAGCGCGCGAATAAAATAGCCGCCGCCAAAGATCACCAGGACATAGACGACACTCACCAGCAGGAGGCCTTCCTGGAAGGAGCGAATTCGATTCAACCATA
>Ga0302176_10001197_pt1 | contig 12724 bp, 15 predicted proteins | sample I_Palsa_E1_1_FD_198787 | JGI IMG/M metagenome (GOLD analysis project Ga0302176, IMG submission 198787) | Peat permafrost microbial communities from Stordalen Mire near Abisko, Sweden - I_Palsa_E1_1 | ecosystem: Environmental > Terrestrial > Soil > Palsa > Peat permafrost | place: Sweden...
CATCGCATTCGGGCTCAGCATCGGCAGCGCGATAAAGCTGGCGAAACCGGAGCAGATGAATCGCATGATGCAGTGGGGCACGCTAGCGGGGTTCGCGCTGATCCTGGGCGGCCAATATTTCTCCAACTTGCCGTATTCGCTGTATCCGAAAACTGATTTCTGGCTGAACAGCCCGGGGCTGATCGTAATCAAACTGGGCGTCGTGCTGCTGTTCCTGTCCTTCTCATTCGTTTGGACTGAATACGCCGCCGGCTCCTCCTGGAGCTGGATCCGTCAACTGGGCACCACCTCGCTGATCGTGTATTGGGTTCACATCGAACTGGTATACGGACGCTGGTTCGGATCGTGGAAGGAAACGCTGAACAACGTCCAGTGCGCAATCTACGCGGTGATTCTGATTGCACTGATGTTGGGGATCTCCTTAGTGCGATCGAATTGGCGGAGCCTCTGGGCCGGCGCGATGGCGTGGTTTTCCTACGGCGGCCCCAGGCGGGTTTCCGGCGATTAATCTGTTCGAGAAGCTAGCGGTCGATTGCTATAGGATGCTTCGGCTGGTAGAGACCAACATCCCCTCCGCCGGGTAACCGGATCTTCGTGATCGAGCCCCAGCGCGCTTGGGTAACGTCCGAACAGTGGATGCCCTTCTTGCCAAGTTCGGCAATCTCAGCCTTCAAGTCGTCGCACATGAAATAGAAATCGTGCCGGTTGTTCTCTTCGGCCGGATGAACCGCCATTTCCGCCGGAGGCAGCGCGAAGATCAGCCATCCGTGGCCGGCGTCCACGGACTTAAGTCCAAGAACCTCGCCTAGGAAGCTGCGATCTGCTTCCGCATCCTTACTGTGAATAATTACGTGTCCTCCAAAGATCATGACCTTTCCCTTTCTAGTCGCTGCCGGTGTAAACGGTTCCCTCTTCGACGAAACAAAGAGGATTTCCCCACGGGTCTTCGGCATAAAACGATCGCTCGCCCCAGGGCCGCACGACGATGCCGCCTCCGGGCGCATCATGAACGTCCTCGCGCGAGAGACAACCCAGCGCCTTCGCGCGATCGATTGCGGCTTCCAGATTCTTGACCGTAAAATACAAAGCTTTGGCCGCTGGATACGGCTGGCGGATGGAAGATACATCCAGGACTTGCAGCGTCACCGGACCGCACTCGAAGTAGCATCGATGCCCCGCCTGCTTGCGTCCCTCAACGCCCAGCAGTTTCTTGTAGAAGGCCTCAGCCTGGTCCAGATCGCCCACTTCAACGTTGAGCCGGAAAAACCGCGGAACGTCTTTACGCGATTCGTTTCTTGACGGCATCGGCAGCACGCCAGTTGCTTTTTTGCCCGCGGACATCCGTTTTTCCTCCAGTGCGATTTTTCACCGGGCGCTGAAAGTGCGACAGCCAATCCGTCACCAGCGCCAGGCGTTTTCCCTCGATGCGATAAATACGCTGCCGGCCTTGCCTTTGATGGGCAAGCAAGCCGGCCGCTTCCAGAACCTGAAGATGCCGCGTGGTGGTTTGCCACGCATGCGCGAATATGCCGGCGATTTCTCCGGCGGTCATCTGGCCGCCATTGAAATAGACCGTCAGCAGCACACGGCGCCGCGCCGGGTGCGCCAGCGCGCCGAAGATCGCTTCATAGGCATCCGGCCGCGCGCTCGAAGTACGCTTTGGCATACACTAATATTCAGCCACATCGCTGAATATTAGTCAAGGTTTATGGCAGATCCGTGGGGTCCAGGCTGCGCCACAAGTACCAGGTGGCAACCGAGCGATAGGGGGCCCACGACGCGGCTAGTTGTTCCATTTGCTTCGCGTGCGGCAGACCGCGCAGCCCGTACGCCTTGCGGATGGCGGATCGAACCCCTAAATCGCCGGTGGGCAGCACATCCGGCCTTTCCAGGGCGAACATTAGGAACATGTGCGCGGTCCACACGCCGATCCCTTTCACCTGGGTGAGGATTCTAATCACCTCGTCATCCGGCAGCTTGGATAACGCTTCGAAATCCACCAGGCCGCGCGCGGTTTTCCGGGCCAAGTCGCGAATATAGGCGGTCTTCTGCTTCGATAATCCGCACTTTCTCATCCGCGCCGGAGTCAGCTTGAGAATGCCGGCGGGCGTGAGTTCGCCGCCGGGGACGGCCGCCAGCAAACGATTGAAAATAATCAGTGCAACTTTCCCGCTCAGTTGCTGGTAGACAATGGACCTAACCAGCGTCTCGAAGCCGGGATTGCGATACTGTATTCGATAGGCGCCTGTACGGGCGATCAGCGAGGCCAGAACAGGGTCGGCTTTCTTAAGGTGTGAGATGGCTTTTCGCATTGCAACGCAGATTCCGAACCGTGCATCTACCAATATAATGCTTATGCGAGCGTCGGTACTGATCCTTCTCTCAGCGCTTTTGGGGGCGCAGGACACTGAACCCACCATCAAAATCGATGTGGATGTTGTCAACATCCTCTTCAACGTCCGCGACAAGCGGAGCGGCCTGATCGGCAACCTCACCAAGGACGACTTCACCATCTTTGAAGACGGCAAGCAGCAGGAGATTAAATACTTCAACCGCGAGACCGATCTGCCCCTGACCATCGGGTTGCTGATCGATGTGAGCGCCAGCCAGATGAACCTGATCGACATCGAAAAGAACGCGGCCGATCAATTCTTCAGCAACGTGATCCGGCCCAAGGACCTGGCGTTCCTGATCAGCTTCGGCGCCGATGCCGACTTGCTGCAGGACTACACCGCGTCGCCGAAATTGCTCCGCAAAGGACTGGAGGGATTGCAAGTGAATTCGGACGTCGGTGGCGTGACGCCGGGTCCGGTTCCAACCGCCGGTTCGCCGCGCGGCACCATTCTCTACGACGCGGTTTACCTGGCGGCCCACGATCAACTCAAGGGGCAAGTGGGGCGCAAAGTGCTGGTCCTGATCACGGACGGCGAGGATCAGGGCAGCCGCTACAGCATCAAACAAGCCATCGAAGCCGCGCAGAAAGGCGACGCGCTGATCTACAGCTTCTTCTATGTCGATCGCGGCTTCTATCAGCGCTACAGCCGCGGGATCATGCTGGGTGGCGGAGGCAATGCCGGTGCGTTGCGTCAAATGTCGGATGAGACCGGCGGCCATGTGTTCCAGATCGATCGCAAAATGACGCTGCAAACCGCCTTCGATGAGCTGAACGCGGAGATGCGCAGCCAGTACGCGATCGCCTACATACCTTCCAATCCGTCCAAGGATGGAACTTTCCGCAAGATCGAGATCCGCACCGGCAACAAAGATTGGAAGGTGCAGGCGCGGAAGGGGTATTACGCGATCAAGCCGGAAAACTAACAGCTCTCGGCCGATTGCGCCCTACTTTCCGTCGTGGAAGATGATCCCGAGCGTGTAACGCTCGCCCGACAGCAGCTCGCTTACTCCGTGCCGGAAATTCGTGCGATTATAGCCGCGCGATCCTTTGGCTGGGCGGTAGCGGGTGGTGATGACCACTGCTTCGCCTTGTTCTAACCGAATAGCACGGCCTACCGATTGCGCGCGCGGTTGTTGCTCCACCAAAAGCAACTCGCCGCCCGTGAATTCAGCATCCGGTTGGCTCAGGCACACGATCACCTGAAAAGGAAAAAAGATTTCTCCGTACAGATCCTGATGCAGGCAATTGAAATCGCCTGCCTGATAGCGCAGCAGCAATGGCGTGGGGCGAACTTGTCCCACGGCTTCGCATTCTTTTAGGAATTCGGGAAGCTGGTCCGGGTAGGCCTGCGCCAGGGAGAGCGCCGACATCCACTCGCGCGCCGTTGGCGCTAGCTGGGCATACAGATCTTCTCTTAACTCCTGAACCCTCACCGGCAACGGATAAGTGAAATATTGATACTCACCGCGCCCGAAACGGTACCTGGCCATATCGATGCGGCTGCGAAAAAGATCCGGTTGCGGGTAAAGACCGCGGACGCCCTGGCACTCGCGCGGATTCAACAGCGTGCCCAAACGTTCGTAACCACGGGCCCACAGGCTGTCGAACGTCATGTTGAGAGTATGGCGCAGCGGCCGGAACCATTCCATCCGGTTCTTGCGGCGTTACTTGGCGTTGAAATAATTCTCGCGCACCTTCAAATACATTTCGATGGCCGACTCCAGCGGCGGCATCGGCTCAATGCCGCTGGATTCCATCTTCGCGTTCGATAGCGCGGAGAATCTGGGACGGCGCGCGGCGGTGCGATACTCACGCTCATTGGTGCGCCGCAGTTCGGGCGCCAGGCCGGCCACACGAAAGATCATGGCGGCGTAGTCGAACCACGAAATGGCCGTCCCTCCGCCCACATGAAACAGCCCGTGCTGTTTGCCTTCCACCAGATCGGCCGTTCGCGCGGCCAGCAACGGCGCATAAGTTGGCGAAGCGACATGATCCTCCACCACGCGGATGGGTTGCTTGTTGGAAGCCAGGCGCAGCATCAACTCGATGAAATTGCCGCGCGCCGTTTTGAGCCCGCCCGGTCCGAAGACGCCCGAGGTTCGAACAATCAGGGGCTTATCCAGATAGGCTTGCGCATACAACTCGCCCGCTAGTTTGGAAACGCCATAGGCGCCCAGCGGATGCGGACGGTCGTTCTCCGTATAAGGACGGCCGGCGGTGCCATCGAAGACGTAGTCGGTGGAAAAGTGCACAAACCTGGCGTCCAGTTGGCGGCAAGCCATGGCCAGGTTGCGAACCGCCAAGGCGTTCGCCATAAAAGCGGGCACCGGCTCGTTTTCGGCCACATCCACCTGGTTGTAAGCGGCGGCGTTCACCACCGTAGCCGGATCTTCGCCGGCCAGCGTTCGCTCCACGCTGGCGGCGTCGCTGATATCCACCTTGGCGCGCTCGAAACCCACCACCGTATACCCGCGCTCGGTGAACACGCGCACCAATTCCACTCCGAGTTGACCCCGGCTGCCAAAGATAGCGATTTTTCTACGATTCACTGAAGGTTAGAATAGCAGGCTCACCACGCGATTTTGTCCGGAAAATATTCCGCGATCAGGTCCGCGTAGTATGGCCGCAGCTCTTCCAACTTCGGCCGTTCGCTCCCCTTCGAATACAGATCGTAAGGATTGAACTTGCGCACCCACTCAAACATTTCGCGATCGCGATGGTTGAGCAAATAATCGTAGGCGCCCTCGCGATGCCCCGGATAGAAGGAGTGGTAACGAATCATGTACAACGCGGGCTCAGGCAGATGATCCTTCACCACGTGGTACAGATACTCGTCGTGGCCCCAGGACAAATCGACATGATCGAGGCCGCAGCCTTCCGCATAAATTCCCAGCCGCGACTGATAGCGCGGGTTCTTCGAATCCGGATTGTCGCGAAAGAATTCGGGAAAAACAATCTGGCCGGAGTACGCGCAACCGACCGGAAAAGTATCGCCCACCACAGCCCACTGCGGCTCGCCGTAGAGACATAGTAGCTTGCCGAGGTCGTGAATGAAACCCGCCAATACGAACCAGCGCGGATGTCCATCGCGCCGGATGGCTTCCGCGGTCTGCAAGTTGTGCTCAATCTGCGAAAGATCGGTATCGGGATCGCTCTCATCAACCAATGTGTTGAGATAGTCCAGCGCCTCCCAAATACTCATCAATCCACGCTGCTTCGCCAGGTACTGCTCTTTCTTCCGGCGTACGAAATCGACGGTTTGATGGGTGTGATTGAGCCGGTAGAACTCCCGAACTCCGGGAGGAGTGGAATCGTCGTACTTCCGGAACTCTTCCTGCTTCTTGTTGGGATTGTAGCGCTGTCCGACGAATTCGTCCCACTGTTCGAGGTTCTGGAGGGGGCCCACGGTTTGATTTTAGCGCTCCGCAACAACCACCCGCAATTTGTCGTGCGCGAAATCCACCGGCCCTTTGTACGAGGTTCGGATCGATTTGACTACGCTTCGGGTAGCCTGTTCAATATCGGGCGCGATGTGGCTCAACAAGAGATGTTTTACTTCCCCGTCCCGCGCCGCCTCGCCAATGCGTTTGGGCGCGGTGTGAAGGGCGTAGAGTTGCGGAGGAGAAGCCGGAGGGTCCAGCACCGCGCAATGGAACACCAGCAAGCTGCACCCGGTTGCAAGCCGAGTGAGATTAGGCAGGGCCGAAGCATCCATATCGCCGGAGAAGGTGATGCTTTCGTTGTTGTAGTCTACGCGATAAGCAACGGAAGGGCAGTCGCCGTGGTGCGTGGCGATGGCCCGGATACGCAGACCATCCACAGCTTGAATCTGGCTCTCGGCGGACTTGAGATCGATAGGCAGATCTACGCCGTGTATTTCTTCATCCGCTCCAAACGATTTCTGATATTCCCAGGCGCCGCCTTTTTCGAACAGAAGATTCAAGAACCGGCTGGTGCTGGGAAACACTCCGCCGGCCGAAGGGCCGAATACCGTGAGGTGAATGGAAGAAGCGCTGGCGGTGAGCGTTCTGGCGAGAAAGAATCCAGGCAGGTCGCCGCTATGATCGATATGCAGGTGACTGAGCAGCACCGTGTCCACCCCATCCAGATCGACGTTCAGCTCTCCCAGGCGCAGGAACATCCCGGGGCCGGCATCCACCAGAACTCTAGGCTTGCCGTTCAGTTCGACGATGTAGCTGGTGGCGGCTCGACCGAAAGGCCGCGGGCCGCCCGATCCAAGCACCAGGAGCGATAGCGCTCCGCACCATACAACTCCGGGAAAACCGGCTGCCAGCGCAAGAAGAGAGATGATCCTCATAGCGAGTTCAGTATTCCCAGCGCCAGAGATTCGCCCCAACGGTGTACCCGGCGCCCACGGCGGCGAAAACCACCAGGTCGCCTTTTTTCATTTTTCCCGCTTGCAGGGCGTCGCGCGCCGCCAGCGGAATGGTGGCGGCCGTGGTGTTCCCGTAACGGTCGATGTTAATCTCCACCTTGTCGCAGCTTACGCCTAGCCGCTCGGCGGCACCGGTGATGATACGGCGGTTGGCTTGATGCGGAATGAGCGCGGAGATGTCGGCAACGGTGAGATTGTTTCGCTCCAGCAGCTCGCGGGAAGCCTCGTACATTTTTCGCGTGGCGTACTTGAACACCTGCGCGCCATCCTGCTTGACGTAGTGCATGCGGTCGCGCACGCTTTCGATGGTGGCGGGCATCCGGCTGCCTCCCGCGGGCTGCTTTAAGGCATCGCCGCCGGAGCCGTCGATCTCATTGACAAAATCGATGAAGCCGGTCTCGCCGTCTTCGGTCGGCTCGATCAGCATCGCGCCCGCGCCATCGCCGAACAGAACGCAGGTAGAACGATCCGTGTAATCGATAATTCGCGACATGGTGTCGGCGCCGATTACCAGCACTTTTTTATGGGACCCGCAGCTAATCAAGTGCGCGGCCGTGGTCAAACCATAGACGAACCCTGAGCAGGCCGCCACCAGATCGAAGCCCCAGGCGCCTTTCGCGCCCAGCCGGTTCTGCACCAGGCAAGCGGTGGACGGGAACAGCATATCCGGAGTGACGGTGCATACGATGATGGCATCCAGCTCGCGCGCTTCAATGCCGCGCTGGTCCAGCACAATATTGGCGGCTTCCACGGCCAAATCGGAAGTGGCTATTTCAGGATCGGCAATGTGGCGCTCGCGAATGCCCACACGCTGCATGATCCATTCGTCGGATGTGTCCACCAGCTTCTCCAGATCCTGGTTGGTCAGAACCCGCGGCGGCGCATAACAACCTAAAGCAGTGATCTTGGCGTGAAACTTGCCTCTATTCAATAGCCCTCCAACAACAACATGTTACAGAATACAATACCGCGAGCAACTGAAAGCCTGAAGTGCTACTGTTAGGGAGCATTATTTCACTCGGAACAGGGAGGCATCAACGTGAACAAGATTTGGATGGCTGTATCGATCGGTTCTTTATTTGCCGCGAGCGCGCTGGCTGGATCCATGTCGGGCACCATCTCCGACGCCAATTGCGGCGCCAAGCACGCCGCCGCCGCCGCGAGTGACACGGCCTGCGCCAAAAGCTGCGTGAAGCGCGGAGCAGCCCCGGTTTTCGTTTCCGACGGCAAGGTGTACCAGATCGCGGCCGATTCACGCGCGAAGGTGGCCGATCTGGTGGGCATGAAGGTAACGGTGGCCGGTAAGGTGGAAGGCGATACGGTTACGATTGAATCGGCTGAAGCGGCGAAGTAAAAGGTAGCAACCGACAACTACTGCAGCTTGCCTCGTCCGTCCACGCGCCACACTTGCTCCACGGTGTCGCCTCGAATACCGTAGACGCACTCGTGCAGATTCATCGCCACGCAGACGTGGTTGGGAATAATGCGCACCCGTTCGCCGACCGCAAACTTTTGCGCCGTGCGATGCAGGTCGATGTATCCGTGCTCCTCGTTCATCTTAGTGAAGACCGCATCCGGCGCATTCACCAGCCGGCCGAAACTGACCTCGGTGCCCGCCCCCGGGCGATCGGACGAGAAAGTCTTCGATCCGCCATCCACGATCATTTGCCCCGTCTTGGCGGTGGAAACAACGGTCACCATGATGGACGCGGCGCACTCTTCGAAACTGCAGCAGCCGGAAAGAACGGTGTTGCGATCGTTAAAAATATAGGTACCCGGCCGGATCTCATTCAGGCCCGTCACGCGGTGCGAATGAAACAGAGTGGGTGTGGATCCGCCGCTGACGATTCGCGCTTCAAACCCGGCGCGGCGCAGATCCTGTAGAATTCCTTCCAAAGTTTGCCCCAGGCCTCGAAGCGCTTGCTCGCCCTCTTCGTCCAGGCCCCGGATATGCCCCGGATAGAAAGCGATCCCGTCAAAGCGCAATCCTGGCAGCCGCGCAATGCCTTGCACTAACTGCAGCAGCGGCTCACCGGGCGGAACTCCCACGCGTCCCATCCCGACGTCCACTTCGGCCAGCACGCCAATCTCGATTCCGGCCGCATTCGCGACTTCGGAGAGTTGGCTCGCGACGCCCAAGCTGTCGAGTGAAACCGTAATAGACGTTTTCGACGCCACTTGGATGAGGCGCTCCAGCTTTTTTCGCCCCACAATCGGATAGGCCACCAACAAATCCGGCGGCTGCGCAGCCAGCATCACTTCCGCCTCGCCCACTTTCGCGACGGTCAGGCCCGCGGCTCCCAGGTCCAGCTGTTTGCGGCCCAACGCGGGAATCTTATGCGTCTTGGTATGCGGGCGAACGCGCAGATTGTGCTTCTTGCCGTAATCCGCTACTTTTTTGAGGTTGCCCTCCATGATGTCCAGATCGATCAGGAGGGCCGGAGTTTCCAGCTCGGAAATGGTCATGGCCGGAAGCGCAGCGCCAATTTGCCGGCGGGTCCTTTATAGTGCAGTTCCAGATCCTTGGGCTTGACCTTGCCTACCACTTGGAAGTACAAGAACCCGGAGATCGATTCGGTTATCTCTTTCTCTGGCAATACTTTCTCCTTTAAGGTTGCAAGCAGAGGATTGGCTTTATCCGCGTCCGACTTTTCGGCCTTCGTCTCGGTTTTGACTTCAGGAGTGCCGGAGCCGGCTCCCGACATGATTCCGCCCAATCCGGCGCTGAATCCCGACTTCTTCTTGACCTCTTGGCGCGAATATACCAGCACATCGCTGCCGGCGATTTGGCTGGGAGAATAAGGCTGGGAACGCTGTCCATCCTTCCCGGAAACGAGCAAAAAATCGTCCAAACTCACTTGGATCGGTTTGTCGCTCACGGGACGCACGGTGACCTTCACCAGCACAATGTTTCCGTCAAAATCCGAACCAAGCTCCTGCTTGATCTGGTCCGGATCGAGTATCGCGTTCGCGGAGATATCCAGCAGATCGTTGGAAGTCTCTTCGATCGGCAATTTTTTGTCGGCAGCGAGAAGAGCCAACGGGAGGAGACAGAAGTACAAAAAGCGGTGCGACATCGATTGCTCTTATGGGCATTATAAGTCTTTCCCGCGTGGCGGAGTGAAGCTCGGGTCTGGATCTGCCGATTAAACGGTTGGCGTACTATGACCATAGCCGCTCCAGCCGAGGCGACTTTAATCAACCAGAAAAGGACCAAGGCCGGATTCCGGCGCGTCCTGCTGTTGTTCGCGATGGTGGCTTCGCTCGGCATCGTTTGTCATTTGGGATTGCTGCTGTGGGCCGAGAACAGCTTCACAGGGCCGGAGTGCGTAGTGGCGGCTCAAGCGATGATGCTGGCGCACGACGGAACGCTCTATTACGATCTCAACCACTATCCCTACACAGTTTCGGCCTACACGCCGGTGTTCTATTTATTGCAGGCCGGTTTGCACAAATTGGGGCTGCCCGCTTACACCGCCGGCCGGCTGATCAGTTTCCTGGCGCTCGGGGGAATCGTGGTCCTCAGCCGGCGTCTGGTGCTGCTTTACACGCGTGACCTTTACTGCGCCTGGACCGCAACTCTGCTGGTGGGGTCTTCGGCGCTCTTACTTTCGTGGGGGACGGTGGGCCAAGTAGACACTTTGGCGGCGGCCTGGGCCATAGCCGCGTTCTATCAATATTCGCGCTATGCTATTCGCTCCCAGAAGACGCTGGGGTGGGCTGCGGCGTTCGCCTTGCTCGCGTTTTTTACGAAACAGACCATGCTGGCGTGTCCGGCTGCCATCTTCATTCTGCTTTGGTTCCAAAACCGGCGAACGGCGATTCAATTCGGAGGGGGCCTGGGTACGCTCGTCACCGTGATCGCCCTCAGCATTAACGCGGCGACGGGCGGAAGGTTTCTGGCGAACACTGTGTTCGCGAATCTGAATCCGTACTCCTTCGACAAGCTGTTGCAGCATCTGAAATTTGCCGTTCTTTCGTCGGGACCGCTTCTGCTGGTGGCGGCACTCGGGGCGCGGGCAGCCATGCGCGGGGCAGGCCGTGCCTTGTTCGTGTATCTGGCATTGGCGTTGGGCGTATTCATTCTGACCGCGCCGAAAATCGGATCGGACTTGAATTACCAAATGGAGTTCACGATCCTGGCGATCTTCTGCGCCGTGCTCTCGCTGGATGCGCTGAATTTTTTCAATTTGTCGTTCAGCGGCAGCCGGACCTGGATCACATTGCTGCAACTTCCGCTCGGCATTTTTCTGGTGGTGAATTACCGGATCACGTTGCAAAATGCGATTACGCGCTTTTCTAACGAGCAACTCGCGCGCAGCGAAATCGCCAGGCTCCGGCCGTGGCTTGCGGATGGCGGATCGATTCTCTCGGCCGACTACAATGCCATGGAGCGTTTACGGGGCCGCATGGATGTCGAGATGCTGATCTACAAGCTGCTGGTGGACGCGCGGCTGGTGAATCCTGAGCCGGTGGAACGGGACATTGCCGCGGCCCGATTTTCGACCATCCTGCTGTTAGAGGATGTGAACCACCGCGATGCGGAGGCCAACGTCGAAATATCCACTCTGCCCGTTGCGCAAATCGAAGCCATCCGGCGGCGCTACGCTTTGGTGGATCGGATTCCGGTTCCGGGAGTCTACGTCTACAAACCAGTGGGCTGGAACGTGAAATGACATCCCCGGCCATGGAGCTGTATCACGAGATCCGCTTCCCGTTCGATCCGCGGCGCGCGGTGGTTTGGAAAGCTATTTGCCGGTACCTGCAGCCGTGGATTTCCCCGGACCAAGGCCTGCTGGAGCTGGGTGCGGGATATGGCGAATTTTCACGTCAAATTGCCGCTACGCCGAAATGGGCGTTGGAGCAAAACGTGGCCCTCGCGAAACATTGGGGGAACGATGTGACGCCCTTAATCCAATCGGTGCTGGATCCGTGGCCGCTTGCGGACGGAAGCCTGGGGACCGTGTTTGCGTCCAACTTCCTGGAACATTTCAGTATCGAAGACGGCGCGAGAATCCTGGGCGAAGCCAGCCGTGTGTTGCGTCCGGGCGGCCGCATGATTGTGGTCCAGCCGAATTTCAGGCTGGAGCCGCGCCGCTACTTCGACGACTATACTCATCGGACCGCGTATACCGACAACGGTTTCCGGGATTTTCTAAAATCGCTGGATTGGAAAATCGTTCACACTGATCCGCGCTTCGTGCCCTTCAGCATGAAGTCGCGCCTGCCCACCGCCGGGTGGCTGGTGCGCTTCTATCTGGCATTGCCGTACCGTCCTCTGGCCGGGCAGTTTCTGGTGATCGCCGAGAAGCGCTGAAATTCAAGTTTGCCTGGCAGCATGCCGATGATTACGTGACGGCATGTGGCGCGGAAAAAAAGTCGCGATCATCTTTCCCACCTATAACGAAAAGGATTCCATTCGCGCGGCCACGCTGGACTATCTGGCCGGCGATCTAGCCGATGAAGTGATCGTGGTCAACAATAATGCAGCGCCGGGGACGTCCGAGGAACTTTCCGGAACGGGCGCGCGCGAGATTTTTGAAACTCGCCAGGGCTATGGTTATGCGCTGCTGCGCGGCATCGACGAATGCGATGCGGATTTGATCGTGCTATCGGAACCCGATGGCACCTTTAGCGCCCACGACCTGATCAAGCTGCTGGCCTATTCCGACGACGTGCCGGTCGTCTTCGGCAGCCGCACCAGCCGCGAGTTTATCTGGGCGGGCGCCAACATGGGGCGTTTCTTGCGGTGGGGAAATTGGGCCGTGGCCAAGATGACGGAACTGCTCTTCAACACCACCATCCTTACCGATATGGGCTGCACATACCGGTTGTTCCGGCATGAGGCATTGCAGCTGATCCGGCCGCATTTGGATATTGGAGGCTCGCATTTCGGGCCGCAATTGCTTATGGAAGTAGTAGCTCACCGGATC
>Ga0302176_10001202_pt1 | contig 12671 bp, 8 predicted proteins | sample I_Palsa_E1_1_FD_198787 | JGI IMG/M metagenome (GOLD analysis project Ga0302176, IMG submission 198787) | Peat permafrost microbial communities from Stordalen Mire near Abisko, Sweden - I_Palsa_E1_1 | ecosystem: Environmental > Terrestrial > Soil > Palsa > Peat permafrost | place: Sweden: Abisko...
TGTCCTTCCGCCAGGTCAGGTGGATTTTCCCCGCGTGAACAGGCGAATCGCGCTGCTCTTTGTCGACTCCTTCGACCAGTCGAGCCACAGAGCGCAGACTTCTAAACTGTATTCATGAAACCACACACAGTAAACCAAGCAGAACAAGTTAACTCGCAAGCGCTCGTTGCTCAGTCTAAAGCAAGCCGTCCCGCGGGACCGCTGGGCTCCATGATCTTACTGGCAGTCATTATCGCAATGATCGGTCTTTCTAGCTGCACCGGCATGACGGTCCCCAAGGCCCCGACGAAGACGACGGGCACGAGCCAAGCAGAAATCAGTGCCATTCCGAATACGGCAGGTTTTGGAAACGTTTCGACCGGGACCAGCAACTCGCAGACGATTAGCTTGACCAACAACGGCACGTCTAGCCTGGTGATTTCGAACGCTACGGTGACCGGCACCGGATTCAGCATCGCAGGCCTTAGCGCACCGATTACGATTCCGGCCGGTTCGAAGACCACGTTCAACGCGGTTTTCGCGCCAGGCGCTGCAGGAGCGGTGACTGGCTCAATCTCACTGATGAGCAACGCCCCTAACTCGACGCTCACGATTGCATTGAGTGGATCCGGGCTGGCTGGGACGCAACTGCTGACCTTCAGCACGCCGAGCCTGAGCTTCGGAAGCGTAAACGTCGGGAACAACACTGATTTGAGCTCTTCCTTGACCAACACCGGAAATTCGAGTGTTACCATATCGGCCGTAAATGCAACCGGGGCAGCCTTCACAGTGAGCGGGGTAAGCGCGGGAGAGACCTTGGCCCCAGGCCAGTCCGTTCCGGTGACGGTTCAGTTCGCTCCAACAGCGAGCGGTGCAGTTAGCGGGTCCGTTACTTTGCTAAGCAATGCTACGAATTCGGTCGCGATGAGCTTGTCCGGCAGCGGAGCGCAGACACACACAGTGGGGCTAGCATGGATGGACAGCGCAACCACAGTGGCAGGCTACAACGTCTACCGAGGTACCAGCGCGGGCGGTCCGTATGCGTCGAAGCTGACCGCATCACCGGTAACGTCAACTCAGTTTACCGATAGCGGATTGCAATCCGGCCAGACTTACTACTACGTAGTTACGGCTGTGGGTACGGACGGCGTCGAAAGCGTGAACTCGAACCAGGCGTCGGCTTTGATTCAGTAGATTAGGAATGTATTAGAAGAACGCGGCAAGACCGAACGACCTCAGTAACTGCAGAGACCAAGGCTAAGGCTGTCCTCCCGGACAGCCTTTTACCCCTGTCCCAAGTGTGTACTCCTGGCCAGTAGTTCCAAATAGGCACTTCGTCGCACAATGCGCGCGCATATGGAACATCGACACCCAATCCTGGAGGGTGCGTGCGCGCGCGATTTTTTTCGTCCCGCCGCAAAACGCACAACGACCGCTGCCAGAAACTTCTTTATCCTTCTTGCGATATTCGGATTGATTGTGATGTCCGGGTGCGCGGGCTTAGGCAAGCCAAACACAATACCGGGCATTGCAGTGACGCCCAACCCCGTCGATTTCGGAACAGTAATGGTTGGTTCAAGCTCTACTCAAAGCGTGACCGTAAGCAATAGCGGGGCGGCAAAGTTCACAGTTTCAAAAGTCTCGGCCAGCGGCAACGGATTTACGATCTCGGGGCTTTCAGCGCCAGAGACATTGGCCCCCGGCCAAAGCGTAAAACTTACTGTTGTGTTTAAGCCTATGTCAGCAGCAACGGAGAGCGTCAACCTTTTGGTGGCGATCAATGCGCAAGGACCCCAGACGGCCGGGAATCTGAAAGGGACGGGATCGACCAGTCTTCTTAGCGTAACGCCATCGGTCATTGGCTTCGGCAACGTAAGCGTCGGCAGCCCGGTTACCCAGCCGCTCCGCTTGACCAACGGCGGTTCTGCCAGCGTGGCGATCAAGTCTGTAAGCGCTACGGGCAGCGGGTTTAGCATCTCCGGGCTTACGACTCCACAGACATTGACGCCGGGTGAATCTGTGAACTTCATGGCTGAGTTCAATCCCAAGGCTGCGGGTTCGGATGCTGGGTCGATTTCAATTGTAACGGCGAGCAGTCCGGTGAATGTCGGCTTAAACGGAGTGGGAATCTCTTCCGCTCCTCAGCTTGTAGCCAGCTCAACGAGCTTGAGTTTCGGAAATGTGACAATCGGCAGCAGCCCCTCGCTGCAGGTAACACTGAAGAACACGGGAACTGCCAGTGCGGACATTTCGAATGTATCACTCACAGGTAGCAGCTACGCGCTTGGCGGCGTGACATCGAAAATTGATCTGGCTCCCGATCAAAGCGCGGTCCTCACAGTGGAGTTTGATCCAAAGGCCATGGGGAGTCTGCCGGGGACAGTGACGATTTCGAGCAACACCGCAGGTCCTCCGCTCGTCATTCAGCTTTCGGGCTCCGGGGCACAAAAGACCCAGCCACACTCGGTAGCGCTGAACTGGGATAAGAGCGCAGCTCAGGTGGCGGGGTATTTCGTTTATCGAAGCTCCAAATCGAGCGGGCCATACGCGAAGCTGAATTCCCATGCTAATCCTGACGCGAGTTATACAGACAGCAGCGTCGATAGCGGACAAATGTACTTCTATGTAGTGACCGCCGTTAATTCCGAGAACATCGAAAGCTCTTTTTCGAACGAGATCAGCGTTACTATCCCATCGCAATAGACAGCAAATGTCAGCGTGGCCTGTTGCAAATTGCCGCTAGGAATATTAATGTCAGCGTCATTTCCGAAGCGCAGCCGAAGTGTACGACTATGGGGATCACCACGGCAAACCAGCCTCTAACTCCGACAAGCACGCTCAACGGCGAAAACTTATTAGGCCTACGGGAAGCTTTGATACTCACTGTTGCTGCGCTCCTGCTATGCCTGCCGATCCTGGTTCGGGGGCCGATGCCCGCCGCTCACGACGTAGATGCGCATCACCATTACACGGCACACTTTGCGGAGCAAGTTTGGGGCGGCGAGGTATATCCGCGGTGGCTGTTGAACATGAACCATGGCTTGGGGAGCCCCAACTTTTTCGTCTATCCGCCCCTCCCGTCGTATGTCTACACTCTGCTAGAACCGGTCGGGAAGGCGCTGCACTTTGACGCTTTCAACGTCGCGGTATTTCTATGCCTTTTGCTCTCCGGTATTTTCGCGTTTCTGTGGATAAGCACGATGGCCAGCCGGCAAATTTCTCTGATAGTGGCATGTCTTTACATGCTGCTCCCTTACCACGTTTCGATAGACTTTTACCGCCGCATGGCTTTGTCGGAATGTTGGGGACTAACCTGGATGCCCTTGGTGCTCTATTTCACGGTGCAGGTAGTGAAGAGAAAACGCGGAGCCATCCTGGGACTGGCAGTCGCTTATCTATTGCTCATTCTTAGTCATCTGATGTGCGTTCTGATGTTTTCGTTCATCCCGTTACTTCTCGCTCTTACACTATCGGAGAGTGGCCGCAGGGTGCGCTCCACTGCGGCTGTGATTGCGGGGCTGTCGCTGGGGACGGGTCTCTCCGCCTTTTACTTATTTCCCGCTCTCGCCCACTCGAAATATTTTCCGTCTTCTGCGCTGGGTTTCGATTTGGGGGAGAATCTTCTCGTCTTTGGCAAGGGGTTAGTGACAGGCCAATCGCATAAATCGGGGTTCGTCCAATCTGTTTCACTCAGCACCGTCGATACCGCTTTGTTCATTGCGTTCTGCGGTTTTATGGCGCTGAGGAACAACTCCGCAGACAAAAAGAGACAAGTGCTGCTGTGGATGGCGATTTGCGTGATTCCGCTGTTCATGATGTCCGGCGCGAGCTTTCGGCTGTGGAAGGCGTTTCCTTTTTTTCTCGACTCTGTTCAGTTCCCATGGAGGCTCAACGTTATTTTGTGCATGGCCGCGCTTCCCGTGGCCGCGTTTTTTCTGTCGAGCCTCTCCCAACCGTTGTCACGCGAGTCCAAGGCGGCGTTGGCGGTGATGGTTTTGTTTGTCGCCAGTTGGGTAGTTTCGTACGGGAAGACCTTGATGCGCTATTCACTCCCTCCTTCTTCGTACACTTCGGTCAGTGAATTCGACGGCTTCTTCGTAGCCTGGAAAGCAGTTGGAATGGATGATGATAGCGCCATGCAAGCGAGTGCCGGGCCACGCGCCAGATTTCTCGAAGGCGACGGCACGGTTACTGTCCCGGTCTGGAGTCCACGGCATATCGTCGTGCAGACCGATTGCACCGTTTGCGGGCCCCTAATGATCCGTCAGTTCTACTATCCGGAGTGGAGGGCGCAATTGGTCTCGCAGAGTCGCTCCTTAGCTGTGACTCCGGCGCTGCCGCAAGGCCTGTTGGAAGTGCAAGTCCCGCCAGGGCGTCAGCAAGTTCTTCTGGAGATTCCTCGCGGACTCTCCGAGCACGCAGGCGATTGGGTCAGCGGCATATGCGTGCTGGCGATCGCTGGTATGTTCGTCTTAGGCTATGCTACCGATCGGTCCAGACTTCGCCTGGCGTCCCGCTCGTAACTAACGGAAAGCGTGTCGTCGTTGTAGCGCCGGCATACCGCTGAGTCGGCTTGCGGGTATTACGACTGGCGTCTGGGCCAGAACGCGCCGAGTAGCTGGGGAGGAGCGGGGCCGGAACTGGTGCTTCTGAGCGGAACCAAGAGGGCCAATATAAGCAAGGCGAGCAAGCAGCAATTCCATCCGAGAAGAAAAAACACTGCGAATGCCACGAAGAGAACTGCCACAATATTTCTAGCTATCAGCTGGTTCCCCGAAACAGCCCCGATCCTGGAATCCATTACCATGGCAATAGGAAGTATCAGAAGAGCCGTGTCGTAAATCGAGGCGTGATAACTGACCAGGAGCACAACTAGAATCGCGAGCGCGAAATTCGGAGGCCTGGTAGCAGTCCAAACGAGCAAGGCGAGCGCAAGAACTGCCGTAATCGCGTGCAGTGAATTCGAGGACAAAAACTGATGGCCGAGCATAGTTATTAAACACCACAGATTGGGCATGACTGTAGAGTGGGCTGTGCCGTTCAGCGATACGGCCAGCGGCACAGGTTGGGTATTCCACGTAAATGCATTCCGTAGATACGACTCAAATCCCGCCAGGCCCGTCACAATAGCGGAAATCGCTAAACAAATTGCGGACGTTGCCAAAAATCCGGCGACTGTGCGCCAACGGCGCCAAACCAAGAACAGAAGAGCGACGAGGATGGAAAATTCCGGGCGAAATAGAGTCAAACCCAGAAAGACGCCGGCGCTGAAATCGTGCTCTTGATAAAAAGAAACAGCCGACGCCAGCATCAGAGCTAACAGCAAGATCGAATCGTGGCCTGCGACGAGAGCCAAGCCTAAGGGAATCCAGCAGAGGAAAGCCGCGGACGGCAACCAGTACCAGAGTTGCTCAAGCTTGGGGAGGTAAGGTTGCAGCATTCGAATGCACAAGACGATCAGCGCCAGATTCACAACCATGAAAATCCAGTAAGCATTCCGGTAACTGAACGGAGAGAGTGGAACATAGAGAAGCGCTTCATAGGCAAGGTGATCGAACGGCACAGCTCTAACCTGTGTGTTCGTCAGCTTATCGGGAAAGATTTGCTCGCCGCCCGCGGCATAGAGCGCGCGCCCATTACCTGAGCGGATTGTTTGGCCTGCAGTGTACGAGACGAGGAAATCTGTTTTTCCGTCGAGCGCAGGAATTATATTCAGCGCAACCAGTGCGATCTGGATGATTAAAAGGAATCCGGCAAGCGAAATAACTACGCGCTTGAGATGTTTTGCGGGCAATGTCATGCCAGATCGTGCCCGCGCCTACGTTCGGATGACCGGGATGTGCCCTGGACATTGACGCATTTGCGAAAATTCGTGGGGCTCATTAAGGACAAAGGGTATCACGGCAATGTCGGGAGGCGGCGAAGCCGACGAGTTGGTTGCCTAGTTAACCGCAGCGTTGCGGAACGCCTTTTGGCAAAGTGTTTGAGAACGACGTATAATAGGGAATAATCTTAGTTTGGCGTATGGCAAATTCGTGGAACAATTGGGCAACTCTGGTGGCTCGGTGCGGATCTTGGCAGGTATACGTAGCGCGCAAAGTTGCTTTCACCTCCCGTATACTGCTGATAAATAATGACTTGTGTGCATTTGAATATTGAGGCTGCTCGAGCTCGACTGGTCAGCTTGGAATGCAAAGTGCATTTAACTGTCTGAGTTGAGTATGTGGGAATCTAAATGACGGTCGAAACGACAACGGGGATCTCATCGCCGACGCAGCTGCGACGCGTGTTCGAAGCTGACCCCGAGGAGTTTCGCCGGCAGTTCAATCGCGCGAGCTTTGAATTTCAACATCGGTTGGTTGGGCATCCTTTATTTGAGTTGCCGCGGCTGCTGGAGCTAGCGCGCGATACTGCGCGAGAGCGTCCGAAAGATCTGTACTACGACGCGGGGAAAGTGCGAGTGGACCAGAGGTGGGATCAAACGCCGCGAGCTTCCTTTTCAGTAGAGGAGGCGCTGGAACGAATCGAAAATTGCGGCGCGTGGATCATTCTTCACAAGGCGGATAAGGATCCCGAGTATGCAGCTTTATTGAACCAATGCATGGCCGAATTGCAAACTTTGATCGGCCTGGATCTCGACCGCGTGATGAAGGTGCAGGAAATCATTCTTTTCGTGACCTCGCCGCTGCGGGTCACTTCTTATCACATCGATCGTGAATGCAATTTTCTTTTGCAGGTCCGCGGGGAAAAAACGCTGAGCGTATTCGATCAAAAGGATCGCATCGTGCTGCCGGAAGAGGAGCTTGAGAGGTTTTGGTCCGTGGACCACAACGCCGCGGTACACAAGCCGGAACATCAAAACCGGGCGCGCGAATTCGCTATGACTCCGGGAACGGTGGTGCACATTCCGGTGAACGCACCGCACTGGGTGAAAAACCACGACAACGTGTCCATCAGCGTCAGCGTGAATTTCCAATTCCGAGACCGCATGCTCGGAAACGTTTACCGAGCGAACTATGCGTTGCGCAAACTGGGGCTTCACCCGACACCTCCGGGACAATCGAACCTGCGTGACTTGCTGAAGTCGTGCGCCGTCGAACCCGCTGTTTGGCTGAAAAACGTCCGGCACGGTAAGCCGCCCTGGAGTTGATTCTGCGCGTTCTCCCAAGATGCCTACGCTCAACGGAGTTGTATGGCTTGCGCGTTAGCCAAAATGTGATTGCCCGCCATATACCACTTTTTCGACCGGATTCAATTCTCCTGAGAGGCCGGAATGCCGGCTGAAACTCTACAGCAACGAATCGAAGCGATTCCGATCCTTCGGACGTTGCTAAGAGCGCTGTATAGAAAGCGGTTTTCGGGAAACGCTTGGGGCGCCTTTCACGGGGTGTACGAAAATTTCGGAGAAGCCGACCGCGCCGCGCCGCGAACAAAACCTCTCGGATTTAACAATGCGGCGTACGGACAGGAATTTGAAGACCGGCTCACGCGAGCTCTTTCTTTTGACTACCCGGTGATGTTCTGGCTTGGGCAACTGATCGAGCCCGGAACGCGAGTGTTCGATTACGGCGGGCATCGTGGAACAAATTTCTACGCCTATTCGAGGTATTTAAAATACCCAGAGGGCTTCCGATGGATCGTTTGCGACCTTCCGGAGATCGTCAAGGCGGGCGAGGAGCTGGCGCGCCGCGAGAATCGCAGCGAGATTTCTTTCACGACTTCATTTTCCGAAGCGTCGGGCGTGCAAATTCTTTTGGCAGCCGGTTCGCTGCAGTACATCGAAGCGCCACCGTTTGCCGTATCGCTAGCGGCGCTACCTGTACGTCCGCGGCATCTTCTGTTGAACAAGCTGCCTCTATATGAAGGCAAACAGATTGTGACATTACAAAACGGAGGGCCGGCTTTTCATCCTCAATACGTATTCAATCGCAAGGATTTCATCGATTCGATCTGTGCTGCGGGGTATGAGTTGATCGACCAGTGGGACGTGCCAAGCCACCCGGGAAGAATTCCGTTTCATCCCGAGGCATCCTTCCGGTCGCACACGGGACTTTATCTGCGTCTCAAAGGCAAATAGGGATACGAATCGGCCGAGGATGATGGCAACAAGGAATTGCAGTTGCCATATCCCCGACCGTCATCTACTGATTCAGCAGAACCGCGTTCACGAACCGCGTAGGGAGCGAACCACGCGCATACCAGTCAGATAGACCGCTGCGACAGGCTTCATGGGTAGCGGGGCCTTTGTGTACATGTCACGTGTGAGGCTGCTCCAGTTCGAAGCATTCGCTCGATTTACCGAAACCGAAATCGAAGGCGAGAGCATTTTTGCGGTGTGCCAAACGCCGCCCGGAACGAAAAGAGTTTCTCCCGGCTCGAGTTTGAAGAGCATGGGCTTGGCCTGTGCGAACAAGGGGAATTTTTGGTAGTCAGGCTTTTCCAGGTCCGGGATTTGCGAAGCGTTGTATTGATTGGGGCGGACGTAAATGAACGGCGTTTGGTCGGTGGTAAAAATCGTGAATTCCTTGGTGCCGTAAATCTGGCTGATAAAAGCGTGCGTGTGGTAACTGTCGAAATGCAGGAACGGAAACTTCCCGCCCTTGCCGCCGATGTAGAGTTCCTGGCTTCCGTCATGGAGCCGCGAGCGCAATAATTGCGAAAGCGGGCCGGTGAGCCAGTTCGGAGAGAAATAGCTGGGCAACGGTTGAATGTCGGGGAGCAATTCCGGCAGGAACCGGTCGATGATGGCGTTGCGCAGGTAGGGCGCCGGCTTTTCATCGGTCGAGGAATTAACCAGATCGATGAACTCAGCCATCGAATAATCCTTCCCATCAATGGTGAGTTTCATCGAACCATATTTCTTCTTGAAGTAATCCGGCGTCCACTTCGTCAGCGCGGACCACTTATCCAGCGCTCCGCTAAGGACCACGGGTTTATGCGGAAACAGATAATCGCGCCTGAAGTCCTCATAAGAAAGATTGCTGCGCCGGTCGATTTCCATTACGTTTTGCTTGATTGTGTCTGGCATGGTTTTCTTCTCCTAAATTGTTTCAAGTAAATCGCAAAATCCGGTAAAAACAAAATAGCTTTGCCTACTTGTTCAACTGCGCGCTGTGCGTGGAATACAGCCGATCGATCGAATCATTCAGCCCTCGCACTTTCGCCGGCTCGGTTTGAAACCAATTTTGAATGACTTCCGAGGCTCCTATTAATTGCACAGGGTCTATTTTTGAGTGGTCGATCGGTTCACCTTGCCGCCGCAACGGATCGACGGAATCTCTCACCCTCCAAAGAGACAAGCCTCCCGTGTATAAGCCATCCAATCGTGCTTTCAGGTCTTCTCGTTCATCGGGATAGTCATGTCCGGCGCGGATGACTCGATCTTCCGTTGAACTCAGGTCGATGGAAGGTGGAGAGTCACGGTAACTATCCAACTCTTGCAGGATTTGTCCGGGATTGTAATTTGCCGGCAATTCGAAAGTTTGGGTATTCGGTAAATCTCCGTTCGGGCTGAAAACCGCAATCTCGTCGAAAACGGAGACCTTTCCTCCAACTTGCTTGTACTGCGCCCACTTCGCTGGTGAATTCGCACAACGGAGGCAGATGACAGCGCACACGGGGGCGCTGTCAGGCCGCGCGTATTCAGCAGTGAGATTTTTCACTTCCGAATATCGAACCTTGCGGTCTCCGTGCCCGGCACCGAGTAATGCGAACATGGGATAGTCAAAATCGTCGAAAGAAGAATCTACCCCTACGCTGTTGCAGCCGGTCGCCTTCACGAAGCTTGCCGCTGCTGAATATGAGTGGAGTTGCCAGCGATGGGAATCAGCGAAATAAGTTTCCGTTCGAGATTGGTGAAAGATGCTTGGTGACTTCACCGACACCAAGGGCCTTAGCGAATTCAATAGCACAAAAGGTAAAGCAGCCAATAAGAGCAGGCACGCCACGCTGGTGAGCGCGACGCGAGGCCAGCTTCGCTCCAGAACAACTCCCACGAGGGCCACACCCAGCAGAAAAAGAGGGAGGTGATAACGCGCGTTCCAGGCTTGCCAGCGCACCAGAGCACAAAAAATCACGAAGGAGCCGATGATACCCAACGCGAACAAGCGCAGAGCGCGGTCGCCGATGCGTTTGCTGAAAAGCAGAAGAATTGAAACAACGATCAACGCCAACTGAAGAGGGTTGCCGGCGCGCTCTTCATGGCTAGATACGCCGTTCATATGGAAGCCGCCCCTGTAGGTGTCGGCTTGATCGTTCGGATCGATATGGAGCGCTCGAAGAGAAGCAAGGAGCAGCTTGTTGGCTTCGTGGTTGACTGCGCCGACTGGGGTGACGACATGCAGCGAGAGGTTTTTCACGACGTTTGCGAACGTAATCGATGCGGAATATCGGCTATTGGAATACTGGCGCAAGGTGTCGTCGCCAAGAGGCGCGGCAAATCCCAGAGGAGAGCCGCTCAATCTATAATTTCGAACGAACAACGGGCCATTCAACACGAGGATCGCGAGCACTAACACCGGAACGCGCAGCAACAAAAGTTTGCGCGAAGCGGTCGAACCGATCCACCAGCAAGCCAGCAGCACGCAGGGCAGAAAAATGTAGGTGGTTCCCTTGGTCATGATGGCAAGACCGAGGGCCGAGCCAATTGCGAGAGCCACGGGCCAGGTTTGGCGTTCGTTCCATCGCAGGAGGTAGTAAACAGCGACGACGATCCAGAACGCGGCTACATAGGTGTTCATCGCGCCGGAAGCTTCCAGAAGGGCCGCCGGAATTGTGGCACACGCAATCGCAGCAAGAATCTGGCCGCGGATTCCGGCGCCCAGGCGTTGGGCGATCAGCGAGACGCCAATGATGCTGCCGATCATGCTGAACCATTCGATCAGATTGACGAGACGATCGCCGCCGTAGAGCACGTCAAGGTGCATCATGGCGTACTCGGCCCACGGCGAGAGGAACAGTTGCACGGAATAGAATGCTGGATAGAGGTTGACGTCGTGATTGGTCATCCACTGCGCGATGCGAGACATGTGGTACGCCATGGCGTCCCATGTGTTTGGCGCGCTGACGATGGCGGTGACTCCGACGAGAGCAATCAGGAGTCCGGTAAGAGAAAGGAGAAACCAATCGAGCCTGTCCAAAGAAGTTGTGTCTGGCTCGGAGCCGCGTTCTAGTTTGGCTGGCTGGGTCGCACGAATCGTTGCTGCATACGCGAACGAAGCAACAGCAAGCAACAACCAAGCTACCGCGAGGGCAGGGCGAGTGATTAGTCTGGGGACGCTTAGCAATTCCGTGCTGAGCGCAACAAACACACCCCAGCAAGTAGCCGCTCCCAATGCGGCACTTCGCCAGCCTTCTCCGCGCAGGCGAAAGATGCGAAAGAGCCCCATATAAGCAATGAAGGGAAGGAGCGCGAGAATTTTCAGAGCGATACTCATCGCCGTGGCTGCCTCACACTTTTATCCGCAATCGAACTCGGAGTGCCTTTTAGTTCTGGCGCTATCGGTGTGCGCGATGAGGACAGCTTGGTGTGCGGAGCAAACGCCGGGATGGGGTCACCAACCTTATCCGGAAAAGTGAACTCAGAAACCCTGCGTTCAGGATTTTTAACGACTTGCTCGAACAAGTTACGCAACTGACCGAGCATGCGATTCACAGACGCGGCATCATACAAGTCGTAGTTGTATTCGCAGGAAAGCCGCCAGCCATCGGTCCTCTGAACCATGAAAAAGTTGATATCGTAAATCGCTCCCGGTGATTTGGAAGGCACGGGAGTCATAGTCAAGCCGGCAAATTCGCCGGGCTTTACGAAATCGCGCTGATAAATAAAATTAATTCCATACAGGACCGGTCGGCTCGGATCACGCTTGGGCCTGAGCAGCTCCACAACCTGTTGGAAGTGCAGATTCTGGTGCTCAAGCCCTTCCTCGACGGTTTTTTTGACGCGGTCGAGCAATTCGGGAAACTTTGGATCGCCGGAAAGATCGGTGCGTAGGACGACGGTGGAGATGAACAATCCAATGAGCGGTTCCAGCTCGACGCGGTCGCGGCCGGCGAGCAGAGTTCCAACGTAAATGTCGTTTTGCAGTGTGTAATGCTGAACCAGCATCTTCAACACCGCCAGCGCCGTAGTGTAGAAGGTGCATCCATGCTTGCTCGAGAATTCCACGAGCGCGTCCGTCAACGAGACGGGGAGGACGGTGGAAAGGATGTAACCGTTGTGGGTCTTTAGCGCAGGACGCGGATGGTCCAGCGGAATTTCCAGAGGCGGCAAATTTGAGAGTTTAGTTTTCCAATAGGCGCGATGAATGTCGAGCGCCGGCTTTTGCGTGCGGTCATTCTGCCAGATTGTGTAATCTGCGAACTGAAAAGGCAGTTCGGGCGTCGCCGCGGGGCGCTTCTCCGCTAGTGCGGCATAGTGGGCGCCGACTTCATCGCTGAAAATTCCGATAGACCACCCGTCGGAAACGATGTGGTGCATGGTGACGAGCAACATGTGCTCTTGCTCGGCAAGCTTCAAGAGGCGAGCGCGAATCAACGGCCCATTTTTCAGATCGAACCTGCGCTCTCCTTCTTGAATTGACAGGCGTTCCTCTTCCACATCTCTTTCGGTTTGCGACAGGCGGCTTAGATCGTCCACAGGCAGAGGAATGGCAGCTGTGGCATGAACGATTTGCCTGGGTTGTCCGTCGATC
>Ga0302176_10001204_pt1 | contig 12661 bp, 7 predicted proteins | sample I_Palsa_E1_1_FD_198787 | JGI IMG/M metagenome (GOLD analysis project Ga0302176, IMG submission 198787) | Peat permafrost microbial communities from Stordalen Mire near Abisko, Sweden - I_Palsa_E1_1 | ecosystem: Environmental > Terrestrial > Soil > Palsa > Peat permafrost | place: Sweden: Abisko...
GATTTGGCACGTTGTAGAGATAAATGGGAAGCGGACTCTCAGCGGTGAAGCTCTTGATGCATCGGACAAGGTCATTCTGACTGAGTGGCAAGTAATATGGAGGCGCGATCACGAGAGATTCACCGCCCGCATCCGCCGCGACCTTCGCCATTGCGAGCATTTCGGTTCGCGAAGTATCGATGACACCGACAATGACGGGTATTCGCCCATTAACCAGCTTGCACGTTGTCTGAATCACCTCGCGGCGCAGTCTATAGCTGAGGGCCGGAGCCTCGCCGGTCGTGCCGAGCACGAACAAACCGTGAATCCCACCGGAGATCATGTGGTCGATAAGTCTCTCTAATCCGGCGACATCGAGCTTATCGTCTCCCGCAAGCGGGGTAATCATCGGCGGGATAATGCCCCGCAAAGGTCTTTGGGGAATACTATTCATGAAGCTCCCTGAAATTCATCGATTGACTTCGCATCACTCTTCAACTGTCACACCGAGAATCACAAGAGACGTATGCGCCTGGTTGATTTCGTAAGAAATGCTCTTTAGTTTCTTCTGCAACAGTTTTGGGGAGCTATACAGAAGAAACTGATAATCCTCGCGCGCCAGATCTTTCTGGAAGCGAATTGCCGGTTGTGCTTCGAGAACAACGTGATGAACCCGCGTCGCGTCATCGATCTGGTTCGCGAGAGCGATCTCGTATCCGCTTCGTAGGGGAATCTTCCGGGCTTCCGCGGAATCGAAGCGCAGCGTAAGTGTTCCAATGATCTGCCCCATATATTCCACCGCATGGAAATCGTCGAGAAACTCGGCATGGCCGAGTATGTGGATTCGAGAGCATGGACGATCAATCGGAATTGTAAGCACCGATATTTTTGATACGGTCAATGGCCGCGCCAAACCCTCCACCGTGGGAATTGCAAAAGGCAGGCCCGAGATATTCAACTCTGGTTGCATCTGCGACCATAATTCGAATTTCTCGCCCGTCCGAGTCCATTGGTCGACGGAGAAACGCAAAGACGCCCAATATTTCGCCAGATTCGCTTCAAAACTCTTCCACACGCGCACACCATCAGAACTGGTAACGAGTGCGTCGAGAGGAATCGGCGTCTTTTTTGTTTCTGGCGACCAGTTCATATGGCGAAGCGGCAGAATCTGCGGTCGCAAGTCGGGAAGCTCTTCATGACGACGTCCATCGAAGAGTCGCTGGAGTTCCATGTAGATGGCGTTGCGTGGCTCCCGATCTTCTGTGACAACACCTGATTCGAGCACACCGTTTCTCATTTCATGATCGATGCGCGTGTATTGCCGCAAATCCTGCCACGACCAGAAACAATGCCCCGCGAGCTTTCCAGATTGCGTCAGTGCCAGAAAGCGATCGACCGTCTCTGACATGACTGCCTCAGACTGAGCGATTTGCTTGCCTCCCCATTCGGTGAAAGTGAGCGGCTTCTGCTCGCCGAAATAATCCGCTTCCACCTCAAACTGATCGAGGTCGAAGGTGTAGGGATGCTGGTCGAAAAAATCCATACCCGCTTTTAGATAGATTGGCTTGACCTCTTCTTTCGGATGGGAATTCGCTGCACTCACGAAACGCCGTAGAGGATCCAACTCGTTACAACGGCGCTTGCCCTCTGCCAGCGTCTCAACCGTCAGAGTGGATTCGTTCGAAAGGATCCAACCGAATACGCACGGAGCGTTCCAGTCGCGTCGAATCGTGCTTTCGAGAATCTTGTAGCCGAGCTCGATTTCTCCTCGCGGCATGATGGTGAAATCTACGATCCAGTAGCCGGGTTCTTCTGTCACGAAAAGTCCAAGCTCGTTCGCGAGATCGATGATGTAGCGGTCATGCGGATAATGGACGAGACGAACAAAGTTGCAACCCAACGCCTTAATCATGTGCATGTCTCGTTGTTGCTGAGCGCGCGTCAGGGTAAAGCCCGCGTCTTTCCACATGTCATGGCGGCAGATGCCCTTCAGGATCAGCCGTTCGCCATTCAGGCGAAATTCTCGTCCGACCGCCTTAAGCTGACGGAATCCGATTTTGCAGGACCACTTGTCCGATGCGCTCCCACTCTCTAACCGCGCTTCAATTGCGTACAAACGAGGAATCGCGGGAGTCCAAAGTTCCGGATTAATCAATTCAAAGTTTGTCTCGACTACATTCTCTCCTGGCGAAAGCTGCACGGCCTTCGCGGCGCGTGCAACTTCTTTGTTATTGCGGAAAAGAATTAGTTCGATGTCGGCGGCATCGGGTGCCGCGGAAGCGATGAAAACCTGAGCGTTGCAGGAGACGCTGCTGAAATTCGGCGTCAGCGTGTAAGCGAAGCGAACATTTTCAATAAACGAAGCAGGCCGGAGTTCGATATAAACATCGCGAATGATTCCGCCGTAAGCCTCCCATCCCGGATTGATGCCTAAATCAATTTCGTCTCGCGCCGAGCCATCGGGAAAAGGGATGAGATCGGTAATTTCAACCGCAAGTTCGTTCGAGCCCGAGTTAATGTGGCCTGTCAACTCAAATTCGCAGGGTACATACGGTCCCATCGCGCCCAACGCAAAGCCATTGACCGACGGGCGGGCCGCATAGGTAATTCCCTCAAAGTGAAGATAGGCGCGCTCGCCGGGAGCAAGCTTCGGAATCACGACTTCGCGACGGAGCGTATAAATTCCGGTGGGTCTCAAAGAAGAAGGAACATCGACAGCATCGTAAAGATGACCATCGTAGAATCGTCGCCACAGCCCATTCAGTTCGATGCGCGATCGCGACGGCAAAGTGCTGCTAGTCGCATCGTCTTCCGATTGAGAAGCCGTTGACAGGGTTGATGCAAGAGCAGAGGCACCGAGGCTCACAATGAAATTGCGCCGATCCATTGCGTTCATTTTTGCCCTCGGCTAGTGGGAGTGCCTCGGCACAACTTTGCGAAGATCGTGATATGCAGTGGCAAATTCCAGACACGCGCCAGTATCCAACTGGCCGGTATGTTCGCGATACAGTTGCTCCCAGGGTGAGTTGCTTTTCAGTTGAACCAGGCTTCGCGCTGCGCGACGGCGCTCGATTTCTTCCGGCGCAAGCAAAACATCGACCCTTCGTTCATTGAGCGAAATGCGAACCTTATCGTCTGTCTCGAGAATTCCGAGAAGTCCGCCCACGGCAGCTTCAGGAGAAATATTCAGGATCGACGGACTGTCGGATGTCCCGCTCTGCCGTCCGTCTCCCATGCAGGGCAACATGCGAACACCCTTTTGCAGCAGATATCCCGGCGGAGTCATGTTTACAACCTCCGCGGATCCCGGATAACCGATGGGGCCGGAATTCCGGACGACAAGGATGCAGCGATCGTCAATTTGTAAGGAGGGATCTTCAATCCGCGCCCGGTAATCTTCGGGCGAATCGAACACGATCGCTCGAGCGATGAAAGTGCCCTCGTTGCCAGGTTCAGACAAATACCGCTTACGAAACTCTTCGCTGATCACGGATGTTTTTACGAGAGCCGAGTCGAAAAGATTTCCGCTCACGACGAGCAGGCCGGCGTTTTCTTTAAACGGCTTGTCGTAGGTACCGATGACTCGCGTGTTGCGGCTGCGCGACGATCGACAGTTCTCGCCAATCGTGCTGCCGGTCACGGTGAGAGCGTCCTCGACGATTTTTTTCGCTTGCATCAACTCGCCAATGACTGCGGGAACGCCGCCCGCGCGGTGGTACGCTTCGCCCAAGTATTCTCCGGCGGGCTGCACGTGCAGCAGAAGATGAATGTGGTGTCCCACTGTTTCCCAATCCTTCAGAGTCAGATCCACGCCCATGTGCCGCGCGATCGCGATGATGTGAGGCGGGCAATTCGTCGATCCGCCAATTGCTGAATTCACTACGATGGCATTTTCAAAGGCCTTGCGCGTGAGGATGCGGCTCGGCGTCAAGTCCTCTTCCACCATTTCCACGATGCGACGGCCGGTGAGATACGCCATCTTCGCACGCTCGGCATAAGGAGCCGGAATCGTGCCGCAAGTTGGAAGCGACATGCCCAGCGCTTCCGCCAGCGAATTCATCGAAAGCGCCGTCCCCATGGTGTTGCAGTGCCCGGCGCTCGGAATGCCTGCAACCACTTGATCTAGGAGTTGTTCGTTTGAAATCTCTCCAGCGGCAAGCTGGCGGCGCGCCTCCCACAAAACCATGCCCGTTCCCGCCAACTTGCCGTTGACGTAACTGTCCAACATCGGACCGCCAGACAGCACGATCGCCGGAAGATTCACTGTTGCCGCAGCCATCAAGCCCGAAGGGGTGGTCTTGTCGCAACCCGTGGTGATGACGACGCCGTCGAAGGGATAACCGCACAACATTTCCACCAGCCCCAAGTATGCAAGATTGCGATCCAGCGCAGCCGTTGGTCGACGACAGCTTTCTTGCAGAGGATGGGTCGGGAACTCCAACGGAACGCCGCCGGCATCTCGAATACCCGCCTTGACGCGCTCTGCCAGAGCGAGATGAATGCGGTTGCAGGGAACGACATCGCTCCCGCTTTGCGCGATTCCAATAATTGGGCGCGACGATTGCAACTCCTGGCGCGTGATCCCGTAGTTGCTGAAACGCTCGATATAGACCGCGGTTTCGCCTGGATCTTTTGGATCGTTGAACCAGATCTCACTCCGTAACGGCACTTTTGCTTTTTTCACGAAAGTTCTTATCCCTCACAATCTGTCACTAAAACTGCCACCACCAAAATAGAAATGCCCGCAAGTGGTTAGCCTTGCGCCAGCAGACCGCCATCGACGGCCAACGATGTTCCGGTGATGTACGCCGCATCTTTCGAAGCCAGCATGCGAACTGAACGCGCAATATCTTCTGGAGTTGCCAGCCGCCCCATCGGAATCTTGGAGAGCAGACGCACCTTCTCTTCCGGATTGTTCTCGAAATGTGCGCGAATCAATTTGGTTTCAGTTGCTCCTGGAATCACGCAGTTGACGCGAATTCCATCCTTTGCACAGTCGATCGCCATCGCCCGCATCATCGCGAGTTGACCACCTTTGCTCGCGGCGTACACCGCATAGCCAGCGTAGCTCTGGAAGGCATGTCCGGAGGAAACAATAATGATGGACCCGGATCGGCGCCGGCGCATGACAGGAACGACTTCGCGGCAACAAAGGAATGTACCCCTCAAGTTTGCGGAGATGACCCGCTCCCATTCTTCGTCGGTTGTTGAATCGATCGACTTGATCTCTTGTACGCCGGCATTCGCGAACAAAATATCAATTTTGCCGAACCGTTCTGCCGTCTTTGCAACGGAAGTCTTTACCTGTTGCGCATCGCCGACATCGGCCTTAATGGCCAGACCGGTTCCGCCTTCGGCCTCGATCTCGCGAACTGTAATTTTGGCAGAGTCCTCATCCCGATCGAGCACAACGACCGCTGCTCTCTCTTGACCGAAGAGGATAGCGCACGCTTTACCGATGCCAGAACCGCCACCGGTCACCATGATTACCTGATCTTTAAACTCGCCCATGCGCGACCGTCTATTCTTGTTCGCCAAAGTTCGCGTGTCAAGGCAGATTCGGAATGGATGCCGAATCTGTAAAAAACTCAGTTAATCGCGAATTCTTTGCTCCAATTCCCTTGGACTAGATGACCAACCCAATGCGATGGAAATCCTGCGCGCCGTTTCACGAACGGCCCGTTTGATCTGTTCGGTTTGCGGCCCGATGCGGACCGAGGGACCCGAGATGCTCATGGAGGCGATTGGCATGGGGCTCGTTCCAAAAATCGGCGACCCGAAACATTCCACTCCTTCCACATCTTCCTGGTTGTCGTGACTCACCCCAGTTTTGCGCACCACGTTCAGTTCTTTCACCAGACCACTGAGATTCGTTATCGTGCGACGAGTATGTTTCGGAAGGCCGTGCTGCATGACAATCTTGTCGAGTTCCTCTTTCGACAAAAACGCTGCGAGAGCCTTTCCCATCGAAGTGCAATGCAGCGGAGCTCGATTTCCTATCGTTGCCGAAACACGATACGGCTTCGGACTCTCAATGCAAAAAATATGCGCAACCAGCCCGCTGTCGAGCACTCCGAGATTCACCGATTCGGCAAAGGTCAGCATGAGGGAGTTGAGATAGGGGCGGGCAACCGAAATCAAACGCTGGTAGGGAAGAGAACTGTTTACAAGGTCGAAAAAGCGATTCCCTAAGGTATAGCGGCGGCTCTCTTGGCGCTGAATGAGATATCCGCTCCTTTCAAGAGAAGTGAGCAGACGAAACGTCGTGCTTTTGGGGAATCCTGTCCGCTTCGTAATTTCATCGAGAGCCGGCTCCCGATCGCGAAACAGAGTGATCGCTTCAAGAGTGGCGAATAACCGCTCGGTCACAGCCAGAACACTTTTGTCGTGCCGAGTTTTTTCTTTCTTCGGGCGCTTCGCCGAACCCCGTTCAGGTGCCGCACTCATTTCCGCAACATGATAACGCACTCGCGCCTTTTGAAGTCTAGAGAACGGATCGAGGACAGCAATTTTGACTTTTTCCAACAGGATGCGGCAAGCATTCCGCATATCAATTGACATTTTATCGAAGAGGATGCGAGAGTATTCGCTGCCTTCCGGCTGTTGAAAAAATTCGAGGTTTGACTCCATGTTGATCAAACTGCATTGGCTCGATGGCATGATCATCGTGGCCTATTTCTTCGTGGTGCTCGGGATTGGTTTCAAACTCAAAGGCCGGATGAAAACCTCGTCAGACTTTCTACTCTCTGAACGATCTTTTTCTCACTGGATCACCGGTATCGCCTTCATGTCGGCGAATCTCGGTGCTCTCGAGGTTCTCGGCCACACTGCGAACGGCGCCAAATATGGCATGCGCACCAATCACTGGTATTGGGTAGGTGCGGTACCCTCCATGATTTTCCTTGGTCTTTTCATGGTGCGCTACTACTACTCGAATGGAATTCGTAGCGTGCCAGAATATCTGCGCCTGCGCTATGACCATCGGGCGCACCTTTTAAATGCGATCAGTTTTGCAATCGTCACGGTGTTGATGGCTGGCATCGATATGTTTGCCTTTGCCCTGATTTGTAGAACTATGATCGGCTGGCCATTTACTGGGAGCGTGCTTCTGGCTAGCGGCGTCGTGCTGGTTTTTATTTTTTGGGGTGGACTGTCCTCATCGATCTACAACGAATTTCTCCAGTTCTTTCTAATTGTGCTTGGTTTTCTGCCCCTTACTTTCATGGGCCTGCATCACATAGGCGGCTGGCATAGCCTCATTTCGCAACTTCCCGAGGGGTATATCCACACCTGGAAAGGAATGGGGGCTCCTTCGGATCCGTTGGGCACGCCCTGGTGGGTGATTGTCGTGGGCTTGGGTCTTTGCTCCTCGCCGGCTTACTGGTGTACCGATTTTCTTTTAGTGCAAAGGGCGATGGCCGCCAAAAATTTGTCCTCCGCGCGCAAAACCCCGCTGGTTGCTGCGGTTCCTAAAATGTTATTTCCAATCGTCGTCACGGTGCAAGGGATGCTCGCGTTGGCGATCGCTCCCAGCATTGTAAAGCGCGATTACAACCTGGCGCTTCCGGTCATGATGAGCCTTTTTTATGGCAAAGGAATGCTCGGCCTTGGAATCACTGCCCTGCTGGCGAGCTTCATGTCAGGCATGGCCGGAAATATTACAGCATTCAACACTGTTGTGACCTACGATATTTATCAGACTTATTTGCGCAAAAACAAACCCGACCGGCACTATCTGACAGTTGGCCGGACCACCACAATCCTGGGTACGGTGATCGCGTGCGCGTCTTCTTATATCGTCCTCAATTTCAATAATCTGATGGACTACATGCAACTGATCGGAATCCTTTTCATCTCTCCGTTTTTCGTTGCCTTTCTGGCCGGAATGTTGTGGAAACGGCCCTCAGCCACGGCGGGTTTTCTGAGCATGTTGGGCGGCCTTTCCGGAGGGCTTTTGGAATATGTGCTCTATCGCCTGCATATCATCTCGTTTGTCTCGCCGATGGCGTCGAATATTTACATGGCTGTCTGGGGGTTCGTCGGCGGCATTCTGGTCATCGTTCCTGCAACTCTTCTGACGAAACCACCGATCGCGGGAACACTGAAGGGGTTGATTTATGAACCGGGGCAGATCAGTCCGGAGGAATTGAACGAGCCCTGGTATTCTCATCCCACGTTTTATGCAATCATCGTTGGCGTGATGTTCATCGCGCTAAACGTCGCATTTTTCTGAAAGGCCAGTTTCCTGGTGAGACGAGCTTTCCTTCGCCCGTTTCGTGAACGTGTCCACGATAAACCACCGGACGAAGAGTTGGTGATCAGTTGTGCCCGCGAAACCTGCTGCTGGTCGCCCCGCTGAAGACCACCGGTCGCCGTTATGGATTTTCGGTTCGTGATTGAGTTCACTCTCCACTTAATCCGCGGAGGCTTACCGACATTTGGGGTTTCTGTCATTGTCCAACTTATCGCATGCCCAAAGGATACCGTTGGCAAGAAGGCGCAAATAGGCAGGTGATTCAGCGGTTTCAGAATCGTGGCCCAAAGTCGTGGCAAAGACACGGGCTCTGCCGTAACGGTGAACCCACGCAACAATATGGACTCGGCCATCAACAGGGCTCTTTGCGGTAATTAATGGCTGGGTCTTCGGAAGCACTTTGATGGTTTGATATAACTCATCTCCGGAGGTCTTCCAGTTCTCGGGAAAGTCAGCGACTATGGAGTTGCAAGTTGTAACCTTCTGCGTTGCAAATGGGCCAAATGCATCATGGAATTTGGAACGCAATCCGACGTAGTCTTCCCATTGGTGGATCTTGCTGGAATTTCTGAACGAGTGAATGGCGCAATGGATGAAGACGGTCGGCTTCCCCTTGTGTCCCACCTGAAGAGCATGGTCAAGCGCGATGGGATCAACATCATCGAGGCAGAAATCGTAGACGATTAAGTCGTATCCATCTGCAAAATGTTCGCTGCTAAGTTTGTCCAAATTTGTAACTAAGTCGAATCTTATATTGATTAGTCCACTCAGGTGTGATGTTAGGTAGGGCGCAAGCTTGTCATAGTCGTGATACACGCCGCCGGTGATGAAGAGTGCTTTTAGCGGAGGAGCACTGGAGGGTTCCTGTCGAGAGTCCCGGCTCGACATGGCAGACACGGGAGAAGCTGTAAGGAGCGCGAACTGCAGAAGGACGAATAGAGTGAAGTTTGTTACGCTCGAAAATTTCCCCGAGACATGTGATATCGGCGAAGGAACCCAGAACCGCGACCACTTCTCCGAAATAAGTTTGCGTTGCGAATGGGTGGTATGACTCAAGGCAAGCTCACGTTTGGGCCACTAGCAGTAAAAGTTGACATGCCACAGCAAAAGTATCTTGATCAACCTTTAAGTGCAAGCACTCATTTGAGAATCAATCACTTGTTGACCCCTATTGTCGCGGTTGCTAGCATCTCTAGGCGTTTCGCAGACGGTAAGGTTTCAAAAAAGGAATAAATGAAAAATATCGTTGTGTTTGTGGCTCTCCTGCTGTTGGTTTGGTCCGCGACACGTGTACTGCAAACTTCCGCCGATGACAAGGTGGCGCAGAACGACTGGCCGGCCTATGGAGGAGTGGGAGGGACGCACTATTCCACGTTACAGCAAATTAATCGACAGAATGTCCAAAAGCTGACGGTAGCGTGGACCTACGACACAAAAGAAGAAGGAGGGCTCGAGACTAGCCCGATCATTGTGGACAGTGTTCTCTTCGGCATTTCGCCGTCGCAAGAAGTGTTTGCACTCAATGCGGCTACCGGTAAAGAGCTGTGGAAGTTTGGAACAGGTGTGAAGGGAGGGCAGCCTAACCGCGGATTGTCCTATTGGGCACAGGGCACTGACCGCCGCATTCTGGTGGGGATCGAGAATTTTGTATACGCACTGGATGCATGCACGGGCCGCGCAATCAGTTCGTTTGGAGAACAAGGAAGAATCGATCTGCGGAAAGATCTTCGCGGAAACTACGAAAAACAATCGCTGATCGTGACCAGCCCAGGCTTGGTCTACAAGGATCTGATTATTGTCGGAGACAGAGAACCCGAGACACTTCCCGCTCCCCCGGGAGATATTCGAGCCTACGATATTCCAACTGGCAAACTGCGTTGGTCATTCCACACGATTCCACATCCCGGCGAGTTTGGATATAACACTTGGCCGAAAGATGCATGGACGTACAGCGGAGGAGCAAACAACTGGGCGGGGATGACCCTGGATGAGGTGCGCGGTCTAGTTTACGTACCGACGGGGTCTGCGGCAGCGGATTTCTACGGAGCTGATCGAATCGGCGACAATTTGTTTGCGAATTCACTCATCGCCCTGAATGCGGAAACCGGTTCACGGGTGTGGCACTTTCAAATTGTCAAACATGATATGTGGGATCGCGATCTGCCGTCGGCACCCAGCCTGGTCACCGTCAAGCACGACGGTCACACGATTGATGCCGTGGCACAGACGACGAAGAACGGATATGTGTTCCTGTTTGATCGGGCCATGGGTGAGCCACTTTTTCCAATCGAGTACAGAACGTCTCTCCCCAGTCAAGTGCCAGGTGAAAAAGCCGCGAGCACGCAACCGTTCCCAACGAAACCAGCGCCGTTTGCACGGCAACTGCTCTCCGCGAATATTCTGACGACACGCACGCCGGCGGCACATGACTGGGCGATCGCAGAGTTCCGGAAGTTTCGAAGCGAAGGTCAATTCGTGCCTTTGGGTGTTCACAGGCCAACGGTCGTCTTTCCGGGATTTGACGGTGGTGCGGAATGGGGCGGATCCGCAGTGGACAGCGAAACGGGAATCCTTTACGTCAATGCGAACGACGTAGCCATGACTGGGTTGCTGAAGAAAAATACCGGACACGAAGAATCTGAAGGAAGATCGGTTTACCTTAGTCAATGTTCGGTCTGTCACGGTGAGGCCATGGGAGGATCCCCGCCAGAAATACCGTCTCTCGTGAGAATCGCGCAGCGCCATAGTCGAGAAGAGGTAGTGACGATTTTGAAATACGGGCGGGGCAGAATGCCAGAGTTCTCATCGTTGCCATTTGATCAATTCTCGGCGCTAGTGGAATACGTATGGAGCGGAGGTAAGGAGGATAGGCCGTTCCCGGGAAAACACAAAGAAATCGCAAGAACCGAGCCGTCTCCGCGACCGGCATATCGGTTCACCGGGTACGGGAAGTTTTTGGATCCCGATCACTATCCGGCGGTAGCCCCGCCGTGGGGCACTTTGAATGCCATCGACCTGAACAGCGGAGAATATCGCTGGAAAATTCCGCTCGGTGAGTATCCAGAACTTGCCGCGAGCGGAATGAAAGATACGGGTACGGAAAACTATGGAGGGCCGATCGTGACGGCGGGAGGATTAGTCTTTATCGCCTCGACCGAGTTCGACAATAAGTTTAGGGCGTTCGACAAGAGCACGGGTGAACTCTTGTGGGAGACAACGTTGCCGTTCGCAGGGAATGCGACACCAGCAACCTACGCAGTGAACGGTCGCCAGTACGTGGTAATCGCCGCCGGTGGAGGAAAGGCCGCGGATCGGCCATCGGGAGGGGTCTATGTGGCATTTGCGCTCCCAATGAGTGGTCCGGAACTGGCATGGATGCGATTCGGATGGATTGTGATGTTTGCCGTGCTCGCTTTCGTAAAATCCTAGCAGCCAGTCAGCAATCAGTCGTTCAATACAGCGCGGCGTCTTTCGAATGGAATTCTGAAAAACCATTCTAAGCGCTTCGACGCAACCATTGTTTGGGCGTTGATAATTACTGGTCGTTGTTTTCGATGCTTTATGTCTACCGCTAAGCGCTCTTGCATTTTGCTGGATTGTCCCCGCGCAACCGTCGAAACGATTCACGCGTAACCATTCATGGTCCAGGAGGCAACATTGATTCAAGCGCCTGGGCACTGGGCGGCATCGTTCATTCGATCTGCACGTTCGTTGATAATGATCGTCTTTGTGTGCTTAACCGCATGAGTCGGAACCGTTGCGATTCGCCGGATTCGACTTTTCTACTTGTGCTGAAAAAGCAGGGGCGCGAAGTGGGCGAGATTGTCTCGCCATACCATCCACGTGTGCATGCCCGGGGTTTCGATTCCGATCACTGGAAGATCTTTGGTTTTAAGCCATGCCGTCAGTTTACGATTCGCTTCGAGGTGGTCATCTTCCGTACCGCATGTAATCCAGAGCAGGTGCAGAGCGGCGCGCTTTCCGGTCAAGGCTGCGAACCGATCATCTCGAAAATGTTCCGCCGCTGAACTGAATGCGCCAATCCAGCTAAATTGTTCGGCATGGGCGAGCCCGATCGTCAGACTTTCCAGCCCGCCCATGGAGAGCCCGGCAATCGCCCGGTCATCTCGGTTCTTCGAAACCGCGTAACTGGACTCCACCTGCGGCAGCACTTCGGTCAGCAACGCCTGGGTGAAAAGCTCCACATTGCGGTCGACCATCGCTTCATCTTCCCAAACGCCATGGCCGCTATTCACAAACTTCATGTCGCCGTAACCAAGGGGCATCACCACTACCATTGGCTGTACTTTGCCTTCGGCGATGAGATTATCGAATATGAAGTTGGCTTGACCGACTGCTGTCCAGCCGTTTGCACTATCACTCCAACCGTGCAACAGATATAAGACGGGGTACGACTTCGCGCGTTTC
>Ga0302176_10001208_pt1 | contig 12628 bp, 11 predicted proteins | sample I_Palsa_E1_1_FD_198787 | JGI IMG/M metagenome (GOLD analysis project Ga0302176, IMG submission 198787) | Peat permafrost microbial communities from Stordalen Mire near Abisko, Sweden - I_Palsa_E1_1 | ecosystem: Environmental > Terrestrial > Soil > Palsa > Peat permafrost | place: Sweden...
CTGATCAGCAATGCCCTGAAGTATTCCCGGCCCCGGTCTCCCGCCGTAATCGAGATTGGGCAGACGAAGAAAGAAGGGGAAAACGTGATCTTTGTGAAAGATAACGGAGTAGGTTTCGAGATGAAATATGCGGATAAGTTATTCGGCGTATTCCAGCGCTTGCATGCTGCCCAGGAGTTTGAAGGCACCGGCATTGGTCTGGCAACGGTGGAGCGCATCGTCCACAAGCACGGCGGTCGTGTATGGGTCGACGCCGAACTCAATCGCGGAGCCATTTTCTATTTCACGCTGAGTGGCCGGGAACCTGTGCCCGAACGTGCCTCGGCTGCAGCCGGAGGGGCACTATGAACACGGTCCACGACATACTTTTGGTAGAAGACAGTCAGAACGATATCGATCTCGCCCTCTATGCCCTGCGAGAGGAGAATCTGGCTAACAACATTTTTATCGTCCGGGATGGCAAAGAAGCTCTGGACTTTCTTTTCTGCCGCGGCTCTTTTGCCGAAAGATGCTTCAATCATCCTCCCAAACTGGTTTTGCTCGACTTAAAACTGCCGAGGGTGGATGGGCTGCAAGTGCTTAAGGAATTGAAAAATGATCCTCGAACCAAGTCGATCCCGGTTGTCATCATGACATCCTCCAGCGAGGAGCGAGATCTGGTAGAGGGCTACAACTTAGGGGTTAACAGCTATATCCAGAAGCCCGTCGATTTCGAGCAATTCCGGAACACCGTGAAAACCCTGGGCCTCTATTGGCTCGTGGTCAACCAGAGCCCGGTTGACCGATCACCCTCCGCAATGATCGGAGAGTCCCATTGAGCATTAGCGTGGAAGAAATCCTCGTCACTGCAACCCTCCGCGAAATCGCAGAAGCGAGGCGTGCCGAGGAAGCCGTGCAGGCCCTGGCCATCAGCAGGACTCAGCTCAAGGAACTGGCTGACAAACATCTAGCCCAGATAGAAGAAAGCCGCCGGCTTGGCGAGGAGGCCCTTCGCGAGAGCGAAGAAAAATACCGCCTGCTCCTTGACGGGGTTCAGAATTACGCCATCTTCATGATGGACCCGCAAGGCCAGATTCTCAGTTGGAATGCCGGCGCCGAGCGAATCAAGGGTTACGGTGCTGACCAGATTATTGGCCACAACTTTTCTTGCTTTTTCCCTCCTGAAGATATTGAGCGTGGCAGACCGGAGGAGATTCTTCGCATGACGACCGTCAACGGCCGCCACGAAGAGCAGGGGATGCGCGTGCGGAGAGATGGCTCACGATTCCTGGCGAATGTCGTGTTCACGGCCTTGCGCGACGCGGCCGGAAATCTGCGGGGGTTTTCTGAGTTCAGCCACGATCTCAGTGAGAGCAAGGCGTCCGAGGCCAGGTATCGAGGACTCTTGGAAGCGGCGCCGGATGCGATGGTTGTAGTCAACGTAAGCGGGGAGATTGTCCTGCTAAATGTTCAGGCAGAAACCCAGTTCGGATATAGCCGCGATGAACTGGTAGGGCAAAAAGTGAAGAACATCATTCCCGAAGGCTTCGCGGAAAGGCTAATCGCCGACGGCACCCGCAGCGCAGCCGAGGCACTGGCACAGCAGATTGGCACCGGAATCGAACTCGTCGGTCGGCGCAAGGACGGCACCGAGTTTCCCATCGAGATCATGTTGAGTCCGCTTGAAAGTGCGGAAGGAATCCTGGTCACGGCAGCGATCCGCGACATCACCGAACGCAGGAAATCCGAGGAGCATCTGGTGAAGACCGTGTGGGAATTGAAGCGTTCCAACGACGAACTGCAGCAATTTGCCTATGTCTCATCCCACGATCTTCAGGAGCCCCTGCGCATGGTGTCCAGTTATACACAGCTGCTGGCCAAGCGCTACCAAGGGCGTCTCGACTCCGATGCAGACGAGTTCATTGCCTTTGCAGTCGACGGATGCAATCGGATGCAAGGGTTGATCCAGGATCTGCTGACCTATTCTCGCGCGGGGACCAATGCAAAAACACTCCACGAGACTTCCAGCGAAATCGCTCTGAAAAAAGCGCTGGCAAACCTACGAATCACGATCGAGCAGAGCGGCGCAATCGTGACTCACGATCTTCTGCCAGCCTTGACGACGGATGCAACCCAGTTGACGCAGGTATTTCAGAACCTCGTGGGAAATGCAATCAAATACCACGGCGCCGAAGCGCCTCGCGTCCATGTCTCCGCCACGAAGGCCGGCAATAACGAATGGATCTTTTCCGTGCGTGACAATGGCCTGGGAATTGATCCTCAATACTTTGACAGAATATTCATCCTTTTCCAGCGCTTGCACGGGCGCGACGAGTTCGAGGGCACCGGAATCGGATTGGCCATTTGCAAGAAGATTTTGGAGCGGCTAGGCGGCAGAATTTGGGTCGAGTCACAACCGGAAAAGGGCTCAACCTTTTACTTCGCCCTGCCGGAGATAGAGGGGAAATAATGGAATCCATTGGAACCGATGCGGCACCTATCGAAGTCTTATTAGTTGAAGACAGTCCCGGCGACGTCCGGCTCACGCGGGAAGCGTTCAAAGACGCCAAGGTGCACATCAACTTGCACGTGGCGTCGGATGGGGCAAAGGCCATGGCTTTCCTCATGCGCGAGGGCGAGTACGCAAAAGCTCCGCGCCCCGATTTGATCCTGCTCGACCTGAACCTTCCCAAGAAAGATGGCCGGGAGGTATTGGAGGACATCAAAGAGCACCCCACACTAAAGACTATCCCGGTAGTTGTCCTGACTACCTCTTCGTCAGAGGCGGATATCCTTCGGAGTTATCAGCTTCATGCGAATTGTTACATCACCAAGCCTGTGGGCCTCGAGGGGTTCCTGACCGTTGTGAAGAGCATCGACAGTTTTTGGCTGTCGGTCGTCAGGTTGCCACGCGAAGTGAGCGCGTGAAAGAAAAGGCCCTCCAGGTACTTCTCGTTGAAGACAACGCGGGAGACGTCCGTTTACTCCGCGAGATGTTTGGCAAAGAGCGGCCAGACAGTTTCGAACTCACTCACTTCTTGCGCATGAGTGAAGCCGAGATCCATCTTGCGAAAGGTGGAGTGGACATTGTCCTGTTGGACATGGGATTGCCGGATGGTCATGGTCTCGATACTGTGCGCCGCGCCCACCGCGTGGCCCCAGATGTCCCGATGATCGTGCTGACGGGCCTGGACGACGAGGCACTGGCCGCGGAGGCCATGAAAGAAGGCGCACAGGACTATCTGATCAAAGGCCAGATCGAAAACCGCGCGCTACCCCGGGCGCTTCGCCATGCCATCGAACGCCACCGCATGCAGACCGAGACTGATCTCATCCGCACCCAGCAGATACAGTTTAAAGATCAGTTCCTCTCCCATGTATCGCACGAACTTCGCTCGCCACTGAGCGCGATTCGTCAGTTTGTGACCATCCTCCTGGACGGACTGGCCGGCGAACTGCGGCCCGAGCAGCACGAGTACATGGGAATTGTCTTGAGGAATGTTAAACAACTTCAATCGATGATTAACGATTTGCTTGAAGTCACTCGCGTGCAGGCGGGCAAACTGATGATTGAGCCGCAGTGCACCTCTATTTCCGATGCAATCGCGTATGCCGTCGACACGCTCCAGGGCGCCGCCACCGCAAAACGGATCGTTCTTTCTTCCGATGCGGGGAACCAACTACCGTCGATTTGCACCGATCCTACCCGCCTTCGACAAATTCTGATCATTCTCGTTGACAACGCCATAAAGTTTACGCCGGCAAATGGCGAGGTGAAGATTCAAGCTTCTGTCTGCGAAAAGGATCCAAGTCTTCTCGTTCTAAAGGTCTCGGACTCGGGATGCGGCATCAGCCCAGACATGACCGAGCGGATTTTTGAGCGCCTCTTTCAGACCTCGGATCCTTCCCTCGAAGGCCGCAAAGGTCTTGGCCTGGGGTTGTACATCTGCAAGGAGCTGGTTACGCGACAGGGTGGACAAATCTGGGCAACAAGCACGCCGGGACAAGGCTCCGTCTTTTCCGTTACTTTACCGATTTTCTCTTTGCCCGCCCTGATTTCCCCCGCGTTCCGTAAGGAGGGACGCGCAGATGGTCCCGTCACACTCGTGGTAACGGAGATCGGCTCCCAGAGCGGTTGGCTCTCAGATGAAGTGCGCACAGAACAGTCTCACGGGGTTCGCGAAGTTCTGCAACGCTGCTTGCACTCGCATCTGGACGTCCTGCTGCCGAAAATGGGCGTGGCAGGGGCGGTGGAACTCTTCTTCATGGTGGCGATTACCGACAAAATTGGCGGTGAGGCAATCAGCAAGAGGATACGCGAACAATTGCACGATCACGTCCAGCAAGCCGGCCTGACGCTTTCGACTTCTTTTCAGTCCCTTGCGCTGGCCACGCGAAGCTCGGGTAAATCAACGGAAGAGCTTGTGCAGCAGCTGGCCTTCGGAATTCAGGAACTTATCAACGCCGAAACTTCATCCAGGAGGATGGTAAATGCGTAACAAGAAGATTCTGATCGTCGATGACGATCCGGATGTACTACAAGGTATGCACGTGCGTCTCAAGGCGAACCACTATGACATTTGCCTTGCAGGAGATACCTTCTCGGCTGTGGCTGAGGCACGGAGAAGCTCGCCGGATCTAATTCTCCTAGACCTCGGTCTGCCGGCTGGCGGCGGTTTCCTGGTGATGGAAAGGCTCAAGATGATTCCCTCCGTCGCTATAATCCCCGTCATCATCGTCTCGGCTCGCGACGGCCTGGGCAACCAGAAGCGCGCTTTGGACGCCGGAGCGAAGGCCTTTCTCCAGAAACCCGTAGACGATGCCGAACTCCTAGCGGTCATCCGGCAAGCTCTGGGGGAAGGCGTGCGGAAGGACCCACCTACGTTTTATGACCTGGGAAGGATATGACGAGCGGAATTCAGATTGTGACCAAGACCCCCGACCCGAGCAAGTACAACCGAGAAAAGCTTAGTTATGTGCGGAGTGTAATCGAGATAGCTACTCTTCCTGATAACTGAGACGAGCCGGAGTTAGTGCTGTAGATGTTCTGGTGGCTTGTCTCCGATAAGGCAACCGCGGTGTCGTCAGTTCCAAAATGGGAATCGGAGACGAAATCCCCAAACTGAGAACAATTCACTTGCATTGCCTTGGTACTCTCGGCTACATTCGATTGTGCGTGTCAGTGCTCTTGGGCACTGAACGCAGGAAGTTCCAACATCGCCTTGTCGAAGCAGTTCCCACCGAGGGGCAGGAAATGCAGTTTTTCCTCAGGCGAGCCCTAGGTCCCAAGATACATAACAGGATACATAAAACGTAAGGCGGAGCCTGTCTCAGACCGCAGAGCGGATAGTTACTGAGAGTGCGCGTTTTAAGCGTACAAAAAAGGGGAGCCATTGATCCGCGCCAACGGAGCCCGCTCCAGGGCCGAGAAATGCAGCCACGAGTTGGCTGCCATCGTGGCTTCCTCCGACGAAGCCATCGTGAGCAGTAATCTCGACGGCATCGTCGTGGCTTGGAACAAGAGCGCCCAGGATCTCTACGGTTATAGCGCCGAAGAAATGATCGGCCGACCAATCGCTGCCGTTCTCCCTGAGCATGTGCACGAGGAAAGCCTTCAAATTCTACGAGGTATTGCAGGGGGGCAGTCCACAGCTCGCTACGAAACAGTTTGCAAGCGCAAAAGCGGAAGCCTGGCCCATGTCTCACTGATCGTAGCGCCGGCAAGGAATTCCAAAGGGCAGATCATCGGATATTCCACTATTGCTCACGACATCACCGAGCGTCGGCGCAGGGAAGAGTGCGAATTCCTCGCATCGGTGGTCGAGTCATCCGATGATGCCATTATTGGCAGGAGTCTGGACGGAACGATCTCCGCCTGGAACCCTGGCGCTGAGAAGTTGTTCGGTTACTCGGCATCCGAGGCCGTGGGCAAACCGATAGAGATGCTGCTGCCGGCAGAACGGGAGAAAGAGCGATCCGACATTCTGGCCCGCATTATACGCGGGGAGTACGTTAACCATGTCGAAACCGTTCGGGTTCGAAAGGACCGCACAAAAGTTGACGTATCCGTGACGATGTCGGCGATCAAGGATAGAGGCGGCGCAATCGTTGGCGCTTCACACATTGCGCGCGATATCACAGATCGTATACGTGCAAAGGATGTGCGCGAACGTCTGGCAGCCGTGCTCGAGTCATCCGATGACGCCATTATTGGCACGACCCTCGACGGAACGATCACCAGTTGGAACCCCGGCGCCGAGAACTTATTCGGTTACCCCGCGTCGGAGGCGGTGGGCAAATCGATAGAGATGCTGCTTCCACCGGAACGAGCGAGTGACGAGTCTGACATTCTGGCGCGAATCAGCCGCGGTGAGCGCCTTGATCATTTCGAGACTGTTCGGCTGCAAAAGGATGGCAAGAGAATTGCCGTGTCCGTGACGATTTCGCCGATTCGAGCCTGCAGCGGCGCAATTGTAGGTGCTTCAAGGATTGCGCGCGACATCACCGAGCGCAGGTGCGCGGAGGAAGAATTACGCAAGTCAGAAGAGAGATTTAACAAAGCCTTTTGCAGCAACCCGCTGGCCATTTCCATCTCGACGCAAGCGGACGGCCGGTATCTGGACGTGAATGACGCATTCCTCCAGATACTCGGATACAAGCGCGAGGATGTCATTGGGCGCACCGCCTCGAAGTTGAACTTCTGGGCCGAGCCGTCGAAACGAATGGAGATGCTCCAGTTGTTAGGGAAAAACGGAAGCGTGACGGAGTTCCGCACGCAATATAAGACCTCAACGGGAGAGCATCGAGATACAGAAGTGTCGGCGGAACTGATCGAACTGGAGGGGCAACCCTGCGTGCTGGCGATCACGCGCGACATCACCGAACGGGTGCGGTCTGAAAAAAGCCTGCGGGAATACGAAAGAGTCGTCGAAGGCCTGATAGACATGATCGTGGTAGTGGACAGGGACTACCGCTACATAATCGCGAATCGCTCGTTCCTGAGCTACCGGAATATGGAGAGAGAGCAGGTCATAGGGCATCGCGTGGATGAAGTATTGGAAAAGGATATCTTTGAGTCTGTCGTCAAGGAGAAGATGGATGAGTGTTTTGCGGGCAAGGTCGTTCAATACGAAATGAAGCATGACTATCCCAATCTCGGCGAGCGAGCATTGTTCGCGTCGTACTTTCCCATCGCTGGTGCCACGGGGATCGAGCGGATCGCATGTGTGTTGCGGGACATCACCGAGCACAAACGGGCCGAGGAAAGGCTTCGCAAGTCGGAAGAGAGGTTCAGCAAAGCCTTTCGCCAGAGCCCTCTGGCCATCACAATCTCGACGGAAGCCGACGGGTTGTATCTGGACGCAAACGAATCATTTCTCAAAATGACTGGCTACACGCGAGCGGATGTGGTTGGCCATACGACCTCAGAGGTGGGGTTCTGGGCCCTACCATCACTGCGCGTAGACCTCCTCCAGCAGTTGCGAGAGGACGGAAGAGTGACGGACCGCCCTATGCAATTCAACAGTTCCACGGCAGAACTTCGGGAAGCGGAACTGTCATGGGAAAAGATCGAGATTGAGGGACAACCCTGCCTCCTGGCTTTCATGCGCGACATTACCGAGACTCGGCGCCTGGAAGCGCAGTTCCTACAGGCTCAAAAAATGGAGGCCGTTGGGCGTTTGGCCGGGGGAGTAGCCCATGACTTCAATAATATGCTGAGCGTAATTATCGGCTACAGCGATCTATCGATGGATCTGGTTGCGCCAGACAGTTCCGTAAAAAGGTACTTGGCGCAGATCAAGAAAGCGTCGGAACGGGCTGCCGCCCTGACCCGGCAACTCCTAGCCTTTAGCCGGCAACAGATTATCTTCCCCAGAATTCTGAATCTAAACGACGTAGTGAATAATGTGAGCACCATGTTGCTGCGCATGGTTGGCGAAAGTGTTTCTGTCTCGTTCCGGCCGACTATTCCGATTGGAAGCATCAAAGGCGACCCTGGCCAGATTGAACAGATCCTGATGAATCTGGTGGTGAACGCGAGAGACGCAATGCCACGCGGGGGCAACATCATTATCGAAACGGCGCAGGCTAAACTGGACGAACATTACGTTTCTGAGCACCCCGGTTCTCAGACCGGATTACACGTCGTCCTGGCCGTAACCGACACCGGTTGCGGAATAGAAGATAGCATCAAAACAAACATCTTCGAGCCTTTCTTCACCACGAAGAATATTGGGCAAGGGACCGGCCTCGGACTCTCCACCGTGTACGGGATCGTAACCCAGAGCAACGGAAGCATATCTGTTGAAAGCGAGGCGGGAAAGGGCACGACCTTCAAGATCTATTTTCCAAGAATAGCTGCGAAAGCAGAACAACTGGTGCAGACCCACGAAATGGACGAGGTTATATCAGGGTCTGAAACGATTTTGCTGGTAGAAGACGATGAGTCTGTCCGCAAGGTGACCGCTAACTTGCTAAGCAGTGCCGGCTACCGAATCATCGAGGCAAGCAGTGCCGAAAAGGCTCTGAAGATCATGACACGGTCCAAGCCAAAAATCGATCTGCTGCTCACAGACCTCATCATGTTCGGTAAAAACGGGTTCGACCTGTTCGAACAAGCGAGGTTGCTCCGCCCGGGTCTTCATCCACTATTCATGTCCGGATACACCGGGGACCTTGCTATTTTAAAGGGCGACTTCATTTCGGAGCGTGCATTCCTGTCGAAGCCATTCACCAGACTCTCGCTCCTCAAGAAAGTCTATGCGGTCTTACACGCCGACTGAATGCCGTTGTGAGTGGGTAATAGCGATAACTATACGACTAACTGTTCACTTTTATACAGTTTTACCGACATTTGTCGGAGTAACACTATTATTAGCGTATTCACATAGGCGGTGCTGTATGAATCAGACCACGACAAGCGTATCGCATAGAGTCTTGCTGGTAGATGACGACGATGATGTTCGTGACATGATGAGTTTGACCCTTGGGGCAAAAGGATTTGAGGTAGTCCCCGCCTCCAGCGTGACGGCGGCCTTGAAACTTATCGTTACAGAGACCTTTGACGTGCTTATTACTGACCTCCACATGCCGAACCCCAGCGATGGGTTTGCGGTAATTACTGCAATGCGCCACTCCCAGCCGAGTGCGCTCACGCTGCTCGTCAGCGGTTATCCCGACGTGAAGAGCGCGATGGACGCGATCCTTCTGGAAGCGGACGATATCATCGTGAAACCATTCGAGCCCAAGAAAATCGCCGACGTCGTCCACGATAAATTGCTGACCCGCAAAGTCGCTACCCGTACGCCAAAGGAAAGGGTAGCGGCGATATTGCAGCGTTGCACGAGTGGCATTGTGGAGGACTGGTTGACGCGCGTAAAAAAGAACAAGACGCTCAGTCGGATTGCGTTAAGCGACCAGGAGCGTACAGGATATCTTCCGAAGCTGATTGAAGATCTGATTGTCCGCCTTGGAGTGCCCAGGGTCCTCAACGAAGAAAGCGATTCTGACTGTTCCGCAGCCGCAAGTGCCCATGGCAGGATGCGACGACAGCAAGGCTACACTCCGGGAATGCTGGTGCACGATTCACGAATACTCCAGGTAACTCTCTTCGGGACGTTGCAAAGAAATCTGAGTGCTCTCGATTTTAGTGTGCTGTTACCGGATGTCATGACTATCGCGGATGAAGTGGATTCACAGTTGACGCAAGCGATGGATAGCTACATGGGTATCGAGCACAAGCCGGTCGCGGCGTAGCTACTCCTACGCTCGCGCGGAAGCTACGGCACAGCGACTCCGCTACACGTAGGGCGCTGCATTGCTGAGCCCAGCCCCAACAATCAGCCCCCTGTCTATTGAGTCGCAAAGCGTGTCATTGTTTGACAAGCACACCTGACAAACTAGGTGGAATATCGCTTGTTGCACTAGTGATCGGCTGCTGAACAGTAACTTCAGTTCCACAGTGACACCGGCGTGAGAGCGTATTCACGGCAAGTGTCCTGCCGCCGGCTGTTGCGCCGCTGCAAGGCGATTGCGTCAATTGTCTCTAGACGCGACCAACGAATGCGTAATTGCATGTACACCAAGCATGACGCGATTCAGCACTCCAGCCTTTCGCATAAGTTTGGCCATGTGTGCTTTTACGGTACGCTCTTCTATTCCAAGAGGAGCGGCAATCTCCTTGTTAGAGCAACCCGACACCAACATCGCGAGTACCTGCTTTTCCCGGCTCGTGAGCGGTCGACCCACAGAACGACCGTGCTCAGACGATAGGTACGCCTGCTCCACGAGCCTGGCGAGAACCCGCCTGGGAGCCCAAACCGATCCAGCTTGCACAATTCGAATGGCCTGCACCAATTCGGTCGCCGACACCGTCTCGTCGATGCAGCCCTTTGCGCCGGCCGCGATGACTTTCAGTATTGCAGAATCGTCTATGTTGCATCCCGTCACGATGACGTCCAGGCCGGGGCAGAGCGTCTTCAAGGTGATCAGCGCATCCAGGACATTCCCGCCGGAAGGGCTGCCCAGCAAGCCGATGTGCACATCCTGATGCATGGCCATTTCAGTCAGAGGCACGGATTGTAGCTCGAAATCAGATTCTGGACTCAAGAGCGCGCAGAATCCCAAGAACCGCAGCGGATCGGAATCGATTACCGCGACGCGGACCGCAGTTTTTTTGGTCTGAGAGGTATTCATGGATTTTCCTATGATTTCTCGCATAAGCAGCGAGATTGCGCCCGGTGTACCTGTGAGTCTTCACTATCTCGATGCAATCGTGATGCCACAGTCGATGGCTGAAATACCGCTGTGTTGTGAACGAGATGCGAGTCGTGTGCCTTTTGGCGCGTTGCCCATAAATCCCTAGAGATGTCCGGAAACCAGACGCAACCGATGCGGCGAGCGCAGTTCGCTCAGGAGAGACGTAGAATTCCATAATCTCCCGGTGTACAAACACATTGCGGCCGCTGTCGTCGACGATGCGATGGTCGCACACCCAATGCCCACAACCAAAGACAAAGAAAAGGACTAGAGTGAACGTGTGCTCATCCTGATCAACCAAGTTAGCTTGAAAGTTGCCGTTCATGGGGAGTAAGAAGACAATCCTCATCGTTGATGATGACCCCGATATACGTCTCGGCTATCAGGTCCTTCTCACGGCCCACCATTACGATACCCTCTTCGCCTGCGATGCATTCTCGACGTTAACAGAAGCTGCTACACACAAGCCCGATCTAATTATTCTGGACCTTGGTCTACCCGCGCTGCCAAGACTTGAGCGCACAATGCTGCAGCCCGAGTCCGGCGGCGGCTTCCTCGTAATGGAGAGATTGGCAGCGGACACAAACCTCGCTCTGATCCCTGTCGTCGTCGTTTCCGGCCTCGATCCTAACGCAAACAGGGGACGCGCCATCCGTGCAGGGGCCATGGCTTTTGTGCAAAAGCCATGGGATCAGGATAAGCTCCTGGCGATCATCGGCGAACTAGTTGGTTCGCCAGAGCGACCTATCTCGCAACCCCAATGAATTGCTTGGGCGTCCGCCGAATTATCCCATTTGAGTCGCTGGACCGAAAGCAGAGGGCTAAACAGAGCGTACGGAATCGAAAATACGGCACATCCCATCTTCTTTGATCTGACGCTCTAGTTCTGGTTCTGTAACCCCGCGAGTGCGTCTTTTCGAGACTGAGCAAAACAGATGCTCAGGCCTCGGCACTCATCTTCGTCTTTCAAGGCGGACTAGAATGAGAGCTTAATGCGTCGCATGCTCGCTGCTGGGGACTTCCTTCGCCTTGGCATCAATTTGGCGGACACCCAAGACAAAAAGTAAAGTTGTCGTGTGCGCTGAGCGTTTCCCCAAGAACGGTAGAAACAATATGGATACCTGGTTACCGAAATCAGTGCTGTGTCTCAAGGAGTATACGCCGCGTCTTTTCATGGCGGACCTCCTCGCAGGCGTTACGGTTGGGCTCGTGGCACTTCCGTTGGCGATGGCCTTCGCCATCGCTTCGGGGATGCCACCACAGGCGGGTTTGTACTGTGCAATCGTGGCAGGCTTTGTTATTTCTGCTTTCGGAGGGTCTTCAACTCAGATAGGCGGTCCAACCGGCGCCTTCGTGGTCGTGGTATTTGGGATCGTCGCGAAATTCGGTATCGACGGCCTGTTCATGTGCACCCTGTTGGCTGGAATCATCCTGCTGATCTTGGGCGCAACAGGTTTGGGTACAGCGGTTAAGTTCATACCCCGCCCTGTGGTCGTAGGGTTCACGAATGGCATCGCCGTCATTATTGCCAGCACGCAAATCAAAGATTTCTTTGGCCTCAAGATTGAAAAGGTGCCGGGCGACTTTGCGTCGCGCATTCTTACTCTTGCACATAACTCCTCCTCGTTTTCTCTGACAGAGACAACATTGGCGATTAGCGCGCTTATGGTGATTGTCTTTTTTATGATGTTCGTGAAGAGAATCCCCGGTTACATCGTCGCTCTGTTCCTCGGCACGGCTGCGGTTATTGTTTTCAAATTTCCTGTTGCAACGATTGGCACTCGGTTCGGCGGTATTCCATCTGGATTCCCACACCTCAAGATTCCTCAGTTCCGCATAGACCTCCTCCGCCCTCTAATCTCTCCAGCCATCACAATTGCGATGCTAGGGG
>Ga0302176_10001209_pt1 | contig 12624 bp, 10 predicted proteins | sample I_Palsa_E1_1_FD_198787 | JGI IMG/M metagenome (GOLD analysis project Ga0302176, IMG submission 198787) | Peat permafrost microbial communities from Stordalen Mire near Abisko, Sweden - I_Palsa_E1_1 | ecosystem: Environmental > Terrestrial > Soil > Palsa > Peat permafrost | place: Sweden...
AGCTGGGTCTCTCCTCCAAATGGGTCCTAGCCGGAATACCCAGGTCTCAAAAGCGAGACCTGGGCCACCCACTCAAAGTCTGGAGGTTGCGGCTTGTTTTTCGACAGAGGAATCATGGGCCTTCGGCCCACCCAAGGTAATGAAAATTGGCTGAAGGGTACGGGCTTTAGCCCGTACATAGAGGAAGCAAGAATGGTAGGCTTTAGCCAATTCTTCAGGCTACATTCGTCAGGGGGGCTTTGTTGCCAAATGCAACAACTACGTGCCTAAATTCTGATCCGGGAAGAGACTTACTGTCCAACTATCTTTCGGACAGTCTGATTGATCTTCTTCAGACGCGCTCTTAGATATGCGCAGATGCATACACGGGCAGAGATGCCGAGTGCGCACTAACAACATTTGTCCCACTTAGTGTTTGATAGCGCTTGAGCATATCCTCGGCCACCTTATCCCAAGTGAAAAATGTCAGCGCTCGTTCCCGTCCGGCTTTCCCCATAGACTCCCGCAGAGCATCATCTTCGAGCAACCTGAGAAGGGCCTGCGCCATTTGCTGCGCATCGTTCTTCTCTACGATGAATCCGGTCTCGCGATCTTTCACGGTTTCTACTACACCCCCTGACCGGCTGGCGACTACTGGCGCGCCGGAGGCCATGGCTTCCACCACCGGTATGCCGAAACTGTCATTGCAGATAGACGGAAGCACGAAAATTGCGCCCTGATAATAGTGCTCGATCAACTGCGGGCGGTGGCCGACCCATCCATGAAAGGTAACCTTCTCCGCTACCTTCGCCGGCATCATCTCTTCCAGGCAGAACTTATAAGATGACCGATTAGGAGAGCCAGGGAAGAGTTTTCCCTTAACCAGCGACAGCGGCTTGAAGGCGTAATACGGAGCCACGCTTTTCCGCAACGCCTGATCTCTGATATCGAAAGTCTCCTGCAAAGCATAATTTCCCTGCGGTCCTACCAGATCGAGATGGACGTTCGGATACTTCTCAACCACGGTCTTGAAAGCTTCGAGCAAAATATGCAATCCCCGATGGGGGGAAATCGCGCCCGCGTAGAGAATCCGTTTCAGCTTGCCGTCGCGGGCAGCAGAGTAGTCGCGGTCGCGGGTAAACTCCCGTGCATCGATGCCGTTGTAAGTCACTTCGCAACGGTTGGCGATCAGGGGAAAATCCTGCTTTGTTTTGTTGACAACATAGCCGCTTACTGCGGTTACCAGGTCGACGTTCTTAAGGCGCTCCGCAAAGATTCTGGGATTACCCTGCGAAAACCACTCCGCATGCAGATGTAAGACAATTTTCGCCTTAGGGTTATATTCCCTAATCACGGGCACGCATTGAGAACAATGCTGAATATGAATCACGTCGCACGCCTGGCTCTGCAAATCGATGGCCACTTGCCGTGCAAAAGAAGGATGTAACAGGCTGGAGGTTGAAAGTGGGGCGGCACCCGGCGCCAGTCGCGAATACTTTTTCCGCGCCTGGAAGAGCCATCGGTCGGCGCGTGTGGAAGGAAAAAACTTGTACGTCACCCCCTGCTCCGAAAGCTGCGGTCCCCATCCTTCATGAGAGTCTCTGGATCCGTAGACAACCACCTCACACGACTTAGCCAGGATAGGGGCCACTCCATAGGTGCATGCGCCCACGGAGTTTTGCCGCGGAGGAAGAATCGTGTCGATAGGCTGATTGACGAACGCTACTTTCATGTAACCCTTCCGCCTCGTCCCGGGTTGAAGGCCGCCTGCATTCTCTCAGGCGACGGACGGTTCCTCTTCAACCAGGGCCGGCGCCCGATTTGCTCGCAAAATGCCGCGGATTTTATACAGTTGTATGGGGCAAGAGGTGCAAATCTTGCTGAGTGCCATGGCGAACGCTACGCCCCCCACGCCCCACCAACGGGCGAAGACGATGCCTAATCCTATCGCGCAGAGGGCGCAGAGCGAAAGTGAATAAGCCAATACGTCTGCGCGCTCCAGGCCGCAGAATAACTGGCCCACGGATAACATTCCGACGCAGACCAAGGTATAAACGCTAAGCCACAGAACCACTTGCGTGTTGGGAACCGCAGCCTTGCCTGCCCAGATCCTGATCAGCGGTTTCGCTACCAAGGCGATGCCAACGGTTGCCGGCACGCCGAAAGCCAGCGAGGCGAGCATGGAGTTCCTGAAAGCCCGGTTGATCCATCCCCAATCCGCTCTCGCTTTGGCTTCGCCGTAGGCGGAAATGAACGGCGCCGTAGCCATGAACACCAGGTCATTGGGAAGGGTTACGATCTTTTGCGCCACCACAAAAATGACCACGTACGAAGGGCCCAGCATTTGCGTAATGATCATCGGTTGGCTTTGATAAATGCCCAGACCCGCCAACTGCGTAATCATGTAATTGCCGCCCAGAGACAACAGGCGCTTGATCGAAGTCCAGCGCACCGCCGAAGGCCGCGGCATAAGCCATGGATACTTGTGGAAGAACATGTAATAGACGTTGGCGAGTCCCACCAGAATCCGGGTCCCGGAAATCGCCAACACCAGTTGCGGCAATCCGCCCTTCATCTGGGCTACGACGATCAGGCTGATCAACGCGATTGCGCTGCCCGCGATATTCCAGATGTTGGCCATAAAGCCGTCCTGGTAGGCTCCGTAAACCGAGCTGACCATGCTCAGAGGAAAGCCAACCACGAAAAACATCAGCGAATACGCGCACGCACGATCCAGTTCGGCGGCCGGCACAGCGGAGGAAACATGAAATACCGTTGGCCACGGAATCAAGTGGAAAGTGAACAGAAAAATGGCCCCAATGCTCACACTCAAAGCCACGAGAGCCCAGAAGGCCGAAGAAGCATGCTGACCTGCCAGGCGCCTATCCTCTTTGCCGTGTGCGTCGGCCAGCAGGTTCACCAAAGCGTTGCCCGCGATGCCGAAGTCGGTCATGGACATCCAGGTCAACAGACTGCCGATGGTGAGCCATACCCCGTACCGTTCCGGACCAAGATAGTGCACTGTAAGTGGCACGGATACGAAACTGATGACAATGGTGAGCGCTTTGGAAATAAACGACGCCGACGCGGTCAGACCGGCCCTGCGATAACGCTCGCGCCCGGCGTTCCCGTGCCTCTTGGTAAGGAAAGATTTTAGGGCGTCAACGGTCAATGACCGCTTGAGCATCTGCAGCAGGCGCTCGGCACCAAGGTCTTCTTGTAAACGTAAACCGGACATGGATCCCCTCGCGCCTGTACTTCTCGCGCAAATTGCAGCTGCAGCGGCTTCCGGGCAGAGCCCCTACAAAGACCAGGCAGTTAAAAGCATAAACAAATCCAGCTTGTCGACCCAAGCCTAGCTGAGCGAAAAGCTGGCAATCAGGCGGCCACGTCGCGCCGTTCCCTCCGTTTCGGTATCGAAACACGCCGTATAACGGAACCTCATAGTAAGAGGATACTTAAGCATGCAGCATGCCGGGGGAGAAAGCGTCTCAGTCTTTCGTAATCTAGCTTCACTCCATAGTCATGTCAATCGGTTTAGGCTGCCCGCCTGACGCCAATCTGCCGCGGGGTGGTCCAGCTGCAACGTTAAGACACTCTCTCTCGCCCAAGGGGAAGGTAGCGGTAAATAAAGAGGTTAGGGCGAAGTTTGACGGTTTTCCGTCACGGTTCCAAGTGAAGCCGGAGCACCAAAGACTAATGCGGCGGCGAACCTGATCTGTCAGGGCTTTCAGTCCATCCCCTGCTTCCAGCCCTCTGAACTGCACGCGCTTGCTGCGACTTCGGTTCAGTACAGGTATATCTTTCGATCCGACGTCTTGGTTCGGCGCCAAGCCCTGGGACAATCTTGAGAGTGGTGGCAATTCTTTCGAAGATTCGGAGCCCATTCGATGAATATCGAACGTGTCGCCAGACAGATACTAAACGGCACCCCCGAACCCATGCGCAGCGGGCTGCGGAGAATTCTCCGGCCTTTTAAACGCTTGTCCCTGGAACAGCGGATCAATATCGGCTTGGGGGAGCGGCCCGCCTACGCCTTCTGCCTTTACTATGCGACTCTTGAGGCAAAGCGTCTCGGCTACTCTCGGATAAGTGCTCTCGAATTTGGAGTCGCCGGCGGCAATGGAATCATCGCACTGCAAACATATGCACGCGAGATCAAACGTGAACTAGGAATCGACGTGGAGATCTATGGATTCGATTCGGGTGCCGGTCTCCCCAAGCCTCGTGACTTTCGGGACGTTCCTTACTTATGGCAGGCAGGATTTTATCCAATCGACGAAACCAAACTTAGAGCACGTCTCGAAGGTGCTCAGCTGGTGATGGGCGATGTCGCCGACACTGCAAAGACTTTTTTTGACCACTACAATCCTGCCCCAATCGGCGCCGCATTTTTTGACCTGGATTTCTATTCATCTACCGTCGAAGTTATGCACCTATTCGAAGCTGACGACGATCATTTTCTTCCGCGAGTTTACTGTTATTTCGACGACATCACTGCTGATGGACTTGGAGCCCTCAATGACTACACAGGCGAGCGCTTAGCGATCAAGGAATTCAATGAAAGACACGAACATCAGAAGTTCGCGAATCTCTATCTGTATACGCAGCATGAGTTATGGCAGCGTCGTCTTTGGGTGTTCCACAACTTCATTCACAGCAAATACAATACATTCGTTATGGGTGAGTTTCGGTCCATGCCCCTTGATTGATAGGCAAAAAGCCTTCCCGCCTTGTCTTGGTTCTCAAACCGGTCAGCGCTGAATCCGTGGTTGATACCGCTGCATTGAATGCCGAACAGATCCTTCGGGCGTCGCGAGCCTTTCAGACGACGGAGGGCTGCTCCACCAGGGCAGGCGCCTGATTCGCGCGCAAAATGCCGCGAATTTTATATAGCTGAATGGGGGTAGCGGTGCAACCCTTGCTGAGCGCCATGGACAGCCCTACGCCACCCAAACCCCACCAGCGGGCGAAGATAATTCCAGCTCCGATAGTGCAAATTGCGCAGAGAGAAAGCGAGTATGCCAAGATATCCGCGCGCCCCAGACCGCAGAGCAACTGGCCCACGGATAACATTGCGACGCCGATCAGCGTGTACAGGCTGAGCCAGAGAATCAGCCTTGAATCGGGCACCGCTGCCGAGCCAGCCCACACCCGGATAAGGGGCTTAGCCACCAGCGCAATCGTAGCTGCTGCTGGAATGCCGAAGGCCAGCGATGCTATGAGTGAGTTTCTGAATGCCCCTCTGATCCATCCCCAATCCGCTCTCGCCTTGGCTTCGCCATAAGCGGAAATGAATGGCGCCGTACCCATAAATACAAGGTCGATGGGCAGAGTAACGATCTTTTGGGTCACCACGAAAATGACCACGTACGACGGACCCAGCATCTGCGTAATGATCATCGGTTGGCTTTGATAAATGCCCAGACCCGCCAACTGCGTAATCATGTAATTGCCGCCTAGAGACAACAGGTGCTTCGTCGAAGACCAGCGCACTGCCGAAGGCCGCGGTATAAGCCAGGGATACTTGCGGAAGAACATGTAATAGACGTTGGCGAATCCCACCAGAGTCCGGGTTCCGGAAATCGCCAACACCAGTTGCGGCAATCCGCCTTTCATCTGGGTTACGACGATCAGGCTGATCAACGCGATTGCGCTGCCCGCGATGTTCCAGATATTCGCCATGAAGCCGTCCTGGTAGGCCCCATAAACCGAGCTGACCATGCTCAAAGGAAAACCCACCACGAAAAAGATCAGCGAATAGGCGCAGGCGAGACTCAGTTCAGCCCCAGGCACGGCCGACGAAACGTGAAATACCTCTTGCCATGGAATGTAGTGGAAGCTGAACAGGAAGATGCCCCCGATGCACAGACTCAAGCCCACCAGCGCCCAGAAGGCCGAAGCAGCATGCTGGCCTGCCAGCCGCTTGTCCTCTTTCCCGTGTGCGTCGGCCAGCAGATTCACCAAGGCGTTCCCGGCGATGCCGAAGTCGGTCATCGACATCCAGGTCAAAAGACTGCCGATCGTGAGCCATACCCCGTACCGTTCCGACCCCAGATAGTGCACCGTAAGCGGTACTGATACAAAACTGATGACAAGGGTGAGGGCTTTGGAAATGAACGATGCCGAAGCGGTCAAACCGGCCCTGCGATAACGCTCGCGGCCTGCGTTCCCATGCCTCTTGGTAAGAAAAGACTTCAGCGCCTCGATGTTCAAATACTGTTTGAGCATCTGCAGCAGACGCTTGACATCGCGGCCTTTTTGCAAGTGTAAGGGTGCCATGTATTCCTTCGAGAGAATGATCTCCACGGCGACGAGCAAACGCCGAAAGTCCGGCTCTCTCAACTATCTGAGCGGCTTCAAAGGATCTTCCTGCTGAAAGCAGCTCGCTCTAAACACGCAGCCAAAATTGCAAAATCCGCTCGTCCACTTCAAAAAAACCAGGCGGAAAAAATATCAGATGCCGTAGCACTGAATATCACAGAGGGAGTATGTGTAAGTGCCAAACGCGTTGGGGGAAGGCGTCGGCTTGTAATCTATCGAGTGTACTCCACAGTCATGTCAATTTGTTACCGGCGCCGTTAAGATTCACTGCACCGGCATTCACATCCACTGGACAGGCATTAATTATAAGAGAGGGCATTTTTATGTAGTCTCGACGCCCGGCACCGAGAAAACCTCATTAGTTTCAGAGGGTAACGTCGAGCTCTCTTTGAGCGCGTTTGCGAGTTTTCCGACATGCAAATCGAGAGCGTGATAGCAGCGCCGGACATCTTCCACTGTGCCTAGATTTGGATCTGGAACTTCAGGGTTGCGCCATCCGCGCTGCTGGCCGAACGCGCTCAGATAGAACACTTTGTCCTTAGCCGCCGGGAAGGATACCAGCATGCGAGCCTCGTTGAAGTAATCCATAATGAAGATCAGATCGGCCTGATCGATTAATTCTTGTGTCAGCCGCTGGGGCCGGTGTGCGTCGAGCGACACGCCGAATTCACCTGCGATGGCGAGCGAGCGGGAGTCTGCCCGCTCCTGTGGTTGGTCGGTTAATCCCGCTGAAGCCACGCCAATCGCTGGCCGGCCAGGAGAGTGCTGAAGGTATTTGCGCAGCAAAGCTTCCGCCATGGCGCTGCGAATGATATTGCCGTGACACACAAAGAGAACGGAGCGGACACCGGCCACGTTGCGCGGCGCACGGGCGCGCTTCAAACCTAGAGCATAGAGCGCACGCAAACGCAAAGCCACCATGGAGTTGCGGCGGCCATGGTAGCGATATTCGGCAATCGTCTGCTTGAGGTTTCGAATCGTCCCCCGAACGAATGCACCCACTGCATTCCGGAGGGCGCCTCTCCAGTCTTCCAAAGCCGGCATTGGATCCTTCCAGGACCAGATTGCGGGACAAATTGGGCCGCCAAAGTCTTTGAGGAAACGAAGCGATTCGCCGGTCTTCGAAGGTAAGGGAAACCCATCCCCCCTGGTTTGATTAAAGAGACTTCCCAGCCGGCGTATATCTCCGCCCAGCCAACGGAAACGCAACCCGGCGGGATAAGAGGCTGGGATGACCGGTTTCTGGCCGTGTGCCAGCTGCCATTCATAAAAGGGAAAGTCGATGCCGGCGCCGATCGCCAGGGGTAAGGAGCCCCAGTAGCGTCCATTTACCTCCATCAGCACCGCTCTGCCTTGGGCTCGATCGCATTTAAACTCGACCATCGCCACGCCTTCCCACTTGAGTTCGCGTAGTAGGGCCACTGCCTGTTCGGCAAGGAGGGGGTCGAGCGGCTCGGAAACTGAGGTCACGCTGCCTCCACCCGATACAGGGAACTCCTTGAGCCTGCGGTGCTGGAACATGGTCAGCGGCTGGTTTTGATGGAAAAGCATTTCAATGCCCACCCCGTCGCCCGGGCAAAATTCCTGCAGCAGATTTTGCACCCCGAACCCCGGATCCAGAAGGAAGGCATCCCGCAGATCGTCATAGGCAGCGAAGTATCGCATTTTGAAGGTATGCTTGCTCTCGTCCTCTTTGCTGAGCGGCTTGGCGATGATGGGGAACTGCAGCCGGTTGCGTTGGCTTTCCAGAGTCCGCAAGTCGGGCAGCGCGCAGTTGCCAGGGGTGAGGATGCCGCAAGCCTCTGCAGCTTGAATGGTCTTTCCCTTGTCCAGAACGCTTCTGACAATCTTCGGTGGCGGACAACCAATGTGCAGCAAGGAGGAAAGGCGATCGTAATGCTCCAGGGCCGCTGCTAACCCCGGGTCGCTGCAGGGGATAAGCATGTCGTGCCCCTGGCTCTCAATGACCGCGCAAAGCGAATCGATAAACTCTTCCGGCGCCACCCGGTAACTCGGCAACCGCACCGAGTTGTGGAAGGCCCGCGACGCGGGCGTGCCCCCGCCGTCTACGTGGGCAAAGGTTACCGGAATTCCCTGGCGGTGCAAGGAACGCGCCACCGCGACGACCACGTGCGGAACGGCGTTGAACACCAGAACTGGCCGCGCCATCACTCCCCCTTATAGGTATAGCAGCGGAAAAATTCCCGATCTTGATAGAAACAGTCCATCCATTCGCCGTTGGACAACTCTTCCAGGGTAACCCACCTGGGATCATCGATCAGCCTTTCCGTCTGCGACCTATGTTGTGCAATCGCTACCCGCTTTTGTTCGAGCACGTCGGCGATTTTTACCTGTTGCTTCAGTTCGAGAAGAGCCTGCGTTCCGAAGCCGGCGAGCAGAGAATTCTTCAATATATGTTTGGGTTTGATGGGTGGAGTGTTTTGCCGGAATCCCACCCACGGCCAATGTAGCCAGAACCAAACGGGATATTCCCAGACGGTCACCGGCTTGGTTTGCCGGCGGAGCGCTTCCAGGACAATCCGGGTCACTGCTACGTGATCGGACGCCTGCCTCATGGGCTCACGGGAATACGGCAAAAAAACCTGCTCGGGCAATTCGCGGCGCAATATTTCCTCCACCCGATCAGTAGCGGCGGGAATGTGTTCCCATAGATTTCCGTCCGGAAAGTCCAGGAAGTAGATGTCATCTACCCCCAGAACACGGCCAGCGTCTTGGCATTCCCTCCTGCGCATGGCCGTCAATTCTTCCCTGGGGATGAGGGTAGTGGAGGCGCCTCCATCGGAGACATGGACGAGTTTGACGTTTGCGCCCGCTTGTTTCTTTTTCAAGATTGTCCCGCCGCACCCCAAAGATTCGTCATCAGGGTGTGGGGAGAAGATAAGCGCCGACTGTTGGAGTTCAGCAGGCGCGGCTTGATGCGCTAACCGGCTCAATAAGCGTCGAGCCAGCCTTCGGGTGAAGGGGTTGGGAACTGGTAGTGACGCCGGCGGAGTGCGGTCGATCACCGCTAAATTGCTGTCCATTGCGCCCTTCGGCTTCTCCTGATCGTCGCTAATTGCAAACCCTGCGTTTTTGGATAAGTCTTCCCTCCAGGAACAGGATTGTCAATCAAACCGTTTGTTGGAGGGAGGATGTCAGGAAAGGCCGTACAAGGGAAGACTGGTGGGTGGCCCAGGTCTCGATTTTGAGACCTGGGTGTTCCGGCTAGGACAATTTGAGAGGAGAGAAACTGGGGTTGGGCTGGAGTGAAGTCAGGCTTCACACTGCGGGTATGAATCAAAATTGGCAAGCGAGGAGGGTTAGTTTGCAAAAGAATAACGGCGACTCTTCTCAACTGACCTCATCAAGTCTCTCCCCCGAAAGAAGCGATGAAATGGCTTGAGCAGAATCGCCGCCTGTTCTTGAGGATAGTGGGTTTGAAAAAATAAGCCATCGTTCTTCAGTAACAGTAACACCGACTGTAGTAATCACAATCGGTAACCCGAATCGTACCCGGAAAGCTGTTGTTCATCCACTCAAAAAACTGGGAACCGCTTTCCGTTGTCTAGATTGACTGAACAGGTTGGATGCTTATTTCTTTCAGTGCGTCATGGCGTAAACGACATAATTTACGCCCAGCCGGATTCCGAGATCGGAAAACTTCAGGGGATATTCCGGACTGTCCGACCATTCCCAGGAATCGCCGATGTCGGAATTCAAAGAGATGGCTACCATCACCCGGCCCTTATCGTCGTAGATGCCCTGCCAGCGGGCTACCCGCCCGTCCTTTTTGTAGCCCGTGGCCAGATGCTCCGCGCCGGTAACGCGGTAGCGATCGTCAAGATCGAAGACGGTGTGGAAGATAGCATCTTGGTTGGGAATGTCTACGATGGGCCGCTCGGGAAAGACCATTTTCATGGTTTTTTCGAAGTAGGCCTGCTCCTCTGTTCCATGAAAATCGTCGGCCATGAAGAAGCCGCCGCGGAGCAAATAGTCGCGAAGTTTCTTCGCTTGTTTTTCGGTCAGGCCCCATTCCCCGACCTGGACGGCGTAGAGCCAGGGCCAGTTGTAGACCTCATCGCCATCATCAAGGTTCACGCACTGCTCTACCGATCGGGCGTCGACCCGTGTCAAGCGCCTGACCGCCGCAGCAAGATTACGATCCGCCTTCGGGAAATCCTGAGTCCAAAGCGAGCGCCCCTGGCGCCAGTCGCCAGTGTCGTAACGGTAACCGTCCAACGGTCCCTGGGGATACATCAACCGCGCGAAGACCCACTCGGCCGGCCGGTGCCAGTCACGGGGCAAGGGCACGGATTCGCCATATTCGATCGAAGGGTATTCCCGGAAGGGACGTTGTGCATACAGCACGCCAATCAGGGTTCCGGCGAAAGCAAGTGCGCAACCCGCTCGCCATAGAACCCGCCTGGCAATCATTTGAAGCCGCCAACCAGGGCGCCGAAGAAAAAGACAGAGGCGACCACAACCGCGATCACACCCCACCAGCCGACCAGCAAGGCTTTCCTGACCCAGGGCACCAGCCCGTCTTCAGAATCGCGGCGGGTCTGCCACTTGATCCTTAATTGCTGCGAGGCCCAAACCAGCCGGTTGCATTCCTCCGCCAATTCCGGGTCCGATTTCTCCTTCTCACCTAACGCCAGGTCGGGATTTCGCGCCACCAGCTCAGCAAATTCCCTCTTGCCCAGTCGCCACTCCAGCGCCACAGCAGCCGAGGGCTCCGGGCGCCTTGGAAACTTCCTCTCGTACGCGTCGATTGCCGATTGGATCTCCAGCATGTCCGTCGGTTTGAGAGTCATCTCACACACCATCCTTCATTACAGGGTTCAAACACCATCCCTTCCATAATGTTAATTGCATTTAATGCTGATGCGAGCCGCCCCGATGGCTCTTGCGAATAAGACTTCACCGGGTAGTCGTCGCAATTGCACCAATATTGTGCAAAAGGATGATCATTGTCCCTTTTCTGCAGGAGCGTAGACTTGTGCTGCGCTAAGCTAGGGCGATTTCAAAACCAATCTCACGCACAAGATGGAATCTTGGAGGAGACCATGACTTTCTTCAGATACACCTCAGGGCTCTTGTTGTGTGTTGCTCTGAGTCTCACTCTCAGCGTGAAGAGTGCTGTTGCCCAGTTTCCACCAAGCCCGCAATCTGCCGCCTTTACCGGAGCCTGGTGCGCCCAGGGTGATCCTTCGAAGCACGCCTCCATTTCCGATAACGGCGGATTTCCTACGTTGACCAATGAGAACGGCGATACGTCACCGGGCCAATACCAAGGGCAAACCGGGATCGTCGCGCCTGGATGGCAATTCGTCACTGGCACACTCAGCCGGGACGGCAGCCAGATCAATTGGTCGAACGGTACGTTTTGGGCCAGGTGTAATTCCGGTGGCGGTGGAGGCGGTCATCGTCTGAACCTGACCGGGACGTGGTATGCCCAGGGGGACCGTTCGCAGTCCTGCTCCATTCACCAGCGGGGAAGCAATCTGCAGTTGAGCAACCAATCGGGTGACAACGCGAACGGGCAGATGAACGGAAAGCGCACACTGACAACGAAATGGAATGGAACCACCATTGGGGGAACGGTAAGTAACAATGGTAACCGCATCAACTGGGATAACGGAACCTACTGGACACGTTTCCGCGTCTACGGTTCACAGAACAACTAACCACCGTTGACTACAGTCTGGGTTTACGCTTTGACCCTCACCAGCTTGGTCACGCGTCCGGATTGATTCCAGTCCGATACGTAGATGTTGGCGTCTTGATCGATGAAGCATCCGTGGGCAGCGCTAAAAGTTGCCGGGGCGATATCTCCGGGTTGCAGTTTGTAGTTTGCCCACTGGCTTTTCTGTGGATTGTCACCCAGGAAGGCCACCGGGACGTTGTCTTTATCGAGAATGGTGACCCGGCCTTCCAACTCGGAGACGACCGCGTAATCGCCAAAGAAACTTACCTGGCAGGGACGGCGCAAATGGAGAGTAATGTTGCGCACAAACTTGCCGTCGAAATCGTAATGGCTGAGACGCCGGTTTTCGCGGTCGCACACTAGTAACAGTGGCTGATCGTATCGCATATCCACAGCCAGGCCGTGGCTGCAGTTGCAAAGACCGTCCGCGGTTCCCTTCCCTGAATAGGCTGCCAGATAATTGCCCGCCTTATCGAATTTAAAGATACGTGAATCACCATAGCCGTTGGCGATGAAGATCGAGCCATCCGGAGCGGGGACGGCAGCGGTCAGGCGCCATTCGTTGGGTGAGTGAAATCCTGCTTCGCCGGGTGCGGTAATCTTTGCGACGACTG
>Ga0302176_10001212_pt1 | contig 12581 bp, 9 predicted proteins | sample I_Palsa_E1_1_FD_198787 | JGI IMG/M metagenome (GOLD analysis project Ga0302176, IMG submission 198787) | Peat permafrost microbial communities from Stordalen Mire near Abisko, Sweden - I_Palsa_E1_1 | ecosystem: Environmental > Terrestrial > Soil > Palsa > Peat permafrost | place: Sweden: Abisko...
GTAGCGAACTTCGGAGGGGTGAAATGAGCAGGACTTTTGCAGGTTTTGTGGTTGTGGCGTTGCTCGCCGTCGGCTTGGTCGCGACGCCTGCTAATGCCGGATCGGTATTGCCCAAGGGCCCAGCAATCGACTTCGGATCCATCAGCGAACCGGGAAACGTGCAGCATTCCGGCGGAATGGTGAATTTCACCGAAGGCTTTGGTAATGCTTTCACCGTAGTAAATGCGCCAATTTATCAGTTGCGCGCGCCGGTGGGAAGCCACGGCCCCTCAAAGAACGGTTTGTACGCCGTTACGAGCGGCGCCCTGAACATTACGACTGGCCCATGCATCTCCGGCTGCGTCGGCATTAGCAAGACCGGTTTCCAGGGCGTAGATTTCTCCGGTACCGGCAGCTCGCTAACACTGACTGGCGCGATCGCCGGCCTCGGTATCACCAGCCCCGAGATGCTCATCGAGGGCGTTTTTGATAACCTGGGTTCATCCAACCCGGCCACCCACGTCAGCCTGAACAAGGGTACCAATCCAAAGCACCCCGGCACTGGCGGTATGACCGGATATCTGGATATTACCTATATCAATCCCTTGATCGTTGAGATGTTGCACCTGCAAGGGTCCATCGGGGAGGGGCAGATTTCCGAGATGTACTTCAACCTCAACTTCATGTCCGGAAGCAAGAGCTGGACCGGACCGATTCTATCCTCCGACTTGAACGTGGTTCCGACCCCCGAGCCAACCAACCTGATGCTTTTGGGTACGGCGCTCTTGGCGGCCGCTTGGATCACGCGTCGCAAGGTCCGAGCCTAAAAACTCTGGTTTGGCATCGATATTGAGAAGGCGGGCGACTCAGTCGCCCGCTTTTTTTTTGAGCGGGCGTCGCTCTGGCATGGCCCACGGTGTTTAGTCGGGCGCTCCGGCCTCTGCAAATTCGCCATTCAAGCCTGCAACGGATGTAATACAATGGCATTGCCAGCGATTACCTTGAGCTAAATTCGGACGTACCTCGGGCGCGCATGGGTGTGACATCTTGCTATTTGCAGCAGCCTCGCGACCAGACCTCCGTGGGAGTGATATCTAAGCAATGAAAATCTGCGTTCTGGGCCTGGATTGCGCTGCGCCGGGGATCATTTTTAATGATGAGCGGCTGGTAAACATCCGCCGGCTGATGGCGGCCGGGGTATATGGTCGCCTCGAAAGCGTAATCCCGCCGATCACGGTGCCGGCCTGGATGTGCATGGTTACCAGCCAGGACCCCGGCTCTCTCGGCGTTTATGGCTTTCGAAACCGCACCGATTACTCCTACAGCGGCCTGGGATTTGTGACTTCCAATTCCATCCAAGCGCCTGCCATCTGGGACCAGCTCGCGACCCGCGGAAAGAAGTCCATCATCGTCGGCCTACCTCCCGGTTATCCTCCCCGCAAGATCAATGGCATCAGCGTCGGATGTTTTCTTACGCCCGACACGGTGAAGGGCGAATTCACCTACCCATCGAGCATCAAGGCAAAAATCACCGAGCTCGTCGGCGAATACCCCACGGATGCGAAAGGCTTTCGCACCGAAGATAAGGCCTGGCTCAAGAAAGAAATCTTCGACATGAGCCGCAAGCAATGGGAAGTCGTTCGCTGGATGCTGAAAGAGCAGGAATGGGATTATTTTCATTTTGTCGATATCGGGCTCGACCGCATGCATCACGGCTTTTGGAATTATTTCGACAAGGAACACGTGCAATACCAACCCGGCAGTCCGTTTGAGGATGCCATCCCGGAATACTACCGCTGGATTGATGAACAGATTGGCAGCGTTCTCCCGTTGTTGGATAAGGATACGGTCGTACTCGTGGTGTCCGACCACGGAGCGCAACGGCTCGACGGCGGATTCGCAGTGAACGAGTGGCTCGTCAATGAAGGCCTGCTGGTCCTGGAAGAAACTCCGAAAGAAGTCACCGCTTTCAGCAAGCTCAAGATCAACTGGGCCAAAACGAAAGTGTGGAGCGAAGGTGGCTACTACGCGCGCGTCTTCTTCAATGTCAAGGGACGCGAACCACAGGGAATCATTCCGGAATCCGAGTACGCTGCGTTTCAGGACGAAATGAAGCGGCGATTCGAAGCTCTCAAGGACGACAAAGGCCGGCCGTTGAATTCGCTGGTCTTCAAGCCCAAGGAAATTTACAAGAACGTCCGGAACGTGCCGCCGGATCTGATCGTGCATTTTGGCGGGCTGTACTGGCGGTCAATTGGAAGCGTGGGCTACGGCCGCATCCACGTGCAGGAAAACGACACCGGCCCCGACGCCTGCAATCACGCGCAATACGGCATGTTCCTTCTTTCCGCGCCCAACAACAATTTGCGGGGCGAGTTCGAGGGCGCAAAGCTTCTGGACATCGCGCCTACGCTGCTCGACCTGGCGGGCTACGAAATCCCCGCCGCGATGCAGGGGCGGTCGCTAGTGCGCAAACCCTTATAAGTTACGTGTCGCTGAACAGCACGGAGACCCGCTGCACCGGCGTGATATCTTCCTGTTATGCGGATTCTGACTTTCACGAGTTTGTTTCCAAACGCCGTGCAGTCCTGGCACGGCATCTTTATTTATCAGCGAGTAGCTCATCTCGCCCGCCGGCCCGGAAATTCCGTCACTGTGGTCGCTCCCGTTCCGTACGCCCCTTCCTGGATTCCGAGCCGGCGATGGCGGGAAATGAGCCGCATTCCCAGTCAAGAAAAGTTCGGGGATTTGGAAGTTTTTCACCCCCGGTATTTCCTGGTCCCCAAGGTTTCGATGCTGGTGCACGGGCTGGCCATGTTCCGCGGCAGCAACGATCTTGTTCGGGAACTACACAGCGAACGGAAATTCGATTGCATCGACGCGCACTACGTTTATCCCGATGGATTTGCGGCGGTTTTGCTAGGCCGATCGCTCGGAATTCCCGTGATCGTCTCGGCGCGAGGCACGGACATCAGTTTGTTTCCGTCTTTTCGAACCATTCGGCCGATGATTCGCTGGACGCTCCAAAATTCCGCGGGCGTTGTGGGAGTTTCTGAGGCTCTTAAGGATTTGATGGTCGAATTGGGAGCTCCTGCTGACCGCGCCATCGCCATAGGAAATGGAATCGATCCCGAGCGTTTTCAGCCTGTGGATCGCGGAGACGCGCGACGGAAATTGGGAATGCCTGAAGATGGAGAAATCATCGTTTCCGTCGCAAATCTCGTTCCGGTGAAGGGACATGAATTTCTCATCGCCGCAATTGCGCAGCTTGCCGCGCGGCATCCGAAAATCCGGCTATACATTGTTGGCGAGGGAGAATCTCGTGCCATGCTTCAGGCTATGGCGCGCCGCGCGGGCCTGCAGGATCGAATATTTTTCGTCGGGCGCAAACCCAACGAGGAGTTGAAGTATTGGTACAGCGCCGCCGATGTAAGCTGCCTCGCGAGTTCGCGCGAGGGCTGGGCCAACGTGCTGCTCGAGTCGCTCGCCTGCGGCACGCCGGTGGTGGCCACGCGCGTATGGGGAACGCGCGAAGTTATCGCGTCACCCGAATTGGGCCTGCTCGCGGATCAGACTGCGGAATCGCTCGCCGGTGGGCTGGAGTTGGCGCTGCAAAAGCAGTGGGACCGCGAATATTTGGCTCGTTACGCCGCCGCGCGCACCTGGGACGTCGTGGCCGAAGAAGTGGAGAAATTCTTGTTGGCGCGAGTTCGTGCGCCGGCGCCTTCGGTTTCGCGAACGTAACACACGAGATTCAAATTCGGAGGTCAAGGGAAGCGGCGTGGGAAATTTCCTCGTAATAATTCCTGCGAAGGGTGCGGCAGCCGCTGCGAAGCAGCGGTTCCGCAGTGGTTTGAATGCCGCTTGCGAAATCAGGTCGCAGATTCCAAGCAATTCGGTGGAAAGCGAATGGGCGCTCGCTGCTGCGTTTCCGCGCCAGAATGGGTCGGGAGGGGGGATCGTCGCCGATCCTGTGACCGGGAGCTGGCTGCTTTCGAGTGGAACTTGGTTCCACAATGAGGGCTATTCGAGCGGCGCGGAATCGCGCTTGCTGCGCAGATATTTGGAGACGGATGCAGCGCGGGTCGGGAGGGAACTCGAGGGCTTTTTCGTGCTTGTCATCGGCGATGCGCGGTCCCGCGAAGTTGTCGTCATCACCGACATCATCGGAAGCTGCCATTGTTTTCAACGCTCGCTGCCCGAAGGGATTGCGCTTTCCGGTTCGTCGCTCTTGCTCGCATCGCTTGGAAATACCCATCCGGACTTGGCGGCCTGCCAGGAATTCGCTTACACCGGCATCATCTACGAAGACCGCAGCTTCTACAAAGAAGTGCGCAAGCTCGGGCCCGCAAGCGTTTTCCGTTTCGGCGAGAGTGCCAAGAAGAAAGAGGAAAGCTATTGGCGGGCAACCGAAGTGAAGTCCGAATCGCTGCAAGGTGATTCCGCGGTTGACGCGCTGTGGGAGGGAATGACGCGTGCAGCAAAGCGCGTTCAGGCGCTGCACGAGAATCCCGTATGCGATTTGACCGGAGGCTACGATTCGCGCGCTCTCGTGGCCGCGTTTCTGGGAGCGGGCGTGCGCTGCCCCACCGCCGTGTTCGGAGCGTCGGACACCCCGGACGTTCGCATTTCACGCGCGCTGGCGCACAAGCTGGGCTTGCCGAATTTGCACAGCGAGCCGATGCAGCAGATCACCTTCGACCAAGTGGCAGCTTGCCTGCCCCTGACCGACGGCGAATACGACCTGGTGAACTATGCGCAGATTCGTGAGATTCACCAGAGACTTTCCGCGCAATTTGGCATCAGCATCAACGGATCCTTCGGAGAAGTCGCGCGCGGCTACTGGTGGGAACTGCTTTTTCCTCGCATCGGCGCGCGCGGCCCTCTTGACGCGCGCAAGCTCGCCGAGCGTCGTTACGCGGCGCAGCGGTTTGACGCTTCCATCTTCCCCGCCGGCGAGCGCCTCGATTTGGCGAAGCATTTTGCCGGCGTGATCGAACGCACGAACGCAGGCCTCTCCGACCTGCCGAACACTTTCCAGATGGACCACGCCTACCTGATGATGCGCATGCAGCGCTGGCAGGGGCGCATCGCCAGCAGCACGAATCAGATCTGGCCGTGCCTGTCGCCTTTCATGTTTCGTTCCGTAATCGAGACCATGCTCGGGACTCGCGCGATGCTACGCTGGCGCGGCCTCATGATCCGCAAAATGCTGGCCAGATTTTCTCCACAGATGGCAAGCGATCCGCTCGAGCACGGTTTTCCGGCAGAGCCCGCCACCTGGAAGAATTTCTACCGGTTCTTTCCTCTCGCGAATTACTTCGGCGGAAAAGTCGTCGGGAAAATCAGGGGCAAGCTTGGCTTGAAGAAAACGGCTGAGTCCGGCGATGGAACCGTAGATTCGCGGCTGCAACTGTGGCGCGACGAGCGAGTGAAAGAGCTTCTTCGCCCTGGCAAAATGCAACTCGCGTCTTACCTGGATCCGGCCGCGCTCGCAAATTTCCTGGCGCGCTCGCAACAGAAGGAATTTCCCTTCGCGGAACAATGGGGCCGGATATTGAGCCTGGAATGCGCGCTGCAATCCGCGGCGCGCGCCCGTCGAATGAACGCCGAATAGCGTACAGCGAAGCGCGAGCGGATTACGCGGCGAAAGTGTCGCGCCACTTGCGGAACATCAGCACGGACCAAAGATGCGCCGAACGGTCGTAAACGCCCTTCTGGTGCTGGTCCCAAATCTTCTTCAGGAATTTCCGGTTCAGGATTCCATCCTCGGACGAAAACAAAGCATCCTGCGCGAGCTCGCGCAAATCTTCGCGAAACCAGCGCGCCAGCGGCACGGCGAATCCCTGCTTCTTGCGCTCCAGGATTTCCGATTTCAGCACAGGCTCCATGGCCTTCTTGAAGATGTACTTTCCCTCGCGGCCCACGAGTTTCAGCGATGACGGAATAGTCGCGACCATTTCCATCAGCTTGTGGTCCAGAAGTGGAGCGCGCACTTCCAGCGACACGGCCATGCTTGCTCGATCCACTTTGGTCAGGATGTCGTCGGGCAGGTACGTCTTTATATCCACGTATTGAATGCGCGAGAGCAAATCGGGAGTGTCCGCGCGATCGTAATACTGCTGCAGCACGCCGATCGAGTCATATCCGCCCAAAGCTTCGCGAAAGTCCGGAGTAAAAAGATTCGGTTTCTCGCCCGGGCGAAAAATCGAGACGGAGTTGAAATATCCTTCGAGCGGCGAACGCGCCAGGCTCTGGAACGTAGCCTTGGCGCGGAGAAAACGCGGCGCCCAGGCGAGCGGCGGATACACGCGCCCCAGCGGCCCGAATACAGTGCTGCGCACCGGCGCGGGAATTACGCCGCGCATCTGGTTTTCCAGGCGGTCGAAATAATAGCGGCGATAGCCCGCAAAGCTCTCGTCTCCCCCATCTCCACCGAGCGCGACAGTCACGAATTTGCGAGCCACCTGCGACACGTAATACGTCGGAATGGCGGAGGAATCCGCGAACGGTTCATCGTAATGCCACACGAGTTTGTTGAGCACGTCGAGCGCATTCGGCCGCACGATCTGCTCGTGATGATCGGTATGAAATTGCTCCGCCACTTTACGTGCAAAGTCCGATTCGTCGAATTCCTGCTCCTCGAATCCAATCGAGCACGTAGTCACCGGGCGCTTCATGATTTTCGCCATGAAGGCGACGATCGACGACGAATCCACGCCGCCGCTTAAAAATGCGCCGAGCGGCACTTCGCTCATCAAGCGCATGCGAGTGGCTTCGCAAAGCTGATGCCGCAACATTTCGCACCATTCTTCTTCACTGCGCTGCTCCACGTGGCCAAAGGAAATATCCCAGTAGCGTTGCACTCGCACGCCTTGCGCCGAAGCCACCAGATAATGGCCGGGCAGCAGCTTTTGCACGGAACGGTAGATCGTCTTGGGGGCGGGAATGTAACCAAGCGAAAAATAATCGGAGAGCGCTTCGATATTGATGTCGCGAGGCAGGGAATCGCCGGCCAGCAAGCACTTCAGCTCGGAGCCGAACAAGATGCGCTTGGCATCCGCCGCGAAGAAGAGCGGTTTCTTCCCGACGCGGTCGCGCGCGAGCAGCAGCTTGCGTTCGCGCGAATCCCACAGAACGATGGCAAACATCCCGCGCAACATGGCGAAGCACTCTTCGCCGTATTCTTCGTACAGATGCACGATGGTTTCGGTGTCCGAGCGCGTGCTAAAGCGATGGCCGCGCTTGATCAGATCGTCGTGCAGCTCCAGATAGTTGTAAATTTCCCCGTTCAGCATCACCCACACGCGGCCGTCTTCGTTCGAGAGAGGCTGGTGGCCTCCGGCTACGTCGATGATGCTGAGCCGCCGGAATCCCAGACCGATGCCGGGGCCGACGAAGATGCCTTCATCGTCCGGGCCGCGATGCACGATCGTTTCCGTCATGCGGTGCACGCGTTCGCGAGGGATTTCGCGTTGATTGTCGAATTCAAAAATTCCGCAAATGCCGCACATTTCTCTTTTTTCCTTGAGCTAGTGGCCGGGAGCCGCGACTCCACGCCGCGCTGCGAGTTCCAGATACAATTGACTATATTCATCCAGCATGCGCGCAAGGCTGAAGCGTGCGATCACTCGCTCGCGCGCTGCATCTCCGAATCGCCGCCGCATATCCGCTTGAGAAGCAAGAAACGTCAAACGCGACGATAGAGCTTCCGCATCGCCGGGGCGGAACAGCCAGCCCGAAGCATCTTCGACCACTACCTCCGGATTCCCGCCGACGGCTGTGGCAACAACCGGCAATCCCGTGGCCATGGCTTCGAGCAGCGTGTTCGACATGCCCTCAGAAATGGAAGTCAGCGCGAAGGCATCCATGGTATTCAACAAATCGGGAACCTGATCGCAGGAGCCGACAAATGTCACGCGGCCCGCCAGGGCAGGAGAATCCCGCACGATTTGTCGGTTGCGTTCGAGCTCCGGCCCGGAGCCGACCAGCAGAGCGTGCGCATCGATGCCCTGGCTCGCCATCAGCTCGACCGCGCGAAGCAACGTCGGATGGTCCTTGATCGCCACCGTGCGGCCGACGGTGCCGACGACGAACCGGTTTTCCGGCAGCCCAAATTGTTTGCGCAGCGTCGTGCGCAGCTCGGGCCGCGGGGCGAACCTCTGGGTATCTACGCCGTTGTAAATTACCCGCATTCGGTCTGTCGAAAACCAGGCCTGCTCGGCGTGAAAGTTGCGAAGCTCGCGCGTCACGGTGAAAACCGCGTCAGCCATGGAATACGCCACGCGCCGAATAATTCGGCGGCGCTTCGGGAGTCCGCCGAGCATGTCCAATTCATAGCCGTGCTCGCTGTGGACGGCGACAGGAACTCCCGCGAGCCGCGCGGCCGGAACCGCTTCAATGGCGCCCCAATTTCGCGAATGCACGATGTGCGGGCGATAAGCTCGCATGACGCGCGCAAGCCGCAGAACCATGAATTCAAATCCGCTGTCCGCTTTCCCTTCGAGCAGAAGCCCGCCGCCCGGAATTTTCGCCTGCTCGAGTCCTGGATCCATTCCGCGCAGAGCTGCGAGACGATGTTCGAAAGTGCTCGCGCTTAAGCCGCCCACGAGTTGGAGAACAATGTTCTCGGTCCCACCGGTTGCCAAGCGATTGAGGACATGCAGCACCCGCAGCGGATTGCTTCCAGGCATTTGCGCCTGGGGAGCATCTCCATGCGTGTCCGTCCGAGGAGGCCCGGCCGTGACAGTGGCGTTCATAGATCCGTCGGCCCCGCTTTCACCAAAAAGCGGCCGAGAGAAGTTTTCGATTTCAGCCAGCGTTTCAAATTCCAATAACCGCGGTAAATGGCGCGCGTTCCCGGCCAAACTGCTTTGCGCTCGCGCGAAGGCTCTCCCGGGCCAACGGGGTAACCCAACTTTTGCAGCGTAGGCCCTATCAGCGCTTCGAGCGCTGCGAGTTCTCCCGGAGGGAATTCCTTTCGCCAGCGGCCCACCGGATCGAACGCGCCCGCCTGCGATTCCTGTTCGAACGAAGTATTCGGCTCGCTCACCGAGCCGATGCCGACGCGCTGAATCACTTCGTAATCGAGATCCTGGCCGATAAACCGGCTGATCTGCGCCAAGGTTTCCACCGGCTGGCCAATCAACGCCTCGTAACGCACTTCCATGTAATCGCGGTTGATGGCTTCGTGATATTCCCGGCCTTTTTCGACCAGCCATTCCCAATACAAGCCCGCGATTATGGTGCGTCGCCCGCGATCCCAAGCAAACGGCTGGACCCAGCCTTTTTTCTCCAGGGATAAGGCCACGTCGCGCCCGTCGCGAATCATGTGAATCACCACAGCGTCCGGAATTTCTTTCTTAATCCTGGCGAGATAGAGAATATGTTCGGGAGTATTCTCGGCCCACCTCCCGACGTTTTGCTTGCGAGCCATTTCTTCCATCACCATGCGGAGAAAATCGCCTCCCGTGCGGCATTCATTCAGGATTCGCTCTTCAAGAAGAGCGCGATCGAGCCCCGTGAGAGTAAAGAGCTTGCTCTGCGACCACAAATCGAAAGCTTTGCGCCGGTTTTCCCTGACGCTTAGATCTGCAAACTGCGGAAAGACCAGATCAAAAACCTTCGACTCCGTGAGGTAAACCGCGAAGCCCCCGGCGGAAAGCAGCATGTGATAAAGAAGCGTGGTTCCGGAGCGAGGCGAGCCCACCACAAAAACCGGCGACTTCATTATTTTCTTGGGCGCACCGCTAGACGGCTGAGAAAGTGCGTCGGGTTGCGCCGAAACCATCGCGGGTTGTTTTGTGGTGCTCACCATTGCATCCTGAGGCGAAATCAAATCGCGTGGGCGTGCCTCGTTCCATCGTGCGCGTGCCTTCGAAACTTTCGGAAAATCCGCCGGACCGAACCTACCTGCGACGGGCTCAGAAAAGTCGCGAGATAGGCCAGGCGGTATCGCAGGTTCCACGGCGACAAGTGCATCGCGCCGGAAAGCAGCCGGCGCGCTTCGATGTGATTGCCTTGATCCATCCACGTGCGCCCGAGCCACATGTAGGGCAGCGCCAGGCGCCGGTTCACATACCCTTCTCCGAGCTCGCGGCGGATTTCGGGATAGAGTTCGAGCGTTCTGTTCAGCACTTTCGCCTGCCAGGGCATGCCCGCTTGCGGGACGCGCGCCAATTGTTGCGTGCTCATCTGCGCGTGCTGGCGATACATCACGAGCGGCTTGTCCACGTAACCGAACTCGAAGTGCCGGGACATGCGCAGCCACATTTCGTAATCGCAGCCCACAAAAAATGTTTCGTTGAAGCCGCCCAAACCCTGGGCCGCGTCCTTACGCAGGACGGCAGCGCTGGTTTGAAACAGCGTCTCCCGGAAAAGCTTCGGGAAAATCCAGCCGTTGACGTACACGCGGCCTCGCGAAGCGCGCACGCTTTTGTCGATGACTCCATTTTCGTCGAAAGTCGTCATGTCCGAGTAAATCAGCCCATATTCCGCGTGCGCCTCGGCCAGCTCCATTTGCAGCTGCAGCTTTTCCGGCAGCCAAAGATCGTCGGCATCGAGAAAAGCCACGTAATCGCTGGAGGAGTGGCGCATCCCGGTATTTCGCGCGGCGGGCTCTCCGGCATTTTTCTGATAAACGTATTTAATCTTGTCTCTGTAGGATTCCAGAATCTTGCGCGTGCCGTCGGTCGAGCCGTCGTCCACAACGATGACTTCATTTGCCGGGCGGGTCTGCGCCAGCACACTGTCCACGGCGAAACGCACATACCGTTCGCAATTGTAAACGACGATAATCGCGCTGACGCTTGCGTTTCGCATGCCTACCTCACATCCCGCTATTCGGGAAGAGCTGCAGCTCTCCATCGCAACGTGGCCCAAAGACTTTGCGCCGTTTCCTTCGCCTTCTTTACCTCATTCTTCCGGAAGAATCCAACCAAATACAAAACAACCGGGAAGGACATGAAAATCAGGAGCTTCAATACAACGGAAAGCACCAGCGAGCTGACCGATATTTTTTCCGCGCCCCAGTACAGCGCCGAAGCGACGATCAAGGAGACGCCAAACGCTCCCAGCTGGTAGGAAACAGGATGCACTTTTTCCGACAGGAAATACGCCAGCCCGGCCATGAACAGAAAACTGAGCGCAGTGGCCCAAGCGGCGCCGAATCCGGCGTATCGCGGAATCAGAATAAAGTTCAGAAACAGATTCATGGCCAGAGAAACCGCGCTGATCATGCCGATCGAAAATGTCTTCTTCTCGATGTAGATTCCACCGACCATGAACCGGAAGGAGCCTTGAAACACGTAGGCCAGCGCGATGATCGGGACGATCTTGTAAGCATCGCGAAAGGCCGGCGACGCGATTACGCCGATCACGTCCTTGATGACCAGTGACAAGCCCAGCGCAATGGCCACCAGCGCCAGGGAATAGTAGCGGAATATCCGTGAGAAGAGGTCCGCCCCGTTCGGCCGCTTGGCGATTTCGTACATGCGGGCGCTCCAGATCATGTCAAACGGCTGCACCAGCAGGAAGCTGAGCATGAAGCCGAACTTGTACCCCAGGGCGTAGATTCCCACGGTCGAGACGTTGGTGAATTTCTGCAGGAAAAAGCGGTCGGAAAAATTGAGCGCGAAAGCAGCCAGGCTGGTGATCACGAGCGGCGCGCCAAAACGCACCAGCGCGCCCAGCTTTTCAAAGCTGAAGCCGAGCTTCACCTCCCAAACGGTCATGCCCGTCAGCACCATGGCGGAAATCGCCATGCTGATCAGGCCGCTATAGAGAATTCCAATCACTCCGCTCTTCATTACCACGATGAAAAACACGTTGAGCGACAGCGAAATCACCATGGCGATTACGCCCAGCGTGGAAACCAATCCCGAGCGCTGCTTGGCGCGCAAATAACTGAAGGCCACGCTGTTGATGGTGGAGAAAAAGAAAGTAATGGAAAGAAGCCAGAAATATTTGTAGTAGATCGGCGTTTTCAGGATTAGCGACGAGAGTTGTCTCCCGAAGAAAATGCCGCCGGCGGCGGAAAGCAGGCCCACCACGCAGGCCGCGATCAGGACCGTGCTGATAACTTCATTTCGATTCTTTTGGTCTTCGTATTCGTAATAGTAGCGGATGATAGCCGCGTTCATCCACATCATCACCGCGAGTCCGAAAAGTGCTACGGATAAATCGAGAAGTTCGAGCGTCCCATAATCCGCGGGGGAAAGATAATGCGTGTACAGCGGAATCATCAGGAAGCCGGCCGCCTTCCCCAGAATTCCGCCCGCGCTATAAATCGTGCCGTGCTTGGTGAGACTTTTGATCTCGTCCAAGATCCCCGCGGCTGGCGGGTTATTCGACATAGCCCAGACCCTTCAGGCGCTGCTCGATGAGTTCCGCTTCTTGATCGGTGTATTCGGTCGCGGCTTCCAGAGCCTTGGCGTTGTCCACTTGCTCGTAAGCCACGGGCGGAAGTCCGGTGAAAATTTCTTCCAGCACCCGGCCGTCCATGTCCGAGGGCACCGGGAGGCCAAGCAGATGCAACACAGTCGGAACCACGTCGATCAGATTCGGCCGGAAATTCCCGGCGGGACGTTTGAGCCCGTCCGCCT
>Ga0302176_10001215_pt1 | contig 12549 bp, 7 predicted proteins | sample I_Palsa_E1_1_FD_198787 | JGI IMG/M metagenome (GOLD analysis project Ga0302176, IMG submission 198787) | Peat permafrost microbial communities from Stordalen Mire near Abisko, Sweden - I_Palsa_E1_1 | ecosystem: Environmental > Terrestrial > Soil > Palsa > Peat permafrost | place: Sweden: Abisko...
CAACCCGCAACTTTACCCGCTCGGAGAGGCACCGTTCTTTGACATCACCAGCGGCAATAACGGAGCCTTCCCGGCCCACACGGGCTGGGACGCCTGCACCGGCCTCGGCTCGCCGAATGGACAACTGTTGCTGACGTCGTTACGCGGCGGCACTACATCGACGAGAAGACGGGCAAATCGTCGTAAAGTCCGCGGTACTTGAGTCACCCAGAGGCGATAGAATACGAAAAGCCGAACTTCAGAAATCGGCGGCACCCTCGTGGGGATGCGTTGCGGGCAATGCCATTCAGATAACAGGAGCGCGTCATGGCAGCAGTTTCCATTCATCCATCAGTAGACAACGGCGTTAAAGCCGGCGCGAGGGATTTCTCCGGCGGTACGCTCACATGCAAGTGCGCACAGAATCCCGTCGAGGTCACAGTGAGCTCGCAATCCGCGCACAATCACGTCTGCGGTTGCACTAAGTGCTGGAAGCCGAAGGGCGCGCTGTTTTCGATGGTCGCTGTGGTACCGCGCGACAAACTGCGCGTCAGTAAGAATGCCGACAAGCTGTCTGTGGTGGACTCCAAGGCCACGATTCAGCGCCACGCTTGCAAGGGATGTGGCGTTCATATGTACGGCCGCATCGAGAATGACAAGTATCCATTCTATGGCCTGGATTTCATCCATACGGAGCTGTCGCCTCAAGGCGGTTGGTCGGCGCCGGAGTTTGCAGCCTTTGTGTCCTCGATCATTGAGTCCGGCGCGGACCCAGCGCAGATGGACGCGGTGCGCAAGCGACTCAAGGAGCTCGGACTCGAACCCTACGATGCGCTGTCGCCTCCCCTGATGGATTTCATCGCGACCCATATCGGCAAGGCTTCGGGCGCGCTCAAGCATTAGGTCATTACCGAATGTTCCGATCGATGGCAGGTGTCGTCGCCTGCGTTCTGGGGCCTCTGGCAGTCTGCGCAGCGCCAGCGCCACTGCAGGCCGTCACCTCCACGGAGGAGACGCGCCTGCATGCGGAGATAGAAAGTACCCGCATCGTGCGGGACGACTGGGGCATCGCGCACATTCATGGGAAGACAGACGCCGACGCCGTATTCGGCATGATCTATGCGCAGGCGGAGGACGATTTCAATCGCATCGAGACGAATTATCTGAATGCGATGGGCCGATTGTCGGAGGCGGAGGGCGAATCTGCGATTTGGTCGGACCTGCGCATGCGGCTCTTCATCGATCCCAAGGATCTTCAGGCGCGCTACGCGGCAAGTCCGCCGTGGCTCAAGCGGCTGATGGTCGCATGGGCGGACGGCCTAAACCTGTATTTGCGCAGCCACCCGGAAGTACACCCGCGCGTGATCACGCGCTTCGAGCCCTGGATGGCACTGAGCTTCAGCGAGGGTAGCATCGGTGGGGATATCGAACAGGTCGCGCTCAAGCCATTGCAGGAGTTCTATGGGGCGCCCGGCGATCCAGCGCCGCGCATGGCTTACTATGCGCCGCCGCGGGATTCTGGCGGGTCGAACGGCATTGCGATCGCACCGCTGGCGACGCTGAACCACCACGCGCTGCTGCTGATCAATCCGCATACGTCGTTCTACTTCCGCTCCGAACTGCAGGTCACGAGCGATGAGGGACTCAATGCCTATGGTGCCGTGACCTGGGGCCAGTTCTTCGTCTACCAGGGCTTCAACGAGCGTCTGGGCTGGATGCACACCACCAGCTACGTCGACAACGTCGACCGCTTCCAGGAGTCGGTCGTGCACAAGGGCGGACGCCATTACTATCGATACGGAAACGAGGAACGGCCAATCCGGATCTCCCGTGTGAGCATTTCCTACCGCGACCAGGCCGGAAAGCCCGCAATCCGGACTTTCACGGTGTACCGCACTCACCATGGGCCAGTGATTCAGGCAACGAATGGGCGCTGGATCAGCATCGCGCTGATGCAGAAACCCGTTGAGGCATTGAGTCAGTCGTACCTGCTGACGAAAGCTCGCAACTTCGCAGCGTTCATGAAGACGATGGAGTTCAAAGCCAATTCATCGAATAACACGGTCTACGCGGACGCCGACGGAAATATCGCCTTTCTCGTTCCGCAATTTGTCCCACGGCGTGACGATCGATTCGACTATACCCACCCGGTCGACGGCGCCGATCCGGCAACCGACTGGAAGCCGCTGCATGCGCTCGAGGAGTTGCCGCACGTCTTGAATCCGCCCCTGGGCTGGATCATGAACACAAACGATTGGCCCTATTCAGCGGCGGGACCCGACAGTCCGAAACGCGAGAACTTTCCTCGCTACATGGATACGGCCGGGGAAAACCCTCGTGGAGTGCACGCAACCAGACTCCTCGAGAGCCAGAAAGACTTCACTGCGGACTCGCTGAACCAACTCGCCTTCGATCCTTACCTGCCGGCCTTTGAAGGACTGATTTCGGCGCTACTTGGCGACTATGATCGTCTCGCGGACTCTAATCCGCTCAAGGCGCGGCTCGCCGATCCGATTCGCGAACTTCGCGCCTGGGACCTTCGCTGGTCAGCGCAGTCCGTGCCGACCACGCTGGCCGTGCTGTGGGGAGATCAGCTCAATGCACTCGTCCGACAGGCGCCGAAGGCCGGGAGCCTATCGGTCTACGATGACATGGCCGACATCGCGCGCGCCGAGCAAAGACTGGCGACCTTGGCGGATGTCTGCGACCGATTGACGCGCGACTTCGGTACGTGGCAAGTGGTCTGGGGCGACGTCAATCGATACCAGCGCCTGACTGGGGATATCGCCCAGACGTTCAGCGACGCCGCAGCCAGTATTCCGATTCCATTCACGTACTCACGCTGGGGATCGCTAGCCTCATTCGACGCACGACGATACCCCGGAACCGCCAAGTATTACGGCACCAGCGGGAACAGTTTCGTCGCTATCGTCGAATTCGGCGACAAAGTGACGGCTCGAGCGGTTTTGAGCGGCGGCGAGAGCGGCCATCCGGAATCGATTCACTTTAGCGATCAGGCTGCGCGCTACGCTGACGGTGCGCTGCGTCAAGTCTATTTCTATCCTGAGGATCTTGAGGGTCACGTCGAACGAGCCTATCACCCAAAATGATGTGGGATGCAAGGGATCAGGTTGAGCTTGCGGCATCATCGCCCCCTCGCAATCTGGTTTTCACGGCTGTTAGAGCGCATGCTACTGCCAGCGAGGAGCCGAACAGTGGCCAAAAGATCAGGCTCTTCGCGCGTATCCTCCCGAAATAATACAAATGAGGTGATCCATCATGGCTCTGTACATGTTCATGGGGAAGTACACGCCCGGCGCAATGAAAGCAATCATTGACACGGGTAGCAATCGAGAAGCGGCGGCCCGGCAGGCGGTAGAGGCTGCGGGCAATAAACTAATTGGCTTCTACGGAATGTTTGGCCAGGACTACAACATTGCGATGATTGTGGAGGCACCAGGTCATGCCGAATATATAGGCGCGATCTCACCTGTGCTTAGCAGCGGCATCTTCGAAGCCTACAAGACAATTCCGCTCTACACGGCAGCTGATACCTTGGCTTCGATACCCATTGCCAAGAAGGTCCGCGCAGTCTACCGGCCACCTGGGAGCTGATGGCGCGCCGACAGATCGATACGCGGCCACCGAAGAGACCGTACCGGGTGTGCGCGGTTGCGGATCTGCGCATACGAAATGCTGTGTCAAAGACTGCTACCCTTTCATGGCTTGATACCATTGGAACGAATCAGCCTCTGCGCCGCGAGCCCTTGATTAATCGCGGCAACAACCTTGCCCGTCAACGCATTCTTCCCCCAAACCCACCAGGCAAGCCTGGCAAATATCGACATCAAAGACTCCCGCTCCATCCATCGTTGAAAGATGGCATTTGCCCGCGAACTGATGCCGTCCTTGATCGAATCGGCATCAAATGCTTGATACGGCCATTGGGGGAGCCCCTCTTCGGCCCGAACGGCCTCGACGAGCGGAATGATGGGTAGTTCTGCTCCGCCCGAGGACTGTGGCACCCGGTAGGCTTGGGCCCACGGTTTGTCACGCCATGCATCAAAAAGCGGATTGTCTTCCTTGAGCGTGAAATTAGAGCGCAGGAACTGCTGACAGTTGCGACGCCCTAGCCAGTAGTCGTGGAGACGATAGCTGCGACTCAGAAAGCCGGAGAATCCGTCCAGGGCGCCGCATGCAATCCACGGCCCAGATCTATTGGGATCGTCAGGCGCACCGTTTATGCCAGGCTCCGGGCGCACCGGGGCGATAAGAAATCGGCTGTACACATCATCGCTCGCCGCCAACGCCAGCTCCTCAGGCTTGAAGCGAGCCTGCTCCTTGTAGACCCCCAGCAATGCAAAGAGCGCGTCTTGCAAAGGGACGTCTTGTTCGGATTCGACGGGAGTCGTCGCAATGACTTGTGGAAATGGGTCAACAATGATGACGGCCTTACTGGCGCTGTGGCCATCACGGTCATTGCGCTGCGTTAAACCACCGGCCAACTCACTGCGGGCCAACTCGAATGGATCATTGTCGATACAGCCGCCGTCGAAGTTCACAAAGTTATAAATGGGTTGATCCTGTGGCGTACTGCCGGTCGGCCACGCCGGCTGCAGTAGTACGATCGCCGGAGGCTGACCAGGGACGCCCGCTGGCAAGAGAACCGGCAGGTTGTTGTAATCGGATCGATTGCGCGTGAGCTCGCGCGGCTTAAGGCCAAACGGAAACGCCGCCGACGCAATGGCCGATCGCTTGAAAAGTGGATTCAGTGGCGGCGTGGAGAGATCGATCTGGTATTCATAGGAGTACCCGGGATCCGTCCGGATCGCCGGTGCCGGTGCTACCCCGCCGTGCGTGACTGCAAAGCGCACGACATCACCGTGCGACACCATGCCCTCCTCATAGTCACCGACCCCACGAGCCCGATAGGCGTACGGGACGCCCGGGATATTGGTTAGAGTCGGCATTACGCGCAGGTTTTGCGCGAAGTACGCACGTGGTTGACCTGGCTTTGGATTAAGGACCTGATCCCCGATCTGATCGATGATTGTTGTGTCCAGCAGCGATACCGGTCGTGCGCCTCCGGCGAGATCCTGCTGCTTCAGGAGCTCGGAAATATCGATGCGATCGACCCACGCGGTAAACAGCGGGTTCAACGGCCCATTGGTCTGCTCTGATCCAGGTTTCACGGGCGGAAAGCGAGCCTGCGCATTGGCCGCGACGATTGCGGCGGTGAGAGCCCCGGCGGAGGCCCCGCTCATTACCCGCAGATTGATGCTGTGACTAGGTACCGAGCCGGGCGCAACAGCCCGCTGCAGATACCAAGCCTCCAGAGCCTCAAGGAGAAAATCGAGCACGCCGGCGGTATATGCGCCCGCTGACACGGCGCCCGCCATTGTCAGTCCGATCTCGAAAGTGCGCTCAACGCCCTCGTCCATAGAGTCGCGCCGCCCCGCCTCCCCTTCTGGTAAAAGATACTTCCGAGCTGGCCCGCCTGTCGAATAGAGACTGCCCTCTCGACCCGTCACAAACGACACGTTGCACGCTACATTATCTCCAGAAGCCTAATAGGGGATGCCGTGAAAACCAGCCATACGACCGCTCTCGCTACCCTTCTCCTCATCGCCAGCTGCGGCCTTGGCGCCGAGGATGCGCCGGCGCCCCTTTATCCGCAGTACCCCAGCGAGACTCCGAGCAGCTTCGCAGCGGTCAGCGATACCTGGGACTATCAGCTGCGCGACGTCATGATCCCGATGCGCGACGGGGTGAAGCTGCACACGGTCATTTTGGTGCCGAAGGGTGCATCGCATGCCGGGATGCTACTGACTCGCACACCATATGATGCCAAGAAGCTCACGAGCCACACGCACAGCGGCCACCTGGGCCCCATGCTTGAGGGTTACGACAACGCTACCGATGTGATCCTGGAGGACGGCTACATCCGCGTCATGCAGGACGTGCGCGGCAAGTACGGCTCGCAGGGCGACTACGTGATGAATCGCCCGGTGCACGGACCACAGAACCCGACGCCAGTGGACGATTCTACTGACACCTACGACACCATAGATTGGCTGGTGAAGAACGTCCCCGAGAGCAACGGCAAGGTGGGAACGTTGGGCATTTCCTATGACGGCTTCGAACCCCTGATGGCGCTGATCAATCCTCACCCTGCGCTGAAAGTCTCCGTGCCCATGAATCCGATGGTGGATGGCTGGATGGGCGATGACTGGTTTCACAACGGCGCCTTCCGTGAGCAGAACATGACGTACATCTACGAACAGGTGGCAAGTCGCGACAACAGCATCGACTGGTGGTCGAGCTATCACGACGATTACGACCTGTATTTGCAGGCGGGCTCGGCCGGCGAGCTCGCGCGCAGTCATGGCATGCAGCAGATCGGCTTCTGGAACAAGATCGCGGGGCACCCGAACTACGATGCCTTCTGGAGCGACCAAGCCGTGGACAAGCTCCTGGCCGCACAGCCGCTCAAAGTACCGGTAATGCTGGTTTACAGTCTGTGGGACGCCGAGGATATCTACGGCGCCATCGCCGTGTACAAGGCAATCAAGCCTAAGGACGTGAACGGCAATATGGTGAAGCTGGTGCTAGGGCCCTGGTATCACGGCCAGGCCATCGATGACGGCAGCAGCCTGGGGAATCTGCGCTTCGGCAGTGATACCTCGCGCTGGTTCCGCGAGCACGTGCTGCGGCCCTTCCTGGCGCAATATCTCAAGGACGAAGCGGGCGCAGCGGATGTGGCGGCGGTGACGGCGTTCGAGACTGGCACCAATGAGTGGCGCCGCTTGGACCACTGGCCTGTCAGCTGCGAGTCAGGCTGTGCCCACTCGACCAAAGCGCTGTACTTGCAGCCCGGTAACAAGCTAGGGTTTGAGGCACCCGTTACTGCGGAAGCCTTCACCGAATACGTCTCGGATCCCGCACACCCTGTGCCCTTTCGCGCACGGCCCATCCAGCCGATCGGCTACGCGCCGGGGCAGACCTGGCATCAATGGTTGACCGATGATCAGCGCGAGGCATCCGGCCGCACTGATGTCATCTCCTTCACCTCGGCCGCACTGACCCAGCCTCTGCGGATCAGCGGCCAGCCTGCTGTGCACCTGATTGCTTCCACCAGCGGCACTGACAGCGACTGGGTGGTCAAGCTAATTGACGTGTATCCGGATGAGGTTTACACGCAACCGGAAATGGGTGGCTACCAGCTCGCCGTTGGCATGGACATTCTGCGGGGGCGCTATCGGGAAGGCTTCGTCACGCCAAAACCCATCAAATCCAACACGCCCCTCACCTATGAATTCATGCTCCCATCGGCCAATCACGTGTTCCTGCCGGGCCACCGCCTGATGGTGCAGGTACAGTCGAGTTGGTTCCCGCTCTATGATCGCAATCCGCAATCTTTTGTGCCCAATATTTTCATGGCCAAGCCTGAGGATTACCGCAAGGCCACGCAGCGCGTGTATCACTCGACAAAGCAAGCATCCTACATCGCACTTCCTGTGGTCGAGAACTGATGTAGACGACGATTGATGTCGGTGATTACGTCCGCAGATCGATCTTAATTGGTTGTTTAGCAAGATATCCTCGCGCTAGCAGCCGCCCGACGCTAAAGCGTTGAGCGCTCGGGAGGTGGCGTCACCAACATATGTTGCCGGTATAAGTCTGCGAGTCGATCCAGCTGATGTACAAATGACAGAACCGCCTTGCTATACACAACGGAATTCGGCGAATGGGTACGCAAAGCGCCGAACTCGGATACGACGTCGAGGTTAACTCCTATTAGGTTGCATGCAGCCTGCAGAGCGCTAAGACTTTCACGCTTGAGTTTGATGTCTTCATCGGTAAGCGTCGCCCACAAGCTTGCGAAACTTCCGACTGCTTTGCTCAACACGGTGGATACAAGCGAATAACTGTGCTTCCGATGCCACGCAATCTGATCGCGCCGTGGCGATAGTCGGCGCTGCGTGGCTTGACCTTGTGTTGCTTGACGCGATCAGCCGTCAATTACCGCGCGGTGATGTGGGCGCGACTAAAGCGCTGTTTGAGGGACCACTACAGGCGTTTGGCGCGAGAATCCATCTCGGCTATTCGCTCAACGTATATGGGGATGGCATATATCAGGATCTCGCTACGATAAAAGAAATCCGTAATGCCTTTGCTCACTCAGCCGAAGCGATGGCTTTCGACGATGATGACGTTGCCGAGCTCGTCGGTACCATGAATTCGCCTAAGAAAGTCAAATATCAAGGGCCACCGGAGCCTGTTACCCCGCGAGAGCGCTATGTGCGAGCCGTGGAAATCGTGGCAGATCTTTTGCTTAGTGATATGTCACGGCGAGCAACCGGATCCAGCGCTGAAGCCATCTTGCAGATGGCCGGCCGCCGCGACAGAGCCCAGTAGGAACGTGTTAGGCCGATGTGCCGAGAGCCAAGTCGCACGGTCAAATCTTGCGCCCCGCCGCAAACTGGAAGACGGCAGAGCCGCTCGGATCTGACTGGCAGATGCAAGCCGCTATCGCTTTGTGAACTTTGCGATTTCGGGAAACAACTAGCGCTTCAAGGCCTGCTCAATTAGGCCCCACGCTTCGCGGTATTGCTCGGGGTTTTTGATGTCAGTGAGCACGCACTTGGACCAGTTGCCGCGCGCGCCCTTTTTGAGTGCCGCGGTTACAACCCTGGCCGGCAGGACATAACAGATTGGGGAGCGTTGCCCCAGCTTCGTCAGATTTAGCTTCGCAAATACCACGAAGAGGGCCTTGAGGGTCTTGATCAGAAATCCTGTGGCAGTGTGCGAATGCCGACTCTTCACCTGGATTGACACTGAGGTCTTACGTCTGGTATCCGCAGCCACAATATCGACGCCGGCTCGGCTACGCTCGCATTTGAATGCATCGATGTTGCGGAACATCAGTTGCGCGACTACGTAGTGCTCGGCGCCAGCAGCCGGCATGTGTGTATCAGTTCGGATAGCCCCGAGACGTTCATTGCGGCGTTTGGTCTCCAATGCCTTCAGGCCAGCCAATCGCCATTTCTTCGATGGTGCTCTGTTCATGAGTTACGCCCGTAGGCGGCGCTCGCGCACCTCGGTCACATGAGACTTACATCCCCGGAACGACGACTTCAATTGTCCTAAAGCTCGCGTTGCTGAGCGTAACGTGCTGCCCAGGCGCGAACGGCCAGCCTTGCGCTGGCCCAATGATTTACGCCCTTGGGAGCCAGCACCAGATTGCGCCGCTGCTCTTGCCCCGTCGCTTGGCTGCTAAACACTGCAGCGACTTCCAGTGGCGATGCGGAGAAGTTCTTGAATGTCGCAACCATTCCACTGCCAAGGAGTGCCTGCCGGAAGGAAATAGTCACGGGTAGGTCCGGCTTCGCCGACTGCTGTAGTCGCGATGCCGCCTGACCGGCTTGCTGCTGAAGCTGGGCTATTTGACCCTGAAGCTGGCCGATTTGACCCTGCAGCTGCTCGGTTTGACCCTGCAACTGGTCGATTTGGGTCTTTGTGGTGCTGAGTTGAGCTGCGAGCTGATTTGCCCGCTTGTATTCAATGCTTGCCCAGGCGGCGGCCGCGATGGCGGCCAATCCGACGAGGACGAAGGCAATTATCCAAGGCATTGCCTTACCGGCGGTGCCTGCTGTTTCGGCTGTCATGGATTCCCCTCCTCCTTCTGCTGACCGGGCCATTGTAGTCGCGTCGACGATCAGATCAGTTCGCCCGACCTACATTTGATGCCAGGCCTAACTCGCTCCATAGAGCCGATGGCACAGCCGCCACAAGCTGCCAGATCACGGTAATTGGCTTGTCGCCCTCCCATGAGACGAAGGTCACAGGACCGCAGTAATAGAACGGCGCCCCACGCCCGTCTGGAGTCTTAGGCTTCGCACGCACAAAGAGGTGAACTCTGATGCCTAGTTCCTGATGTGATCGGATCGACTTTCCCGCCTCGCTGGCCTGCGTGGTTCGATTCTGGCTTTGCCATTGAAACTCAGTTGCGGATAGAAAATGATCCTTGTATTGGAAGGCCTCGTCATGATCGGCCTTGTCCAGCGTAACGAAGAGGAATAGGTGCTTGCCCTGACGGACGAATCCCTGCCCCCAATAACGTTCCGAATATTGCAAGTCAAAGAGCGGAGCAATGTCGGCTCGGCGATAAGCCTTGTAGGGGACGGCCCCTTCTCCGCTGCTACCTGAGGGTTTCAATTCCCAGCTCGAACCTTCCTGGCGCAAGACGACCTGATGTCTCGTCCCCGGTTTGCCAGCGTCTGGACCAAACCAGCGATGCAAGAGCTCTGGCAACGCATTAGTGTCGGAATTGGGTCGATGTACCACGTTGACCGCGATCTTCACAAAGTTGGCGCTGAGCAGCTCATTGTCAGTACGGACATCGGTCCAGCCCTCCGGCAGACCTGCAGAGGCATCTCGATTGGGCAGGAAGAGGATGGGCCTGCCGTCGGCATGGCTAACTTTGAGTACAAACTCGGACGCCGCGGCTTTACCGGGGCGCTGAAAATATTCAGCCAACCGCCAATCGACGATTTCACGTACCAGCTCCTGGGCGCAGCTCACGAGGGCAGGTAGCACGGTGAATCGAGAGCGAAATTGCTCGGCCTGAAAATCAAAGTAGCTGACACCGCCGGTTCCCTTGCCACCGATCCAGGCCTCAATGGGGTTCGTCCGCAGCATTTTCTGCAGTTCTACCGAATCGCCCAAGACCTCACCCAGGTCTGTCGCCATACGAGAGTCATGACTGGCCATGTCGGATATTTCGTCGGCAAGCTCCTGCAGCGACAGGACTCCGGGCAATTGATTGCGATTAATCATCGCCAGCAGCACTAGCATCTTGTAGCTGCGGGTCATGTCGGTCGTTTCGAGGGCCTCGAGGAGCGCGCTCAGTGTCTCGCGGCCGCGCTTCTCATCCGGGGTCAGTCCGCCCTGCGACTCGACAAAGCCGAGCCACGATCCGAAGCGAGGTCGCAGGGACCGCGGGTTGTAGCCCTCCCGAAACAGTTCGACGGCTGTTGGCCGCACGCCCAATGAGTCACGGAAATCCCCATAGCGCCGCGTCAGCAGCTCGACTGCCGAGTCACCGGTTCGTAGCAGCGCTCGGAAAATGTCTTTGACCTCCAGTTCATACGTCACTTCACATCCCGGCGGCAGCTCGGCGGTACCGGCTTCGAGCTGTTCGAGCAGATTAAGGACGGCCCGATCCCCCGGCTCCAGTCCGAAGAGTGCTTGGGGTTTCAGCAGGAAGGAACGGTGATTACCGATATAATCGATGACGGTCAGGTGTTTGGCCGGGTCGCTGCGTCGAAGGCCACGTCCGAACTGCTGCAGCCAGAGGATCCGAGATTCCGTCGGGCGCAGCATCAGCACCGTATCGAGCTCGGGCACATCCACGCCCTCGTTGAACATGTCCACCGCGCAGATCACCGCCAGAGAGCCGTCCTTGAGTGCCTGCAGAGACTCCGCGCGGGGGTCACTGGAAGCCCCGGCGTGTACGGCCGCAGCTCGAACTCCGTGCTCGAGCAGGTAGTTCTTCATGAAATCGGCGTGGCGCTGCGAGACACAGAACGCCAGAGTGCGTTGTCCGGCTCGACGTTGGTACTGATCCAGCGCATTCGCAGCTCGCGCCTGAGTGGCGACGGCGTTGGTCAAAGCCTCCTCGTCAAACTTCTTATTGCGCCAAGGAATATTGCGATAGTCGACGGTGTCCGGCACGCCGAAGTATCGGAATGGGCACAGCAGCGCTTGCCGGATACCTTCTGTGACGTCACACCGAAATACCAGATTGTCGTCGCACAGGGCGAGCAGATCTGCTCCATCGGTGCGCTCCGGCGTCGCCGTCAAACCGAGCAGGAATTTCGGCTTAAAGTACTGGATGAGCCGCCGGTAGGTTCGCGCTTCGGCGTGATGAAACTCATCGACCACAATGTAATCGAACTCCTCTGGTTCAAAGCGATCCAGATGGGCCTGACGTCCCAGCGTCTGAATCGAGGCGAACAAGACGGACGCCTCGGGAGACTTCTCCTGGCCGGTATATAGTCCAAAGGTGTCATGCGGGCGGATGGCCCGATACGTCGATAGCGCCTGTGCCAGGATTTCCTCCCGGTGCGCCACGAATAGCACTCTGCCGAAAGCGAGGGAATCGAAAGCGCTCAGCCAGGTCTTGCCTAAGCCCGTTGCCAGAACGACTAAGCCTGCCGTCCGGCCGTGATCTCGCGTGCTCTGCAGCGCCAACAATGCCGTCTTTTGCACCTCGTGCGGCGTCGGAATCGTCAGTGGCGGTTCGGGATCCATGTCGGCGAGCGCCGCGGCGTTTGGGGCTGCTCGGCGGCCCCGATAGCGCAGAATCCAATCGGCTGTCAGCGGCACTGTATGGGCGGATCTGAATAGAGACTCGAACGCCTGCCGAACCTCGCTCCAACCGGCGCTGTCTTGGGGCTGAAGCAGCCGATAATTCCATTCGATTCCGCTGGTCAGGGCGCTGCGGCTTAAGTTGGAGCTGCCGATCAAGGCAGCACCGCTGCCATCGATGTGTTGGAACAGGTAGGC
>Ga0302176_10001237_pt1 | contig 12403 bp, 11 predicted proteins | sample I_Palsa_E1_1_FD_198787 | JGI IMG/M metagenome (GOLD analysis project Ga0302176, IMG submission 198787) | Peat permafrost microbial communities from Stordalen Mire near Abisko, Sweden - I_Palsa_E1_1 | ecosystem: Environmental > Terrestrial > Soil > Palsa > Peat permafrost | place: Sweden...
GGCTTCTTCTTCGGTTCGCGCGAGCCGGGTCTGCACCGCAGGAATCCCGTAGATGCCGAGGACCTCTTTTGATTCGATTTCCGTGAGCAGCGTGCGCCCGGAATCCGCAACCTGCCGGAGCATGCGTTCAACCTTTTGACGCGTGGGCTCGCCCGGCTCGGGTTGGTCCGCGGCCACGGGTGTCTCGTACAGGCCGCGAAGGTTATAAGCGTAACGCCACATGTAATTGAACGCGCGTGCGGCCGTATCGGGGTAGTTGAATGTGGGAATTCCGGCATTGTTGAGAATGGCCTCGCCTTCCTCGACCCCGCTGCCGCCCATCCAGCTTGCCAGCACTGGCTTTCCGCTGCTCTTGGCGTAAGGCTTCAGGCGATCGGCGACGTGCGCGGGATCGGTCATGCCCTGCGGAGCAAGGATTACGAGCAGGCCATCGCTATTGGGATCTTCAGCCGCGATCTTCATCGCGCGAGCGTAGCGCTCCGGATCCGCGTCGCCGAGTATGTCGATGGGATTGTTATGGCTCCAGTGCGCAGGGAGCGCGGCGTTCAGCGCGTCCACGGACGCCTGCGACAGCGGAGCGAGTTCTCCGCCAGTCGCGATCAGTGCATCGGTGGCTAACACGCCGGGGCCGCCCGCATTGGTCAGGATGGTGAGGCGTGGTCCGCGCGGGCGAGGCTGCTTGCCCAGCGCTTCGGCCATGTAAAACAGGTCCGAAATATTCTGCACGCGCAGAACGCCGCAACGGCGGAAGGCCGCCTCGAAGACTTCGTCGCTGCCGGTGAGCGCGCCGGTGTGCGAGCTGGCTGCGTGCGAGGCTGCTTCCGAGCGTCCGGCCTTGATGACGATGATGGGTTTGCTCAGGGCCACTTCGCGCGCCGCGGATAGAAACGCACGCGCGTCGCCGATGGATTCCATGTACAAGAGAATGCTCTTCGTGCCGGCGTCCTCTCCGAAATATGAAATCAAATCTCCCCAGCCCACGTCCAGCATGGAGCCGGTGGAGATGATGGCGCTGAATCCAACTTTTTCTTTCAGGCTCCAATCGAGAATGGCGGTCAGCAGCGCCCCGCTCTGGCTGAGGAAGGCCACATTTCCGGGCCGGGCGGTGTCCCGGGCGAAGGTGGCGTTGAGACCCAAACTTGGATTCATCATGCCCAGGCAGTTGGGACCCAGCAGGCGCATCGTTCCGCGACGCAGCTCGGCTTGAATCCGCTGCTCGAGCTCGATTCCTTCGAGGCCGCGCTCGCGGAAGCCCGCGGAGATGACGATGGCGGAACGCACGCGCGCTTCAACGCATTCCCGGATGACGCCGGGCACGGTCGGCGCCGGCGTAACGATTACGGCCAGGTCTATTTTTTCAGGGATCGCTCGAACGTTGGGATAGCACGGAACGCCGAGGATTTCGGCGCGGCGGGGATTCACTCCGTACACTTGGCCCTGAAACTTTCCGTTACTCAGATTGGCGAGGACCGTGCGCCCCACGCTGCCCTCGCGGTCGGTAGCCCCGATAACGGCCACCGATCTTGGTGCGAAGAAATAATCCAGCGGAGCCTGGGAACTCATCGTTGCGGAAGCCTCGTCCTGCGAGCCGCTCAATCGCAACTGAATCTTACGAAAGGACCGCAGGCATTGCACGCTTAGAATCGGCCGGGGCATCGGCAGCTGCGTTGAGCAGAGTGAATCCTGGACCAGAATTCCTCGCCCGCCCCCTTTTTCAGGAGATGGTTCTTCCCGCGATAACGCCGAGCCAGACCGAGGCGAACCCAACCACGACGCTCAGAACCACATTCAAGCCCGCGACGAGAAACTCGCCCTCCTGAAAGCTGCGAAACACTTCCAATTCAAAAGCTGAAAACGTCGTGTAGCCGCCGATGAAACCGATCGGAATCAGGTATCGCCAGTTGGGGCTCCAGTGCGTCCTCTGGGCGAGAATGGTCACAAAGAAACCGATCAGAAAAGACCCGGTGCAATTGACGATAAAAGTTCCGTAGGGAAACCGAGCGCCCAGCTGATCGCCGACGTAGCCGCTGACCCAGAAGCGCAATATGGAGCCTAGCGCTCCTCCAATGCCGACCATCAAGTATTTTGTCATGGACCTGGTGTGGCTCCTTTTCAAGCCGACGCGCACTTTGCGAGCAAACCCTGTGGTTCGCGCGCAAATTCTCGCGTCAATCTGAGTTGCCAGGATCTTTGCCGGGGACATGACTCCGCGACAAGAACCTTGTCAGGAGTCATCATCTGTCCCGGCTTGAAGGGACAGCGGTTAGAGGGCGAACTCCATCGCCACCGTCAACAGAATATCAAGCCCTCACTCGATGTCAACAACGCGTCCGATGCCGTTGATTTATCCGGTAATCAGGCACACCGCGCGACAGTCAGAGGGAAAGCTGGCGAACATTGCTTGCCGATGACGTCAGAAGTAGATTATCTTCCGGTTCGGCAGCGAAACCGTGCCTTCGGATAATGGTTTTTCGCATCTAATCCCGCGACGGTCGAACCATTGAAGTTGTAATCGAGCCAGGAGCAAATCAATGAAGCAATTCCGGATTCCGAGCGCCGTGCTACTTGTTCTGCCACTCCTCGCACTCGGATTACTGTGGGGGCCCGGCAATGGATTGGCGAGACGCGCCCGCGCGCACTCCGAATCCCCTGCGCAATCGGTCGCACCTCCTCAACAGCTCAGCTCGGACGGACAGGCGTCCTTGCGCGCCATCATTCAGGCGGGAAACCTCGCGGACTTGCGCTGGCCGGATTTTAGCGATTACGAAAAGCACCTGCAGAAGTTTTACGACTCATATGGTTATTCGCTGGTGTGGGTGCGGGGAATGGAGCCGACGCCGCAGGCACGCCAGGTTATCGCGGTTTTGCAGGATGCGGACCAGAAGGGATTGTCCGCCGAGGATTATGACGGATCGCGCTGGGGCGAGCGCCTGGCAAAACTCAAACCTGCTGCCTCACAACCATCTGAGGCAGATGCCGTCCGATTCGACGCCGCGCTTACCGTTTGCGTAATGCGGTATATCTCAGACCTGCACATTGGCAAAGTGAATCCGAAACATTTCGACTTTGGTTTCGATGTCGAGTCCAAGAAACTCGATCTGCCCGAATTTCTGAAAACGGATGTGGTGGATGCTCCCGATGTCGCAAGCGTGCTCTCGCAGGTGGAACCTCCCTATCCGGGTTACAAGCGCACGATTCAGGCTCTGCAAAGCTATTTGCAACTCGAGAAGCAATCTGACGGCGAACAACTTCCCGCCACGGGAAAAACAGTCGCGCCCGGCGATTCTTATCCGGGCGTTCCTCAACTCGTCCGCCTGCTCCGCCTCACCGGCGACCTTCCGGCGGACGCAAACCTTCCCGCCGACCAATCGGTCTATCAGGGCCCGATTGTGGATGCGGTTAAGAATTTTCAAGGCCGGCTGGGCCGAACGCCGGACGGGCGCATCACCTCGCAAACATTGGCCGATTTGAACGTGCCCATCAGCTTCCGCGTGCGCCAGATGCAGCTTACGCTCGAGCGCTGGCGCTGGTTGCCCGAAATTTATCAAAAGTCTCCCATCGTCGCCAATATTCCCGAGTTTCGCCTGCGCGCTTATGACGAAAACTTCAAAATCGGATTGACCATGAATATCGTGGTGGGCAAAGCTTACGATCACAGCACGCCGGTGTTCGAAAACAAGATGGCGTACGTCGTGTTCCGGCCTTACTGGAGCGTCCCATATTCAATCGCCAGAGCTGAATTCTTTTCGCGCATCGCTCGCGATCCCGATTATCTGGCAAAGAAGGGGTTCGAGGTGGTCAATAGCCGCCAGGAGGTTGTCGCGGCCGGAACCGTGACGAACGAGGTCCTCGATCAGCTCCGGGCCGGGAAGCTTTTTATCCGGCAAAATCCAGGCCCCAAAAATTCATTGGGACTCGTGAAATTTATTTTTCCGAACGACTACAACATCTACATGCACGATACGCCGGAACAGGTGTTTTTCTCGAAGTCTCGCCGCGATTTCAGCCACGGCTGCATCCGGTTGGAAAGGCCTGCGGACCTGGCGGTGTGGGTGCTGCGGAATAATCCGGGGGATTGGAACATCGCTCGCGTGCGTGCGGCCATGAATGGAAGCGCTTCCAATCAGCAAGTGAACCTTGCGCATCCCATTCCGGTTCTGATCGTCTACGCCACGGTGATCGTTACCGAGGACGGAACCGTTCATTTCTACGACGACATCTACGGACACGACGGCACGCTCGAAAAAATCCTGCAAAAAGGATATCCGTACCCGGGCTAATCGCCGGTTATCAGATCGGCGGAGCAGTCGAAGCACCACTGGCGGACCCGGCCGGTGTCCACGTGAATGAAGTCCGAGTGAGGATAGTAGCCCACGCCGCCGCGATGCAGAGCGAGAGCGGCGCGCCGCAAGGTAAGTGTGTTGACGCCGGGCATGCGTAGGTCGATCGCTTCCGCCTGAATGTGCAGGCTGTTTTTGGCCACTCCGGTAGTGCGTTCGCGAAGGGATGCGTTCGTTGACGGAGTGCGGTAGCCGCAAACGATGTCAATCTCGCCGCCGGGCTTACCAATCGAAGCGGTGAGATCGGAGAGGATGTCGTACAGGCGCGGATCAAAGTGCCGCACGTCGTTCGTCACATGATCGCGGAGAAAATAATCGAGCTTGGCGAGAGCGTCCGAAACGTACTCGTCGCCGCGGCGGTAAACGATGTCCAGCCGCTCGCCGGTGTGCGTGTTGTAAAGCCGTAGGCGATGGTCGGGGCTCTCTGCGGAGGCTGGCGGGCCGGAGGACACTACGCGCGCTTGGGCGCGCGCACCGCTCAACGCGACGAGTGACAGCATTGCGCCGGCGACCAACATTCGCCGCGAGATTCTTCCAAATACGTACATATATTCCCTCTGAAATAAATTTTAGCACAAGCGGCGCCGCGCTCTATTTCCAAAAGGGCAGCGAGTTTTCAAATTTATCTGCTTTTTCCCCGACGCTTACCTACCTTCTTGCGCGGCTTCTCGCTGTGCTTTCTCGCCAGCGGTTTCTTCGCTGTACGAGCGATCGGCTTGCGGCCTGACTTTGCGTTCTTTTCCACTCGCAGCTTCCAGGCCGTGTGCAAAGCTCCGTACAGCACGTCTTCTCCCGCTGCGGCCAGCCGGATGTGCGTCATTCCCAGGCGTCCCCAGCCGCCGGCGATGGGAAGGAAAACGTCCGGCGCTTCCTGCACGAAGTCCGTCTGCTGCTCGACAGTGAGCATCAGGTTTCCGTAGCCTTGCTTTGCCGAAGCGAGCGTGGCGAAAATTCTGCCGCCCACGCGGAAATCGGGCTGGCCCATGTGCGAGCTCTCTTCTGCGCCCTCCAGACTGAGAGCAATCCTGCGGAAATCATCCACATTCATGCGTGCCTCGCTCCTTTTCAGCCCTTTGTGCTGCGCCGCCGCAAGCAATTCAAGCTTACAACGAGATCCATCCTCGAGAGATCAGCCAAAGAGAGGTCAGGCCCACCAGAATCCAAAGAATCACGCCCTGCAACAAAGGACGCACACCCACCTGCCGCAGCGTGGCGCGCGAGATTCCGGTGCCGATCAGGAACAAAGTCGCGGTCAGCCCCAGGCGTCCCAATTTGCTAAGAGCCGCCCAAAAATTCGCCAGGGCCGGAACATAGGTATTGACGACTGCCGCCACGCAAAAAAGACCAATAAACCACGGCCACTGGATGCGGCTCTTCGAGCGCTTCAGCAAGGCCGCGCCCACCGCTATGGGCACAATCCACAGCGCGCGCGTGAGTTTCACCGTGGTTCCCACGGTCAATGCCTCCGGACCGTAGCGTGACGTGGCCCCTACCACGGAACTTGTGTCATGGATAGCCAGCGCCGACCATAAGCCAAACTGTTGCTGCGAGAGATGCAGGGCCCAGCCAAGCAGCGGAAAGATCAGCAGCGCGATGGAATTGAGGATGAAAATCGTCCCCAGCGAAACGGCGGTCTCTTCCGCATCGGCCTGAATGATGGGTGCGACGGCGGCAATGGCGCTTCCTCCGCAGATGGCCGTCCCGGTGGTAATGAGGATGGACGCGGTTTGATTCACGCGCAAAAATCGGCCTGCGAGCAATCCGGCGGTCAACGCAAAAGCGATGCTGGCAGCCGTGTACACAAAACCGCTGCGCCCCGCGCGTATCACTTCGTGGAGGTTCATTCCGAAACCCAGGCCCACTACGGAGGCCTGCAGAAGGAATCTTGATAGGTTCCGGCTATCCGCGTGGTAAGGGTGAACGAAGGACAATCCGTAAACCAGACCCAAAGCCAGCGCGAACGGCGGGGAAATCATCCCCGTCGCGCAGAGTATGAACCCGACGAAAAAGAGAGTCTTCGTATTCAGAATTCGTCTCCGCGCATGGCCGCTCGGCAGGGTAGAGGCGGCCGCAGGCCCGTTCCCGCCGGACTACACTATCATCGAACGCCGCTCCCCGCCCGGAGCAGGGTGTGGTGTACTCGAAAGTGCACGGGAATTTAGGGTGGACAGAGCTACCCATTCTCGTTCAAATTATGAGTGTGGGACTTGGGGAAGTCTGAGGGGGTATAGGCGATGCGATATCTTAGTCTTTTATTGGGGGCCATTCTTTTTTGTGCACTGAATACAAACGCTCAACTAAACACTCCAAACAGTTCGCCGTTGGGCTCCCCCTCGTTTGAGGCGATGATCCTGCCACCGGCAGCGCCTTCGCCGGCCTCCATCGGGCCGGTGGCGGTTGAGCCGGGGATTACGGGCGCGCCGGTAACTTTGTCGCTTGCTCCCGCAGCGGACCCACCGCAGCTGGTGCAGGGCGTTTTCGAGAACTATGCCTGGCAGGCTTATATTGGTTACACCTACGTGCGCTTCTACGAGATTCCGGCCATCACCCAGAACACGAACGGTTTCAGTTTCGGCATGGTTTACTACATCAAAGACTGGTTTGGAGTGGACGGCGAATTCGATGCCACGCATCTTACCCAGGAGAATTATAGCGGCTGGCTTCTCGTCGGAGCCGGAGGCCCTCGCTTCCGCTGGTCGGCGCCGCGCGGACTCGAAGTCTGGGGCCATGTGCTGGGCGGCTACTCCCACTTTACTCCGCAGACGGCCTACGGCGATCAACACGCGCTGGCCTACGAAGCGGGCGGCGGCCTGGACATCAACGCTCATCACCGTCGCTTGGCCTATCGAATTGAAGCGGACATGATCGGGACGCGTTACTTCAACACCTATCAGTACAGCCCGAAGGTTTCCGCCGGCATCGTTTTCAAGTTCTAAGGCGGTCCACAAATTTCGCCGCGGGATGCTCGTTTGAGCTTGAGCTCCCGCTCCCGCGCGATCCGCTGGCACTGCCGCGCCGCCGGCTCTGAAATAATTTCTGCCACTTTGTCTCCCGCAGTATCATCCAATCCGGTGTTCGCAGAATTTGACGCCGCGGCCACTCGCCCCGGTGCTGGGGGAAACATGACCGCAAAGAAAAATGAATCGAAGAACGCGCCCAAGAACGAAACCAAGCTTTTTCTGCAGGTGGGCAGCGAGCTGCGCATCAAAAACAACGGCGACATCATCATTGACAATCCCGAGCTCGAACTCGCGGGCGACGATTCAGCCGCCGATGCTACGTTGCTCTATCGTTTCGATTCCAAAGCGGGCGTGCACATTCTTCGCCTGCTCGATCCCGTGGCAGACCACCAGCACATGAAGACGCACCGCCAGAACGATTAATCCCGGATCTGCAAGCACGGCGTTCCGCAAATCCGCGCCCGCAAGGAGCCTGCATGCCCCTATTTGATGAACTCACCATCCGCGGCGTCACGCTGCGCAATCGCATCGTGGTTTCGCCCATGTGCCAATATTCCAGCACCGACGGTTTCGCCACCGACTGGCATCTGGTGCACCTGGGCAGCCGCGCGGTGGGCGGAGCGTCCTTGGTTTTCACCGAAGCGTGCGCCGTCTCGCCCGCGGGACGCATCAGCCCGCAGGACCTCGGCATCTGGAAGGACGAGCACATCGAGCCGCTCGCGCGCATCACGCGCTTTCTCCGCGACGAGGGAACTGTGCCGGGCATCCAGCTTGCTCACGCGGGACGAAAGGGAAGCACCGTTCGTCCCTGGGAAGGTTCCGGAGCGGTTCCGGAATCGAAAGGCGGATGGAAGCCCGTGGCGCCCAGCGCCATTCCCTTCGCAAGCGGATATCCCATGCCCGCGGCGCTCGACGAAAAGGGAATTCAGAGCGTGGTGAAATCCTTTGCCGATGCCACTCGCCGCGCGCTGGAAGCGGGATTTCAGGTGATTGAAATCCACTCCGCTCACGGCTACCTGCTCCACGAATTCCTTTCGCCGCTTTCGAATCAGCGCACCGATTCCTACGGAGGGTCGCTCGAAAATCGCTGCCGCCTGGTGCGCGAAGTTGTTTCCGCCGTGCGCGAGGTCTGGCCCGCCTCGAATCCGCTATTCGTACGCATCTCGGCCACTGATTGGATTGAAGGAGGCTGGGATCTCGAGCAATCCGTCGAGCTCGTGCAGCAGCTCGCGCCGCTGGGCGTCGATTTGATTGATTGCTCTTCGGGAGGCATCGCGCCGGGCGCCAAGATTCCAATTCATGCCGGCTACCAGGTCCAGTTTGCGCGGGAGATTCGCCACGAGGTGGACATTCTGACCGGCGCCGTGGGATTGATTACCTCCGCGGCTCAGGCCGACGCGATTCTGCGCGAGGAAAGCGCCGACGTGGTTTTGCTGGCGCGCGAATTTCTTCGCCATCCTTACTGGCCGCTCGAGGTTGCGCGCGAGCTGGGCTTCCCGGTTTCCTGGCCGGTGCAATATCTGCGCGCTGCGCCGGATGGCACGCCCACGCGCGAGCCCGTTCCTCCGCCCGAAGGCATGGACACGCTCAGCGAGAGCGAGGCCCGGCTCGAATAGCCGCTCTGGCGATTGTTTTGCCTCGGCCTTTGCTTTCGTAGCGGCGGCCTTTTACCCTGAGTGCTTTAGCGAAGGGTCAGGCCGGCGCCTTTTCTTTTCCAAACATTTTGCCGAATCATCCTGCGGCCGCAACCCAGCCGCGTCACGCCGCGCCGGAAACACCGCGCGCGAACCCTCTAGTCCGCGCGCCGCAAACCATCTACCATGTCCGTCGTGACGACGGAAACCATGCACCGCCGCATCGCCGCGGCCACCGGCATCGTGATGGCCAGCGTGCTGCTCAGCCGCGTGCTCGGATTTTTTCGTGATTGGACCCTGGCGCATCAAATCGGCTCGAATGCCGCGACGGACGCCTACAACGCAGCCTTCACCCTGCCGGACTTTCTCAACTATCTGATCGCGGGCGGCTCGCTGAGCGTCACCTTCATTCCTGTATTCGCCAAGTACGCCGCGGAGAAGCGCGAGGAAGAAGGCTGGGGCGTTTTTTCCACCGTGGTCACCGTGATGGGATTCGCGCTCGTGGCGCTCGTGCTCGCTGGAGAAGTTTTCGCGCCGCACATCGTCAATTGGATCGCGCCCGGATTCAGTCCGGACCAGCGCGCTCGCGTGGTCTTCCTCACGCGCCTGATGCTTCCCGCGCAGTTTTTTTTCTACGAAGGCAGTATTCTGAGCGCGGTGCAATACGCCAAGGGGCAGTTCGTGGTGCCCTCGCTCGCGCCGCTCATTTACAACATTGGCATCATCCTGGGCGGCGTTCTGTTGTCACCCCGAATCGGAATTACCGGATTTGCCGTGGGCGTGCTGGGTGGAGCGCTGTGCGGGAATTTTCTGCTGCAGATTTACGGAGCGCGCCGCGCCGGAGCCATTTATTCCCCGAGCTTCAACGTCCGGCATCCCGGGTTCTGGCTTTTTCTAAAACTTTCCGTGCCCATCATGCTGGCCGTTTCGCTCTCTTTCGCGGACGACTGGATCATCCGCTATTTCGGCTCGTTTCTGCAGGCCGCTTCCATCACCTGGCTGACCTATGCCAAGAATTTGATGCGCGTGCCGCTCGGCCTCGTAGGACAAGGAGTGGGCGTGGCCTCCTTCCCGTTCCTCGCGCAACTCTATTCCGAGAAAAAGTTCGAGGACCTGAATCGCGTGCTCAACACCACCTTCAAGGGCATCATGTTCCTGCTCCTTCCCATCTCCGCTTTGACTATCGCGCAAAGCCTGCCGCTCCTGCATCTCGTTTTTTCGCACACGCGCATGCATGATGCGGACCTGGCCGCCACCGCCCAAACGCTCGCCTATTTCTCCATCGGCATGTTCGCCTGGGGCGCGCAATATATTTTGGCGCGCGGCTTTTACGCCACGCGCGACACCGTTACTCCCGCCGTGGTCGGCACGCTGATCACCGCGCTCAACATCCCGGTCTATTGGTGGCTTTCGCAACGCATGCAGCACCTCGGTCTGGCGCTGGCGAGTTCGCTCGGCATTATCGTTTACACCATCATTCTCTTTGTATTGCTGAACCGCCGGACGAAAAATCCCGAAGAAGGCGCCCTGGTTATTTTCTTTCTCAAAATGACGGCTGCCTCGTGCGTGGTCGGCCTGGCCTGTTATCGCCTAACCGAATGGCTCGAAGGCATCATGCCCTGGCAAAGATTCTGGGGGGCTTTATTGCTTTTGATACTGGTTACGCTCGCGGGGATTCTCTTGCTGGGAGTCTTGCTCAAAATTCTTCGCGTCCCGGAATTCGACCACTACTTGCGCAAAGCCTGGTCCTACACCGGCCTGGCCAAGTAGCTCGCGGCAAACATCACGGCTCTTTCTCGAGTGCCGGATGCAGCGTCACTTGGCTGTCCTTCAAAATTTCAATGTCGCGTTCCCATTTTCTTTTGCCGCTGGACTTCACTTCCACGCGATGAATCCCGGTCAGGATATGAATGGTCGCCGGAGTCTGACCCACGAATTGCCCATCCACGAAAATCTCCGCGCTCGGCGGGTCAGACGCAATCGTCACGCTCCCGGTTCCTCCGAGCGTGCTCGTGCCAATGGCTTTGGAACTGGCGCCATCGTCATGTGGACGCAGAGGCCCTTTGGTGTCGTCAGCGCCCCATGACTCCGCAGCTTCGAGCTTGATGTCGAAGCGGTCGGTCTTGAGCAGCCAGTAATTTCCGTGCCGCTTTCCGGTGAGCCCCACCCACTCGAAAGGCCCTTCCGTTAGGGTGATACGCTGTGTGACGTAGCCGTCCTTGGAGATCTTCAGAACCAGAGCGTGTTCCAGCTTGGTCCCAAACACGGAATGAGTTTTGTGGAAGTAGCCGCCGGGATATTCGATGCGATAAGGCGTCGTTCCGCGAACATCCTCGAATTCCACGCTCGCGCCCGAAGGCGAGCTGGTGATGGTCAGCGTTTCAGCGCGCGCTCGTGGGGACACGAGCGCGATCCCAAGCAGCGCGAACGACGCGAATATGCAGCCCCGCCTAGATGCCGGCACGCGGCACCTCCAAACCGATCGAGAGGAGCAGCAAACGTCTCACTCGCCTCCGCTGCCGTCAATCCGGTTAACTACGCATTTGCATCTCGATAGAAATAATGAGCGAGAAACTACAACAGTAGCAACTACAGGGAAATAAAAGGCTTCTTAGAGTCTCGGGGCTGGAGATTAACGCACCCAAGCTCCGTGTCCCGGAATCCAATCAAGAGAGCGGACATATTGGTGCCGAAGGCCGCTGATGTCTGATTTAAGAACTCGGCACAAATACTACTTAGGGAGGCAATACGAAATGCGCTTCAGATTCTTGCAGGTTTTTGCGGTTCTCGCAGTCTTAGCATTATCGGCGCCGGTCTGGGCCCGTACAAAATCCGTGGACGTCCATCTCACGGAAGCCTCTACCATCGGATCCACACAGCTTCAGCCCGGAGAATATCAATTGAAAGCGGAAGAAGGCGCGAGCCAGGTCAGCATCGTGCACCGCGGCAAAGTCGTCGCTGAGGTTCCCTGCCACTGGGTCCAGCTTCAGTCCAAGCCCAGCCAATCTCAAGTTCTCTTCACTTCCAACCAAATCACCGAAGTGGATTTCGGCGGAGATACGCAGGCCGCTCAGTTCTAATACTCAACACCACGCGTGATAACCGAGGGCGGGACATGTTCCGCCCTCTTATCATTTCACTCGGCATTTATTTCAAATACGTCGCGAACCAATCGAGGACCGTCTTGTACCACAGCTCGCTGTTCTGAGGCTTCATCACCCAGTGGCCTTCGTCCGGGAAAATGAGGAGCTTCGACGGCACGCCCTGCCGTTGCAGCGCAGTAAAGAATTCCAGGTCCTGGTTGTACGGCACTCGAAAATCGAGCTCGCCGCCGATCACGAACGTGGGCGTCTTGTACTTTCCGAGCGCGCCGGCAAATTCGCTGGGCGACCATTTGCGGTAAAGCTCCGGAGCGGCCCAGGGCATCCCGCCGAACTCCCAGTCCTGAAACCACAGCTCCTCCGTAGCT
>Ga0302176_10001238_pt1 | contig 12402 bp, 10 predicted proteins | sample I_Palsa_E1_1_FD_198787 | JGI IMG/M metagenome (GOLD analysis project Ga0302176, IMG submission 198787) | Peat permafrost microbial communities from Stordalen Mire near Abisko, Sweden - I_Palsa_E1_1 | ecosystem: Environmental > Terrestrial > Soil > Palsa > Peat permafrost | place: Sweden...
GAGGGGGTCGCTTACAGGGGACACCCCAGGGTACCCCCAAACAGCATCACGACCACGACGGATTGTCCTTGAAAAAGGCTCGAACTTCGTCTATCCCACACCGCTGTATATGAATCTGGTATTTTTCACCAGCCAACACCGCGCCCGGTAACCCAGGCGCGGTGTTGTGTTGGGCAAAAGAACCAGAATCTACAACGAGTTTCCACGCTCCGCGTGGCTCCCAGTGGAGGCGACGGTCAACCAAGCCAACGAGTTGGAATTCCAAAGAAACTCACAACTATAAACAGGTTAAGGAGAGAAAACCGACCACAAAACTCTAGTGAACGATTGTTCACATATTCAATTTCGCGTTGTCAATCTATACAAACGAAAGGTGTGGGAAGTAAAATTGAGAGAGTTCTTTTGTCGGGCATTGAAGCAAGCCCCCGTTACCCCCGCGGCTCGTCAACCAGAGCGAATGTCGCCGGGGAGCGGGGGTTTGCTTCGCTGTCATGAACCAAAATACATATTTGAAAATGGGAATACGGGAGACTTGGGGCGGAGAAAAACCGTTCGGCCTTGACGTGCCCGATCGTCGTCAACACCTCTACATTGTTGGCAAGAGCGGTACCGGCAAGACGACGCTCTTGCTCAATTCCATCATCCAGGACATCGACGCCGGGCACGGAGTTGCGGTCATCGACCCGCACGGCGACCTTGCGTATGAAATCCTCAATCACATTCCGCGTAATCGCACCGATGACGTGGTGTATTTCGATGCCACCGCCGCTGACTATCCCATCGGCCTCAATCTTTTGCAGAACGTTCCGCCGGAAGGTCGCCATCGTGTGGCCGCCGAACTCGTTTACTCCCTCAAATCGATTTGGCGGGAGAGTTGGGGGCCGAGGATGGAATACATCCTGTATGCCGCTGTTGCCGCGCTCCTTGATTCAATAGATGGGAGCTTGCTCGGCGTGCAGCGGATGCTGTCCGATGACGAATACCGGCACTGGATTGTTCGCCAGGTCAAAGACCCAGTAGTTCGGCGGTTCTGGACGGATGAATTCGAGGGATATGACGAGCGATTCCGGCGGGAAGCGGTTGCTCCGATTGAAAACAAAGTCGGTCAACTTCTTATGGCGCCGCCCATGCGGAATCTCTTGGTCCAGGTCAGGCGGAAGATTGACGCCAGATTCATGATGGATAATCGGCGACTGTTTATCGCCAATCTTTCCAAAGGCGTGCTCGGCGAGGACAAAGCCAATCTTTTGGGGTCGCTGTTGGTGACGAGCTTTCAGCTTGCCGCAATGGGACGGGCGGATGTTGCCGAGCATCGACGCCAGGATTTCTATCTCTACGTCGATGAATTCCACAACTTCACCACCGACAGTTTTACATCGATTCTTTCCGAGGCCAGGAAATACGGATTGTGCATGACGCTCAGTCATCAGTACATCGAGCAACTGCCGCCATCGATTGCCGCGGCGGTGTTCGGCAACGTCGGCAATCTCATTGCCTTCCGCGTGGGCGAACACGACGCGGCACAGATTTCCCGCGAATTTGGTGACGCTTTTCAACCAGCGGAATTCAGTTCGCTGGGTAATCACCGCGTCATCGCCAAACTCATTGACAGGGGTGAGTACCGTGAGCCGTTCCGAGGCCGCACGCTCCCGACAATCACGGCAGGATATGGAACGCGGGACAATCTGATACGCCGGTCAAGAGAAAAATACGCTGTGGCACGGCGGATCATCGAAGACAAGATTGAACGCTGGATGCACCGCATGCACTTCTAACTCTCCCTCACATCTATATCGCTTGCGCCGTTCCCCAATCTCTGGCAGGCTGTGGACAGATTTGTTCCCGCCTCAACGTGTTCCCATTCATCCCAGAGACAAACGAAAGGAGCCAGCAATGTCCGAATGGATCAATTTCAAGGAGCTTCGCAAGCAGCTTCGGTTTGCCGATGTTCTCCGCCACTACAAGGTGGAAGCGAAGATAAAGGGAGATCGGGCGACAGCCTTTTGCCCGCTCCCCGGCCACGCTAAGCGTTCCAACGCCAAGCCGAGGACGGCGAGTTTGTCCGTCAATCTCACCCGCAACATCTTCCAGTGTTTCGGTTGCCACCAGTCTGGAAACGCCCTCGAATTCGCCTGCTGGATGGAAGGATTTGATCCTTCCGACATGGAGCAGTTCCGGCAAGCGGCATTGAAAATTGCCAAAGCGTTCGATATTCACGACCAGGGCACGCATCCACGCCCGCCCGCACCACCACCAGCAGAGCCACAACCACAGGCTGCTTTAATTGCCACTCCGATCATTAACGCACCGCTCGACTTTGAACTCAAGGACTTGGACGCGGCACATCCATATCTTTGGGAGCGGGGTTTCTTGCCGGCAACCGTGGAGCATTTCGGTCTCGGCTTTTGCAGGCGTGGACTGATGAAGGATCGCATTGCCATTCCGCTTCACAACCAGGGCGGCGAGCTTGTCGGTTATGCCGGACGCCTCATCGACGACACAGCGATTACCGACGAGAATCCGAAATATCGGTTTCCAGGAAGTCGGGTGATAAAGGGTGTGCCGCATGAGTTTCGGAAATCGCTGCTGCTGTACAACGCTCACCAGATCACAGAGCCGGTGGATCACTTGTTTGTGGTTGAAGGGTTTCCGGCCTGCTGGTGGTTATGGCAAGCAGAGTACCGAAACGTTGTGGCGATAATGGGATCGGATTGTTCCGTCGCACAGGCGGAAATTATCGTCGATTTGGTCAAGCCCGATGGAAAAGTTTGGGCAATGTCAGATGGCGATGCCGCCGGCATCCAGTGCACCATGAGCATTCTTGCCAAAGTTGCACCGCACCGGTTCGTGCGGTGGGTGAAACTTCAACCGGATGAGCAGCCGACGGATGTTCCGCCGGATGAGTTGGTGGCGTTGTTTGATGGATAACTATACGGAGCGGCCGAAAGGTCGCTCCGTTTTTCACTCGCGCCATAGCTACCGGCATTGCTGCTACACATTCATTGGCTTCAATCCCCATGATGCATGCGCAAGTCTCGCCCATGTGAGATAATTGAGCAATGATCGTACGCTGGGGATTAGCAATGGGCATTGTATTTCTAGCACTTCTGGTCGCCTCCTCGTGGTTTTATTTCGCCGTGGCAAGGTTCTACGTCGGCAATGATCGGGAGGCTGATGTATTAGTGCAACTTGCCATTCGTACTCAAAACCCATCAATATGTGGCAAAATAACAGACGTTCCCATCGACCTCGGTACTCCGACCTTGCTAGTCCGTGACGGCTGCTATGCTTCGTATGTGACGGCATATCCTGACAAGAACATTTGTCCAGCTGCTGCGAACGCTTGCCTAATGCAATATGCTTGGATCACCGACGAACCGCTCCTATGTTTGCACATGAATAATGGCGGTTCGCTCAATTGCGTTTCGAGGGCCGCAGCGCATAGCAACAGCGAACAAGATTGTGATGTTCTAACGAGTACATCTCAAAGAAAGTATTGTGAAAACTACTTCACTCAATATCAATATACGGGCTCCTCAAGCTCCTAACATTCCAACATATTCATTTTGTACGCCCGACACGCGATCGCCCAACGTGGCATCGTCTTATCGACATGACGAATAACCCCACCGCGATAGCGAGGCCGGTCGCCGGTTCAGGGATTGACTCAAACGACATGTTATCAACAGTTATAGTCCCGCCATCGTTCAAATCGTCGGCCGCATTGAGACCAAGGAAAAGTTGCACACTTTGGCCAGCCCATTGAGAAACGTCGATCAAACCCGTATTTTCCGCAACGCCATCGACCACAAATTCATCCTCCAACTGAAATAATGGCGTGTCGTTGATTCCTATGCTTAGAAAGTCGCCCGAACTCAAATCGTGAAACGTGAAATCCATCGAAAGGTATTGTTCATCTGCTGGAATCGCAAGCGGTATCCAGGCATAAGATGAATAAGCAGAGGGTGCGTCAGCCGCAACAGGCTTATCGTTCGATGTGAGCCGATTTCCTTGCGCCGTGCTCGGCGCTGCCGCCATCGTTGCATTGAGTTCCTTTGAAAGGACAAGTTGTGGACTAAATATTGTCTGCGACGACCCGCTTTGTATTGGAACGGTGTTTACTGCAACGGCGTTCTCATATTCAATTGCTCCGGTTAACTGCTCGACTGAAACCCCCAAATAATGTTGCACATATGCTTCGGCAACCACAGCCGCCTCCGGTGTCTCACCGGATAGATTGAGAGCTTCGAGAGCAGCCAATTGCTGATCATTCCGATTCAGAAGAAATTGTGTTGCGTTAGAACCGGATATTGAGGAAAAGGTATAGTCGCCGCCTGGATTGGTGCTTTGCAACGAATATGTGCCTGATTGATAGACGGGATTGCTCGGATTAAAGTTGCTTCCTTCAATTGCACCTGCATAGCCCACCGGACTCGCCTGTTCGCTCTGACCCGGGAGAGTATTTTGATACCATGTCACTGGATAATTATGAAAGTTCGCAATGTATTCGGCGAAGGCGGCGGCGTCAGTCACAGAAGGGGGCGGGTTTGATGGATCGAGTTGAAGGATGAAATTCGCAGCTTGTGAGTACACGTTGCCAAACGACGAAACGTAGTTGTCGATACGCGCTATCGGGATGGCTTGTCCTTGGGAATTAGTAGGAATTGCATTCACAGGATATGCCGGAGCAGCACCGGGAATATTGTTTGCGATGGAAGCCTCGTCAAATAACGTGTCTTGAACCGGGGCAGCCATGCCGTGGGCGTTCAGCACAGTAATGGCTTCTGAATTGACGAGTGTCCCGAGGCTATGCCCCATGAAGTGAAGCGACTGCGTGTAATTGGTACCAAAAAGAGTCAACAGTGTTTCACCCAAGGCTGCACCTTGACTAGCAGTTCGGGAATCCGACAGCGGTAAGTTGTTGGTGTCGGCGTCCGCTGACCAATCCCACGCAACTACGTTATATGCTGTTCCAGCGCCCGGCAGGTCCTTCGCCATCGCAATAGGCCACGCGTTCTGCCCCTGAACAGTCTCGCCGAATCCGAGTGTCAAGACGACGGTTGGAAGACTGGTATTTATCTCGCCACCATTTTGCGTGCTTTGAAATAGCCCAGCCGATGGATTGAATATGTCCAAATTGTTTATTGTTGGCTTATTGGTGGTAATCAGGGGGGCCGATGCACTCATCGTTGTTGTTGTCACACTGGCGATAGATGGCGTCAGCAAAAACGCATGCGTCTGCCCTTGGGCGTTTACTCCCGTGCCGACGATCTGGCCAGCATCATTGATGCCACTCGTAGATTTCAGTGTCCATCCGGAAGAAGGGGAAATGAGACTGTTCAGATTCACCGTGCCGAGTGCAGGTGTATAAAGGAATGCGGTGGAAGCCGATGAGACAAAAGCTGTTCCCACTACCGAGTCATAATCGTTTATGCCATCGGGGGTGTCGTGGGTTTGGCCAGGAAGCGTCAAGGCGGTGAACTGTCCATTTTTGTATAGAAATGCCTGGCCCAGCCCGTTCTCTGTGTAACCCGCAATATCCCCTTGTGCATTTATGCTATGGCCCGAAGCGTTTCCGCTATACGGAGAGTTGAGGTTTGTCATTACGCCGTTTGAATACGAGTACACTTGGTAAAGCCCGTTGGACGTAAGTGCCTCGCCTGTGACCACGCCGGAATTATTGATGGCGTCGGCAGTTGTCCAGCCGTAGCCCAAACTGCCTAATGCTGATATCGTTGTGGTGCCAGTGCTCGGATTGTACGTGTCGGTGACGGCTCTATTTTGTCCGGCATTCTGGTCGATTCCAGCGATAACCCCGCTGTCATTGATTGCGTAGGGGGTTAAGCCGTTCAACGAGCCGAGATTGGTCGGTGTCCCGCCAGAGTACAGTACGGTTGTGCTGCTGCCGCCAGACACGTCCATTGCCACGACCAAACCATTGTTGTTGATGGCCACAGGGTTGACTTGTGTAAATCCGACAGCGGGGGCAAGGTTAGTGAAAGCTCCATTGCTGTAGACAAAGCCTTGCGTGTTCCCGCCGGCACTCTGGTAATCCCCAAGGACTTGCCCAGCATTATTGATGCCGTCCGCCTCGCTCGTTCCCGAAAACTGCGCCCCTAGGTCGGTGACAGTGTAATTTATCTGTGCTTGCGCCCGCCGAGCTATCACCACGGCCGACAATCCAGCTGCGAATAGGATGGCTCGTGCAGATCGTGAACGTCGCTTCAGGCGGCCAGTACATGAAGGTGCTTTGGCCGAACTGTTTACCCGATTCATTTCTTCCAGCCTTCCTCGGCGCTCACTCAACCGAATTGATGTCCGCTTTGCAGCCCGAAATGCTAGATATACCCTGTAGAGCTATCGCCATCATACCCACATCCTTGCGGCGGTGCAAAGACGCGATTCCGTCCATTATGTGGCCCACAACGTTCGCCGTCTGCGAAAGATGCAAGGCTGGTCGCAGGAAGCATTTGCAAGCCGCTGCAATCTGCATCGCACCTATGTCGGGGCCATCGAACGGGCCGAAGAAAATCTGACGCTACGGACACTGGACAAACTTGCCGCAGCACTCCGCGTTAAGCCCGCCGACCTACTCCACTAATTGTGCAGGCACTTGACCGCGTTAAGCGGGCACGAGTGAGGCAGTTTACACCATATTTTGTTTGGCCGATTTGTTCATCAAAAATTTACGCCAGCATCGTCACCAAAAGCCTCCGCGCGGCCCCGCGCGGGCATGTTGGGTTACGAATAATTTTCAAAAAATTTCTTGACAGCTAACCTTTGGCGGGGTGGCCAATCGGCGAGGTTAATTCTCAGCAAACGGCTAGCGGGCCACGTCTACGTTTCCAGGCGGATCGCCCGGGCGTACAATCTCCGGTCGTCATGACATATCAGGGCAATGAAATTCGGCTCGGCCAAATCATCGGCACGGATCGGGAACTTGTAATGTCCGCCGAGGATCGGCAGACGCACATGTACATTCCGGGCAATACCGGCGTCGGCAAATCAAAATTGATGGAATCCATGATTTGCCAGGACATCGACGCATGGATGGAAAGCGGCTGCGGCTTGTTGCTCATCGACCCACACGGCCCGGTCTATCGCAATGTGCTCAAGTATGTGGCGGAAAGCGGCATCGATCGGCCCATCATTCCCCTCGACTTCTGCCGGGACGATTGGATTCTCGGATACAATTTGTTACATCAGAGGCAGGGTGCCGACCCATCGGTCATCGTCGATGAACTGGTCGACGCGATATCCCATATCTTTGGCCAGCGTGACAGCCAGGGCACGCCAACATTTGCGCGTGTTGCAACATCAGTGCTTTTGACGCTGCTTCTCCAGGGCAGACCGTTTCTTGAAGCGTCACAATTGGCGTCAAGCAAAACGGCCATGAAGCTTTTGGCGTCGCTCGTGCCCGAATACTTCACCCGAATTGACTTAGAGCAGACTGCCGGAATGGCGGATAAGGAATTCTTGGCTGAAATACGAAGCACGATGAACCGCTTGCGGCCATTCTCGCAGAACCAACGGTTCAAAGCCATTTTCGGGCACATTGGAGAAACACTTGATCTTCGCCAGGTGTTGAACGATGGCTCGATTTTGCTAGTGAATTTGGAAACGAGACGCAATCGTCTTTCCCTTCGACAAGCCCGCCTGTTCGGCACTCTGCTTTTGACTGATTTGTGGGCAGCGGTGAGGGATCGCGGAAAACCCGACGATGCGGCAGACATCAAACCGTTTTACGTGTACATCGACGAGTGCCAGAATTTCGTGACGCCGACCATCGCCGAGAATCTTGTCGAGGCGCGGGGCTATGGCCTCAATCTCATTTTGGCCAATCAGTATCCCAGCAAATTTCTGGATGCTGGCGAGAATGGCGCGGCGATGTACCGGGCTGTGATGGCGGCGGCTCGGAGCAAGACGGTTTTCCAAATGACCGAGCAGAACGATTTGCCGACCCTCACAAAGGAACTTTTCTATGGCCTGCTTGATCCGTTGAAGGTGAAGCAGTGGACGACGAAAGTCGTAGGGTATGAAATCCGTGAGACTAAATCGCAGACGACCAGCACAAGTGACCAGAAAGGAAAAACCCAATCGCATCGGACACGCGGAGGAACCGGTCAGCGGACAGACGAACTAGACGAACCGGATATCTTCTCGCAAGAGATTAGCGAACATGGGGCGATCGGTCGCAGTTTTGTAGAGGGACACAATCAGTCCGAAACGGTCGGGGAAATGCTGGTGCCAATCTTGGGCGAAGAAGTCGGGCAGTATTTCAGCCTCGACGAGCAGCTTGCCATGTTCGAGAAGATCGTAAATGCCCAGGATAAGCGCGAGGGCATGGTGCGGTTGCAGAGCATGAAGACGCCTGTGGCCATCCGCACACACGACGTGTCGCCGCCATGGGTGAGCAACGAAGACCTCGACGCATACATACAAAAGCGGCTGCGTTCTCTGCCGTATGCTGTGCCGCTGGCCGAGGCATTTGAAACAGCGACGATGCGCGAGCGGGAGTTTTTGAACACCGTCACGGAGCTTACAGGCACGGACGAGCCGAGAAGTGCTGCACGGACAGTCCAGGCAAAAGTGAGGAAATTGAAGCCAAGGGCCAAGCAGCTCGGGCTGGCCGACTCACTCCAACAGGGCAAAACGACCTAAATTAGACTCGATTCCCTTGTCCATATTCCGCCATGTATCCGAAGGGATGTCACTTGCGCAATCTGATTGTATATGGTATAATCAGCATAGAAATTCACATTCCCTTTGTGGTGGATCGTCCAGTGGGTTTGAATCGTTCAAGCCTGCTGTCGCGGTTCAACACGAGGAGTGTCACAATGTGGATACCGGTTACCGAGGAGAACGAGAGCGGCTCGTATGACGGAGCCAAGCTCCAATTGGAAGCGGCTGTTTACTGCACCAAGGAGGAATTTGCCGAGCAACTACGGCTTGGACAGACCGAGGAACTCCAACAAGGCATGATTGCAACCGTCTTTGTCATCGAGAATTTTTTGCGGGCGGCAGACCGAGAGCGGGCGCGCTTGCAGCGTCTGGCCGAGCGGTTGCATCAACAGGACAAACACCAAATCGTCCAACTGCCGCCCGATCGCTCGGATAGCTATCGCTTCAATTGAACGTATATGTCGTCATATCGCCGCCAGGACTCGCAACGTCCGGCGGCTTTTGTTTTCAACGAGGTTTTCTTTCGTTCAATTTCGCCATGACAAATCGCCGAAGGCGATCAATTCGTATCTTTTTTATTGACTCATCAAGATCGGAAGCCTGAATCTTTGCCTCCTCTGTTGCGCCTGCCCGAAGAATCTCGTCATCGCCGAGCGAGAACTTCTCCACCTCATTCATTCGCCGCTGAAAATCGGTTGAGGTCGTTTCCCGAAGTTTAATTCTTGCTTCCTCTCGCTCCTTCGCTGTTATTGCCATTCTCGTTTCAGCTTTGAGAGCTTCAATCTCCTTTTCAAATGCCTGCTTTTGCCGCTCCGCTTCGGCTATTCGTTCGCTAAGCTGATCCTCTTTATCATTCTCTCCGTGTCCGTCACTCGCGTGGGCTGGATGTCGGAAGTCGCCGCCGACAATCAGCGGAATCACCCGGCCGCAGTGATAGCAGACGAAGGCTGCGGGCGGAGCGTGGCACTTTTTGCATTCAACGAGAAAAGAATCCCAGGCCCCATTGTTTTTCTCGTTTTCGTAGTTGCACTCCCCGCAAACCCAATCAATGTCCGTCCCGATTCTTTGTCCGCACTCGCATTTGAAATACAAATGTCTTCCAACAACTTTCTTTTTTATTGTGCCTGCCTGATAAGCTATCCAAAAAAATACTAGCGCCGCAAAAACCGTAAGCGGAAGGAATAGCCAGCGAGAAATACTCGTGTATCCCCAATGCTCCAAGGCACCTTCAATTCCAGATGACGCAACAAAGACGATGCCCCACCACACACAAGGCCGCCACAATTCGTTCACACGATCCCGCACGTTCGAAACTTCTGATCGCCAAGGTGCTACCGGAATCGTAGACAGATCGACAGCCCTTACAGGACACAGAGTTGGAGAGGGCTTCACGTACCAAATAGTTTTGTTGTCCGCCTCCATCCGAGTTTCGATAACCCAACCCCCACCGTCCTTTGCGTTTAATCGGGCGGCAGCTTGCTCGGCATCTTTTTGCGACGTATATCGAAGCGGTTCAGCGGCCATCGGTCAAACCTTCCTTTAACGACATGTTGATTGCAGGAACCTAACCCCGCTGAAATAGCGGGTCAAATTATTTTGCTTTCCGCGCGCCCACGCGCGGGGCACGTTGCATCGTCCCCCCTTCGCGCCGATTCCTTTTCGCGCTACAGTGCCGGTATGAACACCACCGAACCACGCAAACTCTTTTTATATGCCCGCAAGTCCACGGATGATTTGTCCCGTCAAGTGAGAAGCATCGGGGATCAGTTGGCCGAGCTTCACGAGCTTGCCCGCCGTGACAACATCGCCATCGTCGAAGAATTCATCGAGCGGCAGACCGCCAAGAAGCCAGGGCGACCCATTTTCAACGAAATGCTGGCACGGCTGGAACGCGGCCAAGCCGACGGCGTTCTGGCTTGGCATCCGGATCGCCTGTCCCGCAACAGCGTGGACGCAGGGAAAATTATTTGGCTCATCGACACCGGCGTGATTAAGGCGCTCCGTTTCCCGACATACTGGTTCGAGCCGAGCGCCCACGGGAAGTTTTCGTTGTCGCTGATGCTGTCGCAGTCCAAGTATTACATCGACAATCTGTCGGAAAATATTCGTCGTGGCCAGCGGCAGAAAGTGAAAAACGGAATCTGGCCTTTGGTCGCTCCCGTGGGATACCTCAACGACCGGCTTGCAAAGACCATTTATCCTGATCCGGTTCGCGCCCCACTGATTCGCAAGGCGTTTGAGCTATACGCTTCGGGCACCTACACCATCGATCGACTCGTGAAGGTCGTCAACGAGCTTGGAATGCTCGGCCGTAATGGCAAGCCGCTTTTCCGCACGCAGTATCACCGCATTCTGCAAAACCCCCTCTACTGCGGCATCATCCGATACAGCGGCGAAGAATACGAAGGCAAGCACCAAGCCATCGTTTCCAAGGAACTCTTTGACAATGCTGCCGAGGTGATGGCCAGGAAGTCGAAGCCCAAGACGCCGACACTTAAACCGTACCTGTATCGAGGAGTGTTCCGCTGCGGAGAATGCGGCTGCTTCATTACCACCGAGACGCAGAAGGGCCACAACTATTTGCGTTGCACCAAGCGGGTGAAACGCGATTGCTCCCAACCGTTTGTTCGGGAACAACAGATGGGCAAGCAAATCACCGGCCTGCTGCGGGACATCGCCCTTCCAGCCGAGAATGCCGATTCCATGATTGCAGCCCTCGAAGTGGAGCGGGACGGCGACACGGCTTCTCGACGCGATTGTTTGCTTGCCTTGCAAACCAAAGCCCATGCCCTCGATGCCCAGCTATCTCGCCTCACCGATGCCTATCTGGCCGAGACTCTGTCCCTTGAAGAATTCCGAGACACCAAGGCCAAACTGATCCGTCAACGACTGGAACTTAAGGAGAAGATCGCCACTTTGGAGGCCAATAGCGGCAACTGGTTCGAACCGGCCATCCGGTTCGTAAAGGCCGCTAAATCAACGGCTTTTCTGGCAGAAACAGGAACCGAGGAGGAAAAACGCGACTTTCTCAAAAAAGTCAGTTCGAACCTCACGGTTCGTGACCGTCGCCTCCACTGGGAGCCACGCGGAGCGTGGAAACTCGTTGTAGATTCTGGTTCTTTTGCCCAACACAACACCGCGCCTGGGTTACCGGGCGCGGTGTTGGCTGGTGAAAAATACCAGATTCATATACAGCGGAGGAGCTGGGATTCGAACCCAGGAGACCCTTGCGGGCCTACCGGTTTTCAAGACCGGCGCATTCGACCACTCTGCCACTCCTCCGGGTCATGTTCAAAACCGTAGCCGATCGGCCAAGGTCGGTCAATTTCGCCTTATCCGCGGGGTTTCCTGGGATTTTGCCCGACGACATCCGCGACATGGCATCGCTACAATGGCAGAATGCCGCAAGAGCACCATGACCAACCCGATGCAGAAAAGAAAGCCGCGGCCAAGCCTGCGCAGCCGGAGCAGATTCTGGAGGAGAACAAACGGAAGAACACGTCCGGCTTAAGCTGGGACGAGACAACGCCGAAACCGGGCGAGAATTTTAATCGCGTCACCGACATGGGCGAAGCGGACTGATTGTTCACGATCACGCCCGCTCACTGGCCGGGCTGGCGATGTTCCAATGTGCCGACGCCCTTCAGATCGGAAGCAAGGCCGCCGTCGTCGAGATATTTCCGCTTGGCCGCATCGTCCAGAAGTGTTGCATCGAGAAAC
>Ga0302176_10001239_pt1 | contig 12402 bp, 10 predicted proteins | sample I_Palsa_E1_1_FD_198787 | JGI IMG/M metagenome (GOLD analysis project Ga0302176, IMG submission 198787) | Peat permafrost microbial communities from Stordalen Mire near Abisko, Sweden - I_Palsa_E1_1 | ecosystem: Environmental > Terrestrial > Soil > Palsa > Peat permafrost | place: Sweden...
AGCTTCCGGCGAAGTCGTTGTGACCGGCAGACGATCAGGATTACTCGCGGAATTTGACGCCGAATTTTGTCCAAAGGTGAATGATGGGCCACAGGCGAGCAGCACGCCGAGTACGATCAACCCCATCGAGAAGGAGCGCTCCCAACCTCGGCCAGCGCGCAACCCTAGTAGAACCAGCATGCTCCCACTCTATCGAGCGAGCGAAGCGTGCTCAAATTACCTAGGTGCAAGGGGCGCAAAATGACTGGAGGGGCAAATCAGAACGGACGGCGTGATCTGACCTCGCTATTTGATCTCCTTCATCGGCAGGAGCGTACCGTAATCCCTCCCTGAGGGATCGACAGCTCGCGCTACTACTCCTCCAAAGGCATCGCGCAATTCAGGATATCTCGTCACCAGCCCCTTGATCACCGCCGTATTTTCCTGGAAGGTTCGCGCCGTGTCTGATATGTCTGCGGCGTTATACTTCACGACGACGTCAAGGTCGTCTCCAACCGGCAACGGAAAGATTTCGGTTAAATGATAGACTTTGCCACCCGCGCTCATATCTAGCGTGTTTCCGTTCACCGGCACATCGGACGGCTGTGCCGCTAGGCTATCCTCATAAAGTTTGTCGGTAGCCTGCGTACTCATAAAGTCGAGCGGTGAGGCCAAGGCAATCGCCTCGCGATAATACAACCAGGCATTGTGATGCTCTCCCTTCGACTCGAAATCGTGGGCTCGTTGTCTGAACCACGCCGCATCGTGTCCCATGGTTTGCGCGCTTCTGGCGTAAAATCCGGCCAGTTTCCAATCGCTGCCCAGTTGTTGCAAAACACAGGTGAGCGTTCTTGCGCCCTTGGCGCCATTCACGTCGACAATCGCAATACCGTATTTTCCCGGCGGTAGATTGTTCAGAACAAACACAGCGCTATCTTTCGTCTGACCAGAGCGGCCAAAAACTCCGCATAGAAATTCCGCTCGCGGTAGCGCTGCCGGACCGTCGGCGGCCAGCAAGAACGGTGGCCGAACCGTAGCTTTTGCGCCGGTGAACGCGTCATGGTTTTCCTTGACCGCATCTTCAATTCCGCCGAAGCTGGCGGCAACTGCGGGAATTGAATTTTGCTTCAGAGCTGCCGCATCGCCGCGTGCGGTCATGTCGAAGTAGCGCATCGCGGCTGCCTCAAGAGCACTTCGCACCGGAGCATCCATGTCCGCCGCGTCCTGGCAAGTCTGGCCGTATGCGGATGCTCGAAGCAGCAGCATCAACATCAGCAGGCATGACCAGGGTTGCCATCGCAGTCGATTCCACAGAATTCGTTTCGCAGTAATGCCCAATAGAAAATCCTCCGCTGGCATTTTACGCGTACTTCTTACGATTAAATATGGTTCGAGTTCGGAAACGGTCATTCGTAATTAAACTGCAACAATTAGGCAGCCCAGCGTTCTACAAGCGATGGTAAAATTCGGACAAGGGCGCATCGGCTGCGGGAAACGAAAGCCGCTCGCGGAAACAGGTATTGTAATGCCATGTACACCCAGGTGGTTTGTCCTGGCGGTCCTATTGGCGGCTCAGGTGATTCTTGCCCAGACTGCCGCTTCTCCCGCCGGGCCGAGCAGCAACCCGACGCCGGCCGCAAATCCGCCCGCAGCGCCCTCTCGCAAGACAACGACTGAGCCCGACGCCGCGCACCACAAGCCCCATAAGACGCCGTCTCCAGTTGTAGCCCATAAAGCCCCGCCACCCGTCGTGCTTCCTCCGATGCCAAGCGGTCCGCTCAGTCAGATGCCGATGGATCAGATTCCCCCAACCCCAGCCAAAGTCACGTTTCAGGGCGGCCTGCTGACAATCGCAGCTCAGAATTCGACTCTCGGGGAAATCCTGCGCGATGTGCGGAAGCTTACTGGCGCCTCCATCGAATTCCCACCGGGCTCAAACGGAGCCAACGAGCACGTGGTAACTCATCTCGGTCCGGGTTCGCCACGCGACGTGATTGTGGCGTTGCTCAATGGTTCCTCGTTCAATTATGTGATGCTTGGTTCGAACGCAGATCCCACCGCCGTCGCGAGCGTGATCCTCACCCCAAAGGAATCGGAGGCGGCCCAGCCGCAGACCCAAACCCAGGCTGTCGCGAATGTGTATCAGAACGCCCCAACGGCAATGCCTCCGCGCGGACCGCATGTCTTTAACGCGCAAGCACAGCCCGGAACTGCAGTTGCCGCGCAGGCTGACGACAGTAAAGATGACGATCAGGACACCGCCGAAGATAATGCCGATGACCAAGCTCAACCCGGACAGCCTGTCCAGCCCGACGCGGCAGCCGCTGGGCAACAACCTGCGGACGCGAATCAGCCCAATGCGGGACCGAAGACTCCCGAGCAGATTTTGGAGATGCTTCGCAAAACTCAGCAACAGCAGCCTGGCGGAGTCGTGACGAACCCTCCTCCTCCTCCCCAGCAGCAGTAGCCGGAATCGCCGGGGACCATCGCGGTCGCGCCACTACACGGTCAACGCGTGCATGTAGTCTGCGTCTATCTTCAGCGCTTGCATTGCGGGCAGGTCAAATTCTTCCTGCTCCACAAAGGCATGTTCGATGCGAGCCCTCTTTGCTGCCTCGAATATGGGACGGTAGTCGATCGACCCGCGACCCAATTCCGTTGAAGCGGGAGGCGCAGAACTCACCATCGTATCCGTCATCCTGAAATCCTTGACGTGCAGCATGGAAAATCTGCTGGGATACCGGCTGAGGTAGTCCGCCGGTTTCTTTCCGCCGACGATTACCCAGCCGCAATCCATCTCCATCGTAACTTTGGCAGGATCTGTGGCGCGGAGTAGCTCGTCATAGAACACCAGACCATTTTCCGAGCGGAACTCGGCTGTATGGTTGTGGTACGCGAAGCGGAGGCCGGCGGCATTCACGCGCTCTCCGATGTCGTTGAACTGCTCCGCATTCCACCGCCAGTCGTCGAGCGTCATCGCATCCCGGGCTGCGCGCGACCCCGGATCCTTTACGCGCGACGGATCCTTTAGCCAGGGTGAGGCGCAGACGATGTATTTAAGTCCGACATCTTTGCCGAACTGGATCACTTCCTCCAGCATCGGAAGCAGATCCCTCAGCGGGTAGTGTGCGCTCACGCAGTTCAAGCCTGCGTTAGCCATGGCCTGCTTCACTTCGCTTGGGCTGTGGCCAAAAAAGCCCGCAGCCTCCACTTCGCGATATCCCATCGCACCCAGCTGCTGCAGCGTGCCCTCATAGTTTTTGGGAAGCAAGTCACGCACTGAATACAACTGTAACCCGATTGGCAGGCCCAGAGGATTCGCCATCAGCCTGGATGCGTCGCTCCACAATGATGCGCAGGCGGCGGCCGAGGCTGTTTTCAAAAACGTTCTTCTCGAAACGCGTTGCATAGTGTCTTCCGTTTTCGAATCATTTCGTTAGCTGGCAGATCGATACCGATCGTGCGAGACGACGCCTACCCACGAATGCTCTTCGATGCTGGATCCCAAGTTGCGATCGTGTTGTTGAAGTAAGCGTAGTTGGCAAGATGGCAGCCGATTGCCGCGTGGTTCCCAAACTCCTCGTTTTCCACGGTTGGTTTGCGCGAGCGGACCGCGTTGAAAAAATTCGCCTCGTGAGCAGCCACGTCACTGTATCCGTCCGGTGCCGTAAAGGTCCTGGCTTCATTGGGCTGGTAGTCGAGCGGCGCCGGCGACGGATGATCGGCGGCCCACTGCGCCAGATACTGTTTACGCAATCGTGCCGGCCAGCCCTGGGTCGAGTAAGTCTCCGGTCTGAGGCTTAGGTCCTGCGGCGTGAAGGTCACCGTCTGAGCAACGATTTCCATGGTGCCTTTGGTGCCGTGAAATTTGATTGCCTCAGCACCGGCATTGTTCAGATTGCAACGCAGAACCACGCGGAATTTTGAGTAGTCATAAAGTGTTTCGATCAGATCCGGGAAGTCACGCCCGTCCTTCCAGCGAAACAGCCCGCCACTCGATAACGCCCGCTTCGCCGCCTCATTTGTTCCGGAGACGAAATGAATCCCCGAAAGCAGATGCACAAAGAGATCTCCTGCCAGTCCCTCGCCATAATCAGAGAAGCAGCGCCAGCGAAAGAAACGGGCCGCATCAAAGGGCCGCTTGGGCACGCCTTCCAGAAATGCATTCCAGTCAATCGTTTGCTCACTTGCGTCCGACGGAATGGGGTACACCCATGCGCCGCTTGGCGAATTGCGGTCCGACGAACCCTCGACGAAAAACACCTCACCGAGCGCTCCTGAGGCGTAGATCTCGCGCGCCTTTTCATAGACGATGGAACTCACGCGCTGGCTTCCTACCTGCATTATGCGATTTCCCTTGCGTACGGCATCCACCATGGCAAAGCCATCTTCCAATGTGTGAGACATTGGCTTTTCGCAGTACACGTCCTTGCCCGCGGCACAGGCGTCGATCACAATCCGGCGATGCTGGTGGTCGGCGACAGCCACAATGACTGCGTCCACATCCTTGCGATCCAGAATCTCCCGATAACGGCGCGTCGCGGGAACCTGCTTCTGCAGGGCCTCTTGAGCGGCTTCATGCCGGCTGTCATAGAGATCGCACACTGCCACGCACTCGACGCCCGGGACCAGCAAAGATGCTTCGAGCAACTGGCATCCTCGCGTGCCCGTGCCAATTCCTGCAAAACGCACTCGATCGCTCGCTGCTACCGGGGCGGTTGTGCTCCAAAGCGCGGCTGGCTCAAGCAAGGTTATTCTTGTCGCGGCTCCAGCGGCAACCGAACCCGCGGCGATCCGCATGAAGTTGCGACGTGTTAAAGCACGCATCGTGCCCTCCTTTCCAGTCTCTCTTTTCAGGCGCTCTTTACGCTCGAGCTACTACAAGACGAATCTCTGTTCTCCCCCGGGGCCGTTCAAAATGGTCCCGGCATCAGCCAGCCCCCGCGCTATGCGCTCGGCAATGGCGCCCAAGGCTACCGTGACCAAAACGGTCTTGCCGGACAGATCAACCCTGATCACGCTTCTTTGCCGCGTTCTGTTCGCTCCCCGCAATTCTTGAGAGTACTTCGTGACCTGATTCCGTCACCAGCACGTTATCTTCGATTCTCGCGCCCGCGCCTCGTTCAGGAACGTAAACACCCGGCTCGATGGTAATCACCATCCCGGGCTCAAGCTCGGCAGATTCACCGGGAACCATCAGGAAACCAGGATCATGATAGCGAAAGCCGACGTGGTGTCCGGTGTGATGGGTGAAGGACGAGGCCAGGCCCTGGGCTGTGATCTTGTCTCTTGCTGCAGCATCGATTTCTCCAGCAGAAACCCCCGGACGAATGGCATCGATTGCAGCTTGCTGCGCCCCTCCGACGAGCTCGAGTATGGATGCAGCTCCCGGTTCCGGGGAACCTACCGCGGCTGTGCGCGTCAGGTCGCTCCAATAACCGTTGACGCATGTTGCCAGCTCAATCAAAACCAGATCACCGTTTTTCAGACGCCGTCCAGTGGAACGATTAAATCGGCCTGCATCCGCGCTGTTGGAGCCGGACTGGACCATCGCCCAGCCTCGGGAATGAAATATTCCTTCCCGGCCAATTTCGCGATAAATTGCCGACTCCACTGCCGCGCCGACCTCCGCCTCCGTTATACCCGGTTGCAAATTTTCGAAAAACGCCTCCAGGCCAACATTCGCGACCCGGTTTGCCAGTTGGATCGCCCGTTTTTCCTCCGCGGTCTTTCTCAGATACAGATTCGCAAAATCCGCCAGGCACCGACCATCCCGCTTGGCTGCGACCGCGGAGAGCAGCCCCGAGAAATCTTCAGGCATAGGGATCTGCTCAGCGGCTTGAATCGGCAGCGACGTCCTGGACGCGCTCGGATTCATTCCGGCTTGTTCCGGGCTGACCTTTGCCTTGACCAGTTCGTCGCCAACCGCAGACATGAGCACAGAATACGGATCACTGCATTTGAGATCGCCCCAGGGATATTCTTCGACGATCAGTCCCGCCGGAATGTGGTCTCGTGGTTCGATCTGCGGAACGAAAAGGATTGGCTCTCGATCCACGAAGTGAATCAATAGCGACGCGCCCCAGAACGGGAAATATCCGGCCAGCATGAGGACTTCGTCTGGCCGCCATGCAATCCATGCGCGCATCTCATTTTGCCGGAGAAAGTTTCGGATCTGTTCTCGACGAGAGGCCACGGTCGAATTCACACTCCCGATCCCCATTTTCTCTCTTACATGAGTCCGTACTTTTCGAACGCGGCAACCGGCACTCGTTCCTTCTTCAAATCGCCTTGGGAAAGGATGAGGATGAGGATAAGTGCCAGGACGTCGTCGTCAGATTCGCGCAATTTCGTCGTCACTTCCTACTCGTCTCACGCCGCTCCCGATTTCTTCCGGGCGATTATACGCTGCCGTCGCTTTCGTCGGCCGAAGCCGAACAAGACCATCCGATCCGAGCAGAAATCAATGTTCCGCACCCGTAGCCGTCAGAATGCCGCAACAACGGCGAACTTCAAGCAGACCGGTGACGGCATCTCGAGGGTTTCTCCTGTCGGCACGAGATGTCCGGTCTTCGGATCGACGTGAAAAACAATAATTGCGTTGGAATCCTGGTTCGCAACAAGCAACCAGGATCCGCTGGGATCAACCGCAAAGTTACGCGGCGTTTTTCCTCCCGCCGGATCGATCTCCAACCGCTTCAGCGAACCGAGGTGGGAGTCGATCGCGAACACGGCGATGCTGTCATCTCCCCGGTTCGAGGCAAAGAGAAATCGGCCGTTCGGATGAATCTCGATTTCCGCCGCCGAGTTTCTGCCATGGAAATCTGCCGCAAGAGTTGAGATGGTTTCGAACTCATGCAAGTCTCCGGTGGTTGCATCGTACGAATAGGCTATGACGGTCGACTTCATCTCGGTAATCACATAGAGGAAGCGTCCGTCAGAGCCGAATACCAGGTGCCGAGGACCTGAACCAGGAGCGGTCTTAACGATTTTCGGTTTGCTTCCCAAGGTGCCCTGTACCGCGTCGAAGGGATAAATCAGCAATTGATCAAGTCCGAGGTCGGCAACAATCGCAAACCGATTGTCCGGCGAAATCGCGATGGCATGGGCGTGCGGTCCTTTTTGTCTGTCAACATCCACGCTGGAGCCTTGATGCTGCACGAACCAGGAAGGATCTCCCAAGCGACCGTCTTTCAGCACCGGACATACTGCTACGCTACCCAGCGTGTAATTCGAGATCAGTGCGAATTTGCCTGTCCTATCCAGAATTATGTGAGCCGGACCTTCATCGCGAGAGGAGACCTGATTCATAAAAGACAGTTTTCCGGTATCGGGGTTGATGGCGAACGCGCTCACCGCCCCCGTCGGCTGCCCGTTATAGTTTGACGTTTCATTGATGGCGTAGAGGAATCTCCCGCGCGATTCGACAGTGAGGAAAGATGGCTCCGTAGCTTCTGCGGCCAGACCTAGGGATGTGACTTTTCCGATCGAAGCGTCAAAACGCGCGGCATAGATTCCTTTGCTGCCACGATCGGTATAAGTGCCTACATAGAGCAGATATTTTCCTGGCGCTGATCCTTTGGCAGGCATAAGAGCGAACGCGAAGAAGGCAAGCAGAAGAATAACGGCATTGCGAGGAACCTGTCGAAGGCATCGAATTCCGCTTCTCATCGCTTTCTCTTACTCGTGGGTTTCGGGTTCCGGGATCGGTTCGATCCGTCCAAGCAGAAGGACATAGCCCACTATGCCCAGGAGCAGGATTATTGTCGCGGTCACGAATGCTGCCGCGAAGGAGCGCGTACCGGAGACAATGTAGCCGGTAACGATGGGCGCCGAAATCGCGGCAATCTGTCCGCAGAAGTTTACCGCACTTGCTAGCGTGCCCACGCTTTCAGGCGGCGAAATTAGGGAGGGCACCGTCCACGCCACTGGCGCCGCTGCCGCCAATCCTCCCAGGGCAAGGCTGATCCATAACAGTGCAATGGCAGGATTATTGGCGCGCGCCGCGCCAAAGATCGACAAACCGAAAGCCATGCCCGTCACCAAGACGATCTGACGAACACGGTTTGCATCCCAGCCACGCTGGATCAAGGCGTCAACCAGCCACCCACCGACCACAAGATCGGTGAATGTGGCAAACAACCAGGGCACGCTGGTGTAAGAAACAGAATGCAGCAAATCTACGTGATGCCTCACCGAAAGATAGCTGGGCAGCCATGTCAGGAGGAGAAAAAAGGTGTAATTGTAGGCGCCCCATCCGAGCGCCAGTCCGTAGACCTTCCGCTGGCGTAGGAGATAACCGAGCGAACTGCCGCTTCGCGCTTTCGCCTTGTCTTCTGGTTGTGCGCCGCCGCGCATAACGAACTCGCGCTCGATGGCCGACAGTTGATTGTCCTCACTCGGATTCCGATAGATCAAATAGAAGAGCACAAAATATAGAAAGCTGATGAAGCCGGTGGCGGCAAAGCTCCAGCGCCAGCCAAAATAGAAGAGCAGCAGTCCGATAAACGGGATGCCAATGGCGGTAGAGAATTTTGCCGCAGCATCGGTGATTGCCGTTGCCAGGCCTCTCTCCTCGCGCGCAAACCAATATCCCAGGGCCTTGGCATTCGCTGGAAACGTGGGAGATTCACTCACGCCGAGAAGCAGTCGCGCTGCGAAAAACCAACTGAGGCCGGGAGAGAGCGCAGCCGCGAAAGAAGCGACGCTCCACAGGAAGGCGCTGATTCGACCAACCCGGCGCACTCCCCACCGGTCCAGCAATTGTCCAGCAGGCATCTGCGCCAAGGCATAAGTCCAACTGAAGGAACTCGAGACATAGCCAAAAGCGACCAATGATAATCCGAATGTGGCGTGTAGCGCCTCGCGCGAGACCGAGAGGTTGATACGGTCGAAGAAGTTGACGAGAACCCCAAGAGCGAGCAGGAAAGCGATTCGCCAACGCCTCCGAGGCAGGCTCGATTTGCTCGAGTTGAATGGCGGCAAAGGCGCTCCGTGAAATGGTGGACACCAGATTTCTGACGGCCATCCCCGCTCGTCGAATCACTGGTCGCGGATGACCGCCCCTCGACTACTGAACCGCGAGACCCGCGAGCAGTCCGCCGTCGACCAGGTAATCGCCCCCGGTGCAGAATCCTGCCTTATCCGATGCCAGAAAGGCAGCCAATTCAGCAACCTCTTCAGGCGTGCCGATACGCCCGAGCGGATGGGCCGCACCAAAGCGACTGAATACCTGTGCGACATCTTCATCCGGCGAGAAGTGTGCCGCGGATCGCGCCAGCATGGGCGTGGCGATCGAACCGGGGCTTATCGAATTGATACGGATGTTATCCGGAGCGTGGTCGAGAGCCAGCGCCCGCGTCAAGCTGTGAATTGCGCCCTTCGAAGCGGCATAGGCCACGACACCACGCTGGCAGGCATATCCTTGAACCGATGCCAGATTAATGATGGATCCGCCGCCCCGTTTTTTCATCTCCGGGATGCCCAGGTGCGCCAGAATAAAGATGCTACCGACATTTACCATCATGCAGCGATTCCATGTCTCCAGGTCAGTTTCTACGGCGTTGCCGAAGGGATGAATCGCGGCCGCGTTCACGATAATATCCAGTCCTCCAAACCGGCTGACGGTCGTCCGAACCACCGAACGCACGCCCTCGAGGTCGGTCACATCACAAGCCTCGACCTCGACTGCCAGGTGAAGATCTGCCGCGGCGCGAGCCAACTCCGCGTTCGCGATTGTATCAATGCCGCACGCGACAACCTGTGCGCCCCCGGCGGCAAAGCGCATTGCAATCGCGCGGCCTATGCCCGTGGTACCCGTGACCAGAGCTTGTTTTCCCAAAAGTTCTTTCATCGTGTTTGGCTTCTCGATTGGTACTCAGGACGACAGCGCGGAATTATGCCACGAACCTGTGGGACATCGCATCAGATACTTCTCACAAAAAGGACAGAACAAAGAACCTACCTGGCTAATTCGGGATTCGCATATTTTAAGCCCTGCATTACGCCTCGCAATTCGGCCAGTCCTTTTAACCTGCCCACCAGCGAATACCCAGGATTTACTTTCTTTCCGATGTCGTCGGCGAGCAGGTGCCCGTGGTCGGGCCGCATAGGAATTTCATGATCGAGGCGACCCACGCTTCGCCGACGCGCTTCTTCTTTCATTAGAGCCAGAATCACGCCTACCATATCGGAACTGCCATCCAGATGATCCGCTTCATGAAAGGATCCATCTGGCTCTCGCGTGACCTGCCGAAGATGCGCAAAGTGAATGCGAGCGCCAAATTCGCGAGACATGGCCAGCAGATCGTTATCGGCTCTTGCTCCGAACGATCCCACACAAAACGTAAGGCCGTTTAGAGGCGTGTCACAAGCTGCGAAAATCGCTCGCACATCCTCGGCCGTCGAGACAATGCGGGGCAGACCAAAAAGTGACCACGGTGGATCGTCCGGGTGTATCGCCAGACGTACACCAGTCTCCTGTGCCACCGGAAGAACGTCCCGCAGGAATGCGACGAGGTTGGCCCGCAATTCCGCCGCAGTCACGCCCTCATATTCTGCGATGAGGCGTCCAATGGCCTCGCGGCTGTACGATGCCTCGGCGCCAGGAAGTCCTGTGATGATCGTCTGTTCCAATTCATTCTTTCGCTGCTCTGACATTGATTCGAATCTGGCGCGTGCAGCCCGGATCCGCTCCCCAGAATCAGGTTGATCGAAAGCATGATATGCGGCGGAATAGTCGACTTCGCCGCCCTTGCGCTTGAGAATGAAAAGATCGTACGCTGCAAAATCTACTGCATCAAAACGCAGTGCGTAGCCGGACTTCGGCGTTCGCCATTTCAGGTCGGTTCTGGTCCAGTCGACAACTGGCATGAAGTTATAGCAGATGACTGCAATCCCCGCTTTCGCAAGGGCGGAGAGAGTGTCCTTCCACGCACTGATGAACCGTTCGTAGGGTCCAGATCGAAGTTTGATCGCATTGTGGATGGGAATGCTTTCCACTACGGACCAGAGGAACCCGGCGCCAACAATCTCATCTTTTCGCTTTAGAACTTCGTCCAATGGCCACGCCTCGCCACGGTACAGATGGTGAAGGGCGGAAACGATTCCAGTGGCCCCCGCTTGCCTGATGTGATCGAGAGGGACGGGATCGTCCGGTCCAAACCACCGCCAAGTCTCCTTCATGTCCAGATATTATCAGCGGCGAAAGATTTCCGGCCGGGAACTGCGAAGGTCGCGACTATTGATTAGATAGAGACGGACTCTTGCCGACGCCGCAGTGACAACCGGCGCGAGCCCAAGAAATGGACCCGCGCCGATCGCCGTTGAGGCAAATTGTTTCGAGAGGCAATACCGACGAACTCGCTACAGCGTGAAGCTGAGAGCGAGGTTAACGCCGGGAAACGATGCGTTGCAAAGGTAATACACGCCGTTTATCTCGACAACGTAAACGTTTTGGGTGTAGAGCCAATTGCTGGGCCACGGATCAACGAATCCGAAAGAGTAGCCGCCGTACTGGAAGCGGTGATTGCGGTAATCGCCCGCGCTCACACGAAACGAGTGTTGCTGTCCGAAGTTGGCCTTGAATTTGTCTGCGGGAATGCGGCCACCCCCGTTATTACCGGCGTGTTGCTGCTGCGCGTTGTTTTTTGCCGGACTAACGTTCTTCGGTTCTTGCTCCGTATTCTTGGCCTGCGCCGGGGCAGGCTTTTGCTCTTGCTTTGCGGGCTTCTCCGGCTGTGCCTTTTTCTCTTCCTGCACCTCGGGCTTGGCCTTCGGTTCGTCCTGCTCGTGCTGCTCCTGTGCAAATGCCGAAGCTGCAACTCCCAGAGCCAAGGATAGAACTGCGGTGCTGATAACTGCTGTCAGTTTCATAAGGGTTGCCTCCATTATCCATTCGTCGTACAACCTGCGTTCAGCTCTTACCGCAAACTCCCTGTCGTCCTATTAGACGGACTTCCTATGGCCTCGCCGGACACGAGAAGTTCAACTCTCCGATTCTGCTGGCGTCCCGTGGAGTTATCGTTTGAAGCTACTGGCAAAGTGTTGCCGAAGCCTTTCGCTGAAACCGAATTCGTCGCAACGCCCTCTTGGACCAGGTAATCGCGTACCGTTCTGGCGCGATTCTCAGACAGCGTCTGGTTCATCGGGTCGCTGCCCACATTGTCTGTATAGCCGCCAACTTCTATATCGAGTCCGGGATAGGCGATGAGAATACCGGCGACTTTCGCGAGCTTCTCCCGCGCACCTGGCTTCAAGGAGTATTTCCCGGTGTCAAACAAAACATCGGACATGCTGACGATCAATCCGCGTGCGCTATCGCGCGTCTGAAGAATAAGATTCAACTGCTCAGACAACTTCGCACGCATCGCCGCTTTGTCGGTTTCCGCTTGTTGAGCGCTCGCCTGTGCTGTTTGTGCGGCT
>Ga0302176_10001242_pt1 | contig 12378 bp, 8 predicted proteins | sample I_Palsa_E1_1_FD_198787 | JGI IMG/M metagenome (GOLD analysis project Ga0302176, IMG submission 198787) | Peat permafrost microbial communities from Stordalen Mire near Abisko, Sweden - I_Palsa_E1_1 | ecosystem: Environmental > Terrestrial > Soil > Palsa > Peat permafrost | place: Sweden: Abisko...
GTCGGGTCTCGCGGGCCTGCCGGGACGGGAGCGCCCGGCACCCAGCGACTACTCCGGGCGGGTCAGCGGCCCGGAGGAGTCGTCCAGCTACGGCTCCGGCCGCGCCCAGGGTTCGTTCCGCGGGGAGACGCTCGACCCGCATCGCGGTACCGCGCCCTCGCCAGGTCCGTTCCGCCGCCCGGGCGGCGCGTCACCGGGTCAGCCACCCGGACCGGCGCCGGGCGGACCGGGGTCAGCGGGCCCGCAGGGCCCGTCCATTCGGGTTGGCGCACACGGTGCGCCGGGACCGCAGAGCCTGCCCGGTTCAGAGCCGGGTACGCCCGGGCCGGGTGCCCCGATGCCGCAGGTACCTCCGGGCTCGCCGGGCCCGCAGGCTTACGTCCCGCCGCAGAACGGGCCCTACAGCGGTCCGCAGCCGGCCGCCGCGCCCGGACGCCCGTCGTCGGGCCCGGTCTCGCTCACCGACGCGGTTCAGTCGGCACACGAGGAAGGCCGGGAATTCGGCGAGTCGGTTGCCCGCGAGGCGCCCGCGCTCTGGCTGGAGGCCGTCCTGGCCCGTAAGCCGCGCATGCCGTCCGACCTGGAGGCGCGCCTCCTGCAGGGATCGGCGCTGCCGATCGACTTCCTGCTCCACGATGAGGTCCGGCACGCGCTGCGGCGCGGCTTCTGGGATGCCCTGGAGAGCTCGAGGCGCTGATTAGCACGCGGCGGGCGGCCCGGGCTGGGCCGACGTGAGGGCAGGTGGAACCGACCGACGGGACAACGGTGAGCAATCCAGACGGCGGCGCGGGGGCGGCCGCAGGTAACAGCCTGAGCACCGCCGCTGGCGAAGGGTTGGATATGGGGGACCTGGGTAGGTCACAAACATGGTTGTCCTGACCGATGACCTGTTCGACGAGATCGAATTCGAGGCCGCTCGTACCGGTGATTACCGGCGTGCGGCACTGCGCATGAACCATCTCGCCGCGACGGCCGAGCAGACGGGAAGCATGTCCCGGGCTGAAGCGTACATGCGGGCCGGTGACCAGTGGCTGCTCGCGGACGAGCCCGCGATCGCCGCCGAGCGCTACCAGCTCGCCATGGCGGACGGTGGGGCGACCTTCGCTGACCCACGCGCCCCGCTGGCTCGGGCGATGTTCGCGCTCGGGCGCCGTGACGAGGGACGGGCGCTGATCCGCGAACTCGATCACGAGGGCGCCGAGGGGAAACGCGATCCGCGGACCTGCGACCTCATTGCCGAACTGCTCGCCGAGCAGGGTGACATGGACGGGGCACTGCACTGGGCGACGGCCGGTGCGGACGAGTGCCGACGGCGGGGTGACCGCGCCGAGCTGCGGCTGCTGCTCAGCCTGCGCTACCGGATCCGCAATGACCTCGGCCTGCCCGAGGATTACTACGACCGGCTGCTGGATGAACTGACCGCCGACGGCGGCGGCGGCCCGCGCCTCCGGCCCGCCGGGGGAACCTCCGACAGCTAGTCCCGCAGACGACGGGAGCCCGCCGGCTGCTGAGGCCGGCGGGCTGCCGTGTCAGTTACCAGGCGGTCAGGCCTGTGCTGCTATCTCCCGCGCCGGGCGGATGGTCAGGGCGTCAGCTGCCTCGTCGACGTCGACCACGATCTGGTCGCCGTCCGCGATCTCTCCGGACAGCAGCGCCCGGGCCAGCTGGTCTCCGATGGCGGACTGCACCAGGCGGCGCAGCGGCCGGGCCCCGTAGACCGGGTCGAAACCGGTCAGCGCGAGCCACTCGCGGGCCGCCGGGCTGACGGTCAGCGTGAGCCGCCGGTCGCCGAGGCGCCGGGCCAGGCGGGCCACCTGCAGGTCGACGATCCGGCCCAGCTCGGCGGTGCCGAGCGCGTCGAACACGATCACGTCGTCCAGCCGGTTGAGGAACTCCGGCTTGAAGGTGGACCGGACGACGTTCATGACCGCGGCTCGCTTGGCCGTCTCGTCGGTCATCGCCGGGTCCGCGATGAACTGCGAACCCAGGTTCGACGTGAGGATCAGGATCGTGTTGCGGAAGTCCACGGTCCGGCCCTGGCCATCGGTCAGCCGGCCGTCATCGAGCACCTGAAGCAGGATGTCAAAGACCTCCGGGTGCGCCTTCTCCACCTCATCCAGCAGGATGACGCAGTATGGCCGACGGCGCACGGCCTCGGTGAGCTGGCCGCCCTCCTCGTAGCCGACGTAACCGGGCGGCGCGCCGACCAGCCTGGCCACCGAGTGCTTCTCGCTGTACTCGCTCATGTCGATGCGGATCATGGCCCGCTCGTCGTCGAACAGGAACCCGGCGAGCGCCTTGGCCAGCTCCGTCTTGCCCACGCCGGTCGGGCCCAGGAAGAGGAACGATCCGGTAGGACGATCGGGGTCGGCGACCCCGGCCCGGGCCCGGCGGACCGCGTCGGAAACCGCCTGCACCGCGCTGGCCTGCCCGATGATGCGGTGCCCGAGCTCGTCCTCCATCCGGAGCAGCTTGCCGGTCTCACCCTCGAGCAGCCGGCCCGCGGGGATGCCGGTCCAGGCCGACACGACGTCCGCGACGTCATCGGGGCCGACCTCCTCCTTGACCATGGGGGTCTCGGCGGAAACTCCGGTGCTGCCGGACATCCCGCCTTCCACGTCGGAGGCGGCCGCCGCGCTCGCCTCGGCCAGCTCGTGCTCGAGCACAGGGATCTCCCCGTACATCAGCCGCGAGGCGGCCTCGAAGTCCGCGTCCCGCTGAGCCCGCTCGGCCTGCCCCTTCAGGTCGTCGAGTCGCTTCTTCAGCTCGCCGACCCGGTTCAGGCCGGCCTTCTCCTGGTCCCAGCGTGCGATCAGCGCGGTGAGCTGCTCCTGCCGGTCGGCCAGGTCGGCGCGCAGCCGCTCCAACCGGTCCCGGCTCGCGGCGTCGGACTCCCGGGCGAGGGCCAGCTCCTCCATCTTCATCCGGTCCACGGCGCGCTGCAGCTCGTCGATCTCCACCGGCCGCGAGTCGATCTCCATCCGCAGCCGGGAACCCGCCTCGTCGACCAGGTCGATCGCCTTGTCCGGCAGGAACCGGGCGGTGATGTAGCGGTCGGACAGCGTCGCCGCGGCCACCAGCGCCGCATCCGCGATCTGCACCTTGTGGTGCGCCTCGTAGCGGCCCTTCAGGCCTCGCAGGATCGCGATCGTGTCCTCCACGGACGGCTCACCCACGAACACCTGCTGGAACCTGCGCTCCAGCGCCGGGTCCTTCTCGATCCGCTCGCGGTACTCATCCAGCGTGGTGGCTCCGACCATGCGCAGCTCGCCCCGGGCCAGCATCGGCTTGAGCATGTTGCCGGCGTCCATGGCGCCCTCGGCGGCGCCCGCGCCCACGACGGTGTGCAGCTCATCGATGAACGTAATGACCTGGCCGTCGCTCTGCTTGATCTCGTTCAGGACGGCCTTGAGCCGCTCCTCGAACTCGCCTCGGTACTTGGCCCCGGCCACCATCGCCCCCAGGTCGAGGGCGATCAGGCGCTTGTCACGCAGTGACTCGGGCACGTCGCCCGCCACGATGCGCTGGGCCAGTCCTTCCACGACCGCTGTCTTGCCGACCCCCGGCTCCCCGATCAGGACCGGGTTGTTCTTGGTCCGGCGGGACAGCACCTGGATGACCCGCCGGATCTCGGCGTCCCGGCCGATCACCGGGTCCAGCGCCCCGTCCCGCGCCTGCTGGGTCAGGTCGACGCCGTACTTCTCCAGCGACTGGTAGGTCTCCTCCGGGTTCTCGGTCGTCACCCGGGCGCTGCCGCGCACCTGGGTGAACGCCTCGAGAAGCGCGTCCGGGGTAGCGCCCGCGTCGCGGAGCAGCGTGGCGGCCTGCCCGCCGTCGGCGGCCAGGCCGACCAGCAGGTGCTCGGTGGAGACGTACTCGTCGTTCATCTCCCGGGCCCGGGCGCTCGCGGTGTTGATCACCGCGAGCAGCGGCCGTGACGTCTCCGGCGCGCTCAGCGTCTGCCCGCTGGCGCGCGGCAGCCGGCCGAGCCGGGCCTCCGCGTCCTTGGCCACGACGGCCGGATCCGCGCCGACGGCCCGAAGCAGAGGTGCGGCGGTGCCGCCGTTCTGCGCGATCAGCGCGACAAGCAGGTGCAGCGGATCGACATGGGGGTTGCCGTCCGCCGCAGCGCGCCGGACGGCGGCCGACAGCGCGTCCTGGCTCTTCCTCGTCAGTTTGTCATCCATGTAAGGCTCTTTATGCTCTGTTCTCTAGCTCTGTGGTTGTCTGGATCGTGCCGCAGCGCATCGCTGCCGGCGGCGGCCATTCAGCTTGTGGTTTGGTTCAGCTCCCGGCCGCGTGCGGGCTGGCGCTGGCGGCCTCGCCGGTGCCGCCATTGGCGGCCCGGGACCGCTCTCCGCGCCCCGTGGTGCCGCCGGGCGCCGCCGGATCCGGCCCGGCGACCGGTTCCCAGACGGCGACTCGCGCGTTGCGTACCGGTACGATCCCAGGGCCCTCCCGGCCCTTCCTGAGCAAGTCAGCCAGCCGCGCGGCCACCGACCGGGTGGATTCCAGCTCCACCCGGAGCTGCGCGACCTCGCTGTGCAGGTCGGCGACCAGGCGCCGCGATCGGTCCAGCTCGTCGTTCAGCTCCAGGATCCGCTTGATCCCGGACAGGTTGACTCCTTCGTCCTGCGAGAGGCGCTGCACCTCGCGCAAGGCCAGGACGTCCCGCATGGAGTAACGCCGTCCCCGGCCCGTACTGCGGCCGGGTGAGACAAGCCCCAGCCGGTCGTAAGCCCGCAGCGTCTGCGGATGCAATCCAGAGAGCTGGGCGGCGACGGAGATGACGTAGACCGGCGTCTCGTCGGACATGTCATACGGGCTTGTCATGTCATCTCCTTCTCGCCCTGTTCATCGTGTTCTCCTCTTCCTGGCCGGCCTTACATTTCCTTGGCCCGCAGCAGGAGTGCCTCCCGCGGGTCCTCGCCGGCCGTTGCCTCACGCAGGTCTTCCAGCGCCTGCCGGCCCTTGGTGCTGACGTTCTTCGGCACGATCACTTCCACGGTGACGAGCAGGTCACCGTAGGTGCCATCCGCCTGGCGCACTCCCTTGCCCCGCACCCGGAACGTCCGGCCGTTCGGGGTCCCGGCCGGGATCCGGACGGTCACTGGCGCACCGCGGTGCGACGGCACCTTGATCTCCGAGCCGAGAGCGGCCTCCGGCACAGTTACGGGCACGGTGACTGTCAGGTTGCCGCCCGACCGCCCGAAGACGGGGTGCGGGGTGACGTGTACCCGTACGTACAGGTCCCCGGCCGGGCCACCGCGCTCGCCCGGGGCTCCCTTGCCCCTCAGCTTGATCCGCTGACCGTCAGCCACCCCGGCCGGAATCCGGGCCTGGATCGTCCGCGTGCTCGTCGCATGGCCGCTGCCGTTGCACGACGGGCACGGGTCGTCGACCACGAGCCCGCGGCCCCGGCAAGTCTTGCACGGCTCCGAGAAAGCGAAATTGCCCAGATTCCGGCTGGACTGCCCGGTCCCCTCACAGGTCGGGCAGACCTTGGGCACGGTGCCGGCCTTCGCGCCGGTGCCGTGGCAGACCAGGCAGGGGCCCTCGCCGGTCAGGTTCAGCGGGACGGTGGTGCCGTCGACCGCGTCGCCGAACGAGAGCGTGGTCTCCGTCTCCACATCCGCCCCGCGGCGGGGCCGGGTCTGCGGGCCCGCGCCGCGGTTGCCGAACATCCCGCCGAGGATGTCGCCGAGCCCGCCCCGGCCGGCCTCGCCGGTCCCCGCGGTCCCGGCTCCGCCGAACAGGTCGCCGAGGTCGAAGCCGCCGAAACCGCCGGCTCCAGTACCCGCCGTACCTGGGCGCCCGGCCGTTCCGGGAACCCGGAAACCGCCGCCGCCGAAGAGCGAGCGCGCCTCGTCATACTCCTTGCGCCGCTTCTCGTCCGACAGGGTGTTGTAGGCCTCGGAAATCTCCTTGAAGCGTTCCTCAGCCTTACGGTCACCCTTGTTCGCGTCAGGGTGGTACTTACGGGCGAGCTTGCGGTACGACTGCTTGATCTCGTCAGCTTTTGCGGTCTTAGGGACGCCCAGGACCTTGTAGTAGTCCTTCTCCAGATAATCCTTGGTGCTCATCGGGCGTGCTCATCGCTCCCCTCGCCGCTCGTTACTCGTCGTCCCGGTTGTCCGGCTGCGCGCCCGGCTCCGGGGCGCCGTCGGGCCCGGTGGCCGGCTCCGCGACCAAAACCCGGGCCGGCCGTAGGATCCGGTCCCCGACCTTGTAGCCCGGCTGGAAGATCTCCGCGCAGGAGACCTCCGCGACGTCTGGTGAAAAGGAGTGGGCCAGCGCCTCGTGGATCTTCGGGTCGAATGGCTCTCCCGGCTCGCCGTACGTCACCAGGCCGAGCTTGGACGCCGCCGACTCCAGGGACTCGGCGACGGACTTGAAACCACCGGACAGCTCGTCATGCTGCCGGGCCTGGCCGATTGCATCGAGCGCCGGCAGCAGCTCGGTCAGCACGTTCGCGAGCGCGAGCTCACGTACGGCCGTCCGGTCACGATCTACGCGCTTACGGTAGTTCGCGTACTCCGCCTGGATCCGCTGCAGATCGGCCGTGCGATCGGCGAGCTGCTCCTTCAGTGTTGCCATCTCCTCGTTAACGCCCGTCCCGGCTGGAGGGGCAGTGTGCGCCGTGGACCCGTCCCCGGCCTGCGTGGCCGGGCGGTCCTCCTCGGCGTGCCCGTCCGGCCCAGGGGCGGGCGCGGAGCCCTCCGGCTCCGCGCCCATCCCGGGCTGCGAGCCACCCGTGGCCGACGCCTCCTCGTCCCGGGCGTAACCGCCCGGTCCGGAGGCCGCGTGCTTGCCACGGGGCCTACCCGGCTCTCTCACCTGCCCGGTCACGGGGTCGATTCGCCGATGATCGTGGATCACCGGCCCGTTGCCCATTTCCTGAGGTGAATTCATCAAGCAGCTCCGCCTTCACGCGTGTCCGAAGGACCCTCGTCGACGATCTCCGCGTCTACCACGTCGTCGCCCTGCGGGGCGCCGTCCTCGGTGCTGCCAGCGGCAGCACCTTCCTGCGCGGCCGCCTGCTGCTCCGCCTGAGCCTGCGCGTAGATCGCGCTGCCCATCTTCTGGCTCACCTGCGAGGCCTTCTCGCTGGCTTCGCGGATGGTCTCAGTGTCGTTGCCCTCCAGCGCCTTCTTCAGGTCGCTGATGGCCGACTCCACCTCGGTCCGGACGTCAGCCGGCACCTTGTCGGTGTTGTCGGCGAGGAACTTCTCGGTGGTGTACACGAGGGTGTCGGCCCGGTTGCGGACCTCGGCCTCCTCGCGGCGCTGCCGGTCTTCCTCGGCGAACTGCTCCGCGTCGCGGACCATCTTGTCGATGTCATCCTTGGCCAGTGCAGAGCCACCGGAGATGGTGACCGACTGCTGCTTGCCGGTGCCCAGGTCCTTGGCAGACACGTTGACGATGCCGTTGGCGTCGATGTCGAATGCGACCTCGACCTGCGGCACGCCGCGGGGCGCCGGGGCGATACCAGACAGCTCGAACATGCCGAGCTTCTTGTTGTACGCCGCGATCTCGCGCTCACCCTGGAACACCTGGATCTGCACCGACGGCTGGTTGTCGTCCGCGGTGGTGAAGATCTCCGACCGCTTGGTCGGGATGGTCGTGTTCCGCTCGATGAGCTTGGTGAAGATGCCGCCCTTGGTCTCGATGCCCAGCGACAGCGGGGTCACGTCGAGCAGCAGGACGTCCTTGACCTCGCCCTTGAGCACACCGGCCTGCAGGCAGGCGCCGACCGCGACAACCTCGTCCGGGTTGACGCCCTTGTTCGGCTCCTTGCCGCCGGTCAGGTCCTTGACCAGGTCGACCACGGCGGGCATCCGGGTGGAGCCACCAACGAGCACCACGTTGTCGATGCCGCTGGTGCTGATCCCGGCGTCCTTGATGACCTGCTGGAACGGGCCCTTGCACCGGTCCAGGAGGTCGGAGGTCATCCGCTGGAACTCGGCCCGCGTCAGCCGCGTGTCGAGGTGCAGCGGACCCTGGTCAGAGTGCGAGATGTACGGCAGGTTGATCTGGGCCTCGGACCCGCTGGACAGCTCGATCTTGGCGCGCTCGGCGGCCTCACGCAGCCGCTGCAGGGCCATCTTGTCCTTGGCCAGGTCGATGCCGTAGCCGTTCTTGAAGTCCATGACCAGCCAGTCGACGATCCGCTGGTCCCAGTCGTCGCCACCGAGGTGGTTGTCGCCGCTGGTGGCCTTGACCTCGACCACGCCCTCGCCCACCTCGAGCAGGGAAACGTCGAACGTGCCGCCGCCCAGGTCGAAGACCAGGATGGTCGCCTCGTTCTCCTTCTCCAGGTGGTAGGCGAGCGCCGCAGAGGTCGGCTCGTTGATGATCCGGAGCACGTTGAGACCGGCGATCTGGCCGGCTTCCTTGGTCGCCTGCCGCTGCGCGTCGCTGAAGTAGGCCGGAACCGTGATGACGGCGTCCGTGATTGTCTCGCCGAGGTAGGACTCGGCGTCCCTCTTGAGCTTCTGCAGGATGAACGCGCTGATCTGCTGGGCGTTGAACTTCTTGCCGTCGATGGTGACGGACCAGTCGGTACCCATCTGCCGCTTGACGGACCGGATCGTCCGGTCAACGTTCGTCACGGCCTGCCGCTTGGCGACCTCTCCGACGAGTACTTCCGAGTTCTTGGCGAAGGCGACCACGGACGGCGTGGTCCGCGATCCCTCCGCGTTAGCGATGACCGCGGGCTCCCCGCCCTCGAGGACGGCGACCACAGAGTTGGTCGTCCCAAGGTCAATCCCTACCGCACGTGCCATGAGCAATCCCTATGGTTGAACGTCTATTGGGTTGAGTCTTCCGCGCTCAAGGTTGCCACGGCTTGCGGGCGATGGCAAATGACTTGAGTCTGATTGGCTCAACTTTGTTGGGGCGCTCGTTGTTCCCGGGGGCACGGAAATTTTCGGGGCAGCGGCCAGACGGGTGTGCCTTGTCGCCGGATCCGTTGTGGCCTTGGCTCTTACAACGCTCGGGCCGGGCCTTCCCATCCAGCACGGACGTCAGCACGTGGCTGGACCAGGGCGTGTGCGGACAGCGGACCGCGCATGCCGGGGCTGCCCCCGGGCTGGATCGTTTGGCATCTAGATTCGGTATATAGATAGACGTCTGCACGACCGCGCTAGCCCGCGAAAGTTACCGGTCGGTAGGATGCTGGAACGCGGCCAGGCTCCGGCCCGGCGACCCGGACGGGAAAGCCGCGCGCGGTGCAGTGCACGAGAACGGGCGGAAGCCGGCGGCGTACGCTGGCAGCCGACGCTGCAGGAGGAGGTCCCCGGTGGTCCTGAGGATCGTGGTTGGCCTGGTGCTGACCGTGGCGGCGGTGGCGATCGCGGGCCGCCGGTTTTGGTGGCTGGGGCGGCTGGGCCGGGCCGGGCAGCCGGCGCCGGAGCGGCTGGCGTTTACCCGCGAGCACCCGGCTGAGGACGCTGAGGTGCAGGCCACTGAGGTGTTCGGGCAGCGGAAGCTGCTGAAGTGGACGGTTCCGGGGCTGGCGCACTTCGTGACGTTCTGGGGCTTCATCATTTTGTTCTTCACGATCATCGAGGCCTATGGTGACCTGTTCTCCCGCGGGTTCGCAATCCCGGGGATCGGGCATTCGTTCGCGCTGGGGTTCCTGGAGGACCTGTTCGCGGTGCTGGTCCTGGCCGGCATCGTCACGTTCGCGATCATCCGGCTGTCCAGCAACCCTGAGCGGGAGGGCCGGTCATCCCGGTTCTACGGGTCGCACACCGGGGCGGCGTGGCTGGTGCTGGGCATGATCTTCCTGGTCGTGGCCACGCTGCTGCTGTACCGGGGCGCGCAGATCAACACCGGTTACTTCCCCTACCCGCACGGTGCGTTCGCGTCCGAAATCGTCGGGCACTGGCTGCACCCGCTGGGCGCGGGGGTGAACAGTGTGCTGGAGGTCGTGTTCCTGCTGGGCCAGCTCGCGGTCGTCCTGGGCTTCCTGGTGTTCGTGACCTACTCCAAGCACCTGCATATCTTCCTGGCCCCGGTCAACGTGCTGTTCTCCCGCCGCCCCAGCGCGCTGGGCGCCCTGGAGCCGATGCGCAGCAACGGCAAGGTGCTGGATTTTGAGGAGGCGGACCCGGACGTGGACGTGTTCGGGATGGGGAAGATCGAGGATTTCAGCTGGAAGGGCATGCTGGACATGGCGACGTGCACCGAGTGCGGCCGCTGTCAGTCCCAGTGCCCGGCCTGGGCCACCGGCAAGCCGCTGTCGCCTAAGCAGGTCATCTTGGACCTGCGTGACCACGCGTTTGCCAAAGCGCCGTATCTGCTGGCGGACTCCGATGAAGCGCGGGCCAAGCTGCCCGCCAACGTGCTGGCCGAAGCGGAGCGCCCGCTGGTCGGGGACGCTTCGGTGAACGGGGTGATCGACCCGGATGTCATCTGGTCGTGCACGAACTGCGGGGCGTGCGTCGAGGAGTGCCCGGTCGACATCGAGCACATCGACCACATCGACGGGATGCGCCGGCATCAGGTGCTGATCGAGTCCGCGTTCCCCGCTGAGGCGTCCACGCTGCTGAAGAACCTGGAGAACAAGGGCAACCCGTGGGGGATGGGCGACTCCGCCCGGGCCGCCTGGATCACCGAGCTCGACTTTGAGGTCCCGGTCATCGACGGCCACATCGGGGATGACATCGAGTACCTGTTCTGGGTCGGCTGCGCCGGCGCTTTGGAGGACCGGGCCAAGAAGACCACCAAGGCGATCGCGCAGCTGCTGCACACCGCGGGTGTCTCGTTTGCGGTGCTGGGCCCGGCGGAGACCTGCACCGGGGATCCCGCGCGGCGGATGGGCAACGAGTTCGTCTACTCCATGCTGGCCCAGGCCAACGTGGAGACCCTGAACGAGGCGGGGGTCGCGAAGGGCTCGGGGAAGACGATCGTGGCGTCCTGCCCGCACTGCTTCAACACCATCGCGCGGGAGTACCCGCAGCTGGGCGGGAACTATGAAGTGATCCACCACACCCAGCTGCTGTCCCGCCTCATCCAGCAGGGCAAGCTGACCCCCGCGGGTGAGGTGAAGGAGAAGATCACCTACCACGACCCGTGTTTCCTGGGCCGTCACAACAAGGTGTACACCCCGCCCCGCCAGATCATCGATGCGGTGCCCGGTACCACCGCTGAGGAGATGCACCGGTGCAAGAACCGCGGGTTCTGCTGCGGGGCCGGCGGCGCGCGGATGTGGATGGAAGAACGCATCGGCAAGCGCATCAACACCGAGCGGATCGACGAAGCCCTCGCCCTGAACCCCGACAGTATTTCCACCGCCTGCCCCTACTGCCTGGTCATGCTCGGTGACGCCGTCGCCGCCAAGAAGAGCGCCGGCCAGGCCAAAGAATCCCTCGAAGTCATCGACGTCGCCCAGCTGCTGGCCCGCTCCGTCGCCCTCCAACGGCCCCCAGCCAACGGCGCCGACGGCGGGGCGCCCGAGACAGGCGTCGACGCGGCCCCACCCGGTGACGTCACGTCTGCGGGGGAGGGAGAGCCGACCACGACGGCTACGGACTCGTCTGGAAACGGTTCGACCGGCCCTGGGACTCCCGGGGCCTCCCCGGTCTCGTCGGCGGTGACGTCCCCCGGTGCTTCTCCCGCTTCCTCAGCGGGTGCGTCCCCTGGCGCGTCCTCGGCCGGAACGTCCGGTGCCGACGGTGCCAGCACGCAGGCGGGCGCGCCGGGCGCGACCACCGGCGGCCCGGACACGGCGGGAGGGACTACGGCGCAGGCGGCCGATGGCGAAGCCGGCCCGGGCCTGGTGGAGGACCGCGCACCCACGTTCCGGGCGGGCGACGGCGAGGCGTCCGCGGACACGCCGGACGCGTCCGGCGTTGCGCCCAGCGACGTCATGGGAGACAAGTCCCCGGGAGATGGAGACAAGTCCCCGGGAGATAAGGCCCCGGGACGCGCGTCATCCGATCCCGAACCCCCGTCCGGGCCGGCCGCCCAGGAATCCTGAGCAGGACTCCTCGGCCTATTCCCGCACCCCATCCGAGCCGGCCGGACTGGGAACCCCGCGTCTGGGTATCCCAACCGGGTCTGCCAACCGGGTCGGACAACCGGATTCCTGGCCGGGATCGGGTTGTGTTTCCCACACTGTTCGCGGAAAACACAACCCAGACGGCTCCCTCGCTTGGCCGTCCGCTGGCTCGGTCAGCCGGGCCAGCTCAGCCGGTCTGCTTCCGGGCTGACCGGGCTGTCGGGTGGCCGCCGGATGACGTCCACGATCACCAGCTGCCGGTGCCGGTCGCTCCGGATCACCTTTATGTCAGCGGCCCAGCAGGCGGCGATGAGTGCCTCCCGGGCCGCGATGAGATCCTCAGCTGAGACCCCGGCAACGCACCAGACCAG
>Ga0302176_10001244_pt1 | contig 12351 bp, 10 predicted proteins | sample I_Palsa_E1_1_FD_198787 | JGI IMG/M metagenome (GOLD analysis project Ga0302176, IMG submission 198787) | Peat permafrost microbial communities from Stordalen Mire near Abisko, Sweden - I_Palsa_E1_1 | ecosystem: Environmental > Terrestrial > Soil > Palsa > Peat permafrost | place: Sweden...
AGGCCGAAGTGCAATATCTTGCCTTCATCGATCAACTCTTTCACCGCCCCCGCAACGTCCTCGATCGGCACATTCGGATCGACGCGATGTTGATAGAAAAGGTCAATGTGGTCCGTCCGGAGACGCTTGAGGCATCCGTCCACCATCCACTTGATGTGATCGGGCCGGCTGTTCAGACCGCTCTTCTCAGAGAGATCGAAGCCAAACTTCGTCGCGATCTTCACCTCGTTACGGAACGGTTCGAGCGCTCCGCCGACGATGGTTTCGCTCGTGTACGGACCGTACACTTCGGCCGTGTCGAAAAATGTAACACCCATGGTATGGGCCTCTCGAATGACCCTGATGGCGTCGTCGATCAGGGCGGCGGGGCCGTAGTTTGTGGCCAGGTTCATGCAGCCAAATCCGAGCTCCGATACTTCCAGCGTTCCAAGTTTTCTCGTGTTCATGTCTTCTCCTACGAATTGCCTCTCCATCTCAACGCTAGGCCGAAAAACCCGCGTGGCGGTAGCCCGATCGACTGAAATCATTGCCTATTTCGCCGAGGCAAGTAAAAAAACGCTACCATGGGCCTGCGTAGGTCTTATCTTAGAGATGTCGAGGAAGTGGAATGAAGTCCCTTAAATTGGGACAGAGCGACGATCCTCAGGTCGTGCGAGTGCTCCACGAGCTGGCTGATGCAATTAGCAAGGTGATGGGACATGCCTCGGAAGTGTCAACCGCAGTTCCGGGACTCACACTCTACCGAAACACTGTTCCGACCGCACCGAATCCCTGCACCTACGTACCGAGTCTGCTTGTCATTCCGCAGGGGAATAAGCGTGTCGACCTGGGTAACCAGAGTTATGTCTTCGGTGAATCAACCTTCCTCCTCACATCCATCGAACTTCCAATCGTCAGCCGAGTGTGCGCTGCCAGTGTGGAGAAGCCGTACCTGGCGTTCTTCCTCACACTTGATATGGGGCTGGTCCGCGACGTTCTTCATTCCGAAGAAGTCCATGTTCCTGCGCCGCCGGTTGGAACCCGCGGTATGGTTCTTGGTCAAGCAACTGTAGACTTGATTGCACCGTGTTTACGGATGGTGCAACTTCTCCGCACTCCACAGGATGTCCCGTTCTTTGGGAAGCTGCTCCAGCGAGAAATCATCTATCGCCTTCTGCAGGGGCCACAGGGAGATCGTCTGCGTTCAGTCGCAACGCGGGCAGACAAAAGCTATCGGACAGCGAAGGCAGTCACTTGGCTGCGCGATAACTTCAAAAAGGCGCTGAATGTGGACGAACTCGCATCGATGACAGGCATGAGCAGATCAACTCTGAATCATCACTTCCGTGGTCTCACAGCTATGAGCCCACTTCAGTTTCAAAAGCAGCTTCGGCTCCATGCAGCGCGGCAGAAGATGCTCACGGACGAGCTAGATGCTGCGAGCGCGGCATTCGAGGTTGGATACGAGAGCCCAAGCCAATTCAATCGGGAGTACAGGCGATTCTTCGGACAGCCACCAATGCGCGATATACAAGCATTGCGAGCCACCTTGTGATTACGGAATCTTAATGACGTCATTGCGGAGCAGCTTCGCTCCGCCTTGATTCGTACCCAGAGGTGGGTAGGTAGATGCACGCGTTCCGTCAAACGGTGGTCGGTGAGCGCGTTGTCCTGTTCTCATCATTTGTTAAGTCGATGTCTCTTTGCAGAAGGCGACTCTTACCGAAGATGACCCTGCGCATCGCTGCCGATTAGGTTGCATTTACACGGTAAGGTGAATCGCGGCGTATGCTCGCCAGGGGCGCCATTGTTCAGCGGTTTCGAGCGCCAACTTGGCCGGCATGACTCTTCCCGTCCCCAGCACACGCCGCAAGCCCCTATCCCCAGCGGGAAATGCATCTGGCTCACCATAGGATCGCAGCGCTATCCATTGGGCCACGCTTTCCTCAACCCCGCATATCGTGCGCAGCAGTTCGATCGTTTCGTCCAAGGGTTTCGAATTGTCGAAGGCGAGTTTCTTGCGAGCTACGGCGATTGCGAGTTTTCTGAGGGTAGCGGCACGGTCAGGGCTAATTCCGGCTATTGAAAGGTCAGCTTCGGCAAGATCCTCCGGTCGAGGGAAGAGATACGCGAGTCCGCGTACAGAAGAGTCAAAGCGGATTCCGAAATGCTTGATTAGCCTGTCGATATCACCCGCCCTCTCGCCGCTTGTCAATTTCTGGCCCAGAATGGCAAGAACGGCCCCCTCAAAACCGTCCCAAACCCCCGGAGCTCTAAGTCCTGGATGTTGCTCCGAAACTACCTTCATGCGAGGGTCGCGCGACAAGTGACTGGCTATCTGGATCGGGTCTGCGTTCAAGTCAAAGATGCGCCGAACACGCTCGACAATCTGCGACAAGCCTTCGTAGCTGGGCAGTTCCAGATGAATCAGAAGGCGTGACGCGGGCCTATCCTGCGTGACACGCAGAACGCCCATGGCTCCCCCCGCCTCTATGGTTCGGACGTACGAATCTCTCGATATCACTTCGATTCCCCGTAGTGCTCTCTTCTGGAGGAATCCGATCAGATGATCCCAGTCGAATGGCGGACGATAGGGCAAGCGCAACTCTAATCCCGTTTGGCGCGAGGATGCCACGGAGTCGCCACTCAGTCGGCGAAGCGCACTGGGCGAGAGGCCGGTAGATAGGAGAATTGCGTGATTGAATCCACGGATGCTCTTGAAGCCTGCATAGTGCGCAATCTTTGTAACCGGCAATCGAGATTCATCGAGCAGTTTTCTAGCCAGATGTACCCGTTGAGTCGTAGCAATCTTGATTGGTGATGCGCCTAGATGTTGCACAAACAGACGACGAAGATGTCGTGATCCAATACCCAACCGCGCGGCCAACTGATCAACGTTTCCATCATTGAGTGCACCTTCCAGAATCAATCTGAAGGCGCGCGAGACCACAGCGGAACTGCCTAGCCACGCCGGAGTTCCAGGAGCAGCTTGTGGTTGACAGCGTCGGCATGGGCGAAAGCCGGCTGCTTCAGCCGCCGCCGCACACGCAAATAGAACGATGTTTTTTGGCTTGGCGAATGGCACCGGGCAGATGTTGCGGCAGTAGAGTCCGGTGCTCGTCGCAGCGGCGAAGAATCGTCCATCGAAGCGTTGGTCCCGGCTGTAAATCGCCTGCCAGCAGATCGCAGGATCGAGAGAATGCGACGATTCCGCGGTGAAGTTGCGGCCAATATCTTCTTTGGGATAACGGTGTTGGACCGAGATTCCGGGACTCCAGTTGGCGTTCGAATTTGTCTCTCGGGTCGAGTCCATAAGGGAATCCTAGTCACTCTCTGGCCAAAGGGTAGCAATTTTCGGACATCATGCCCAACGAGAGCGCCAATACGTCCGAAAATCGCCAGCAAATGCCCTCGGGGTGTCTAAATTCGAATCAGGACCACCGAGGATCAGCCACCATGAGTTTCTTTAAAGACGTTCTACGAAGACTGAACCCACATAACAACAGACGACGGATTGAAAATGCATTGGCGCTTCATCGCAGGGGCGAGGTACGGCCTGACGGGTTGACACTGATCCGGGCAACTCATCGCCTGGAGATTGAATGGCGCGCCAGAGAGATCCACCCATGGGATCGCGGCTGCGAACACTCGGAGCATGAGCTTGAATTCACCGAACAGTCTCTCGCTGATACGGATGCTGCTTTATCCCGGCTGTTCATAGCGTTGCCTGAGATCGATGTCATCGACTTCAGGGTAATCCACCCAGGCTCCGATGTTCGAATCCTTGCCGGTACAGTGGAACGCTCCGCTCCTGTGCCAAGCACTCGCAGTGTATCTCCGAGGACGAGATTATGGCACAGGGGCGTAACTACCATCCTCCCTGCTGTTATGGCTTTCGTGCTCCTTTCTTGCTCTAGTCTTGCCCAAACGCCGACACCGGCACCGAATCCGGCCGCGGAGGACTCCAGCACCAGCACCGACCTATTCGTGATGATCGGCTCTGACTTCGACCGTCCCGGACTTCTGCCACGCGCCAACTACAACATCGGCATCGGGCATACCTTCGGATTTTTGAAGAAAGACCCCTTCGGCGACGAGCTCACCTTCGCCTACACCTACGAAAATAGCGGGAGCCACGGCTTTCTTCACACCGACTTTGGCGAACACTCCGAGCAGGCAGGGTTGATGAAGAACTTCTCGTTGCCAAAGACAAGAGTCCTCACCGGGTACACCTGGATTCAGGAAGGCATCACCAGTTACACCGGCCATACCAACGTCCAGAACCGGCTGGATACCGGCCTATCGCTGGGCGCAATCGTGCATATCAACAACAACAGCTCGATCTGGATTCAGGAGAGCTACAGCAAGGTCGTCACGGTGCCCTGGTACACCACATCCAGCATCGGATACACCTACAGTTGGTGAAAGTATCTGACCCCTTAGAAGCTCAATCCTGATGCACTGGAGATCACAAATGGCACGCACGACTGCAATCGCAATTCTGTTCTTGGCCGCAATCCTGGAAGCAGGTGGAGATGCCCTGATGCGGGCAGGACTTCACAGAAATCTGGTTTGGCAACGCACGCTGTTATTCGCTCTTGCCGCCTTGGTTCTATTCGCCTACGGTTGGACTGTCAATGCTCCACCGTGGGACTTCGCCAAGCTGCTCGGCATATATGTCGTCTTCTTTTTCCTCGTCGCCCAACTCATCTCCTGGCTTGTCTTCAAGCAAATTCCTTCACTTGCGATCGCAATTGGCGGACTGCCAATCGCGGCTGGAGGCTTGGTCATCTCTGTAGCGAGAACGTGAAGCGGAAGAGGTGTCTTTCGGTCAGTTGATGGGAATGCGTCAACCGACAAACGCGCGATGATGAGCTCTTGGCGCGTGACCCTCTTGGCGCTCGGTTTCCGCCGAAGCAACTGGCCCGCCAGGGATGTCGACCAAGCAATAATTGAAGGATAGGCGGTTATACGGCCGGAGCGCATCAAGATCAAATCAGGATCTTACAATTTCGGTTCAACGAACAACGTGGAAAGTGCGTTTCCAGCGCGTGTCTGGGAAGAAATGCACCAGAACGTGGCCGATCCACGCGAGCTTGTGACCAAATCCTGTTTGTTCAAGTTGTCCGTCTGCGGCCTCGAACGACCAATAGTTGAAAAGTGGACGGCCAAGTATGTTAGCGCGCGGCACGAAGCCCCAGTAGCGCGAGTCCAGGCTGTTGTGCCGGTTGTCGCCCATCATGAAATACATGCCGGGTGGAACCACCAGGTCGCCGTCCTGGATATAACTCGAGAAGTTCACGGCCCACGACTCTGCTGCCCCGGGCACCCGGGCTGGAGGTATTGCGGGGAAATCGTCGAGAAACTCGTTGAAGTTATCCGGCGTCGTCGGTTGCGCAAATCCCACGGGCTGTGCAACACCATTAACAATCACAATGCCGTTGCGTAGATGAATATGATCTCCCGGTACGCCAATCAACCTCTTCACCAGGGGAGTGTATTGTGGTGTTCCGTCGGCGTCAGTAGCATCAATACCAGGCTGATTGACGGGCTTGTGGAAGACCACTATATCGCCGCGCCTCGGCTCGCGATACCTGATGAGCGGCATCCACGAAGCAGGCGGCATTAGCGTGATCTGGTCGACGACCAGGTGATCGCCCACAAGCAGCGTGTTCTCCATCGAGCCTGACGGAATGAGGTAGTTCTGAGCTAAGAAGGTCAGAATGAACAGGCCCACCACCAGAACTGAGCAGATGCTGGCCAGCGCCTCGAAAGGAGTCTCTTCCCGATTGATTTTGGCGGAAGCTGCGGGCTCCGTTAAAACAGGAGATCTCTTCGTCGCTGAACTCATCCAAAGGCTCCTCAGGAAGGCTGGCGAGCCCCAGGGCATTCGCAGCGGTCACTTCAAAAGCGATCATTTCATGTATGTTCGACTGTCGTCAGTTTGCATCTTGACCAGAGTCTATCAAATCCCTGTGCCACGTAGAATTCTCCGGATGATTCGGCGTGCGAGCGGTTAGTGGGCCATCCGGAAGTTACTGCCTAGTAAAGAGGCACCGTCAACGAGTGATTTATCGCGTGGGTGTTGAAAAAGTCGGTGCAGTTTTGGGATTTCAGGGCTAAGACTTTCGCATGTTTTAATCGGGGTCGTCTTTCCTTCTATGAAGTAGCGGGCACCGGCGACATCGTTTGCCGGCTGAGGAATCGGACCAGCCGTTCGATGTTCTGGGCCGTGGCCGCCAGGAAGAACTGCTCTCGGACGAACTTCAACCGGCGCAGGCGGAGTCGATTGAGGCCGATGTGACTATGGCTCTTCAGTTCTGCGAAGAGCGCTTCTACCTTTTTCCGTTGACGTTGTGCGTATTTGAACTCGTCTGTAGACCAGAGATCCCGCGCTCGTTGTCGCGCTGCTTCGTTCATATGGATCGCAAGGTAGCGAAATGGCCCGGTCGTACACTGGGATCTCTGTTGGCACGGACCACACTTCTTGCGCGTTCCTATGTAGCCGAACGTGCGATTTCCCTTGCTGTGGCCGCCGTAGTTCAGTTGCTGGCCAGCCGGGCAGATGTAGCTGTTGCTCTCTGGTAAGTAGGTGAAGGCGTCCGGGCCATAGAAAGGGCTTCTCGTTCGTCCGACTGCATCCCTCGTGGGCATGTACGGGGTGATCTCCCGATCCATCAACCACTGCAAGAACTCTCCATTGCCATAGCTGGCATCGGCAGCGATCGATTCTGGCTTCCGGCCTTGCCAGTGGGTGAAGCGAGCAATCATGTCCTCCGCGGCTCGCGACTCCTCACTCAGACGAGCACCTGTCGCCTGTACGCCCACAACGATGCAGCTGTAGTTATCAATCAGGTAGTTGTTGTAGTAGCCCATGCGAGCCGGTGTGCCGCCTTTGGTCGCATAGGTAGAGTCCGGATCGGTGGTGGACACCTTGTCCTGGCTATGCGTTGGTTCTTCTACCGGGTTCTGCCGCTCAAGCTCAGACAAGTACTCGCGCACCGTTCGGTTGACATGCGCGGCTTCGGCCAACTGCTCTCGAGGAATGCGGCTCTCCTTGGAAGCGTTTGCTTCCACGAAAGTTCCATCAACCGAAAGCTTGTCTCCACGAACCAGTCCGACTGCAAGGCATTGGGTGACGACTTCTTCGAACAACTGCTCGAACACCTTCGATTGCTGGAATCGCCCGTGTCGATTCTTGGAAAACGTGGAGTGATTCGGAACCTCCTGATCGAAACCGAGGCCAGTGAACCAGCGCCAGGCAAGATGCATGCGCAACTCCTCAATGAGCTTGCGCTCACTGCTGATGCCATACAAATAACCGATCAGCAAAATGCGCAACAATAGCTCTGGATCGATAGAAGGACGCCCAGTTTCGCTATAGCTGTCCTTAAGTCGCTCGCGCACAAACCCGAAGTCGATGTGCTTGTCCACAAGGCGCAACAGATGATTCTCTGGAACCTGATCTTCCAGTCGAAAATAGTAGAACAGCGATTCAGAGCGGGCGTGCTGACCCATCATGAGCGTTAATCCCCCGACAATGGCGATCAAAAACAGCATGCTCAAACTATGCTGCTAAACGACTCGCATTACCATACGGATCTCGTGAAAATCGCCCAATTCGTACTGAGTTTTTCAACACCCACGGCTGATATCGTCAATTTAAATTTCAGCCCCGATTCCGATTATTGGCGAATCTCTACCCTTGATTCAGTTCCATCAACTCCTGCGATTCTGCGCATCTCCGCAATGTGTATCTCCACCCGGAGTAGGAGATAATCCTGATACTTCTTGCCGTGGTGTGCTCTCTTGACCATCCTGCATAATCCGGCCTGAGCAATCAGCTTCCCCGCTTTTGTCTCCAACTGATTTCAGCCCGAGGAAAATCAACATGCTAGACCTGAACGCCTACTCTGCCTCCGCGCGCCTGCGGCTCGTGCCCCAAATTCTTGCACCGCTGGCTCGCCGCATTGGGCTGCGATTTCTATCGTTGCTCTTCCTTGTGATCCTAATTGTCCGCCCATCCTTCGGGCAGCAGTTCGCGACGCTGAACCTGACCATCGACGATCCTTCGGGGAGTGTCATCGCTCAGGCCAGAGTGTCGGTTCGCAACGTCGATACCGGAGTTCTGCGTACGGGAGTTTCGGACAAGCTTGGGATCGTAGTCGTTCCAGGCCTGTCAGCGGGCTCGTATACGCTGACCGTGGATGCCGACTCTTTCAGCACGTACCAGGCGCCTCTTACGCTGACACTGGGCCAGGTCGAGGACTTGAAGATCCCAATGCGTATCAAGGCTGCGACAGAGCAGGTCGTGGTTCACGACACAGCGAGTGAAGTCGAGACGGAGCGGTCGGAGCGCAGCCAGGTGATCAATCCTGCGCAAATCTCAGATCTACCCATCGCGGAGCGTGATTTCATTGATTTTGCACTGCTCACGCCGACGGCCACGATTGGGCGCAGTACCACCACGGCTGCTCAATCTGCCTTCCAAGAGACGGTGCTGATGATCAGCTTCGGCGGCCTGCGCGAGACGCACAGCGCCTTCTACGGATTGGACGGAATCGACTACACAACCACAGTATCTGGAGTGCAGCGCGTCAGCCCTTCCCTCGATTGGGTGCAGTAGTTCCGCGTTGTCAATGGCCCGGACGCCGCAGGCGGTGGCTTGAACCTGGGTGGAGTGGTCAACACCATTACAAAATCTGGGACCAACGACGTGCATGGCTCGGTCTATGAGTATCTGCGCAACAACCAGGTCGACGCCAGCAACCTTCTCTCCGCGCCGGGCTTTGATACGCTTCGCTTCAATCAGTTTGGAGCGACCGTCGGGGGTCCGGTTCGCAAGGATAAGGCCTTCTATTTTCTTGGCTATGAGGGACAGCGCAGGGCGCAGTCACCAATCTACTCACACTTCATCTTGAACTGCATCGATACCGAAGGCTGCCTCGGGCCGGGCACGCCCAGCATCAATGAAATCAAGACCGACCTTGGCCTTTCTCCGGAAAGCCTCGGATCCATCCTGGAAATCAACGACTATAACAATGCGTTCGGCAAGTTCACAAACGTCATGAATGATCGCAACACCTTGGCGGTCGGCTATCTCTTCACCGATCTGCACAACGGCAACACGCCGGCTGCCTCCCCAGGCCAGGGATTGCCCTCGAGCTATCGCGATAATCGCATCCATGACCAGACTGTTTATGCAAACCTGTTCCATCTCTTCAGCAGCCGATGGGCTTCAGAGAGCTCTGTCGCATTCAGCCGGCGTATCTTCAATATGAATCCGGTGGGAGCAGGCTACGAGCCGACGATGAACGTCGCCGACACTCTCTACAGCGGCGGCTTCCTCGGTGGCGTTGACTACTACAGCGAGCATCACTTCCAAGCCAGAGAGGCCCTGACTTATACCCACGAAGCCAACTCCATCAAGATCGGAGCCGAATTCGAACCGATATGGTTCTCGGCGCAGACGCCGTACTTCACACCCGGTGTAGGAATCTTCAGCCCACAAAGCTTCTTCGGCGCTGGACCATTCAGCGCGTTTGGGCCTGGAACCGCCGTAGAATTCCTCTTCCAGCAAACAAGAGCTGATTTTGGAAACCAGGTTCCTCAGCGCGACTTGCCTTGGGAGAATGGCTTCTATGATGGGCCGGACGGACCCGCTCGAGAGGCGGCCGACGCCGTGGCCTTCTGGCACAAGCTAGGCGGCCTCTACATCCAGGACCAATGGAAAGTGCGCCCCAATCTGGCTCTTTCCTTCGGCGTACGCTACGATTTGGACTTTTTGCCTTCGGCAAATGATCTCCGCATCCTTGGCCGGATGAACCCCACGAATTTTGGAAACGTTCAACCTCGCGTTGGATTTGCCTACGCTTTTCGGGATGGAAAGTCCGTGGTGCGTTCAAGCTTCGGTTTGTACACCGGATCCTTTGAATACAGCAGCCTCGTTAATGGATGGCATGGCGCCGCTCCCTTCACCAACATGAATCAGCCGCTGCTACCGGAGTTCGCTGATCCTTCCAATGACCTCGTTGGTTTTGGTCCGGCGGGCATGGTCGGAACCGCAGGCCCGGTGCTTGCCGGTGCGGCCTTCTCAAACTTCACCCATAATGGCATTTACCCAAGCCCTGGCATCCTCAAGCAATTTCCCCTCGGATTCACTAAGCGCAAATTCCCGTCTGCATACTCTGAGCAGGCCAATCTGGAAATCGAAAACAACCTCGGAAACCAGTGGTATCTCACGGTGGGTTACCACTATCTTCATGCGACGCGTTTGTTGAGTTCGAACACCATCAACGGCATCCCGGATGGCTTTCTTTCCGATGGCCGCCAGAAATTTACGCCTGCTGATCCCAACTTTGGATTCGTGCTGTTTGCAACTCCTTCTGGCTGGTCCATCTATAACGCCGGCACCGCTGGTCTGCGCAAGGAGTTTGGCAATCACTACAGCGTGCTTGCCAACTACACGTATGGCAAGTCGATCGATGTGGCAACGGAAAACCAGTTGCAGGATGAACCGCAGGACTATCTTGCCCCGCAGTTGGATCGTGCAGTGAGCGATAACGATGTGCGCCATCGCCTCGTGTTGACGGCCATTGCCGATTCACCGGAGACCTGGATTGCGCCCCTGCGGAACATCGAGTTCTCCATGCTCAACACGTTGCAGGGCCCGCAGTACTACAGCATCCTTGCAGGATCCGACATCAATGGCGATGGGTTTCCTTTCAACGATCGCGTGGGCAATATCGGCCGGAACACATATGCGGGAGCCTCGTATTACGACACGGATGTTCGGCTGCAACGGCTTTTCAATGCCACGGAACGCTTTAAGATCAATTTAAGCGCAGAGGTGTTGAATCTCCTGAATCGCGTCAATGTGCAGGATGTGGATCAAGTCTACGGCGCGGGCGAATTTGCCGGAGCAATCCCACAGCGATTTGGAGACGGTGTTACCAGTCCGGCAAATCCCAACTTTGGAACTCCGACATTTGCGGGCGCGGCACGGCAATTTCAGCTTTCACTGAAGCTGAAGTTCTAGGAGACGACCGATGTCGAATAGCCAAACAGCTACGCAGAATGTAGAGAAGCCAGGAAATCCGAGGCGCCCGAAACGCAATAGCTACACACCCAAGCCGGAGACGCTTGCGCTTCTCAAGGTCTCCGGGAACCCGATCAACGGGCTCGGCGAAACTGAGATTCGCAAGCCGTCACCTTTCTTCTGGCATCCCCCCAACCAGCATCCCTATGGCGAACTGCAGAATGTGGCACGGACGAGTTCACGCAAGTGCCCGGGCTCTGCAGAGGTTTTCGTCGCGGCCTACACGCATCCGGAATTGATTCCAGTGGCTGCTACGCAACGTTGCGCCTCTTCCGAAGAATTTGCTGCGGAAGCCACGGCCTTCGCGCTCGCGCATGAGGCCGGCGGCGTGGGTATTGCGCCGATGGACCCGCTCTATGTCTTCGAAGGTTATACGATCAACGAGCCATGGGTGATCATTCTTGCACTTGCCCCTGACTATGAGCGATTAAAAGAAGTTCCCTCGGACGAGACCAATGGTATAGGAGTCACCGAGATCGGTACGCAGTACGCCCGTGGCACGCGGGTTTCTTATGCACTTGCCAATTGGATTCGTTCGCAGGGTTACAACGCGAAAGCCTATCCAGGGCCGTCGGCAAGCGCATTGCTGTTGATTCCGCCAGCCATCGCATCTGGTCTCGGCGAACTGGGTAAGCACGGCTCGCTGATCAACCGGCAATATGGAGCGGGCTTGCGTCTCGCCGGGGTCACAACCGATATGCCGCTTGTCGCCACCAAGCCAGACCACTTCGGTGCGGACGAATTCTGCGCGACCTGCCAGGTCTGTACGAGAGCGTGTCCACCAGGAGCGATCGTAAACAACAAGCAGATGGTGCGAGGCGTAGAGCGCTGGTATGTCGACTTCGACAAATGCATTCCCTACTTTGCAGAATCCGCATCCTGCGGGATCTGCATCGCCGAGTGCCCCTGGACCCGGCCGGACGCACGCCCGAAACTGCTTACGACCATGGCTCGACGGCTCGGCTTGACAACGCCGGATGAAAGCAGCGCTGTGACGACACCGACGTCAGAGAATGCGCAGGCAAACCAATATGCGCAGTAACTCCGTCGCGGAAGCTGGCAACGAAGTTGCTGAGTCGCGTCTCTCGTATGCTGGATGGAAGATCGTGTTCGCCGGATTCTTTGGCGTCATGGTCAGCTTTGCCGCCGTCGTGCCCTACACCTTCGGCCTATTTCTCAAGCCGCTGGCGAGCGCCTTCGGATGGCATCGCGAGGCAATCTCCGCAGGATTCAGCATCGCCGCTCTAACCGTCGCCGCGGCCTCGCCAGGATTG